>Ga0075304_1000194_pt1 | contig 15252 bp, 15 predicted proteins | sample Joice_CattailNLA_FD_120067 | JGI IMG/M metagenome (GOLD analysis project Ga0075304, IMG submission 120067) | Natural and restored wetland microbial communities from the San Francisco Bay, California, USA, that impact long-term carbon... | ecosystem: Environmental > Terrestrial > Soil > Wetlands ... | reverse complement strand
GTGCTCCAGAAGAAGCCGACGAACAGGCCGGACCATCCGGCGATCAGGAAGCAGAGCAGGGCGAGCACGGCGGCCGGCGCCAGCTCGTATTTGTGCAGCCACTTGAGTTCAGGGTAGCGCGCAAGATCGGCGACGGTCGCTTCGTCGAACGTGTCGTGGCGGCGAGCGAAGATCCAGCCCAGATGGCTGTACAGAAAGCCCGTGTGGCGGGGCGAATGCACGTCGTGCTCGGTGTCGGAATGGAGATGGTGGTGCCGGTGCTTGGCCGCCCACCACAGCACGCTCTTTTGCGCGGTGCTTTGAGCGAGAAGGGCGAGGACGAAGCGGAAGGCTCGGCTCGTGGAATAGGCGCGGTGCGAGAACAGGCGGTGATAGCCGGCGCCGATGGCGAAGATGCGCAGCCAATAGAGCGCCACGCAAAGAACCAGCGCCTGCCAGGTGACCCCGGACCAGATCGCCCCGAAACAGGCAAGATGAACCAAGACGAAAGGAATCGCGGACGGATAGACGATGTCGTCATGCTCCTCGGGAAGGGCGGCGTCGGTCGGCATAGGCGCAGAATCCTCTTCTTCTCGGTCCGTCTATTTAGCGCTTTTTTGGAGGAAAAGGCCAGATATAGCGGTGGCGGCGGAGCCGCCAATCCCCTGTCATCTAGTCATGTGGCGGCGCTGATGCAAGCAGACCCACGGCCACCGCTGGCGCGCAGCGGGCGGCCATCTCCCGCGCCTCCTCTGCGCAATCGATGAGCTCGGCGAAATCGCGATAGGGGTGGCTGAGCCGCCCGGCCAGGGTTTCGGCGAGGAAGCGACCGCTGCCGGCCCCAATGATGGGCGCGTCGGCTGCGAGGTTCTCGCGGTCGATGAGGACTTTCGCGTCGGCCTCGATCTGTGCGAGTTGCCGCCGCGCCAGGAAATGGGCGAGCGCCTTCCACGCGATGAAGTCCGCATCGTCCGCATCGCGTCCCAGCATGCGCGCCAGTCGCGCGGCGCTCTCATCGAGGCTTTTCCCGCGCTGATCCGCTGCGGGGTAGGGATCGGCGTCCTCGGGCAATTCCCCGGTCAGGCGATAGACGTCGGCCATGGTGGCGAAGCGCTCCGCGGCGATGCCCTGCATGCGGCCTTTGAAAGGGGCGCTCTGCGCCACCGCCATGACCGGCGTGCGCACCACCCCGCCATAAATCAGCTCGCCTTCGGTCAGGCGCTCGCCGTCAGTCAATCCGATCGTCGCGGCCTTGCCGTCTTTGAGGGGGACGAGGTCCGTGGTGGTGGTGCCGATATCGATCAGGAGCCCGTCGCCCGCAAGCCTCGCGGCGAGCGTCGCGCTGGCATGCCAATTGGCCGAGGCCACGTCCTGCCACTGGTCGCGCACCGCCTCGGCGCCGATCAGCCCGTCGCGCAGGCTATAGAATAGAGTGTCCTCGCCGGTGGCTTTCCGCATCAGCCCGACGAGATAGGCCACGCCCGCCGCCCGCGACGGAAACACATCCGAAAGCTCTCCCGTCATGGTGACTGCGTGCCGGCTCCCCTCCGGGCATAAAGTCAGCGCCTCGTCCAAGGCTTGGTTGAACTTGGCGGGGTCGGGAATCGCGGGGCAGGGGATTTGCGTCACGGACACGACCCGGCGATCTACGATTCGCGCCAGCTTCAGATTGGCGCCGCCCAAATCCCACCCAAAAGACGCTTCCATTCGGCCCTCATTTGCCAAGACGATATTCCAGGTCATGATGGAAAGAAGCATCGGGAGGCATGGCGCCATGACGCTTCAGTCCGAGGTCTCCGTGAACCACGCCTCGGGCGCGTTCGCCGTCATCCCCGTTCTCGACCTGAAGGATGGGTTAGTCGTCCATGCGCGCGCGGGCAAGCAGGCTCACGCGGGAAAACGCGCCGAGTACCGGCCGATCGCCACCCCCTTCGGCCCGCCCCATGACGCCGCGGCCATAGCCAGGGCGATGCTCGGCATCACCTTCTCGCCGGCCCTTTATATCGCCGATCTCGATGCGATCCTCGGCCGGGGCAACAATTTCGAGCTCTGCCGGGAGCTGGGCTACATCTTTCCCAGTACCGATCTGTGGATCGACGCCGGCTTCTCCGACGTCAGCGATTGCGCCTTTTGGCTGCCGCTCGGCGCCACGCTCGTCATCGGCAGCGAGACGATCGCGAGCCTCGACGCCTGGGAGAATATCCGCGGCAGCTTTGGTCCGAACCTCGTGCTGTCTCTCGATTTCGACGAGCAGGGCTTGCGCGGCCCCGAAAAGGTCATGGCCGACCCGTCGCTCTGGCCCGACAGGCTCATTCTTATGAGTCTCGGCCGGGTGGGCACCGAGACGGGCCCGGACATGGCGCGCTTGCAGGAGACGCTGGCGCGCGCGGGCGGCAGGTCCGTTTACGTCGGCGGCGGCGTGGCCGGTCTCGACGACATCGCCAAGGTGGCGCAGGCCGGGGCGCGGGGCGTGCTCGCGGCCACGGCGTTGCACTCAGGCGCCATCAGCCAAAAAGAAATCGCCGCTCTCGTTGGAAAGCGGCGATCTCAGACTTGATATGCGGTCAGCTCCGTTTCTTAGAAACCGAGCTTTTGTAGCCACCGCCGAATCGGGCCCGGCCCGTGTCCACTGCCGGGGTCGTCCCGACCTGGGGGTTCTCCCTTTCAGCCAGCGGCGAAAGGATGAGAGGCCGAATCCTTCTTGGCGGTCACGTCGGAGGCCTTCGGCTCGCCGGCGACTGCGCGGGCGAGGGCTTCCTTGGTGGCCGTGTAGTTGAATTCCTGGATCTTCTTGTCGTCCTTGGCTTCCCAATGGATGAACACGCCGACACAGACGAAGAGATCGTCTGCCTCGTTGGCGGGGATCACACCTTCGGCCACCGAGTCAGCCACGGCCTTGGCCACGGCGTATTGGGCAGGACCGAACATCTGGACGGCCTGGCGGGCGTCCTTGATGGTCACCTTGTTGTAAAGGATCGTCGGCGGCTTGCAGAGCAGGTTCGGCGCGACAACCGCCAGAAGCGTGGTGAAGCCGTCCTTATTGTTGGTCAGCGCGTTGCAGAAAGCCGTTTCGACGGCGCTACCGCGCGGACCGAGCAGCAGATCGATATGGGCAACTTCGTTGCCGTCGCCGACGAGCGACTCGCCGACACAAACACCAGTGATTTTGGCCATGAGGCAACCCCTCCCTAGTACTAGAATGATCAAACAAAACGGCGGCCACCGGCCTTAAGACCCGGCGACGAGCCGACGAAAGTGCTCCTGGGGGAACGCTCCTCCGTCCGCAACTCCTGGTCGGAGTTCCGCTGGCGCAACATAAGCCGGGGCCGGAAGGATCGGCAAGTCGATTATTGGCCGTTTTTGCCGTCCGCCGAATGTTCCTTATCGGCCCATTTACCGGCCTTGCAGTGCGGCGGCGAACAGGGTGGCCACGGTCAAATCAGCGGAAGTTCCCGGATTCAGCCCCCGTTCCTTCAGCGAGGCGTCGAACGCGGTCAGCGGGCCCGCCATGTCTTGCGGATCGGTACATTGGGACAGACCCGCTTCGATCGGCCGCGCTTCGTCGCGCACCTCGCTCGCGGCCCTAGCCCCGAACTTCCGCTCGATCAGCGTGTCGGGGATGTGGGCCAAGAAACCGAGATAGACATAGGTCGTGACCCAGGGCACGGAGCCCCAGCGGGTCTTGCCGCCATGCAGCCATTTCAGGCCCCTTTCGAAGACATCGACGAAGTCGTGAGTGTAGTTCCAGGCGATGCGGTCGCGGATCTCCGCCGCGCGCATGGCCTCGAGCAGCGTCACGTCGGGTTCCGTCGCGAGGTCATGCTCCGCCACCTCTCCGAGCCCACCGGCCTCAGCTTTGCGAATGGCGCGGTAGGCGTAGCGTGCATCCTCGACCGTTAGCTCGGCGAGTACGGCGTGAAGCTTTTCCCTGAGCGAGCCGCCGCCGGCGAGCGCCGCCTGGGCGAGGGGGGCTGCCAAAAGGATGATGCCGAGGTTCGTGTTGTGATCGACGACCTCGCGGGTGGCATCGACCGCGAGGTCGATGCGTTGGCCGACTCCCATGTCGTCGACGCCGATAACGAGCGAGGCAGCCAGCGCGCTGGCCTCGAAATCTGCCGTGCTCATGCCATGGCCGTCGGCGAACCGGTGGACATTCCCTGGCTTCAGCGCGTCGAGTTCCGCCAGGCATGCCGTGCGGAAATCCGAGCCGATACGGGCGAAGTCCAGGGGTGCTGTCACGCTTCCTCTCGGGTTTTGCGTCCGCCCGCGGGCAGCGCCGCATCGAGAAACGCATCGACCAGATGGTCCGAGATGCGCAGCCGCGTCACTTTCTGGAGGCCGTTCCAAGCCGGCATGGAGTTTACTTCGAGCACGAGAAATCTCCCATCGGGCGCCTGGATCACATCGACGCCCGCATAGTCGGCGCCCACCGCGGCTGCGGCGCGCACGGCGAGATCGCTGAGTTCCTGGCCGGCGATGGCCGCCTCGGCACGGGCGCCCTGCTTGATATTGGTGATCCAGCTTTCGCCATGGCGGATCATCGCGGCGACAACACGGCCGGCGCAGACGAACAGCCGCCAATCCTGGTAGCGCCCATGAGCGCCGGGAACGAATTCCTGCAGATAGTAGACGCCGTTCACCGCTTCGGGCGGCGACAGGTCGGAGGCCGCTTCGATCAGGCGCAGACCGTTGCCTTGGGCGCCGAACAGCGGTTTCTCGACGACGCGGTGTCCTTCCGCGGCGAGCCGGGCGACGATGGCTTCCGCCGTGCTCCGATCGGCGCCGGCGAAGGTCCTGGGCGTCGGCAGCCCCGCCTTTTGCAGGAAAAACGTCGTGGTTGATTTGTCGACGCAGCGCTCGATGGCGCGGGCGTCGTTCCAGACCGTGACGCCGAGTTCACGCAAGCCATGGAGTACCCCGAGATAAAGCGTCACCTGCTCGAAGCTGCCCCCGGGAATGAAGCGCACGAAGGCGCCTTCCGGCCGGTGATCGCCGAGCCATGGAATAGTGAGCCCGGTCGCGGTCTCCGTGGAAAAGCCGCAAGAAGGCAGCGGCGCCACGATGGGGCGGATGCCCCGCCGCTTGAAGGCGCGCAAGAGGCTCTTGCCATGCCAATCCCGTCCATCGCCGAACAGGACGATGGACGGGGTGATGGCGGGTTCGGCAGTCATGGGGTCAGGCGAAGGAGCGTTGCAGCACGGCGTCGTCGATCTTGCCGCTTTGGAAGCTCTCGCCCGTCTTGAGCGACGTGACCGTGACCTTGGCCGGGCTGAACAGCATCGGGTCGATCTGATAGAAGTCGCCCTTCACCGCCGCGAAAATTTCGGCGAACGGCTTGCCGTAATCCTTCGAGTTGGCGCTCGGCAATTCGTCGGCCAGTTTCTTCGCGGCGTCCGCTTCACCCGTGACATAGAGCTGGGTGCGGCCGGCATAGATGATGGCGTCGTTGGTGCGGCCCATGGCCTCGATGAAGCCGGGCGCCGGCGGCGGCACCGGGACGGTGGCGATGCCGTCGACGATGTCTTCCAGCGGAAAGTGCAGCTCATGCGCCTTATGCAGCGCGACTTCGAGGCAGCGCGCGGCGATCTGAACCGTACCGGCGAGGCTTGAGGTCGGCGCGTAGAGGATCGTCAGCTTGTCCGGCCCGATCTTGCAGGCCTCCGCGATCTTCTCAACCATCGCGGTCGGCGGCGCCTTGTCCGCCTCGATCACCAGCGCGGCGGTCTTCGCCGTGTCGCGATAGCCGAGCTCGTCGAAGAGCTTCTCCGAAGAGCCCATGGCGCGAGCCGGGCCGGAGCCGAGCACGTTGAATTTCTTCCCGTTGTCCTCGACCGAGAGGCTCCACCCGGCATATTGCGAGCCGAGGCAGGCGAGCACGGGCTGGCTCGTATGCACGGTCACCATGAACGGCCAGGGGGCCTCGGTGCCGGTGGTCTCGAAGGTGACCTGGCCCAAACCGCCGAGACAGATCTCGGACAGTCTCCGGCCGGCCTCCAGCCCGCCGACGGCCTTCACCCCGCAATCGACCAGGGTCTCGCCCAGCGAGCCGGTCGTCACATCGACGCGCAAAGCGTCGGCGTTATCGATGAGGTCGCGCACCAGCGGCGCGACCAGCGTGTTGATACTCGGTTTCTTCATGTCTTGGCTTATGCGTCCTTCGTTGTTCTTCTTGTTCACCCTGCTCCCCCTTAGATTTTTGTAATATGGCCAGGATGCTGGCCTTGCGCTCTTCTATGAGACGTTTCGCCCGTCTTCTGGTCCCGGCGCGGGCCAGTACAGTGCATATCGGACGCTGTTTGTCGATCCGCTCACCCGGGGCCGGAAGGTCCGCCGCCCAGACGGGCCAAATCATGTTGCGCGGCACAATCAAGGTCTTTGGTGCGTGGACGTAGCCCATGGCCGCAGCCCCTTCGAAGACAGAGGTTTTCCGAGGAAGCTTGCCGTCGCGCACCGCGTCGACATGGAGACGAAGCAGGGGCCTTGCCGCGCTTGCGAAGATATCGAGTGTGGCGCCAGGTCGCGGGTTGATCTCGATCAGATAGGGATGATTCTGGTCGAGCATGAAGTCGGCGGAGGCCAGCCCCCTCAGTCTCGAGGCCCGGGCGGCGGCGATCACGATGCGCGACATTTCTTCGGCCGCGCCGTCTGAAAGGGACGCCGGCCGCACCGCGCCGCCATAGCGCCACGGCTTGCCGGGCGCGGGCGCCGTCCATTGTTCGCTGAAGCCGAGCACGCGTGCGCTTCGCCCATTGGCGACGAACAGCGCCGAGACGGCGCGGCCCTCGAGCAGTCTCTGGTAGTAGACATTGGCCGCGCGGGTCTGGAGCCGGGCCGCCGGGACCACGTGGCTGCCCCCCGCGCCGCCGCGGCGCTTGGCGACCCAGCCTGTGGTGGTGCGCGGCCGCGCCGTCACCGTGACGGGATGCGGGATCGCCAAATCGTCGAGCAGCGCGAAGAAACGTTCCGGCGCCTTGATGGTCTCGACGGTGTCTGCGTCGTTGCCGAGCAGGGGCCAGCGTTCGGCGATCCGCGACAGGAGAGGCGTGCGGTCCTCGAAGCCCGCGCCGTACACGACCCCAAGCACGGGGGAGGGGGCGGCTTTCGCAAGGGCCGCAAGCACAGGTTCCAAGCTCCGCCACTCGAAGCCGCGGGCCAGATCGCCCGGCATCTTGCGGCAGGTATGCGACAGCTCTTGCGTATCGGCGTCGGCGAAGAAGTCGGCGACGAGCGGCACATAGCCGGCGTCCACAGCCGCGCGCGCCAGCGCCCGGCCCGAGACCGCGGCGATCAGCAGCGACCCGCGCGAGCGTCTAGGAGACGAGGTCTTGGGCGAGTCTGTAGGCGGCACGGAAATCGAGATAGACGGGCTTCTCGGCCTCGATCATTTCTTTGAACAGCCCCGACTCCGTCTTGTACTTCACGTCGCCGATGGCGAGCGCGCCGATGCCGACGGCGTCCGTGCCCTCGATGGGCGTGCCCTTGTCCTTGATGCCGACGCCTTCGACGCCGAGCGGCGGCACCGCATTCACATCGGCCGCGACTTTCAGGTTCTTGGACTGCTTGATCTGGTCGAGGCTCAGAATTTGACGTCCGGCCGGCCCTGCGGAAAACACGAGGTCGGCCTCTTTGGCCAACTCCGCCTTCTGCTCTTCGGTGGTGCCGTCCGCATAGCCGAGATCGACGTCGAAGCGGTCGTTCGCCTCCATCGTCAGTCGGCGCACGCGCTCCGGACCGTCATAGCCGACCAGAACCGCCTTGGCGCCGTCGGTGGTGGCGATCACGGCGGAGGCGAAGGCCACCACGCCCGTGCCGCCGAACACGACCACGCGCTTGCCCTTGAGGTCGGTCTTGAAATTTTCTTTGAGCGCTTTCTTGGCGCAGGCGACCATCGCCGCGGCCGTGGTGAAGGAACCGGCGGGATCGGCGAACACCGAGATCTCGAAGGGCGGCACCATCGCCTTCTTGGCCTTGTCCATCATGTCGAGCGCTTCGATGGCCCGCTTGCCGCCGATGAACATCGCGGTGCGCTTGATGCCGTCGGGGCTGCGCGAAAAGATGGCGTCCTGCACGAGGCCGTAGACGTCCTCGATCGTCACGTTGGTATAGGGAATGGCGTCGTCGTAACCGGCGTCGAGCGCCATGTTCACGTCGAACGGGCTCATATGCTTGAGCGGCGTGATCATGTGCACAATGCGTGGCAGGGCCATCGCTTACATCTCCCAGCTTCTTTGAGTTTTGTACGCGAACCGCGTGCGTTGACCGCCTCGCTTTAGCACATCGGGCGAGGCGGCAAAGGGCCTCGGATGCGCCCAAATGACGATTTTTCTCAACTCGGGGCGATTTCGGCGCCCTCGTTGCGCCCCCTGGCCAAGATGAAGCGCAAGACGCCGCTATCGTCGCGGTCCCGCGCCGCTGCAAGCAACCTCATTCCCGTTTCCTCTGACTGGGCGAAAGCAAACCCCGTCGGCCCCCAGGAACTCTGCCCGAGGCCGGTCACGCCGTCCGCGCGCAAGCTCTCGATCACCGCCGCCACGTGCGGGCTGGTGTAGGGGCCACCCTGGAGTGGGGCGAAATAAGCGCCCATGCGCTCCTGGAGGTGCCCAACCTCGCCGCAGAACGCCGCGAAGTCGCGCGCTTCGAGGGCAGGCAATGCGCGGTCGACGATGCGTTCCCGCAAGTCCGCCTGCTCGGCGCTGGGGAAGGCGGGAAGCGTTTCGAACGCGGCCACCTCGTCCGCGCCGTCGAGCCCCTTGGTCTCCGGATCGAAGATGAGAAGCACGCGCCAGTCCTCGGGGAAGGGGACGCGCGCCTCCAGCGCCGGCAGGGCACCGTCTCGCGGGCCGCTGTCGAGCACGGCCCCGCCCGCCTCGTAGGTCGCAATGCCGATACCCGACCGCGCGCCGCGGCCGAGCCGTGCGGCGATCTCGATTGGTGTGAGGTCGAACCCTTCGAGTGCGGCGAAGGCGGAGCCCACGGCGAGCGCGAGCTGTGTGCCAGAGCCGAGTCCCGCATGAGAGGGAATCGCCGCTTCCATGTGGAGCCTGTAGGCGCGAAAGACTCCGCAGCTTTCGGCGATGGTCTTGAGGTAACGCGCGGCGCGGTCGGATTGCGCTCCGCTGGCCATGTCGGCCTCGGCGGACTGCAAAGTGAGCCGCGTGCAGGGCTGATCGAGCGACAGGCCAAAACTGCCGAAAGGTTCCGCGCTGCGGCCGCTCGGGTCGAGGAAGCCGAAATGCAGCCGCGCCGTCGTGGTGACGGTGACGGACGAGGGGGCGTGTGACGTGAGGGACTCGGACAAATCGGATCGCAACAAATGAATGGATGTCAGAACATGCCGTTCGGGTTCGCCGAATCTTCCGGCGCGACCTGCAGCACATCCCAGTGCTCTACAATCTTTCCCGCCTCATCCAACCGGAAAATGTCGATGCCAATCCAGTCGCGATCGCCGGGCCATTCCTGCAAGCAATGCAGCACCACGTAATTGCCCTCGGCGATGATGCGCTTGAAATGAACGCGCTTTCCTGGATAGCGCCGGTCCATCTCCTCGAAATAGGCGATGAAGCCGTCTTTGCCGTCCTGCACGACCGGATTGTGCTGGATGTACACGGGCCCTGCATATAGCGCCATGGCCTCGCGCGGACGCGATTGGTTGAAGGCCATGTCGTAAAAGGCCACGGCCGTCTTCTTATTGCGTTCCAGGTCCGGCATGGGTGTTCGCCTCGAAAGGCCTCCATTGATCGGTTCGAAGCCCCCCGATATGCTCTTGAAAGCGAATAGCGGAATGCGGCTCACTTTTTCAAAAGACGGAAGCCATGGCAACGAAAGAGCGTACGTATAGCGACGCCGAGGTTGAGGAGCGGCTCAAGAAGGAGCTGCCGCACTGGCATCTCGAGGGCGGCTGGATCCGGCGGAAGTTCAAGACCAACAGCTGGAAGGGCACGCTGATGGTCATCAATACCGTCGGCCATCTCTCCGAAGCGGCCTGGCATCACCCGGACATCACGGCCTCCTATGCCTGGGTCGAGGTGCGGCTGATGAACCACGCGGCGAAGGGCATCACCGACAAGGACTTCGAGCTCGCCAAGAAGATCGAGGACGTGGTGCACTGGCAGCCCGGGCTCGAAGGCGGTGCGCTGGAAGGCACCCCGGCCGACGACATGCGCTTTTCCTACATCAAATACGATAAGCCCAAAGACTAGCTGTTGCCTCATGCCCATGCGACGGGCATGCATCGTTTAATCAACCATCGAATCGGAGCTTGAGGGCGCTGCGGGCCGATTAGGCCTGGAGAGGCGCATTGCCGCGCTTGCACCCTCCGGATCACCTGTTTATTTGTGCGCCCTAAGGAAGGGCCGAGGAGGAGAACGAGTTGGACAGCACGCTCGAACGTGCCGCAGAGCTGCTTGCCCGTGCGCGTCTCCCAGTTTTTGGCGGCCTTTTCACCGATATCGAGGGTGCGACGGCAGCGATCTCGCTTGCCGAGAAGCTTGGCGGCGTGATCGATCATGGCGCCAGCGAAGGGCTTTCCCGCGCCGCCCGCGTCATGCGCGAGACGGGCGTGGCCCCTTCAAGCTTCGGCGAGGTCAGGAACCGCGCCGATACGATCGTGGTGATCGGCGAGGGGCCGCTCGCCCGCGACCCCGAACTTCTCGACAAGCTCTTTCCGGCCGAGCCCGGCCTGCCGCGCCCCGGCGACAACAAACGCGAGCTCATTCTCCTCGGCCTCGACAAGGCGAAGACGCCGAAAGGCGTGCCCGTCACTGTCATCGACGGCAAGGCGTCCGTGCCGGAGTTGGTCGCGCTGCTCGCCGCCTCCGTGCGCGAGGGCCGCTTCGACCTTCGTGACGAGGCTCTTCGCGGCAAGATCGAGAAAGCGGCCGCGCGGCTGCGCGACTCCGCTTTCGCCGTCTTCGTCTACGACCCGGCCGAGCTGGAGGAGCCGGTGCTGCATACCGTGCTCGAAATGGTTCGCCTTCTCGTCAAGACCACGCGCGCCGCGACCATGTCGCTCGCCGCGCCCGGCAACGGCGAGGGCGTCAATCTCTGTTCGACCTGGACTTGCGGCCTGCCCGTTCGCACCAGCTTCGCCGGTGACGTGCCGGACAATAATATGTGGGCCTACGAAACGGAGCGTTTGATAGCGAGCGGCGAGGCCGATGCGCTGGTGTGGATCGATGCGCTGGACGGCGAGGGCGCCGACCGCCCCAAAGGCGCGCCGGCGATCGTGCTCACCTCCAAATCTGCCAGGGCAACGCGGGGCGACATCGTCATCGAGGTTGGCGCGGCCGGCGCCGACCATGACGCGGCGCTCTATCTGCCGCCCATCGCCGGGATCGGCATGGTCAAGGCGAAGGCCGCGAACAAGGACAAGCCCTCGGTGGCCGAGGTGCTGACCCGCATCGCCGGGCTGATCGACGCCAAGAGGGCTGCCTGATGCTCGTCCAGCTCAAAGGCGGCCGGATCATCGACCCCGCGAACGATCGCGACGAGGTCGGCGATCTCTATGTCGAGAACGGCCGCATCGTGGCCAAACCGGACGGGCGTGAGCCCGACGAGGTGCACGACGTCTCCGGCAAGATCGTCATGGCCGGCGCCATCGACGTGCACTCGCACATCGCCGGCACCAACGTGACGCTAGGCCGCCAGCTGATGCCGGAGTTGCCTCTGCTCGCGGCGGAAGGCGGACAGCCGATCCTGCCGTCGCCCGCCGCCTGGGGCTCCTACGCCACGGGCATTCGCTATGCCGAGATGGGCTACACCACGGTGATCGAGCCTGCGATGATCCCGACCCACGCCATCGAGGCGCACGCGGAGCTCGCCGCGATCCCGATCATCGACGTGGCCGGCCTCGTCATCCTCGGCAACGACGATTACTCGCTCGGCCTCTTGCGGAACGGCAAAGCCAAGAGCGACGAGCTCAAGGACTATGTCGCCTGGACGCTGTCACACTCCAAGGCGCTGGGCCTCAAGGTCATCAACGCCGGCGGCTCCGAGGCCTTCAAGTTCAACGCACGCAAGTTCGGCCTCGACGACGTGGTGCCGGATTACGGTGTCACCTCGCGCGGTATCGTCGAAGCCATGCAGCAGGCGGTCGAGGATCTCGGCGTGCCGCATCCGCCCCATGTTCACTGCAACAATCTCGGGATCGCCGGTAATGTGGAGACCGCGGTCGCGACGCTCGAGGCGACCCAAGGCCGCCCCATCCACTTCGCCCACATTCAGTTCTACGGCTACGGCGACGAAGGGGAGAAGGGCTTCTCCTCCGGCGCGCCGCGCCTCATGGAGGCGGTCAACAAGCACAAGAACGCCACGGTCGACGTTGGTCAGGTCATGTTCGGCCAGACCATCACCATCTCCGGCGACGTGCTGCGCCAGTTCGACGGGCGCCGTGCCGCGAACCCGAAGAAGTGGATCATCAGCCAGGGCGAGGGCAACGGCACCGGCGTCGTGCCCTACAACTACAAGAAAAAGAGCTTCGTCAACGCGCTGCAATGGGCTATCGGGCTCGAGATCTTCCTCTTGGCCGAGGACCCCTGGCGGGTGCTGTTCTCGACCGACCACCCGAACGGTGCGCTGTTCGTGCGCTATCCGGAGATCTTCCATCTGCTCATGGACAGGGATGAGCGCGCCCGCTGGCTCGACGGATTGCCGGAGGCCTCGCGCGCCGCGTCCAATCTTGCCGGCATCGCGCGCGAGCTGACCTTGTCGGAGCTTGCCGTCATTACGCGCGCCGCGCCGGCGAAGCTTTTGGGCCTCACCGACCGCGGCCATCTGGCGCCCGGCGCCGTCGCCGACATCGCGGTCTACACCGAGCAGAAGAACAAGACGAAGATGTTCTCCGCCGCCGACCTCGTGTTCAAGTCGGGCAACCTCGTGGTGCGCAAGGGCAATGTCGTGCGCGTCACGTGGGGCCGCTGCTATCACGTGGAGCCCGGCTTCGACGCGCAGATCGAAAAGCGCGTCAGCGCCTTCTACGACCGCTATTTCGGCGCCGACCCGTCCTGGTTCGACGTCTCCGATGCCATTCATCGTCCCGACCGTTTCGCGACGATCCCCTGCTCGAAGAGCTGACATGCCAGAGTTGAAAGTCAAAGGCGTCACGATTGTCGAGACGTTTGCCGAGGCCTTTCCCATGGTCGGCACGCGGGTCATCATCACGGCGCCCACGCTGGAATGGGCGATGATCTCCGCGCGCACCATGACCGGCTTCGCCACCTCTGTGATCGCCTGCGGCGCGGAAGCCGGCATCGAGCGCACGCTCTCCAAGAAGGAGACGCCCGACGGACGGCCGGGCGTCGCCGTGCTGCTCTTCACCATGGATGCCGACAAGCTCCAAAAGCAGCTCCGCAACCGCGTCGGTCAATGCGTGCTCACGAGCCCTGGCTCGGCCTGCTATGCCGGGCTCGAAGGCGAGAAGAAGCTGAAGCTCGGCGCCTCCTTGCGTTTCTTCGGCGACGGCTGGCAGATGTCCAAGGTCATTGGCGGCCGCCGCTATTGGCGTATTCCTGTGATGGGCGGGGAGTTCGTTTGCGAGGACAAGACCGGCCTGACCAAGAAGGCCGTAGGCGGCGGCAATCTCCTCGTGCTCGGCAAGTCCCACGCGGCCGTGCTTGCGGCCTGCACGCGTGCAGTCAAGGCCATGTCCGAGATGCCCGATGTCATCACGCCGTTCCCCGGCGGCATCGTGCGCTCCGGCTCCAAGGTCGGCTCCCAGTACAAAGGCCAGATCGCCTCGACCAACGACGCCTATTGCCCTGGCTTGAAGGGTGCCGTGAAGTCGGCCCTGCCGCTGAACATCGAGGCGGTGCTTGAGATCGTCATCGACGGGCTCACGGCCGACGCGATCCACGCCGCCATGCACGCAGGCATCCACGCCATCGCCAAAGGCGGCGCGCGGGAAGGCGTCACCCACATTACCGCCGGCAATTACGGCGGCAATCTCGGTCCCCACCACTTCCACCTCAAGGAGATCGTCGGGTGAGCGCGCTGACCTTCGAGTTGAAGCACACGCCCGATCAGCGGCTCGATCTTTCGCCGCTGGTGCCTGCGCGCCTTGACGGCTTGAGCCGCAAGGAGATCGAGGCGCTCGCCGTCAATACCACGCGCACGAAGCTCACCGTGGGCGAGGCCTTCAAGATCAAGGGCAAGGACGCCGAGAACATCCGCTTCGAGGGCACCGACGAGCGCTGCGACAAGATCGGCGCAGGTCTTGCCGGCGGCGCGATCGTTGTCGAGGGCGATGCGGGTATGCTCCTCGGCGCCAAGATGAAGCGCGGCAAGATCGGCGTGACGGGCAGCACGGGCGTGCTGACCGGGGCGAGCATGGCGGGCGGCGAGATTGCGGTTCGCCGCAACGTGGGCGACCGGGCGGGCGCCGCGGCCTTCGGCGAGACCATGGGCATGAAGGGCGGCTTCATCTCGATCGGCGGCGACGCCGGGGCGCTGCTCGGCGAGCGGTTGCGCCGCGGGCTCATCATGGTCGGCGGCACGGCCGGCGACTATGCCGGCGCGCGCATGATCGCCGGCACGTTGCTCTTGAAGCAGGGCGCCGGCCGGTATGCGGGCTACGGCAACCGCCGCGGCAGCCTCATCTTCCTGGAGAAGCCGCGGAACATTCTCCCGACCTACAGCGATTGCGGCGTGATGGAGTTCGATTATCTGCGTCTGCTCGAAACCTGGCTGCGCGACCAGGGCTTGCGCATCCGCTTCGGCGCGCGGGCCCGCCGCCTCATGGGCGACATGGCCGTGCTCGGCAAAGGCGAGATGCTGATCCTCGCTTGAGACCAAAGAGGCTTCTTAAGGAGCCTCGATCTCGGCCCACGAAAGCCCCATATCTTCTATGCTTGACGCGTAAGCGATTTCTGGGCGGCGCTTCTTATGACCGATCTGCCTTACGTTCTTCTCGACGACAGCCTCACCGCCGGTGGCCGCAGCCTGCTGTTCACCGCGCCGGAAGAAGTCGTCTCGGTCAACGCGCCGGGCGAGGTGGAAGCCGCGCTGCAAGAGGTCTCCGACGGCTTGGCGCGCGGGCTCCATGCAGCGGGCTATTTCGCTTACGAGCTCGGCTATTGCCTCGAGCCGAAATTGAACGATCTGCTCCCCGAGGGCCGCGACGCGCCTTTATTTTGGATCGGTCTCTTCAAGGAGCCGCGTGCGCTCACCGACGACGAGACGCGAAGCTGGTTGGAGACCAATGGCGGCGCGGAGCGCGCCAAGATCTCCGATCTCCGCCTGTCCTGGACACGCGAACAATACGGCGCAGCCTTCAGGTCC
>Ga0075304_1000187_pt1 | contig 15464 bp, 13 predicted proteins | sample Joice_CattailNLA_FD_120067 | JGI IMG/M metagenome (GOLD analysis project Ga0075304, IMG submission 120067) | Natural and restored wetland microbial communities from the San Francisco Bay, California, USA, that impact long-term carbon... | ecosystem: Environmental > Terrestrial > Soil > Wetlands ... | reverse complement strand
TCCGAGCTGACGCCCCTGACGGTGCTGAGGTTGGCGGAGCTCATCGCTGACATCGTCCCCGCCGGAGTCATCAACATCGTGTGCGGCGACGGGCAATCGACCGGCGTGCCCCTCGTCGAGCACCCTGACATCGCCATGATCTCCCTCACGGGAAGTGTCGGTGCGGGACGCTCGGTCGCGAGGGCGGCGAGTGAGTCCGTCAAGCGACTGCACCTCGAACTCGGTGGGAAGGCGCCCGTCCTCGTCTTCGATGACGCCGACATCGAAAGCCTCGTCACGAACCTGCGCGAAGGAAGCTTCTACAACAGCGGCCAGGATTGCACGGCGCCGTGCAGGGTGATCACCAGTCGGGCCGTGCATGATGACGTCGTCACAGGCCTCACCGAGGCGGCTTCGTCTGTCGCCGTTGGCGACCCCATGGACCCTGAAACGGAAATGGGACCGGTCGTGTCCTCGGCGCAGGTCGCGAGGGTCGCGGGATTCGTCGATCGTGCCGTCGAGGGCGGTGCGACCGTCACGACGGGTGGGCGTCGCATCGACGCACCAGGGTTCTTCTACGAACCGTCCGTCGTCACCGGGATGGATCAGCAGTCGGAGATCATCCAGAAGGAGGTGTTCGGCCCCGTCGTGACGGTCCAGCGAGCGGCCTCCGACGCCGAGCTCATCGCATGGGCGAACGACGTGGAATACGGTCTCGCCGCGAGCGTCTGGACGGCTGACGTCGGGAGGGCCATGCGGGCAACGGCGGCCCTCGAATTCGGGACGGTCTGGGTGAATGACCACATCCCGATCGTCAGTGAGATGCCACACGGGGGATTCAAGCTCTCCGGCTATGGCAAGGACATGTCGATGTATGCCGTCGAGGCGTACACGGAGGTCAAGCACGTCATGGTCAAGCATTGACCGTGGCCGATCCGGCGACACGCGCGCTCGAGGCCGCATCCCCGTCGGTCTTCTGGTCGGATGACGCCACTTCGCCGTCCCCTGCGCCGCAGCTCAGGTGGGACGCGACCGTCGACCTCGCCATCGTGGGTGGCGGTTTCACGGGTCTGTGGGCGGCGATCCAGGCCGCCGACGAGGATCCTGGCCGTTCGATCGCGATCCTTGAGGCGCACCGGGTCGGCTTCGGAGCGAGCTCCCGCAATGGCGGGTTCGTCGAGTCCTCCGTCACCCACGGCCTCGGGAACGGCATCGCCCACTGGCCCGATGAGGTGGACACGCTTCTGCGGCTTGGGGACCAGAATTTCGCGGAACTCATCGAATTCCTCGCCGACGAGGATGCAGACGTGGGACTCGAGGTCACCGGTGCGATCCATGTGGCGACTCGACCCTGGCATGTGGACGACCTCACGGAGTTGGCCGACTCGATGGGCGAACACGGCATCCGATGCGAGACCCTGGACGCCGAAGCCATGCAGGCGGAGGTTCGATCCCCCACCTACGTCGGTGGACTGGTGGATCCCGATGGCACCGCCATCGTCGACCCTGCGAGGTTGGTGTGGGCGCTGAGGTCGAGTGCGGAACGGCGGGGCGTCCTGATCTTCGAGGACAGTGCCGCCGTCGACATCGAACCGTCAGGGGGAAGGTTGCTCGTGCGGACCTCGGTGGGGACCCTGACGGCCGACAAGGTGATGGTCGCGACCAATGCCTTCGCGCGTCCCACGAAGAGGATGCGCCGGTACGTCGTCCCGGTGTACGACTACGTCCTGATGACCGAACCGCTCTCCCGGGATCAGCTGGACAGCATCGGCTGGAAGGGTCGGCAAGCACTCGCCGACGTGTCCAACCAGTTCCACTACTACCGACTCACGGCGGATGATCGGATCCTGTGGGGCGGTTACGACGCCGTGTACCGGTTCGGCGGCCCGATCCATCCAGGACTCGACCAGGCGGGGACAACGCACCGCACGCTCGCGGAGCACTTCTTCGCGACCTTCCCCCAACTCGGGGACGTCGTCTTCACGCACCGTTGGGCAGGCCCGATCGGAACCACGTCACGATTCACGGCGACGTGGGGATCCGAACACGGGGGCAAGTTGGTGTGGGTCGGTGGATACACGGGGCTCGGCGTGGCGGCGTCCCGGTTCGGTGCGCGCGTTGCGCTCGACCTCCTCGACGGTGTGGACAGTGAGCGAACCAATCTGGCGATGGTCAGGAGGCGGCCCATGCCGTTCCCTCCCGAGCCGCTGCGATACGTCGGGATCCAGCTCACCCGCAGGGCGCTCGCCCGCGCGGACGAGCGTGCGGGAAGGCGAGGACCGTGGCTCAGGATCCTCGACGCCTTCGGCATCGGCTTCGACTCGTGACCAGCCTCCGGTCAACGGTGTCGCATGGCGTCTGCCTCGGGGCTCGGGTCAGAGGATGAGCTGCGAGCGGACGGCGCCCTCTGCGTGGCTGTGGTGAGGCAGAGCGCACCGGTGGAGCAAACCCGCCAGGCCTTCCAACTCGGACTTCACGTCCTCGCCGGAAGCCACCCATCGATCGTGCGATCACCCCTGTCGGCCAGAAGCGGGAGATGTGCCCATCCCTCGACTCACCGCGTTCCCCAGTTGTAGGTCTGCTTCTCGAGCCGCATGTAGGTGAACAACTCCGTGGCCGAGACCCCCGGAATGGTGCGAATGCGATTCATCACCTCGATCAGGCTGTCCATGTCCTCGGCGACGACCTCGATGAGCACGTCGAAGCGACCTGCGACGATCACGACGTAGTCGACCTCCTCGACGGCACCGATGCGCTTGGCCGCGTCGTCGAGGTCCCCCTCGATCGTGAGGCCTGCCATGGCCTGGACGGTGAAGCCGAGGGTGGTCGGATCCGTGACGGCCACGATCTGCATGACGCGCTTGTCGATCATGTGGAGCACCCGCTGACGGGCAGCAGCGGGTGACAGACCCACGAGCGGCCCCAGGTTGGAGAAGGGCATCCTCCCGTCCTTCTGGAGGTGGTCGATGATCGCCTTGTCCGTGTCGTCGAGCTTCATCGTGCCGTTGCCACCGCGGATCCGCTCCCCGCCCGGATCACGCATTCATCTCCGACCAAGCCTCGGCGAGTGCCTCACCCGAGATTCGTACGATCTCATCGAACTCGTCTGGGCCTGCGATGAGCGGCGGCGAGTATTGGAGGATCGGTGCTCCTCGACCGTCTGCTCGGGCGATCATGCCCTTCTCGAGGAGCTTCGGCTTGAGCCTCGCAACGAGGTCGGTCGCTTCCTCGCGACTGAACTCCACCATGTTCGCGGGGTCCTTCATGAGCTCGATGGCGTAGAAGTACCCCGCCCCCCTCACCTCGGCGGCGATCGGATGGTCGAGGAGGGTCTCGAGCTTCGCCCGGAACATGCCCTCGTGTGCCGCCGCGTGGTCGACGATCCCCTCGGCCTCCATGGCTTCGATGTTCGCGAGGGCGACCGCACACGACACGGGATGGCCACCGAAGGTGATGCCATGCCAGAAGATGTCGTCGGTCGCCCTGATCGCCTCGGCGATGTGGGGCCTCGTGATGACCCCGCCCAGCGGTGCATAGCCCGACGTCGCACCCTTCGCAAAGGTGATCATGTCGGGCACGTAGTCGAACTTCTGTCCCCCGAACCATGTGCCGAGACGACCGAACGCGCAGATGACCTCGTCGCTGACCAGGAGTACGCCGTACTTGTCGCAGATCTCGCGAACCCGTTGCCAGTAGCCGTCCATCGGCGTGAAGCATCCGCCGGAGTTCTGGACAGGCTCGAGGAACACGGCTGCGACGGTCTCGGGTCCGACGTCGAGGATCGCCTGCTCGATCTCATCGGCTGCGTGGAGGCTGCACGGACCGTCACATCGATCGCAGTGGAGTTGGTCGGTCTTGGAGACGTGCGTCACCAAGTCGTTGAGCATCGGTTCGAAGGGTGCGCGGATCGGGGGAATGCTGGTGATCGCCAGCGCACCGAGCGTGGTTCCGTGATACGCGGTCTCGCGGGCGATGACGCGCATGCGATCCGGTTCTCCCCTTGCCAGGAAGTATTGGCGGGCGAGTTTCCAGGCGGACTCGACTGCTTCCGATCCCCCCGATGTGAAGAACACGCGATCCATGTCGCCCGGCGAGAGCTCGGCGAGCTTGGCGGCCAGGGCAGCCGCAGGGGGGTGCGCCATCCCCCACACGGGGAAGTACGCCATCGTCTCTGCCTGCTTGCTGGCGGCGTTCGCCAGGTCGGATCGACCGTGCCCGATCTCGGTGACGAAGAGGCCGGCGAGTGCATCGAGGTATCGATTCCCCTCCGTGTCCCAGACGTAGCACCCATCTCCCCGTTCGATGAGGACCGGGCCTTCGCTCGGTACCTGTGCGAAGTGGAGCCAGAGGTGGTCCATCGCTGCCTTGCGGATGTCGATCATCGATCCTCCCGTACGGTCGTGGCACCCAATATAGGGTGTGAAACCGACCCATGTGCAACGAATCGATCGTGGGCGGGCCTCGCTCCTGCCGTTTCGCTTGTGGTCGGTCACACCGCGCGCGATACTGGCGTGCATGCGCACTGGCGAGAACCTCCCCCGCGTCGGCGTCGCACGGTTCGACCCGCGGGCGGTGACGATCCCGCTCGAACCGGTGGGCGACGACCGCACCGAGCCATCCGCCGGATGGATCGAGCTCGCTTCGATCAGCGAGATGGATATGGGAGTCTGGGATCACACCGTCGGGACGTCACTGCACACCGAGGATGACGAGGTCTTCGTCATCGTCTCGGGGCGTGTGACCGTGACCGAGGATGGAGGCGATCCTGTCGATTTCGGTCCCGGTGACGTCGGGATCCTCACCGCAGGCACCAAGACAGCTTGGATCGTCCATGAGCGCGTACGCAAGGTGTGGGTGGCCCGGAGCTCTCCCCCCGAGGACTCGGACACCGACGACGGGACGATCGACGATGGCTGACCTGATCTACACGTCCGCGTCCAGCGATTTCGCGCAGGAGATGGTCGATCTGGAGCTGCTGTGTTTCCCGAATGTGGAAAGGCATGACCTCCTGACGGTCGAGGGAGTGATGCTCCAGGAGCGCCTCTTTCCGGAGGGGTCCTTCATCGTGCTCGATGGACGCCGCGTCGTCGGGATGGCGTCAGGGATCTTCGTCGATTACGACATCGGAGAGCCCCAGCACTCCATGGAGGAGGTCGTCGGGCCGCTGGGCGTCGACTTCCACGACCCGGAAGGTGATTGGTACTACGGCATCGACATCGCAGTGCACCCCGAGTACCGCGGGCGCGGCATCGCGAGGAGGCTGTACGACCTCCGCAAGCAGGTCGTGATCGACCATGGCAAGCGGGGCATCATCGCCGGCGGTGTGATCCCCGGCTACGCCGCCCACAAGGATGCGATGACCGCCCGTGAGTATGTCGACGCCGTCGCAGCCGGTGAGCTCACCGACCCCACCCTCACCGCGCAGCTCAGGAACGGGTTCGAGGTGATGGGCGTTGTCGCCGACTACGTCCATGATGAGACCACCGGCAATTGGGCGTCCTTCATCGTCTGGTTCAACCCGTACCACCCCGATCGAGGTCACCCCCACGACCACCGGTCCGGCACGCCGACGACACCGGGCGATAGGGTGACGTGATGGCTGACGTGTATCGATTCGGCATCTTCCCCTCCTTCGCCGGCGTCGCTTCCATCCCGCTCGACGACGTCGCCACATCCCGACCGGACGTCGTGATCATCGGGGCTCCGATCGACTGGGGGGCGACCTATCGAGGGGGTGCGCGGTTCGGTCCGAAAGCCATCCGCGAGGCGGACTATCTCGGCGCCGACGGCGAACGACCCCACCTCCCGACGGGTATCGACCCTCTGGCGGTGCTATCGGTCGTCGACGTCGGGGACATCGAGGTGGCGCCAGGGTATCTCGAGGATGGGCTCGCGTCGCTCGCGGATGCGATCGAGGGGATAGCGGGCGCAGGTGCCATCCCCATCGTGCTCGGGGGAGACCACTCGATCACGTTCGCAAACGGTACGGGTCTCGCCAGGATCCACGGCGACGGTTCGTTCGCCATCGTCCACTTCGATGCACACGCCGACACGGGTATGACGAATCGTGGGGCACTGCACGGGCACGGGACACCGATGAGGCGCCTGATCGAGAGCGGTGCGGTGCCGGGGAACCGATTCGTCCAGATCGGCCTCCGTGGGTATTGGCCGTCCCCCGATGTGGTCGCCTGGATGCGCGACCAACGAATGCGCACGTTCATGATGTCCGAGATCGTTGAACGGGGACTCGCGGTCGTCGTGGACGAGGCGGTCGAAGCGGTATCGGGGTCCTCAGGCATCGGCATCTTCCTCTCCATCGACGTCGACGTGGTCGATCCAGGCATGGCACCGGGCACGGGCACGCCCGAACCGGGTGGCATCACGTCCCGGGAGCTCCTCGACACCGTTCGAAGGCTCGCCCGTGAGTTCCCGATCGTCGGGGCGGACATCGTCGAGGTGTCTCCGCCATATGACGGCCCCGGGCAGATCACGGCATTCCTCGCCAACCGCCTGGTCCTCGAGATCCTCAACGGCATCGCAGAACGAAGGGTGTCGGGGTGAACATCGCTGGTGCCAAGCGCCAGCCATTCTGGTGGGAGGCGACGCCCGCCACACCGTCCCGACCTGCGCTGGACTTCGACCTCGAAGCGGATGTCGTGATCATCGGTGGTGGCTTCACCGGCCTGTGGACGGCCTATCACCTCGCCTCTCTCGATCCTCGGCTCTCGATCGCGGTCCTCGAGGCCCGGCACGTCGGTTTCGGCGCGAGTGGTCGCAACGGCGGATGGTGCCATGCCGAGTACCCGCTCGGCCACGGGCAACTCGCGAAGGACCACGGAGAGCGTGCGGCATTGGACCACATGCGGGCGCTGTTCGACAGCGTGACGGACGTCGGTGCGATCGCCGTGGCGGAGAACATCGACTGCGACTGGGCACAGGGTGGCGTCCTGACAGTGGCGCGGTCCGACTTCCAGGACGCATATGCCAGGGAGGAGGTCGACCACGCTCGGGGGCTGGGACTGACCGAGGAGGACATACGGTACCTCGATGGTGATGAGGCACGGAGGATGCTGAACGCTGCCGGTGTCGTCAGTGGCGTGTGGCACGCGCACGGGGCGGCGATCCATCCGTCGAAGTTGGTTCATGGCCTCGCAGCTGCCACTGAGCGTCGTGGCGTGGTGATCTACGAGGACACCCCGGTCGACCAGTTCGAGGCGCATCGGCTCTCGGCTCGTGGTCGGACGGTCGGCGCCGGAACCATCGTGTTGGCGACAGAGGGATTCGGAAGCCAACTCCCGGGGCGATCGAGGGTCGTCGTCCCGCTGTATTCGCTGATGATCGCGACCGAACCCCTCGCCGGGGATGTGTGGGAGGGTATCGGGCTCTCCGAACGACAGACCTTCGGGGATTTCCGCAACCTCATCATCTACGGCCAGAAGACTGCCGATGGTCGCTTCGCGTTCGGCGGGAGGGGGGCTCCGTACCACTTCGGATCGAGGATCGAGCCTCGTTTCGACGTCAACGACCGTGTGCACGCCGAACTGTGCAGGGCGCTCACCGAGCTCTTCCCCCAGCTCCAGGATGTCACCGTCACCCATCGGTGGGGTGGACCGCTCGGCGTCGCCCGTGACTGGCGCCCCGCGGTCGCGATCGACCGTGGTGCGGGTATCGCGTTCGCCGGCGGATACGTCGGCGACGGCGTCGCGACGGCCCAACTCGCAGGACGCACCCTCGCACAACTGGTCGCCGGCCTCGAGACGGAGCTCACCAGGCTGCCTTGGGTGCAGCATCGGTGGCGTCGGTGGGAACCAGAGCCACTGCGGTGGTTCGGGATCAACGCGGGTCTCGGCCTTGCCAAGGCGGCGGACCGGAGGGAGGCCTCGACGGGCGAGCCGTCACGGCTCGCCGACCTCGGCAATTGGCTCCGCGGCAAGCGCTGACGGCTCCCGATCCCTGTCCTCACGCGAGCGAGCCGCCCGAAGGGCGGCTCGCATCTGTCGGATGGGCCGTGTCTAGAAGTCCGACTCCTGGCGGAGCCCGAAGGCCGGGTGGCGCAGGCGGGAGAGCGCCTGCTTCTCCAGCGACCGGACCCTCGTCGGACCGAGTTCGAGATGCTTGCCGATCTCCTCATGGGTGCGTGGCATCCCATCGTCGAAGCCGACGCGCTTGGAGAGGATGTACGCCTCACGTTCGGGAAGACGATCGATCGCCTCACGGAGGGCGTCGATCGTCGACTGGCGCTCGGTCTCGCGAACGGGGTCGTCCTCATCGTCATGGGCTACGAAGTCGCCGAGCACCGCACCGTCCTCACCGACCGGCGATTCGAGGGAGATCGAATCGGCGACGAGCTGGGCCTCGAGGACCTGATCGAGGCGAAGCCCCGACTCCTCGGCGAGCTCCTCGGAGGAGGGTTCGCGCCCGAGCTCGGAGAGCAGGCGGTTGCGCGTGCCGTTGAGTGTGAGGAGCGTGTCGTGCAACGAATTGGGGAGGCGAACCGTGCGCGACTTCTCCGCCACCGCGCGCTGCATGGCTTGGCGGATCCACCAGGTGGCGTACGTGGAGAACTTGAATCCCTTGCGCCAGTCGAACTTCTCGACCGCACGGATGAGGCCGAGGTTGCCCTCCTGGATGAGGTCGACGAATTCGATCCCGTACTGGCTGCGGTATCGCTTCGCCTGGGACACCACGAGACGCAGGTTGGCCTGAGCGAAGCGGTCCTTCGACTCCTTGCCCTTGCGGGCGATGCGCTGGAGGCGGACCTTCTCGGCACCACGGATACCACCGGCCGCGAGCCTCTCCTCGGCTTCGCGCCCCGCCTCGATGGCCTGCGCGAGTTCGACCTCGTCATCTGCCGTGAGGAGTTCATGGTTGGCGATATCGGCGAGGTACGTCGTGAGACTGTCCCCGACTTCGGTTGGTGCAATGGTCTGTCGTGCTGTCATGTTTGTGAATTCCTTCACATATCTCTTCGGAGCGGGGCGCCTACCTGGATGGACGCTGCCGTTGGTGGGGTTCGATTCTGGTGGACACGTATGAGACGTCGTTGGGGTCTCGGGAGTTCCCGGGACATCAGAAGCGGTCGAAATAGATCGACTGGTTGGCTCTGGCTACGAATCCGGTCGCATCGTATACCACGGAGTCCGTCATGCCTAGCCCCAATCCGGACGTCACGGTCATGGAACGCACGGCGATCCAATCGGATTCCGGCTTTCTGGCGATATGGAGGGTGAGGTCGGTGTTGATGCAGAGGAGCTCGTCGAAGGGAGCGATCGCCGAAATCCCGTTGCCGAGGTCCCCGAACAGCCCACATCGGGTCAACGGGTCCACCGATTCGCCTGCGACGAGGGGAATCGTCTGGCGGATCCAGATCGCGGCGGGCCCCGACACGAAGGGGCGACCCTCGGCGCGGCGCATCTCGACGCCATCCATGTAGCCGATCCCGCTCTTGCCAGGGAAGTCCAGGGGCTCGCACTCCTCGGGATCGGGGAGGTCGCGGGCAATGGGGTCGCTCGCCGGGAGGGGCTCGTCGCTGATACGGATGCACGAGGCGGACGCGGTCATCAGTTCCGTACCTTCGTCGTCGAGGATGGCGGCGTCGACATGTTGGATCCGCCTTCCCGGACGGACGATGTCGACCCGGATGCGATACGGCACCTTGGGTATGGCGCGTGGGATCTCGTACGACACCTTCGTGATCCCCATCCCGGGTACGGCGGCGCCGATCTGTGCGATGAGGAGGGCAGCAGGCGGACCGGCATGGCTCTTGGTCGGATCCCATGGACCGGTCACGTAGTCGGTCGGGTGGAAGCCGTCGTTCGTACGCTCGTAGAACGCCTCAGCGGCCATGGCCTCGGATGACCTTCCCGTTGCGTATGACGAGCTTGGGACGCTGCAGCGTCTCGACGTCGTCGTGTGGGTCGGCCTCGAAGAACACGACGTCCGCTGGGTCCCCCGCCTGGAGGCCATCAGGGCGCCCGACGTAGCGGTACGCGGCCACGCTCGCCGCATCGGCAGCTGCCCGGTTGCTGAGGCCGTACTCCCTGAGCCGCATCGCCTCGAGAGCGACCTCACCGTGGGGTACGGCCATGTCGGTTCCCGCCAACACCGTCACGCCGAGTTCCTCGGCGAGCGGCAGGTTCTCGCGCATCCGTGCGAGTCCATCGACGAAGAGCCTCCCGCCGGACGAGTCGGGACCGAGGAAGTCGAGGACATCGAGCATGTTGACCACCGTCGGCACCCATGCACCCCCTCGAGCGCCGAGGACCCTCAGGTCCTCGGCGGAGAGGAACGGGCCATGCTCGATGGAGTCCACACCGGCGGCGACGGCGTCAGAGGCCGAATAGGCCATCGCGTGCACGGCAACCCTCGCCCCAGCCTGGTGGGCGACGGCCACGGCCTCGGTGAGGCGATCCAGCGGGTAGTTGTTCCGCGGTCCTTCGCCCCTTCGTGGCCAATCGCCGACGATCTTCACCCAGCCGCCTCGCGTCTGCGCCCTCGTCCTGATGTGGTCCACGAGGTCCTCCGGTTCGACCTCGACGCCGAAGCCGGACACGTACCCGCCGTCAGGGTGGATCAGCGCCCCAGCGACCTCGACGTGGGGACGAAGGGCAGGAGGGATGTCGAGGGAGCGCAAGGTGATGTCGCTCGCTCCGCCCTTGTCGAGGATCAGGAGGACGCCCCGATCGACCTGTGCCCATGCCATGGCGGGGATGTTGGCAACCGAGACATCGTCGGGGACACCATGGATGTCGGTGGGTCGTTGCATCGTGAGATGGGCGTGGGCATCGGCGAGCCCCGGAAGCGCCCACCATCGGGAGGTGTCGATCTCGCTGGTGACGTCCCCGGGTGCTGAGAACCGTGTTCCGTCGATGGCCAGCTGGTAGGGGGCTTCGCCGGGTCGCCTGATCGTGAGGAGCGTGCTCATGGGCGCCGAGGCTACTCGCCTCCTCGTGGCCACATCCTCGGCACCGCCGTACCCGATCCGGGTGGCTCGTCGGTCAGCGGCGATTCCACGATGCCGGATACGCCCGGACCACGGCCGCTCCGATGACGGTGATGATCGGGATCCACCAGGTGATACCGGCCTCCCGGTCGACGAGGTACACGAAGGCCGTTGCGGACAGGGCGGCGACACAGGTCACCATGCCGGTCGCGACGATCGGCATCGGACGGTGGGGCACATCGGTGTCGATGTCCTGCTCGAAGGGTCCGAAGAGGGCGACGAGGCCTCCCGTGACGGCGATGAGCACGGCATAGAACAGCGGGCGGGTCAGCCACCATGCCGGCGTACCTGGTTCGAACGAGAACGCGACACCGTCGAACGAGAAGATCCCGGCAGCGATCACGAGGGACAGCGCGGTGAGGTGCCAAACGTAGATCGACATCATGAAGCCGGAGATCGCGACGACGAACCGCCAGTTCCGGCGGCGGCCCGCCCACCGGCCGATGGGATCGATCGTGGCGAGGATGATCCCGATCTGGATGAGGGCCAGCAGGATGATCGCCGAGGTCGGCGGCGTCACGTTCTGCGGGCCCGCCCCTGGGATCGTGATCATGGCCACCGGATACCACCCGGCCCATGTCACGGCGATGAGTCCACCGAGTGCGGCGATCGACAGTGTCAGCGATCGCGCCGGTGCGGGGACGTCTCCGGATGCCTCCCGATCGGACCACCAATAGCCGAGTTGGTGGACGGTCCCCCACACGAGGACAAGGTTGAGCCAGCCGACTCCAGGGACATCGAGAACCCGATATGCGATGTCGACGACGACCGATCCGACGACGAATGGTGCAACCGAGGCCGGCCCCCATCGGTTCCACATCGCGTTCGTGAGGGGAGCGATGGCCACGAGGGTCAGATACACGGCGAGGAACCACAGGGGGAGCGTCGCGTTGAGGACACCGGCGTAGACGAGGTCGGCATCGATCCAGTTGCGGAGGACGACCGCGAGCAGGGTCCACACGAGGATGACGGGGACGGCTGGACCGTAGAGCCTCCGGAAGCGGACCGTGAGCCAACTTCGTCGGTTCCGGGTGTTCGAGGCGAGGGCGCGGGCATTGGCGTACCCACCGACGAAGAAGAAGACGGGCATCACTTGGACGATCCACGTGAACCAGCCCGCGTACGGGATCCATTCCAGCGTGTTCATGACGATGGCGTCGCCTTGTTCATCGACCCACACCGATGCCGCGAGCCAGTGGCCGAACACCACCACGAGGAGGGCGATCACACGCCATGTGTCGACCACGCGGTTGCGCTCGGGTGGTGTCCGATCGACGGCTTCGTCGACTCCTCGAAGGTATCGATTCACGGCGGTGATGGTACGTGCAGTCGATCCCGCTCCCGGTTGACCGCATTCGTGTGTTCCTCAGTGCGTGACTCAGGAATCTGGTAGGGTGGTGACATCGGGCTCCGGTGGAGGATCATGACCCCGAACGTCATCGTCGAGATCCCTCGGAGGACGATGGCCAGGGTCACCGGCGGCCTGTACCTGGCGTTCGTTCTCGCCTCGTTCCTCGCCGACGTGTTCGGTCATATCGGAATCAGCGACGTCGATCTCACGTACCAGACGCTCACGACCGATTCCCAGCAGTTCGCTCTGGGACTCATGTTCGCCTTGGCGTCTGCCCTCCTGTTCGCCCTGGCCGCTTGGGGTCTGTACGTGCTTCTCCGACCCGTGAACGCGAACCTGGCGCTGCTGTTCCTGATGCTGAACGCAATCGGCGTTGCGATACAGGTGGCGAGCTACATCCCGCTCATCTTCGCGATGCTGTCGACGGATGCTCCCGGCTTCGCAGGGGCGTTCTCTCCGGTCCAGATCGAGGGCATGCAGCGTCTGTCCATCGACGTGTACGAGCTGAGCTTCGTCACCGCGCAGCTCTTCTTCGGAACGTGGCTGTTCCCACTCGGATACCTCGTCTACCGGTCGGGATTCCTACCAGGGTTCCTGGGTGTCCTCCTGATCCTGGATGGTGTCGCGGTGCTCTTCTGGCTGGTCCAGGAGTTCCTCCTGCCAGAGAACCCCGCTCTCTCATATCCGGGGCTGGCACTGAGCTTCGTCGCCGAAGTGGGATTGGGCCTGTGGCTCCTGGTGAGAGGCGTCGATGTGGTGGCGGACGTGCGGGGGTAGCCGAATTGATCCCGGCCTCCGCTGTCGTCCCCGACGGATGGGACTCCGCCACCGATGATCTGCCAGCTTTGGCCGACGGTCGAACCCTCCGAGTCGATGGTTCGGTCTCCCGACAGCCGTGATCGGGAGGTCGGATTCCCGTCGGGCTGTTGAAGACAGATCGGGGGGAGCCTGCCGTCGCTGGACCGGCTCATGTCGGCGAGGCGGCACCAAGACGGTATGACGAGGCCAGCGGAATCAGGGGAATGAGGGCCAGCACGGCACCGAACATGGCGAGGCCCGTGTACGACGTCTCGGTGACGATGACGCCGGAGATGCCGGCAGCGAAGGCGCTGGTGATCCATGCGGACGAATCGGCGAAACCCTGCAACTTCAGCCGATCCGGTACGGCGAGTCCATGCTGGAGCAGCGTGCTCCCTGCGACGAACCCGAAGTTCCACGCCACCCCGAGCAGGAACATGCTCGCCAGCAGGATCGGTGTGCTGGCGGTCACCGCGGTCGTTGCCAGGACGCACGAGCCCACGAAGATGCCGACCGATGTGAGGATCATCGACCTCGGACCGAAGCGATCGATGAGCATGCCCGTGACCGGCGCGATCGCGAACATCCCGATCGTGTGGGCCATCATCACCCAGCCGACGACGGCGAGGCCGCCATCATTCGCCTTGATGTGCACAGGGGTCATCACCATCACGAGCACCATCACCATCTGACTCACGACGATCGCAGCGATGCTCAGGCGCACCGATGGTGCGGCGAGCAGCTCGGAGAAGGGCCGAGCGCCATCGCCCCCGGCACCCTCTTCGTCGGCGATGACGAGGGTGATCGGATCAGGGCGAAGACCCACGACCATCAGGATCGCTCCGAGGGCGAAGCCCACGACGGCGACGCTCACGGGCCCGACCAGCTCGTTCGCCCCTCCTGCCACGGCGAAGGCACTCGTCGGCCCGATCATCAGTGGCCCGATCACAGCTCCGATCGTGGATGCCCAGACGATGAAGCTGATCGCCTCCGCCCTCCGCGCCTCGCTGCGCATGTCCCCAGCCGCGTAGCGCGCCAGCTGGCCAACGCTGCGACCGAATCCCACGGCGACCATTCCTGCCAACAGGAGGGGGAAGCTGTTCGTCACGATCGACACGATTGCGAGGGCGGCACCGAGCGATGAGAGCACGTAGCCGAGGGTGAAGGTCGGGCGGCGTCCATGGCGAATGGCCGCCCACGAGAGGGTGCCGGCGCCGATGGCAACGCCGAGGGTTCCCGTCGTCGCCGGGAGGCCGGCGAGGCTCGTCGAACCGGTGATCTCATCGGCGATGAGGGCGCTCACGGTCGCAATACCGATGTATGCGGTGGACCCGATCGCGTTGCCGGCGAAGAGCGTTGCGATCAGCCGCCGCCGCGTCGACTCGACGGCGGGTGGTCCCGTGATCGGGAATCCTTGCGATCGGCCTGAGACCATGGTTCAACCACCCATGCGGCGCTTCGACGGTTGCACCCTCGGAGGCTCGCCCGGCATCTTGGGATAGTGCGGTGGCCACGGGGCGTCCCCGAGCCCGTCCTCCTCGTCGCGGGCCACCCACGCGAGTGCCGCGGTGAGGTCTCCGGCGGCTTCGTCGATGCCGTCGGTCAGGTCGCCCACATCATCCCATCGATCCTTGAAGGACATGAGATCGCACATGTCGGTGGACGTGGCGTCGAGCTCCTCCCACCGGAACGGTGTGGAGACCCAGCCGGTGTGGCGGATCGAATAGGCCGATGCAACCGATTTGTCCCTGGCGTTCTGGTTGAAGTCGATGAAGATGCCTCGCCGTTCCTCCTTCCACCACGCCGTCGTCGCGAGCCGGTTGCGACGCTCCGCCTCTCTGGCGATGGCGAGACACGCCCTTCTGACGTCGTAGTACGACCACCGCGGTTGGAGGCGGATGTTGACGTGGATTCCCCGACTTCCCGACGTCTTCGGCCAGCCCACGAGGCCGAGTTCATCGAGGATGTCCCTGATCGTATGGGCGACGTCGATCACGGCGTCGAAGCCGTGGTCCGGTGTCGGGTCGAGGTCGATGCGGAGTTCGTCCGCATGCTCGAGGTCATCGGCGCGTGCGTTCCATGGATGGAGGTCGAGGCAGTTCATCTGCGCCAACCACACGACGTCCTGGACCTCGAGGGGAAGGAACATCGTCCCCGGTCTCGCCGAGGGGAACGTGACATCCACCGTGGATCGGGCGCTCGCGGGCACACGTTTGACGTAGAAGGGCTCGGCGTCCACACCCTTGGTCCACCGTTTCAGCATCGTGGGTCGGTTGTAGACGTTGCGGAGGGCACCGATACCGCACATCGCGAAGTGCTGCGCCACATCCAGCT
>Ga0075304_1000184_pt1 | contig 15489 bp, 15 predicted proteins | sample Joice_CattailNLA_FD_120067 | JGI IMG/M metagenome (GOLD analysis project Ga0075304, IMG submission 120067) | Natural and restored wetland microbial communities from the San Francisco Bay, California, USA, that impact long-term carbon... | ecosystem: Environmental > Terrestrial > Soil > Wetlands ... | reverse complement strand
GCGTGATGCGACACTAGGCCGATGCCCGAACCAAAGGTCGTGGAGGTTCCCGATCGCGCCGCATGGCGCCGGTGGTTGTCGCGCCACCACCGCAAAGGATCCGCCGTCTGGCTCGTGATCCACAAGAAGGGCTCGCGTTCCGGCTCGCTCGCCTACGAGGACGCCGTGCTCGAGGCGCTCTGCTTCGGCTGGATCGACTCGAAGGCGAACTCGCTCGACGACGAGCGGTACAAACTCTGGATGGCCCCTCGCAAGCCCCTGAGCATGTGGTCGGCCAGTAACAAGCGGCGCGTCGAGTCGCTGCTCGCCGCCGGGCTCATCACGGAGGCGGGACTCGCGACGATCGACGCCGCTAAGGCCGACGGCTCGTGGAACGCCCTCGACCGGAGTGAAGCCCTCGAGGTGCCCGACGACCTGGTCGAGGCCTTCGAGCGGCACGCCGGGTCTCGCGCGAACTGGGACGGGTTCCCGCCGAGCGCGCGCAAGCAGATCCTCTGGTGGGTCTACTCGGCCAAGCGAGAGGAGACCCGGGCCACACGCGTGGAGCAGACGGCGAGCCTCGCCGCGCGGAACGAACGCGCGAACCAGCCGAAGCCGACGACGACCGATCAGCCTGCCGCGCCGCCGAAGCGCTCGTCGAAGACGTAGGTCCAGCCGGGGCCGTAGTTCGCGCGGTACGCCGCGCCGGCTTCCTCGCCGAGACGATCCCAGTGCCGGTGATGCAGGTCGACGCGGGTCGCGCCGTCTGCTGTCGGCGTGAACGTCACCTCGACCTCCGTGTACGGACGGTCCTCGGGGCTGGGGTTCCAGTCGAGCACGACCCTCGAGGGTGGTTCCCACGTCGTGACGACACCCCAGTCCGCCTCGACGCCGTTCGTGAGCACCTCGTAGACCCGGCCGCCTTCGCGTTCCTCGAACACGAGGCGCTCGGTCTTCGCGCCGTCGAACTCGTCGGCCCGTCCGTGCGTGTCGAGCGGCCACCACGTGCCCATCTCGCTCGTGAACAGGCGGAACGCGTCGGCCGGTGCCCTCGACACGGTGATGCTGCGGTGGATCGGATCGATCATCGGTCGCTCCTTCCTTCGCTGCCTCGACTCCGGGGCCGTTCCTCGTCGTCGGCGGCCGCGGCGAAGGCGCCGAGCGCGTCGTCCCACATCGTCTCCAGCTCGGCGCGCAGCGCCTCGAGGCCCGTCGGCCGCACCGAGTAGAGCCGTCGCACGCCGTCGGGCCGATCGCTCACCAGGGCCGCCTCCTTCAGGACCCGCAGGTGTTGGGAGACCGCGGGCCGGCTCACAGGGAGCCGAGCAGCGATCTCACCCACCGATCGCTCGCCGTCTCGGAGCAGCCGGAACACCCGCCGGCGCGTGGGGTCGCCCAACGCGTCGAAGGCCTCGTCTGCGGTCGCCGCCGGTCCCATCTATCGGTAAGCTAACACTTACCGATAGCACCCGCAAGAGGCGACTGTGTGTCGAAGTGTCGTGCTCAGCGGCCGACGAGCGTGGCGGGCGCGTGCCGGATCAGGCGATCGCTCACCGAGCCCAGCATCTTGGCCCTGAACCTGCCCAGCCCGCGGGCGCCCACGACGACGAGGTCGGCCTCTCGGCGCTCTGCCCCCTCGAGCAGCACGCCGGCTGCACCGCCGACCGCGACCTCGGTCTCGACGTCGAACCCCGCCGTACGGAGCGGATCGGCGCCAGCCTCGACGTGGCGGTTGGCCAGCACCAATTCGTTGTCGGCGACCTCGCGGCCGAGGACGGACTCGCCGGCCGGACCCCCTGGGGGGAGCGCGAGTGGGGCCGCCGCCGTGATCACGGTGACCACGCACCGGGCGGGGTCCGCCAAGGCCGCGAACGCCGCGATCGAGTGGTTGGCCCCCTCGGAGCCGTCCGCCCCGATCACCACGCGCACCGGCCCGTCGCGATCGGGGGGGCGGTGCACCACCAGCACGGGACACGGCGAGCCCTGCAACACCGAGCTGCTCACGCTGCCGAGCACGACGGAGTCGAGCCAGCTCTCCTTCCCGCTGCCGACCACGACGAGACCGAGCTCCTCGGTCGTGGCGGCGTGCACGATCTCGCTCGCCTCGTCCCCGTCCTCGACGCGGGCCTCGACGTGTTGGAATCCGGCGTCCCGGAGCGCCTCGGCGGCCCGGTCCGCGGCCCGGACGGCGGCGGCGTGCCCCTCCTCGGTGGAGAAGTGGCCGGACAGCTGGGCTTGGCGCATCGCGGACTCGAAGCCATTCACCGACATCACCACGACGTGGGTGCGTGCGGGATCGGCGAGCCGCGCCAGCATCTCACCGGCACGTTCGGACGGAGCCGCCCCGTCGGTGGCGAACAAGACCTTCATCGTCGATCCCCTCGGTCCTCGCTCGACCCCGGCACCTCGACGGGTTCAGCATCAGCGACGTCGCTCGTGCCACCGAGCGCCTCGGGATGCGCCTCCACGAGGACATCGGTCTCTGCGTCCTTCGTCGACCGCAGCGACGCGACGATCGAGACCGTGATCGCGAGCGCGATGAAGGTGAGCGAGGCCCAGATCGGGATCTTGTAGATGGTGCTCACGAGCATCTTGAAGCCGACGTAGACGAGGACGACCGCGAGCCCGATCTTCAGGTACACGAACCGGTGGATCATGCCCGCGAGCATGAAGTACAGAGCCCGCAGCCCCAGGATCGCGAACGCGTTCGAGGTGAACACGATGAACGGATCGTCGGTCACCGCGAAGATCGCGGGGATCGAGTCGACCGCGAAGAGGATGTCGCTCGTCTCGATCAGCACCAGCACCGCCAGCAGGGGGGTCGCCACGCGTCGACCGGCGTCGACGACCGTGAAGTGCTGCCCGTGGTACTCCGACGTCATCGGCACGACGCGTCGGAAGAGCTTCAGGACGGGATTCCGCTCGGGATGCATCTCGCCTTCGCGGTGCAGCGCCATGCGGATGCCGGTCAGCACCAGGAACGCCCCGAAGACGTAGATCGTGAAGTGGAACTGCTCGAGCAGCGCCGCACCGCCGGCGATGAAGAGCGCGCGGAAGACGAGCGCCCCGAGGATTCCCCAGAACAGCACGCGGTGCTGGTAGATCGCCGGGACGCCGAAGTACGTGAAGATCAGTGCGAAGACGAAGATGTTGTCGACCGAGAGGCTCTTCTCGATCAGGTAACCCGCGAAGTACTCGCCGCCCGCCTGCGGTCCGAGCCAGAAATAGACGAGCACGCCGAACGCGAGCCCGAGCGAGATCCAGAAGATGCTGAACCTGGTCGCTTCCTTGAACGTGTCCTCGTGCGCTTCCTTGTGGAAGACGAACAGGTCCAGCGCGAGCAGCGCGAGGATGAGGGCGAGGAACCCGATCCATGCCCAGATGCCGACGTCCACGCTACGAACTCCTCTTCGATCGCCGCCGTCGCGTCGCGCGACGGCGTCCGTCTGACCGAAGGTCTCTCCGGCCGCCGGACGCGTGGCTCCGACGACCGACGCCACCGGGCCGTGAGGCCGAGCTGACGGCGACGTCTGGGGGATACTCCCCCTCGGTTGTCACACGAAGGTAACGCATCGACCTCGCGGATGTCCCGGTTCCAACCCTCTGCGTCAGGAAGTCCGAAATCTGCCAGCGCGATGTCGTCGTCGCGCGCTATACCCGTGCACGTGGACGGATTCGAGGTCACGTACAGGGCGGTCGAAGCCCGCGAACGGCGACTCGACGGCCGCATCTTCATCGGCGTCACGTCGACCGGCATCTACTGTCGCCCCGTCTGTCCTGTGCCGATGCCCAAGCGCGAGCACGTCCGGTTCTTCGCGGCGGCCGCGGCGGCCGAAGGTGCCGGGTTCCGTGCGTGCCGCCGGTGCCGACCCGAGACGAGCCCCGACTCCCCCGATTGGGACGTGCGCGCCGATCTGGTCGGACGCGGCCTGCGCCTGATCGCCGAGGGTGTGGTCGATCGCGACGGGATCGACGGGCTCGCCGGTCGCTTGTCGGTCGGACGTCGCCACCTGCACCGTGCGTTCGTGCATGAGCTCGGCACGGGGCCGCTCGCGGTGGCCCGATCGCGGCGGGCGGCACTGGCGAAACAGTTGCTCGAGCAGACCGATCTGCCGAGCACCGATGTAGCCTTCGCGTCGGGGTTCTCCTCGGTGCGCTCGTATCACGACACCCTGCGGCGGGTGTACGGCCGGACCCCGACCGAGATCCGCAGCCGGCGGCATCCCGACGACGCCCGGGACGATGCCCCGCGGCTGCGGCTCGCCTGCCGGCCGCCGTTGGCCGCCGACCGGTTGCTCGACTTCCTCGAAGCGCGTGCGATCCCGGGGGTCGAGGCCGTCGCGAGCGGTCGGTACTCGCGAGCCGTGCGCTCACCGGCCGGACACCCGGTCGTCATCGAGGCGGAGCCTGACCCGGTCGGACCGATCGTGACGTTGCGCGTCATCGGGGTGGGCGACGACGTGCCGCAACTGGCGGCCGTCGTGCAGTCGGTGCGACGCCTCTTCGATCTCGACGCAGATCCCGAGGCGATCGACGAGGCGCTCTGCGGCGACCCGGCGCTGCGCCGGCTCGTGCGCGCCGCGCCGGGCACGAGACTGCCGGGCACGACCGACGGATTCGAGCTTGCTGTCCGCGCGATCGTCGGTCAGCAGGTCTCCGTGGCAGGCGCCCGCACGACCCTCGGCCGCATCGCCGAGCGGTTCGGTGAGCCGCTCCCGTCGAGGGCGGGGCAGATCGTACGTCTGTTCCCGACGGCCGAGCGCCTCGCCGCCGCACGCAAAGAGGCGTTCGGCATGCCGGCAGCGCGAGCCGAAGCGATCGTGGCGGTCGCTCGAGCCGTGGCCGCCGGGGCGCTGGATCTCTCGGGCAGTGCGGAGCTCGGACCCACGCTCGAGACACTGCGGTCGATCCGCGGGGTGGGAGCGTGGACCGCTTCGTACGTGGCGATGCGGGCGTTGCGCGACCCCGACGCGTTCCCGGCCGGCGACCTCGGGGTGCGACACGGGTTCGCTGCGCTCGATCTCGCCGACGACCTCGGGTCGGTGCGGGAGCGGGCCGAGCGCTGGCGGCCGTGGCGGGGATACGCGGCGATGCACCTCTGGCAGCGAGCGAGCTGAACTCTCGTGGGTCACTACGTGCGTCTGCTGCGCAACCGTCCGTTCGCCGTGCTGTGGACCGGGTCAACCCTCTCGGCGATGGGCGACGCGATGACGTGGGTCGCGCTCGTCTGGATCGCGTTCGAGAGAGGTGGTGCCGGGCTCGTCTCGGCGCTCGTCGTCGTCTCCACCGCCCCGGTCATCGCCGGCGGGTTCGCGATGGGTTTGCTGCTCGATCGTGCCGACAGGCTCCGCGTGCTGGTGCGCGTGAACCTCGTGCTCGGTCTCGCGGTTGCCGCCGTGCCGGCCTGGTTCGCGCTCGCCGGTCCGCCCCCGACGTGGTTGCTGTTCGTGGTCGCGGGGTCGTACGGCTTCCTGAAGATGGCGAACTGGGCGGGCATCCCGTCGTTGATCCCGGCGCTCGTCGGCGAGGAGGACCTGAACACCGCCAACGCGATGGAGGCGGCCAGCTTCGGTATCGCCGACGTCGCGGGTCCGGCGATCGCGGGGGCGCTGATCGCGCTCACCGGCGTCTACGAGGTGCTGGCGATCGACGCCGCGTCCTACCTCGCCTTCCTCGCGTGCCTGGTGGGGCTGCGTGGTCGTCTCCCGGCGTTCGTCCCGCGGTCGTCCCACGAGGCGAAGCCGTCGCTGCGCCCGGCGTTCCGGTTCATGTGGCGAACGCCGGCCGTGCGGGCGACCACGCTGATGTTCATGGCCTTCAACCTCGGCGAGGGCATGCTGCTCGTGCTGATGCCGACGTTCTCCCGCGAGGTGATCGGCGGGAACGCAGCCACCTTCGGCGCGCTGTTGAGCGTGTTCTCGCTCTCGGCGCTCGTGGGGTCGGTCACGATCGGCGCCATCACCTGGCGCTGGCCACTCGGCCGCTCGATCGCGGTCGTCCAGACGCCGGCCGGCCTCGCGTTCCTGGGTCTCGCGGCCGCGACGTCGTTCCCCGCGGCGGCGGCGACGCTCGCGCTGGCTGGCCTGCTCGCGTCGCCGTTGACGATCTGGGCGCAGACGATCCGCATGAGGCTCACCCCCGAGGAGATGCGGGGACGGGTCTTCGGCGTGCTGCGCACCCTGATGCAATCGACCCCGCCGATCGGCGGCGCGCTCGCTGGTGTGCTGCTCGGTGGGCCGACGGTGGCCGTGCCGGTGCTCGTGATGAGCGGAGTCATGGCCGTGCCGGGGCTCGTGGGGCTCGCGACTCCGGCGCTCTCGCACGATGGGGGGTCTCGCGTCGCGGGGGACGATCTCCCCGTCCCGTCGGGATAGGGTCGTTCCATGCCAGGCGGACGATGGATGGGCGATGCATCCGACCCGAGCTGCCTCGAGGAGTGATCGGTTCATGGTCCCGGGACGGAAGTCCCGGCTGATCGTGGCACGGGGCGGCGTAGCATCCGGGCGTGACCGCGCGCTCGGACTCGCTCGCCCGTCCGCTGGCCGTCTTCGCCCTGCTCGCGCTCGTCGCTCTCGGCCTGGTCGCGGGCACCGGCGTCGCGGTCGTGCGCGATGTCGCAACCGACCAGGCGCTCGCCGAGGCCCGTCAGCTCACCGACGTCTCGGCTCGGCTGGTCGAACGCCGTCTCGCCGACGACGGGTTGCTCACGGGCGACGCTGCGGCGAGCGCCGCCGTCGCGCGCATCGTGTTCGACGCCGTGCTGGTGGAACCGATCGTCCGCGTGAAGCTCTGGACGCGTGACGGTCGCATCGTCTACTCGGACGAGAGCCGCTTGATCGGCTCGGAGTACGACCTCGATGAGGACGACCTGGAGGTGCTCGACGAGGGCGGTGTCGTCTCCGAGGTGAGCGACCTGAGCGGGCCCGAGAACCGCTTCGAGCGGAGGTTCGGCGAGCTGCTCGAGGTGTACACGCGCGTCGAGACCCCCGACGGAACCCCGCTGTTGTTCGAGACCTACCAGACGGCCTCCAGCATCGCCGAGCGCCGACGCGAGCTCGCGTCGACGTTCGTGCCGGTGCTCGTGGTCACCCTCGTGGCGCTCGCCCTGCTGATGGTGCCGATCGCGTGGATGCTCGCCCGACGGGTTCGGACGGCGCAGCGCGAGCGCGAGCGACTGATGCAGCGCGCGATCGAGTCGTCGGACCGCGAGCGGCGACGCATCGCCGGCGACCTGCACGACGGACCGGTCCAGGAGCTCGCGGGCCTGTCGATGCGGCTCTCCGCCTCAGCGGAGCAGGTCGACGACGTCGCGTCCGCCGACGTGCTGCGCGACTCCGCGTCGGCCGTGCGGGGGAGCGTGCGGACCCTGCGATCAGCGGTCGTCGGCGTCTACCCGCCCAACCTGCAACAGATCGGGCTCGCCGCCTCGCTCACCGACCTCGTGGCCCGACTCGGCGCGATCGGCGTCGACGCCACGGTCGAGATCGATCCCGAGGCGACGTTCGGGCAGGAAGCCGACGCCTTGCTCTACCGTGCCGCCCAGGAGGCCGTGCGCAACGTCGAGGAGCACGCCGGGGCGACCGCGGTCGGCATCCGGGTAAGGGCGGAGGGACCGCTCGCGGTGCTCGAGGTCGAGGACGACGGACGAGGCATCGGATCCGAGCGCGTGGAGCAGGCGAGAGGGGAAGGGCACGTGGGCCTATCGATCCTCGAGGACCTGATCTCCGACGCCGGCGGTCGGCTGCTCCTGCGGCCGGGCGAGCCGGGTACCGTCGTGCGCGTGCAGGTGCCGATCCCATGATCCGTGTCGTGATCGCCGACGACCACAAGGTCGTGCGCGTCGGGCTCGAACAGCTGCTGCAGACGTTCGACGACGTCGAGTTCCTCGGGGCCGGTGAGGGGGGAGAGGACGCCGTGACCCTCTGCAGCCGGCACCACCCCGACGTGCTGCTGCTCGACCTGTCGATGCCCGACCTCGACGGCATCGAGGTGACGAAGCGGCTCCGCGACGTCTCGCCCGACACGAAGGTCGTCGTCTTCACGTCGTTCTCCGACCGTGAGCGCATCGTGCAGGCGCTCGACGCCGGCGCGGTCGGCTATCTGCTGAAGGACGCCGAGCCCGATGAGCTCCACGCAGCGGTGCAGGCCGCCGCTCGAGGGGAAGCGCCGCTGACGCCGCGCGCCGCGGCCGCCCTGCTGGCGCACCGACGCGACCGGCCCACCGAGGTCGAGCTCACGCCCCGCGAGCGTGAGGTGCTGGGTCTCGTCGTCGACGGGCTTGCGAACAAGCAGATCGCCCGGCGCATGGGCATCAGCGAGAAGACCGTGAAGGGTCACCTCACGAACCTGTTCCAGCGGATCGGCGTAGCCGATCGCACGCAGGCGGCGCTGTGGGCCGAGCGCACCGGCGCCCTGCGCGACTGAGCAGGCACCCGAGGTCTCGGGACCGAAGTCTCGTTGTGAGGACCGTCGCGTCCTCACACGATGGAGCCATGACTGGGACCCGCATCCGCGCGCTCGCACTCGCACTCGCGCTGATCTTCGTCGCCGCCCCCGCGCACGCGAGTGACGAGGTGCGGCGGCGGGGCTCCTGCTCGGGAGGTCCCGGCGACTGGACCTTGCGTGTGCGTCGGGACGACGGCGCCCTGCGGGTACGGTTCACGATCGACGACGTGGCGGCGGGGCAGTCGTGGCAGCTCTTCCTCTCCGACAACGGCACGCGCATCTTCTCGGGCACGAGGACGTCGAACGCCGAAGGCGAAGTCCGCGCCTCGAAGCGCACCAGGAACCGTGCCGGTTCCGACCGTATCGCCGCGAGCGGCGTGAACACGGTGAACGGCACGACGTGTGAGGGGTCCCTCACCTACTGAGCCCTCGGTCCCGGGACCGTCGTCCCGTTGTGACCGCGACCGCGACACGACGAACCTTGACGCAGACGGCCGGATGATCCGGCCGAGAGCCCGAGGAGGGGATGCAGATGATCGGCAAGATCCTGCGAGTCGGAGTGGCCGCGATGATGGCGATGTCTCTGGCTGGCGCCGTGCCCGCGATGGCCAAGGACGGCGACGTGATCCGTCGCGGTTCGTGCAGCGGCTCGACCGACTGGAAGCTGAAGCTCTCGCCCGAGGACGGCAAGATCGAGGTCGAGTACGAGGTCGACTCGAACCGGGTCGGCCAGACCTGGGCGGTGCGCATCGTGAAGAACGGCAACGTGATCTTCAGGGGCACGCGGACGACGAAGGCTCCGAGCGGGTCGTTCGAGGTGCGGGTCGTGACCCGGAACACGGCCGGCGACGACGTGTTCCGCGCCCGTGCGACGCATGCAGGCGAGACCTGCTCGGGGGGCGCGACCTTCTGATCGCCCACACGAGAGCGGTCGACTTCGACAGGGGTGCCCGGCGGGGCCCGGCGCGGATGCGCCGGGCCCCTTCCACACCCAGTCACGGCGACGACTCCACATGTTCCTGACGGTCAACGGCCGACGGGTCGGCGATACTTGGCCGGTCATGGATCCCGAGGTCGTCGAGGAAGCCGTCGAGGTCACCGAGGCGGATGAGTCCGTGCAGGTGGGGCCGAAGGGTTCCGATCAACGGGTGATCCTCGGCAACACCGGGCAGAACGTGCTCGGCCTCGCGATCGGCGCCGTCGCGACGTTCGCCGCCCAGGTGATCATGACCCAGCGGCTCGGTGATCGCGCCTATGGCGTCGTCACCCTGACCACCCAGTTCGCGTTCATCGCAGCGGCGCTCACGCGGTTCGGCATGGACGTCGCGAACGTGCGCCTGGTGGCGATCCTGGTCGGCCGCGGCGAGGCCGCGCGCAGCCGGGCGCTCGTGCGCCGCGCAGGCCTGATCTCGGCCGCCGCGTCGGTGCCCTTCGGCATCGCGGCCTGGGCGCTCTCGCCATGGCTCGCGGACACGTTCTTCAGCGGCAACGCCGCCGCCGTGCCCGCGTTCCGCGCGGCGGCCGTGACGATCCCGTTCGCCGCGCTCGCCTTCACCTACATGGGCGCCACCCGCGGCCTGAAGATCATGCGGTACACGCTCTACTCGCAGTGGACCGCTCAGCCGATCGGCTGGATCGTCTTCACGCTCGGGTTCTGGACGATCTGGGCGGCGACCGCCGGCGCGGCCGGCTGGGCGTTCGGCGCGTCATGGGCGCTGGCGCTCGCGATCGCCGCGTACGGCTGGCAGAAGGAACAGCGCCGGTTCCCGCAGGAGCTCACCGGCGCGGGCATCCCGGAGGAACGCACCGGGCCGCTCCTGCGCTTCGGGGCTCTCCGCGCCCCCGCCACGCTGTTCTCGCAGTTGATCTTCTGGACCGACCTGTTCGTGCTCTCCCTGCTCTCGAGCGGACAGGGCGCAGTCGCCGAGGGGCAGGTCGGCGTGTACAGCGCCGTGCTGCGCGCCGGACAGGCGTTGTTCCTGTTCCTCACGAGCGTCTCGCTGACGTTCAGCCCGTTCGTGGCCGACCTGCATCACCGCGGTGAGCGAGGGAAGCTCGACGACCTGTACAAGCAGGTGACCCGGTGGACGCTCGCCGCGACGATCCCCGTTCTTCTGGTGCTCGCGATCATGCCCGGTTCGGTGCTGCGCATCTTCGGCACCGAGTTCGTGCAGGGAGAGACGGCGCTGCGCATCCTGATCGTCGGCATGATCGTGCCGGTGATGGTGGGCACGGTGGGGTTCATCCTGATCATGGCCGGGCGCACCGGCTGGGACCTGCTGGTCTACGTCGGGGGGTTCGCGATCGACGTGACCCTCGCCCTCGTCCTCGCGCGGCCCGAGGTGCTCGGCATCGAGGGGGCAGCCATCGCCCAGGCCGCCACGCTCACGTTCACCGCGATCATCCGGTTGCTGTTGGTGAGCCGCTTCCTGCACATCTGGCCGTTCGACCGCTCCTACCTGCGGTTGGTGGTGCCCACCGCGATCGGTGGACTCGTGATGGCCGCCGCCCATGCGGTGTTGCCAGACGCGCAGTGGCTCGTGAATCTCCTGCTCTCGGCGGCGTTCGGCACCGCGGCGTATTCGGTGGCGTTGCTCGCGATCGGGCTGAAGCCCAACGAGCGAGCGACCGCGCTCCGTATGGCCGGCAGGGTCCTCGGCAAGGGCCGAACGGCTGCGTGAGCGGGTGGGGACGTGGGTTCCCGGTCGTGGGTGGTCCCCCCGACGACCCACGACCGGGACGGTTGGAGCCCGACGACCGGCCGTGCGGCGGTGAGCGTCTCAGCCCTCCGCCGCGCGACCGTGGCGGGGAGTAGATCCCGCCGCCGTCGAGCCCCGCGGTCATCCGGTGCTCGAGCCCACGACGCGCGTGTAGGCGGCCGCGACGGGGTGGGCGAGCACATCGGCTGACCACTGCAGGTTCGGAGGCGCAGGCTACGCCCGCAGCGGCCTGAGGGCGATACCGCAGAAGGGCTAGGGCGCAGCGGCGATGCACGTTGGAGGGGCTCAGACCCCGAGCGCGGCACGGACCGCGTCGGCCGCGGTCTCGACGCGGACGAGCGGGTCGGCCTCCATGTCGTCGCGTCGCAGGTCCCAGGTGCCGAGCCCGACGACGGGCTTTCCCATCTTCAGGGCGAGCGCGACCTCGCTCAGCGTGCCGAACTCCCCGCCGACGGCGATCACCGCGTCGGCGCTCCGAGCGACCAGCACGTTGCGGCCCTCACCGAACCCTGTGGTCACGGCGACGGTGAGATGCGGGCTCGCGCCGGTGCGATCGTCGCCCGGCAGGATGCCCACCGACGTGCCGCCTTCGGCGGCCGCTCCCGCGGCGGCGGCGTTCATCACGCCGCCCAAGCCACCGCAGACGAGCACCACACCGGCCTGCGCCAGCAGGCGCCCGACGTCCTCGGCCATCGCGAGCTCCCACTCCGTGGCGTCGCTTGCGCCGATCACCGCCACGTATCGGGGCTGCTGGTGCGCCATGCCGCTGAGTATCGCAGGGCGGCGTCGTGCCCTGGGGTTGGTTGCGGGACCGTCGATGCGCCCGTGGGCCGTCACAGGGCCGCCACAACCCCACTGCTAGACTGCCGCGCTCGATGGGCCTCCCACCCCGCTTCCACCTCACCACCCTGTTCCGCGTGATGCTCGGGTTCGCTGTCGTGACGCTCGGGATGGCCGCGTGCACGGGCGACGCAGACCCTCCGGCGGACGCCGAGGCATCGCCGCAGACGTCGCCTCCGCCCGTGACGAGCACCGATTCCTACGTCTTCACCGACGCCGCCGGCATCGAGGCGAGGATCATGATCGAGGAAGAAGGGGCGGTGCTCACGGTCGAGAACGACACCGGTGGAGCGTTGCCCCGCCCCGGCGTGTACGTGCTCGACGCCCGCGACGGCTCCCGCGTCGACTGGACCGTCGTCGACGCCGCCTCGGCCGCTGAGGGCGAGAACGAGTGGCGGGTGGAGCGGCCGGCCGTGCCCGAGCCCAAGCACATCGGCTTGGTCGTGTTGCTGTTCGGGGGCGAGGACTACGGCGCGTTCGTGCCGCCGCGATCGGGAGACGCGGCATGAGGGCCCGTCGCTCGCTCGTCGGTTCGATCGCGGTGTTCGTGGTCGTCGGCGTGGTCGTCGCGGCGCCTTCGACCGGCTCGACGACCCCCGGCCTGTCGCAGACCCAGGCGTTGCGCGCGCAGCTCGCGGCCGCCGCGTGCGACATCCCGATCGAGCTGCTCGTGCGCGGCTGGCGCGGGCACCGTGCCGATCGCAGCGGCGACATCGACATCATCCCCCAGGAGCCCGACTTCGTCGGCACGGGTGGGCTGCCCCACTCCGGCCCGTGGGACTACGTCGGCCAGGTCCCGCTGTGGCTCTACGGGCCCGGACACATCCAGGCCCGGGGCGAGGTCGACCGTGTCGTCACGCTGGCCGACATCGCGCCCACGCAAGGTGAGCTCGTCGACTTCCCGTTCGATGCTCCCGACGGCGCCCCGCTGACCGAGGCGCTCGTGCCCGACGCCGATCCGCCCAAGGTGGTGGTCGTGGTGGTCTGGGACGGCGCCGGGCGGTTCGTGCTCGACGAGTGGCCGAAGGCCTGGCCGAACCTGCGGGGCATGATCGACGAAGGCACGTGGTACGAGGAGGCCGAGGTGGGGTCCTCGCCGCCCAGCACGGCGCAGATCCACGCGACGATCGGCACCGGCGCGTTCTCGCGCACCCACGGACTGGTCGCGCACCAGCTGCGCATCGGCGATCGGCTCACCGACCCGTGGGAGGCCGGCCCGCGCTACCTCGTGGCCCCCACCTTCGCCGACCTCTACGACCGGGGGATGGGCAACCGCCCGTTGGTCGGCGCTCTCGCGACCGTGGCGATCCACCTCGGCATGATGAGTCACGGCTCGCTGTGGGGCGGCGGCGACCAGGACATCGCGGTGCTGCGCGAGCGAGAGGGGGCTGCGACCCTCGGGGCCGAAGGCATCTCGTGGAACCTCACGAGCAACGTCGCCCCGTACTACCGGACGCTCCCCTACCTGAACGACCTGCCGCCGATCACCGACTACTTCGACGAGGTCGACCTGCAGGACGGCGAGGACGACGGCATGTGGCACGAGCTCGCCCTCGACGGCGCGCGCGCCGAGGAGGCTCTGAAGACGCCGGCGCGCATCCCGTGGCAGACCCGGCTGATCGACGAGGTCGTGCAGGGCGAGGGCTTCGGTGCCGACGACGTCCCCGATCTGCTCTACATCAACTACAAGCTGATCGACGAGATCGGGCACCTCTACTCGATGAACGCCGTCGAGATGCGTGACTCGGTCGAGGCCCAGGACGCCGACCTGCCGAACCTGGTCGCCCTGCTGAACGAGCACGTCGGCGAGGGCGAGTGGGTGATGATGCTCACCGCCGACCACGGCCACACGCCCGATCCCGCCGTGAGCGGCGCATCGGTGATCGAGCCCAGCAACGTCGCCGGCGTGATCCAGGAGCGGTTCGACACCGACGGCGACGACGAGCGGATCGTCGAGTTCACGCAGCCGACCCATATCTTCATCGATCACGCGGAGATGGAGCAGAACGGGGCGACCCTCGAGGAGATCTCCGCGTTCCTGCTGACGGTGACGAAGGGCGAGCTCCAGGGCAACCAGTACCCCCCTGCACCCGGGGTCGCGAACGAGCGCGCGTTCATCGCCGCGTTCCCGTCGGAGATGCTCGACACCCTGCCCTGCCTCGCCGGGAAGCTGCCCGACCACGGCAGCAAGGGGGCTGCCCCGGTCGATCAGGGGTAGCGGATCTTCGGATCCTCGGGGTCGAGCGACGGCGGCCACCCCGGGAACGTCTCCGGCCAATCCCAGAAGTCGTTCGTGGCCCGCACGTGCCGTCCCGGAGAGGGCGGACGCGGTCTCCGATCGAAATCGAACACGTGCTTGTAGTTGTGCGAGTTCGCGATGCGTGACGTCAGGTACGGCAGATCCCAGTTGTCGGCGATGAATCGCAACGGCGAGGAGAACTCCGCGAACGCGTCGTCGATGTAGCCGCGCTTCGCGTACGGCGAGACCACCATCATCGGCACCCGGAACCCGAGCTCCACATCGTCGATCGTCGGCGGTGCCACGTGGTCGTACAGCCCGCCCCACTCGTCCCAGGTGATGAAGATCGCGATCGACTCCCACATCGACGAGCGCATGATGCCGTTCACAATGTCGGTGACCCAGTTGTGCGCGTGTCGCGTGCTGAACGGGGGGTGATCCGAGAGCTGGAACCGCGGCGTGATCCATGTGACCGGCGGCAGCGCCTCGGCCTCGATGTCGCGCATGATGTCGTCGACCGGCCAGATGTGCCGCTCCCACAGCTCGTCGTCGTGGAAGATGTCCTCGATCGACGAGTAGGCCTGCCAGATGTAGCCGGCCTGGTACGGGTCGGCGGAGTAGTAGGCCCAGTCGATGTCGCGCTTCGACAGCTGGTGGCCGACGGTCTTCATGTCGAAGCACGTGGGGTGCCGGCCCAGGTTGCCCTGCTCGTCCTCGACGTACACGAAGACGTCGTCGCCGTACGCGTCGCACCCCCAGCTCTTGAATGCCCGTCCGTCGTTCAGCTGCTTCACCTTGATGTTCTCCGGGTTGTTGATCGCGCCGCCCGCCTGCCCGGCGATCATGTAGAGGTGGTTGGGGTAGGACGGGCCCGCCACCGACGCGAAGAAGTTGTCGCAGAGCACGAACTCGTCCGCCCACTGGAAGTAGTTCGGCACGTCGGGGCGGTCGAACTGCGAGTAGCCGAAGTAGGGTCCGTACTCGCCGATCGCGAACCCGTCCATCTTCCCCTCGTTGTACATCGCGTGCCACGACGCCGTGTCGTGGGGAAGGTCGCCCGGAAGCCACTCGGGGCAGCGGCGGAGCCGGACCTCCTCACCCCATCGCATGCCGGTCCGCGTGCCGTTGGCGCCCGGGTAGCGACCGAAGATGTTGTCGAAGCTTCGGTTCTCGAGCATCAGGTACACGACGCGATCGACGGGCCAGCGCGTCGCGAGCTGCTCGGGCGGCCTGCTCGTGAACGTCGGTCTGGGCTCGGGGCTCGTC
>Ga0075304_1000183_pt1 | contig 15539 bp, 17 predicted proteins | sample Joice_CattailNLA_FD_120067 | JGI IMG/M metagenome (GOLD analysis project Ga0075304, IMG submission 120067) | Natural and restored wetland microbial communities from the San Francisco Bay, California, USA, that impact long-term carbon... | ecosystem: Environmental > Terrestrial > Soil > Wetlands ... | reverse complement strand
TCCCCGGGAGGAACGAGAACCTGCACGACTACCTGATACCTACGATCGGCGACGTGCCCGAGATCGTGAGCATCCTGGTGGAATCCCGCGACCCCGCCGGGCCCTACGGCGCGAAGGGCATCGGCGAGCACACGCTGATACCGACTGCCCCGGCGATCCTCAACGCGATCCGCGACGCGGTGGGCGCGGGGGTGCGGCGGCTGCCTGCGACGCCCGATCGCGTGCTCGCGGCGATCGCCGCGGGCCGTGGGAGCGACGGGCGATGACCTCCGAGCCGGCCTCCGACGCCGTCGTCTGCGACGCCTGTCCGATCCGATGTGTGATCAAGCCCGGACGCACCGGCTCCTGCGATCGCTACGGTAACGTCGACGGTGCACTCGCCCGCCTCGACCCGCTGCTCGTGCTGGAGCGCACGCAGGAGCGTGGCGGCGCGCTGGTGCCGTTCGCCGCTCGCCAGTCCGACTGGGACGGCGAGATCGTCCAGGGTGCGGACGTCGTGGTGACCGGCGCCGGATCGGGCACGACGTACCCCGACTACAAGCCGGCGCCGTTCATCGTCTCGTCGAGCGTCGCAGGGGTCGACACGGTGACGGTCGTGACGGAAGCGATCTTCAGCTACTGCGGGGTCGACGTGAAGATCGACACCGATCGGCACGTGGGCGCCGAGCGCCGGCTCGTTCGCGCTCGCGGGGAGGCCGTCGGCCACGTCACGACCGGCCAGTACGGGTCGCAGATGCTCTCGCTCGGCGGCGTGAACCACCTCACCGGCGGCAGCAAACGCGAGGGCATGGCGACGATGCGGACGCTGCTCGCGCTCTGCAGCCGCGAGCCGGTCGAGCTCGCGGTCGACGAGGGGTCCGAGCTCGTGCTGCAGGCGGGGGAGCCCCCGGTCATCAACGGGGTCGTCGAGGAGCGCATGCGCGTGGGGTGCGGATCCGCGACGATCGGCATGTTCGCCCAGCAGTGGTACGAGCACGTCGACGAGGTGGTGGTGGTCGACGACCACATCACCGGTGTGCTCTCCGAGCACCAGGCGGGTCGCTATCTCGACATCCCCGCGACCGGCATCAGGGTCAAGGGGCGTCGCTCGACCCCCGGTCGGTACTTCAACGTGGCACATCCCGGCACGGGGTGGGGTGGCACCGACATCGAGGACCCCCTCACGATCCTCGACGGGTTCGACCCCGAGGTGGCCCACCCGGGGCTCACGGTGTTGATGATCGGCACGACGGGCGAGCACCACGCCTACTTCGTGCTCGACGACGAGCTGCGGCCCGTGCCGGCGCCGCTCCCGGACGACCTTCGCCTGTCGGTCGAGCGCATCACGGAGAACTGCGAGCCCGCCTTGACCTCGGTGCTCTTCATCGCGGGGGCCGGCGGCTCGCTGCGGGCCGGCGCCACGGAGAACCCCGTGGCCCTGACCCGCGCGGTTCGTCAGATGATCACGAGGGTCACGTGCGGCGGCGCCCCCGTCTACGTCTGGCCGGGGGGCGGCATCACGTTCATGGTCGACGTCACCCTCGTACCGCCGGGCGCGTTCGGCTACGTGCCAACGCCCGCATTGGTCGCCCCGCTCGAATTCACGATGGGCCGCGACGCCTACGCGGCGCTCGGCGGACACATGGACGCGATCGTCTCCCTGGACGACGTGCTCGCGCGACCGGATCTGCGGCGCGGATGAGTGGCCCGGTCGCGGCGACGACGCCAGACGGGTCGCGCCTGCACCTGCAGCACGGCCCGATCGACCTGATCGTCGAGGCGTGGGGCGAGCCGGGCGGGGTCGCCGAGGCCTACCGGCGGGCGTGGGATCGGTTCCAGCCGCTGCTGGACGAGCTGGTCGCCGAGCTGCCCGCGCTGCGCCGACCGGTCGGCGCCGGTCACGAACCGACCGGAAGCGTGGCGAGACGCATGGCCGCCGCCGTGCGCTCCTTCCCGGACCGGTTCATCACGCCGATGGCCGCGGTGGCGGGGGCCGTCGCCGACGAGATCTGTGAGGCGGTGGCCACGGGCGGCGACCTCCGCCGCGCCTACGTGAACGACGGCGGCGACATCGCGCTGCTCCTCACGCCCGGGGAGAGCCTCGACGTGGGGCTGGTACCGGTGCCGGACCGGCCGGCGCTGCTCGGGAGGGCCACCGTGCGCCACGACGACCCCGTGCGTGGGGTCTCGACGAGCGGACGCCACGGGAGGAGCTTCTCGCTCGGCATCGCCGACGCGGTGACGGTGCTGGCCGAGACCGCGGCGAGGGCGGACGCCGCCGCCACCCTCATCGCCAACACGGTCGACCTGCCCGGGCACCCAGCGATCCGGCGCGTGCCGGCGAGCGACCTCGAGCCGCAGACGGACCTCGGTTCGAGGATGGTCACGGCCGATGTCGGAGCGCTGACCGACGCGGAGGTGACGCGAGCCCTGCATGCGGGGGTCGCCGAGGCCCAGCGCATGCGGGCCGAAGGCCTGATCGGCGCCGCGGTGCTCTGCCTCGGCGACCGGGTCGCGACGGTCTCGACCCCCGTGCTAGCGTCCGCCGTCGGGGGGTGATGGCCACGGACATCCGCAAAATCGTCTCGATCGTCGAAGACGTGCGCAGCGAGGCCGGGCAGGCGGTCGATCCGCCGATCCGTCGGGTCGTCACCGCCGCCGTGCTGCACAACCCGTTCGCGGGACGCTACGTCGAGGACCTCGGCGAGACGATCGCCGACAGCGTCGATCTCTCGAGCCTGCTCTCCGTCACCGCCGTCGCGCAACTCGCCGGCCGTCCGGTGCACAGCTACGGCAAGGGCGGCATCTCTGGCATGAAGGGTGAGCTTGAGCACGTGGCCGCCTTCCTGCACCCGGAGTTCGGGGCGCCGCTGCGTGAAGCCTGCGGCGGTGGGAAGGCGATCATCCCTTCGTCGAAGAAGCGGGGCGGTCCCGGGGTCACGCTCGACGTGCCGCTCCACTACAAGGACGCGGCGTTCGTGCGCAGTCACTTCGACGCCGTCGAGCTTCGCATCGTCGACGCGCCCGGCGACGACGAGCTGGTGATCGCCGTGGCCGTGACCGACGGGGGGCGACCGCTGCCAAGGGTCGGAGGGCTGCAGGTCTCGGAGATCGCGGGGGAAGACGGGCTGCGGTGAGCGACCTGCTGATCCGCAACGCCGGCACGATCGTGACCGGCGACGTGGCGGCCCCGACCGTCGCCGGCGACACCGTCGTCGTGCGCGAGGGCGTGGTCGCGTTCGTGGGTTCCGAGTCGGGCGCCGACGCATCGGACATCTCGGTCGTGATCGATGCCGCGGGCGCGACCGTCGCGCCCGGCCTCTGCGACGACCACACACATCCCGTGATGGGCGACTTCACGCCGCGGCAGTCGCAGCTCGGATTCATCGATTCCTACCTGCACGGCGGCACGACGACGATGATCTCGGCGGGGGAGCCGCATACACCCGGGCGCCCGACCGACCCCGCCGGCGTGAAGGCGCTCGCGATCCTCGCGCACAGCTCGTTCGCGAACCTGCGCCCCGCCGGCGTGAAGGTGCATGCGGGGGCCGTGCTGCTGGAACCCGGCCTGACCGAGGCCGACTTCACCGAGATGGCGGCGGCCGGCGTGGAGCTCGTCGGCGAGATCGGCATCTCGGGCGTGAAGGACCCTGGGATGGCGGCCGAGATGACCCGCTGGGCGCAGGCGCGCGGCATGCGGGTGATGGTGCACACGGGCGGCGCCTCGATCCCCGGCAGCGGCATCGTCGGCGCCGACTTCGTGGTGGCGGTGCGGCCCGATGTCGCCGGGCACGTGAACGGAGGCCCGACGGCGCTGCCGATCGACCACGTGGAGCGCATCCTCGACGAGACCTCGGCACGGGTCGAGATCGTGCACAACGGGAACGTGAGGGCCGCGGGGGAGGTCGCAGCCCTCGTGGGGCGCCGGTCCGAGCTCGACCGCCTGGTGATCGGCACCGACAGCCCCGCGGGGTCGGGGGTGCAACCGCTCGGCATGCTGCGGGCGATCTCGTGGATCGCGTCGCTGGGCGGGATCGACCCGGCGCTGGCGCTCGCCGCCGCGACCGGGAACGTCGCGGCGCTTCACCGCCTCGACGCCGGGGTCATCGCACGGGGCCGCGAGGCCGACCTGCTGATCATGGACGCCCCGCTCGGCTCGCAGGCCGACGACGCGCTCGGCGCTCTCGCGATCGGCGACACGCCCGCCGTCGTCACCGCGATCATCGACGGCGTCCCGCGCTTCACGAAGAGCCGCAACACGCCGCCGGCGATACGACCGGTGTCGTTCACGAGCTAGATCTGGCGAGGAGGAAGCGATGGACGTCGCTCCGGCGATCGACGGCACGTTCGAACGGGGCGACGATGCCCGGTTCACCGGCGAGGTGTGGATCCGATCGGCGCTCGGCGACGATGCCGGCACGACCGTCGGGGTCGTGCACTTCGCACCCGACGCCCGCACACGCTGGCACCGCCATCCCACCGGCCAGTTCCTCTACGCGATCAGCGGACGCGGCCGCGTGCGCACGCGCGGCGAAGCGGGTCACGCGCTCGAGCCCGGCGACGTGATCCATGTGGGCCCCGACGAGTGGCACTTCCACGGGGGATCACGCACGGCCCCCATGGTGCACGTCGCAGTGACCGGCGGGGAGGTCGAGTGGGGCGAGCCCGTCACCGACGGGGAGTTCGACGAGGGGTTCTGAGCCGACGGCCTATCCTCTGGGCATGTCCACATCGGTGATCGTGCTGGGGGCCGGCTTCGGCGGCCTGGAACTGTCCACCCGGCTGTCCGAGGAGCTCGGCGACGAGGTCGATGTCGCCCTGATCGATCGAGCCGACGCCTTCGTGTTCGGCTTCTCGAAGCTCGCCGTGATGTTCGGCACGCGAACGCCCGAGGCCGTCCGGCTGCGCTACGCCGACATCACCACGCCGCACGTCCGGTTCCGGCAGGAGACCGTCACCGCGATCGACCCCGTGGCTCGCCGCGTGGTGACGGACCTCGACACCTACGAGGCCGACGTCGTCGTGGTGGCGCTCGGCGCCGACTACGACCGTGCGGCCACTCCGGGCCTGGTCGAGGCCGGGAACGAGTTCTATTCGGTCGCGGGGGCCGAGGTCCTCCGCGAGGTGCTCCCGTCGTTCCGCTCGGGAACGGCGATCGTCGGCGTGTGCGGTCCCTCGTTCAAGTGCCCGCCCGCGCCGAGCGAAGCCGCGTTGCTCCTCGACGGGTACCTGCGCGAGCGGGGCGTTCGCGACGACGTCCGGATCCAGGTCGTGATGCCGTTCGGCAGGCCGATCCCGCCCGCGCCGGAGACCTCGGAGGCGATCCTCGCGAGGTTCGCCGAGCGCGGGATCGAGTTCGTGCCCGACCACAAGGTCGCGGCGCTCGACCCTTCCACGCACGAGGCCGTGCTCGACGACGGCACGCGCCTTCCCTACGACCTGTTCCTCGGCATCCCGGTCCACCGGGCGCCGGCGGTGCTCGAGGCCTCGGGTTTGTTGGAAGACGGATGGATCCCGGTGGACCCGGGAACGCTCGCCACCCGGTTCCCGGGCGTCTACGCGGTGGGGGACGTGACGAGCGTGGGCACGCCGAAGGCCGGCGTGTTCGCCGAGCGTGCCGGGCGCGTACTGGCCGATCAGCTGGTCGCCCGGACCCGCGAGCAGGACCTGCCGCCGGGCTTCGACGGCACGGGAGCGTGCTGGATCGAGTTCGGCGACCAGGAGGTCGCCCGTATCGACGTGGACTTCTTCTCGACCCCGGGCTCGCCGATCACGTGGTTCACCGCGCCGTCGGAGGCGACGGCCGCCGAGAAGGCCGAGTTCGGTGCCAGCCGGGGGGCGCGCTGGTTCGGCGCGTGAATCGTCCTCGTTCGCGTGGGCGCGTCGTTGCCATTACGCGTGGCCTGCGGCACGATGTGCGGTACGAGAGGAAGGAGGTGGTCCAGCTTGCATGAACAGCTCGAGACCCTCGAGGTGACTGGCTGCTGAGCCGTCCCTCGCGGCCGGGATCACCTCCCGCCCGCATGCCGGGCGACCGGCAGAATCCACACCAGCTCACCGACCTTTCGGGTTCCGGACTGGTCGACCGGACGAAGCCTCGTAGAGGTCGAAGTGCTCGAGAGGCAGCAGCGACGGAAGGGCCGGGCCCTGCGGGCCCGGCCCGTTCCGCGTCTCGCGACCACGATCCTTCCGGTGGCGGTCATCCCGCAGGCGTCAGGGTCGCGAGGATCGGTAGATGGTCGGAGGCGTTGCTGTCCAGGATCTCCAGTTCGAGGGCGGCGACGTCCTCCGCGCGCCAGATCCAGTCCACGCGGTCTCCGGCGAATAGCGGGTCCCTGGCCGTGCTCGCGGCAGGATCGCCGACCTCGTCCTGAACGCTCACGAGGCCGGCGGCTTCGAAGAGCGCGACGTTGTCCTCGGTGGGCTGCACGTTGAGGTCGCCCGCGACCACGGCCTGCGGATCGCCGCCCCAGAAGTCGAGGACGGCCTCGATCTGCTGCTCGCGGGTCGACGCGGCCTCGCCGTGTTGCAGATGCGTGCCGATCACGGCCAGCTGGTGTTCGCCCTCGAGCGACACCTCGACGCGCAGGGCGGTCCGATGCTGCGGGCCTTCCCCGTACGGCAGCCGCACCATCTCCTGGGCCGACATCGGAGTGCGGCTGAGGATCAGGTTGCCGAACTGGTCATCCGCGGCGCTCGCCCATGCGGCGTGCATCCCGAGGCGCCGGGCCAGCCACTCGGCGTCGTCGGCCTGGCCGGTGATCGGCCAGCCCCGACCCACCTCCTGGAGCACGACCACGTCGGGGTCGGCGCGCTCGATCACCTCGGCGACCTTCGCGAGGTCCACCTGCCCGTCGCCGTCCACGGCGCCGTGGATGTTCCAGTCCAGGAGCCTGACCGGGTCCATGCCGGGACCCGACGCGAGCACGGGCGCAGTCGCGAGCAGTACGCCCGAGATCGCGACCGCACCGATCGCGGGCACGAGGGCCGGCGAGCGAGGGAGTCGCACCGGTCTGATCGACGACGTCGCGGCGAGCGCGAGCACGATGCCCGCCGCGATCGGCCAGGCCGCACGCGGGACGGGCAGCGGCACGTCGATGTCGATCATGTAGGCGAACGCCGCGCCGACGAAGAGCAGCATGCCGAGCGCCAGCGCGAGGTCTGAGCGCCAAGCGGGGCGTGCGATCCGTGGCTGCGCCGCCGAAGCGAACAGCAGCAGCGAAGCCGCCCCGGCCTGGGTGAGGGGGAGCATCACGATCACCGAGCGCCCCCCGACGAGCGTGAGCACGATCGTGCCGAGCGCGGCGGCGCCGGCGGTGAGCGCCCGGGTCGTCGCCGACGCGGGGCGGCCGGCGGCCGCCACGATCGCGAGCAGGCCGAGGGCGTCGCCGACCAGCACGACGGCCGCCCCCACAGCGAGTCCCACGTGCGCCTCCGACGTCACGAACGCGGCGTTCTGGAGGAAGAACAGCTGGAGGAAGAGGAAGGGCCCGAAGAGCAGCACCCCCCAGCCCGGGCCATCCACGGGCTCGCGGCGTGGTCCCCGCGAGCCGATCGTCGTCAGCAGCAGCACCGTCCAGATCGGCACGCCCACGAGCCACGGTGCCACGCCGCCTTGCCAGATCGCATCCCACGTGGAGAACGCGGCTCGGATCGCGCCGTCGAGCGCGATGCCGGTCAGCAGGGCGAGCGCGAACGCCGCGCCCCGCCCCTCGCCTCTCGCCTCGGTCACCTGAAGCGCGACGGCGGCGAGGCCGACGGCGACGGTCCCGACCACGAGCCAGACCGGGATCGGATGGACGAGCTGCATCGCGGCCCTGCCGAGCACGAGCACGATCACGGCGATCGTCTGGGCGCGATCCGCGCCGAGGACGCGCCGCATCGCCGAGGCGAGCAGGGGCGCCAGGCCGAAGACCGCGAGTGCGATGCTGACGGCGACGCCCGCGCCGGCATCCTCCCTGGCATCGAACAGGATCGGGAAGATCGCCCGCACGGCCTCACCCAGCACCACCGCCGTGAGAGACCAGCGCCCGAACGTGCGGAGGCCGATCGGGGCGCGGCGCGCCGATGCCATCGCCTGGGCCATGGCCTCAGCGTATGCGCGCCGGTCCCGCGCACGCGAGGTCGGGGAACCCGCTCGGTCCACAGCCTCGGATGGTTCGATGGCGATAGAGGGCGTGAGCAGCGCATGGCGACCCCGTGGCGATCGGCTCGGTGTACCTGATCGCCGGGCGCGAGCTGCAGCGGTGGCCCGGTGACCTCCGGGCCGCTGACGCGGCAAGGTGGCCGCGAGCGCGGTGACGAGCGTCAGCACCCGCCAGAGCACGATCCCCACGACGTGGCCCAGAACGTCGGGGCTCAACTCCCTTCCGCGAAGAGCAAAGGGTTGAAGTGGCTCTCCACCGCGATCACGGGTGCGAGCGCCTCCAGGGCTCCGACGATGCTACTCGTCGACCGCCCCACGGGTGGCGCCCGCATAGTGCTCGACCCACAGGCGCGTGCCGGAGCGTACGCCGATGGACCCGCACCGGCGGGAACCATCCCCGCAGCTAGGCAAGGACCTCCGTGTTCCGTCTGCAGGTGTCACTACGGAGGTCCTTGCCTAGTCGTGCGGGAGCCGACGCGACGGAGTTGAGCACTCCCGGCGTACCCTCCGAGCGTGAACCGGCTGCTCGCGCATCTCGGCCCACCGCTCCGAGCCCTGAAGGGCGTGCTCGGCAACCGCCCCATCACCCGCATGGAGTTGGCGTTCCTGCTCTTCAACGTCGCGGAGCCTGCGATGTGGGTGGCGATCCTCGTCTACGCCTTCGACCGCGGTGGCACGCGGGCGGCCGGGTTCGTCACGATCTTGCTGATGGTGCCCGCCGGCATCCTCGCCCCGCTTGTGGCCTCGCTCGGCGATCGGTTCCCGAAGGAGCGGGTCGTACGGTTCGGGTACTTCGCCCAGGCCGTTACGACCGCCGCGGTCGGTGCCGCGATCGCCACCGATGCCGCGGCCGGTCTCGTGTACGGGCTCGCGACGCTGGCGGCGATCACGTACACGACCGGCCGGCCGAACCACCACGCGCTGCTGCCCGGGCTCTCCCGCACGCCCGAAGAGCTCGCCGCGGCCAACTCCGTCTCGTCGCTGATGGAAGGGGTCGGGGGCACGATCGGATCGATCGCCTCCACCGTGATGCTCGCGGTCTCAGGCGTCGGGGCCGTGTACGGGCTCGCGGCCGCCGCCCTCTTCCTCGCGGCCGCGACGATGCTCGGGGTGCACGCCTCGGCGGATGGACGAGCTCGAGATGCGTTCCGGCCCTGGTTCCTGCTCACGGATGCGTGGCAGGGCCTCGCGACGGTGGTGCGGTCGCCCGATGCGCGGCCGCCCGTCGCCATCACCGCGGTGCTCACCGCGGCGGTCGGGGCGGTCGGCGTGCTCACCGTGCCGCTCGCGCTCGAGAAGCTGGACCTCGGCGATCCCGGCGTCGGCTACGTGACGACGATGATCAGCGTCGGACTGCTCGTGGGGGCCGCCGCATCGGTCGTGCTCGCGGCCCGGCGGCGCCTCGCTCTGGCGATCGTGTTCTCGGCCGCGTGGTTCGCGGTCAGTGCGGTGCTCTACGGCGTGACGGCCACGGTGCTCGTCCTCACGATCGCCTCGATCGTCTACGGATCGGCGATCACGCTCTTGGACGTCCTCGGTCGCACCCTCTTGCAGCGCACCGTACGGGGCGACGTGCTCACCCGCGTCTTCGGCGCGGTCGAGGCACTCTGGCTGCTCGGGTACGGCGCGGGTGCCGCGGCCGCGCCTCTGCTCGAGCGTTGGCTCGGGCTCGGCGCCGCGTTCGCCGTCTGCGGCGGCGTGATGCTCGTGGCCGGGCTCGCGGCGTTCTCCGGGCTCCGTCGCATCGACCAACGCACCGTCGTGCCGGAGCGGCAGCTCTCGCTCCTGCGCCGCATCCCGATGTTCGCGCCGCTCCCACCCATCGACCTGGAGCGCATCGCCCGTCAACTCGACCGGATCCAGGTTCCCTCCGGAACCGAGGTGATCCGCCAGGGCGACATCGGCGACCGGTTCTACGCCGTCGATGCGGGTTCGTTCGAGATCGTCCGCGACGGAACGGCGATCGCGACCGCCGTCGAGGGTGACTACTTCGGTGAGATCGCGCTCCTGCACGACGTGCCGCGCACCGCCACCGTGCGCGCGACGAGCGACGGCGCCGTCTGGGCGTTGGACCAGGAAGAGTTCCTCGCGACGGTGACCGGGCTCCCGCAGGCGGCGAGCGCCGCGCATGCGATCTCGGAGGAACGCCGCCGCACGACACCGGCGAGCTGATCAAACGCCCGTCGTCCCGACCGTCCGTCCGATCGTGGTCCGAACGACCCGATCGCGTCCGACGACTCAGAGCCATGGTGGCGATATGACGAACGTTCCACGTGGAAGGAGGGGAGGGTCGTGAAGATCGAGTACGTCCACGCATCGAAGTACGGCAACGGCGCCAGGGTCGCCGATGAGTTCAAGGAGCGGATGGCGAGCCGAAGCGTCACGGTCGACGTGCACCACGTGGGGGACCTCGACCCGAAGGAGCTTCCGACGGCCGACCTGTTTGTCTTCAGCTCGCCCGGGCGCATGGGCAAGCCGATCCGTGGCATGCGTCGCTTCTTGAAAGACGTTCGGCTGCCCGAGGGGACGAGGTATGCGCTCCTCACGACCGAGATGGCGCCGCAGCCCGACAAGAAGACGGGCCGCATGCCCACGGAGGAGGAGATCTGCAAGTACCAGAAGGTCCGCCCGACCATGCACGCGCTGCTGCAGGCCAAGGGCCTGATCGACGTGGCCGAGGACAAGGTCTACGTGACCCAGATCAAGGGGCCGCTGGAGGACGGATGGCAACGGAAGGTGGAGGCGTTCGCGGACCAGCTGACCGTCGCCGGTCGAGGGTGACGCTGAAGGAACTCGTCGGCAGCGGCGACACGATCATGCTCGCGACGCTGCCATTCGTCGTCCTCGGCGTGATCCTGAACCTGGCCTTCCCGTCGTTCTTCGAGGTCGGCGGTCCGTCCGACACGTTGAGGATCATCTCGATCGTGGTGCTGGTTCCCGGGGTCACGATCTGGCTGTGGTCGGCGGTGCTGATCGTGACGAAGGTGCCCCGAGGTGAGCTGATCACCACCGGGCCGTTCGCGTGGGTGAAGCACCCGATCTACACGAGCGTGGCGCTCCTCGTGCTCCCGTCGATCGGCTTCCTGCTGAACACGTGGCTGGGCGCGCTGATCGGCATCGTGCTCTACGTCGCGTGCCGGCGGTACGCCCCCGAGGAGGAGGCACAGCTCTCGGAGCATTTCTTCCCCGCTTGGGACGAGTACCGTGCCACGGTGAAGTTCGCCTGGCTCTAGAGGTCGGGTCGTCGCATGAACTCCCACGTCGCGCCGATGGGGTCGAAGCCGAGACGTTGGTACAAGGACTTCGGCCAGTCGTCTTCCTCCGCGCCGATGAAGATCCGCTTCGCACCCGCTCGTCGCGCCGCCTCGGCGGCTGCGAGCACGACGGCCCGTGCCACCCCTCGTCCCCGGTACTCCTGCAGGGTGTCGACGAACTCGACGAGCGCGTCGGGGCCGATCAGGTACAGCTCGCACTGCCCGGCGAGGGTTCCGTCGATCCGAGCGACGAAGCGTCGCGTGCCGAGGATGCGATCCCACGCCGCGTGTTGTTCGACGAACCGGGCTGCGGTCTCGGGTGCCGACGGTAGTTCCCTCCGATAGATCTCCTCGGTGAGCGGCAGGCCGGCGGCGAACGAAGACTCCTCGACCTCGAGGCTCGCGGGACGATCCGGCGGCCGTCGGAGGACCATGCCGACGATGCGCCCGGGCTCGTACCCCGCGTCGAGGAACGCCGGGGCCAGGCGTCGAGCTCGGTCGTCCTGGACCTTCACGAAGCGATGGAGCGATCCCACCCCACCGAGGATGTCGTCCGCCATCCCGATCAGTTCGGCGCTCGAGATGCCGCCCGCGTCATCGACGACGAGCAGGTTGGAGACGTACCGCTCCGGATAGGCGTCGTCGAAGTACGCGGTGCCTGCGTCGAACGGCTGCACGCGGGTGCTGATGAGCGAGAGTCGGCGGGTCTCGAGCGCAAGCCAGCGATCGAGGTCGTCCATGCGCGAACGGTAACGGTGGCCGATGGGCTGCGTCGAGGGTGCACGGCTTCGAACCCGTGGCCCGCGTCTGTGGGGCCTTCGGCCCACGGCTCGGCGTCGACACGACCTACGCTGGGCGCATATCGACACGGACATCGGATCCGTGCCCCGCTGGAAGGGGAGATCGATGAAGAGAGTGGCTGTGGTCTTGGCCGCGATGGTCTTCGTGACCACGATCGCCGGCAGCGCCCTCGCCGAGTACACCGAACCGCCTGCGCCGACCACGGTGGTCGAAGGGGCAGGCGGGGGTGCTGCATTCACCGGCGGCGACACCGCCACCGCCGCGTTCGTGGCGGTCGCTCTGATCGCCGTGGGGCTCGTCGCGCTCCTCGTGGCGCGGCATCGTACCGGCGCCGCCTCCTAGTCCGACGCCTACGGCTGGGTTTGGCGTGCATGCCTTCCGGGGTAGATCCGGTGAGACCTCGGAAGGAGGACCAGATGAGTCGTACCACAGGAACGAGCATCTTGGTGTTCGGCATCGTGCTAGGCGTCGTGGGCGCGATCATGTACTGGGCCGTCACGGCCAGGGCCGACGGATTCGACATCAACGCTGCCGGCCTCATCCTGTTCTGGGTGGGTGTCGTCACGGCCGTCGTCGGGCTCGTGCTGACCTTCATGGGGAATCGCTCCACGACAGTGCGTCGTGGAGATGCCCTCGACGGCGGCCGCTACGAGTACGAGGAAGAGCACCGCTCGATCTGACCTGAGACGGGCGCTCACCTGTGCCATCATCCGCGTCGAGGGGCTTCGACCCGGCCCGTCGACGCGAAAGGTGGGTGGCCATGGGCAACAGCAACGCAGGGGCGGCGGCAGGTGGGGGCGCGATCTACGGCCTCGGCATCTTCGGAGCCTTCGTCTACTACTGGCAGGCGGCCGACCAGTTCTGGGAGTACATCCTTGCCTTCGTCGCAGGGCTGTTCTGGCCGGCATTCATGGTCTACGAAGTCTTCAAGACCCTCGGAGCCTGAGAGGAGCCGCCTACGAACCGATGGGCTGTGGCTGCGGTGCGTCCTCGAGGACGACCTGGGTGTGCACGTGGCCGCACCGGTAGAGCGTCCATCGCACGAGGCCGTCGTCGCTCACGTGCATGCCGGACAACGACGGTCCGGGCCGGCCACACTGCTCGCAGAAGGGGACTGGGTCGGTCATGGTTGGGTCGGTCATGGGCGGAGTCTGCCGAACGACCGACCCTGCTGGCATCGGTCCGACGACCGCTTTCCCGACCCCCCGGTACCCGATCCTGACTAGGACTCCTGGACCCGCCCGGCGGTCGCGTTCACCTGACTGCGGGCTCGCGCACGCGGGTGCTCGCTCCGCGCGCGCGCCGGGAGCGGCTTCATGCCGAACAGGAAGCGTGTGACGTTCGTTCGCTTCACGACGGCCTCGTAGATCGCGACGGTGGCGAGCAGCGAGCCGACGGACACGAGCACGGATCCAGGGAGGGCTGGCATCGTGAACGCGCTCAGCACCGCATACGCGACCACGATGATCACGCTCTCGCGCAGCAGGTAGATCGGGTAGGCGGCCGCGGACCACATGTCGAGCACGACCGATATGGCGCCCGCGTCCCACCGGTCGGCGGCGCCCGAGATCCAGAGCCACAGCTGCGACGCGATCAACCCCCCGGTCACCGGCGCCAGCCACTTCCATGCGTTGTCGATCGCGGCTTCCAGGCGCGGCTCCGACACGAGCAGGAACCCGCCGACGAACAGCGCGAACGAGTAGAAGAGGTTCTGCGGGCCGTCCTCGGGCCACGGCACCCCGTCGCCCACGTACAGCACGAGCGGCATCACGGCCGGGACCAGAACACCCAGCGCCGTGGCCCGTTGCGCCGACGCCAGCGGGCGAACAGCGGCGCCGCCACCATCGAGGAGAGGAACAGGTAGAAGATGAACCACAGGTGGCCCGGCGTGAACCCGCCGTCGTGGCCGCCGATCTCGCCCTGCATCGTCCAGTAGCGGGTGGTGAAGGCGGACATCGATGTGCTGCCGCCTCGCCACGCGATCGCCAGGTAGGACTGGATCGGCACGATCACGACGAGCCCGAATAGGAACGGCACGAGCAACCGCTTCACGCGCTCGACGCGGTACGCGTGGGCGTCGCGACGCCCGAACGCGTACCACGATGCCGCGCCGGCGAGCACGAACAACAGCTCCATCTGCCACTGACCGATGAACGCGATCACCGACCAGAACAACGCCTCGCTGGTCGCGGCCGAGTGCACGTAGAAGTCCTCGAACGGATCGAACACGCGCGCGGAGTGGAACGGCAGCAGCAAGCACCGCGATCCCTCGGAGCCAGTCGAGGTCATGTCGCCGCTGCACGAAGCGCCTCCCGACATCGCGTCAGGCGCTCGCATCTCGAGCATGCAACGGGGAAACTGGCGTGGCACGGGCGAAGGTCCCTGGTCCGCCGGGGACTCGGACCCGCGGTGTGCGAAGGTCGCTCTTCCAGGGAGGAGGCGCAGATGGCGGACGACCCCGTCGAGGCGGGTGCCCCGAGGACGAGAGACGTCACTCGCGTCTATGACGACGGGCGTATCCGGGTGCTGTGGGACGCGACGCTCTGCTTGCACACCGGGATCTGTCTTCAGATGCTGCCCGAGGTGTTCGACGTCAGCGCTCGCCCCTGGGTCGACCTCGCGGCCGCCGATGCCGACCAGATCGCCGGGACGATCCGGGCGTGTCCGACGGGTGCGCTCCGCTACGAGGGCGACGGCGTGCCGCTGGAGGTGCCGGACGATCCCACGACGGTGGAGGTCCGACCGGACGGTCCGCTCTACCTTCGGGGGCGCATCCGGGTGCAGACCTCCGGTGGGCGATCGGTCCGCGAGGAGTATCGGGTGGCGTTGTGTCGATGCGGCGCCAGTCGGAACAAGCCGTTCTGCGACAACAGCCATCGCCTGATCGACTTCCGCGACAGCGGCGAGTTCTGACGGCTTCCCCCGCAGGGGCTCCGCCGCCTAGTCTCGGCTCGTGGACATGTCCCGTGTGCGACGACTGCTCAAGCTGAAGCCGGGCGAAGCGCGCTCGGTGAGCCTCATCGTCGCGGTGTCGTTCTTCGTGTCGTCGGGGCTGATGATCGGCCAGAGCGGCATCGAGGCAATGTTCTTCGCACGCTACGGCGTCCAGAAGCTGCCGATCATGTACCTGATCCTCGGCGGCACGATGTTCCTCACCACCCTCGGCTTCGGAGCCCTGCTCGCTCGCATGGGTCGCGGCCGGGCGTGCATCGTGATCCCGGTCTCGATCGCCGTGCTCGCGGCGGCCGGACGCGCGGGCCTCGCCGCCGACCTCTCGTGGATCACTCAGGCGCTCTGGCTGCTGCAAGGAGTGGGGTACTTCGTCCTGGGGCTGGCGGTGTGGGGGCTCGCCGGCATCG
>Ga0075304_1000182_pt1 | contig 15549 bp, 13 predicted proteins | sample Joice_CattailNLA_FD_120067 | JGI IMG/M metagenome (GOLD analysis project Ga0075304, IMG submission 120067) | Natural and restored wetland microbial communities from the San Francisco Bay, California, USA, that impact long-term carbon... | ecosystem: Environmental > Terrestrial > Soil > Wetlands ... | reverse complement strand
GACTCGGACTGCCCCGCATGAACCACTTGCCCGCCAACGGAAGGTGCGCCTGGGATCCAGGGCTCCGGTCGGGCGCGTGATCCCCGTCAAACGCGCCCAGATCCGCCTTCATCCCGACGCTCGGCGGGTCGTCATCAGACCGTTCCTGCCCGGGGCCAACATCCCGTCGAATGGAAACGCCCGAGCGAGGCGGGTGATCGACCGCATCCTTGCCTTGTCGGAGACCGACGTCGCCTCGACCCTGAGAGCCACGCAGGAGCAGTTCGCCGATCGACACCCCGACCTCGATGGGACCCTCGAGAAGAGTTTCGAGGCAGTGGCCGGACTCATCGATGGCGTCGATCGCCTCACCCGGGAACGCCGACTGCTCATCGGCGCCTACTTCACCCATGAGTACTCGATCGAAGCAGCCGCTCTCTCCAATCCGTCCATCGTCCCGGCCCCGGACCAGACCGGTCTGCGCGCCGGGGAGCAGCGCTTCATCGTGAGCCTGCGGGCGATCGGTGAGGGGCACCTCTCGTCGATCGAGTTCCGCTCAGGCGTCATCGACGCCGACGCGCGCATCACGATCGATGAGCCTAGCCGCCACACGACGATCGGAGAACGCCGCGAACCCCTGTTGCAGAACCCGGCCTTCCGCGCGAAGCTCCAGGAGTTGGGTGTGCTGAACGAGATCGCCAGCCTCGTGCTCGACCGACTGCCTGCCCGATTCACGCTCGAACAGCTCGAGGCCGCCATCAGGGCCCTCGATGATCGGGGCGTGGACAGGACCGTCGCCTATGAGACGACCAGGATCATCCACTGGGTGGCGGCCTCGAACTACACCATCGAATTCGCAGCTGATTCGCGCATCTCCGAGCGGGTCATCTTCCCGTCTGGACCGGCCGAGAGCCAAGGCATGGAGGACGCCCGTTTCACCAGGTTCACGCATGACGACGGCAACGTGCAGTACTACGCGGTGTACACGGCATTCGACGGCTACCAGATCCTGCCCCAACTCATCGAGACGGCAGACTTCCGCACGTTCTCCGTGGCGACGCTGAATGGCGAGGCGGCCCGCAACAAGGGCATGGCCATCTTCCCGCGCATGATCGACGGTCGCTACGTGGCACTCTCGCGGCAAGATAATGAGAGCAATTTCGTGGTCTTCTCGGACGATGTGCGGCACTGGTACGAGCCGCACCGGATCCAGGAGCCGGAGCGACCCTGGGAGCTGATGCAGCTCGGCAACTGCGGCTCGCCACTCGAGACGGACGCCGGCTGGCTGGTCATCACACACGGTGTCGGCCCGCTGCGCCGCTACACCCTGGGGGCCATCCTCCTGGACAAGCAGGATCCGCGGCGGGTCATCGGCCACCTCGACGAGCCCCTGCTCGCGCCCACCGAGGATGAGCGCGATGGCTACGTGCCCAACGTCGTCTACTCATGCGGCAGCATGATCCATGGCGACGACCTCGTGATGCCGTACGGCTTCTCCGACCTTGCCAGTGGCATCGCCGCGATCCCCCTGGAGGATATCCTTGCCCGGCTCACGTAGGGCCTGCTGCGTTCCGTTCTCTGTAGCGGCGGTACAGGCGGGGGACGTGCCACGCGGGATGCGCGGCGAATTCGTCCACGTCGATATCGATCCAGTCGTGGTCGCCTGGCCTGTCCCGACGTGCCGCGCCACCGAACGCCTCGACCGCTGCCAGTGAGGGTTTGGCCGAGCCATCCGCTCTCCACAACCCGAATGAGCGTTCATGGGTGGCCTCGTCGAGCGGGGGCGCAGCCCACGTGGGTGCGGCGTAATCGGAGAAGCACCACAGCATGGCACCGCGGCAGCCGGCCGAGTGAAGCGCCGACAAGGCGCGCTGTGTATAGGCCGCAGCGGCTCCTTCCTCGATGAGCACGATGGAGCCCTCGCGGCCGAGCGCTTCCGCCGCCGGCCCACCTGCGCGGAAGGTCGGCAGGCCGAACTCCGAGAAGAGCACGTCAGCGCCTCCACCCAGCCAGGATGTGAGGTGGGCCAGGTAGGGCAGCACCTGCTCATCCGTGGGCCCGTCGGCCCACCGAGCGTAGATGGGATAGCCGTGCATGGTGAGGAAGTCGCAATCGCGAGCGGCATCAGCCGGACCGGGCAGACGACCTTGCTCGAGGTCCTCCATGTGGAGGCCGATGGTGACGGGGACCTCAGGGTCGGCGTTCCGGATGGCCCCGGAAGTCCGTCCCAGCCAGTCTCGGCCGGACGTCTGGTCCGGTGGTCGCACACAGTTCGAGTTCTCGTTGCCAAGGTCCCAGGCCCACAGCGAAGGGTGGCCCTGCAGCGCCGCCGCGGCCTCGCCCGCGAACCATGCCTGGGCCTTGGCCACCTCCGGGTCCGAATACCAGTTCCGCAGGCCCGACGTCACCACCTGCCCTCGTGACACGACCCTGAAGCGGGGATCTCCATGGGATCCGCCCAGTGCCCAGGCGGGGATGAGGTTCACGCCGCTCATGTGACCGGTGAACAAGGTGGGCATGATCTGAAGGCCGACCTGCGCGGCCAGGTCGGCGACGGCCACCAGCCGGTCGAGCATCTGCGGTTCCACGCGGTGCGCAGCCGGCTGGAAGTCCTCCCAGGTGAGGAACAGCCTGAGCGCGTCGAAGCCAGCCTGCGCGATGCGGGCGAGGTCGCCGCCCGTCTCGGCCGCGTCGAAGTCCTGCCACCAGCCCATCGCCGTGCGCGACGGCCAGTAGTTGATGCCCAGCCGAAAGCGTTCGCTCCGGTCGCTCGCGCCAGGATCAGCCAGCATGGCGCCTGCCGGCACGGGCTCCATGGTGCGCGACGACCCGCTCATAGACCTCGAGATACTCGTCGGTCATGCGCTCCGCATCGAAGCGTTCCTCGACCGACGCGCGCACGGCGAGGCGATCGATGCCGCCCGACGCATGGACCGCGGCCACGGCTTCGTCGGTGCTGCCCACGAGATAGCCACCCACACCGGGGCGGACGATCTCGGGCATCGATCCACGGGCTGTCGCGATGACAGGCGTGCCGCACGCCATGGCCTCGACGACGCTGAACCCGAACGGCTCTTCGAAGTCGATCAGGTGCAGGAGCGCCCGAGCACGGCCAAGCAGGTCACTGCGCGCTTCCGGACCCACCGGGCCGATGAACCTCACGTGCTCACCGTCCAACCGCGGCCTCACGGCACGCTCGAAGTACTCGTGGTCCTGGACGATGCCCGCGATGGTGATGGGCATGCCAGCACGTCGAGCCACGTCGATGGCCGCAGCGGTGCCTTTGTGGGGGTGGATCCTGCCGAAGAAGAGCAGGTACTCACCTGGCTCGGAGCGTGGCACGAAGGCCCCCATGTCGATGCCATGGTGGACAGTGGCGACGTAGTCAAGCCCCACGTGCCGGTCGGCCTCGCTGATGGCGACGTAGTGGCTGGTGGCGTCGTACTTCTCATAGACCGGCACGATGCGCTCGGACGAGAAGCCGTGGATGGTCGTGACGACCGGAGTATCGACCAGGCCACTGTAGGTGAGGGGCAGGAAATCGAAGCTGTTGTGGATGACGTCGAACTCGGCCGCGCGCTCGAAGACGGCCGAGATATGCAGGCTCTCCCAGACCTTGGGGTCCATCTCCGGGTCCTCGGAGTACCCGCAGGGCACACACGCGCTGAGGCGCGCACTCGTGATCGAGTCTGCGGTGGCGAACAGGGTGACCTCGACGCCACGACGGACCAGTCCCTCGGTCAGCAACGACACGAACTGCTCCCAGGGGCCGTAATGCCGCGGCGGCACCCGCCACGAGATGGGAGCGAGCATCGCGACGCGAAGCGGGCGAGCCATCAGGAGACCGCGGCGAGCGCCTCGCGTGGCATCGTGGCGGTGCGCGCCCAGCGCATCCGGCTCTGGCGGACATGCTCGAGCGCGATGAGCCACATGAGCGTGGATTCGGCGCCCCGGTTCCGGCTTACCCCGGCAGCTCCGATGCCATCGCCGCAGGCCCCCGATCGTGGCTCAGCGACCCATCCGCGGGCATCGTTCCGGCCCACGAACCAGCCATACGCCATCTCCAGGGCCTCCGCGTAGTGCGGCCGGCCGGTCGCCTGATGGGCAGTGTCGGCCGCGAGGAGCAGCGAGGTCGTGGAGATGGCCTGCTGATCGAAGCGAGCCTTCGCGCCGCCCTTGGGCCACCAGCCCGCATTGCCCACGCTGCTCAGGTGCCCGTCGCCTGTCGTCTGGACGGCGATGAGCCAGTCAAGGACATGCAGTCCGAGCTGTGACATGCGTGGTCGGCCGAGCCTGTGACCGCCGACGATGAGGGCCCTTGCCGGAAGCTCGTTCTCATAGGTGATCACGTCCTCGGGCCACGGCCAGTCACTCGCCGCCGCGCACGACTCGAATGCCTGGCTGAGCGCGTCGGCGACCCGCTGGTAGACATCCGACACGTCGCCGCTCATGCCGGCTCGGAGTGCTGCGTCGCAGGCCAGAAGCACCGCGGCGCGGGGGCGCAGCGATGTGACCTGGCTCGCGGTGGGCAGGGCGCGCTCGAACAGATGCCTGGCTGCCGCGCGCGCGGCACTCGCCGGTGCGACCGCCATGACCTCGGCGAGCGCGTGCAGGGCGCGCGCGTCGGCGTCCTCCGATGTAGGCAGGTCCAGCCACGCGCCGTCATGACGGCGCAGATTGCGGAAGCGACCGGAGGTGGCTTCGAAGGCCTCGGCCAGGAATGTCACGTTGCGGGTGGCACTGGCTTCGACGGCCTTCCAGCCGAGCTCACGCTGGTGCAGAAGGTCCACCATCAGCGCACGCGCCACGTCGTCAGTGCAGTAGCCGTGATCAGGATCGGGCCACGCATCCTGTGCGTGCTGCATGATCCCGATCTCGGTACTCAGGACGTCAAGATGCCGGCGACTGATCGGGAAGAGCGGCGACAGGTCAGGCACTTGGCACCGACATCGTCGGGATGGCCAGCACCGCCCGCTCGCGTGGTACTGCCATCTCGCGTGGCGCCGCATGGAGCCGCGCGAAGAGGCGTGCGTACCGGGCGGCCACGCGCGACCAGACCATGCTGCGTCCGTGATCGTAGGCGCGCTGTGCCATGGCGCGGCGCAGATCGTGATCCTGGAGCAGCTCGATGAGCGCGCCGCTCATGGCAGCCGGCGTTGCCTCTGACAGGAGCCTGCCGCGCCCGTCGGCGAGGATCTCGGAGGCGTAGAGGTACGCGGTGGACACCGACGCCTTGCCTGCCGCCATCGCGTAGGAGAGCGTGCCCGAGACGATCTGTTCGAGGTTCGGATAGGGCGTCACGAAGACGTCCGCTGCCTCGAGCCACCGGCTCAGCTCGGCCTGCCCGACGTAGCGGTCCACGAACACCACGTGCTCGGTCATCCCTCGCTCGGCCGCGAGGTCCTGGAGCCTGGTGCGGTATCGCTCGCCCTCGCTCCGCAGCAACTCCGGATGGGTCGCCCCGAGGATGACGTAGCGGGCGTCGGGCACGGCACGCACGACGGCCGGCATCGCCTCGATCACCGACTCGTAGCCCTTGCTGGGACCGACCAGTCCGAAGCTCAAGAGCACGTCCTTGCCCCGCAGTCCGAGGCCCGGTTTGACGCTGTCGGGCTCCACGAGGGGCAGGTCGGGTACGCCGTGCGCGATGACCTCCACCCTGGTCGGATCGGCAGCGTAGCGCTCGTCCAGGATCGTTGCGGCAGCGTTCGACATCACGACGACGGCGGCCGACGAGTCCAGGATGCCGCGCATGATGTGGTGCTGTGCGGGCGTTGGACGTCGCAGCACGGTATGCAGTGTCGTCACGGCCGGCACGCGGAGAGCAGCCAGGAAGTCGAGGACGCCCACGCCGTCATCGGGGCCCCAGATGCCGTACTCATGCTGCAGCGAGACCGCTTCGACGCCGCAGTCGCCCAGCGAACGGGCGATCCGGGCGAAGTCAGCCCGAACGTCGGTCCGGATGGCGTGGTGAAGCCGCTGATCGGTGCCGCCGACCTCATCGGGGCGAAGAAGGGCCACGATCTCGTGGCTCCCGATGGCGCGCCCAAGGTCGGCCGTGAAGGTAGCGATGCCGCAGCGACGCGGAGGATAGGTGGAAACGAAGGCGAGGCGTGCCATGGAGGCCCTGCTAGCTTCCCGCGCGCCGCGCGGGGTCGGGGCTGACAACGGATCGATGCTTCGACTTCCGACCAGTCGCGAAACCATCTTTGACACGGTTAAGAAGACGGACGTCAACCACCGCGGAGCAGCGAGGCTCTATGCGCGTCCAGGCCTCCCGACCCGGCGAAGCTTGACCTCACCTGCGATCTCCACCATGCACGCAACGGCTGGGCTTGTCAAACGTGCAGGGCGCGACGCGTCGGCCGGCGCTCGGCGTTCTCGTCTACAGGCGCTATTCGGGGTCTTCCGGCCCACCCGGCAGCGCGTCGCTGAAGGCGGCCACGGCCAGGCGACGCCGATTCACGTGCAGCCGGAAGACGTCGGCTCGCGCGTAGTGCCCCGTGGGGTCGAAGTTGTGGCGCTCCTCGCGCACGCGGGCCGCATCCACCTCGGCCACGACGAGGCCCTCGACGCTGCTCACCGGCTCGCGCAGCCAGGCGCCGTCGGGGCCCGCGATGGCTGAGCCGCCGTCGGTCCAGTCGCCCTCGGGCAGCTGGCCGGCGAGGGGGAAGTCGTCGGGCACATCAGCCCGCGACAGCAGCGTCCCCGCCGCCAGCGAGAAGACGCGGCCCTCGAGGGCGATGAAGCGGGCGATGTCGATGGTGTTGTGCACCGCTCCGGGCCAGACGCTGACGTGGATGTCCTCCCCGCCGGCATACATGGCCAGGCGAGCCTGGGGCAGCCAGTTCTCCCAGCAATTGAGGCCACCCACGCGCATGGTGTCCCCACCCCGGCCTGTGATGGCGTGGACGCGCAGGCCGTGCCCGTCCCCGGGCGCCCAGGCCAGCCGCTCCTCGTAGGTCGGCTGCACCTTGCGGTGGGCGCTCACGACACCTCGCCTCGGGTCGATGGCCAGGAGGGTGGCGAAGACGCTGCCGCGCGCGGTGCCCGAGCCGCGCTCCGCGATGCCCAGATAGATGAAGACCCGGTGGTCGGCGACAGCCTCACCGATGAGGCGCACTTCCGGGCCCTCGAGCTCCACCGCGGCATCGAGGTAGAAGGCATAGGCGCGCTTCTGTTCGGGATCGTTCCAACGGGCAGCGTCCGTGATGGCGAGCCAGAAGGGGTACCCGCCCAGGTGGGTCTCGCCGAAGGCCAGCAGGTCCACGCTCTCGTCAGCGGCCCGGCCGATCCAGTCGATCACCCGCTCGGCCCCGGGACCCGGACGACCCCAGAGCGGGTGTGCCTGCGCTGACGCGATACGCATGTCTACTCCTCCGAGCCCAGCCTCGTGTTGTCGATGAGCCGCGTCGTCCCCAGCCGAACGGCCAGCGAGAGTAACGCCGGCCCGTCTACCCGCTGCAGCTCGCGCAAGGTCGCGGCGTCGGCGCAGGACACATACTCCACTCGCGCCAGCGGTTCGGCCGCCAGGGTCTCCAGCATCAGCCCCCGCAGTGCCTCGGCATCGCGTTCACCAGCCAGCCAAGCCTGGCGTGCGGCCGTCAGGGCGCGCCACAGGACCGGCGCCGCGCGGCGCTCCTCGGCCGAGAGGTGCACGTTGCGCGATGAGAGGGCCAGGCCGTCGGGCTCGCGCACGGTGGGGCAGGGGATGACGCTCGTGGGCAAGGCCAGGTCGGCGGCCATGCGGCTGATGACCTCGACCTGTTGGGCGTCCTTCTGGCCGAAGTAGGCGCGCTCTGCCCCGACGAGCGCGAAGAGGATGGCCACCACGGTCGCCACGCCGTCGAAGTGGCCTGGGCGCGCGGCACCCTCCAGTGGTACCGCCACGGCGCCCACGCTCACGGTCGTGTCGAAGCCAGCCGGGTAGACCTCAGAGACGTCCGGCAGCCAGATGATGTCCACGCCTTCTTCGTCGCAGATGGCCAGGTCGGCCGCGATGTCGCGGGGATAGCGCGTGTAGTCGGAATCGTCCTCGAACTGGCGCGGGTTGACGAAGATGGTCACCACGGTCGTGGCGTTCTCCGCGCGCGCCCGCTGCATGAGTGCGCGATGGCCTGCGTGGAGCCAGCCCATGGTGGGCACCAGGCCCACCGGTCGGGGACGTCCGGCGAGCGCCTCGCGCAGGTCGGCGCGCGTGCGCAGTATGTGGCTCATGGGTCGGCCGACCGGGCGGCTGCCCCCGTCAGAGGTCCCGGTCCAGGGGGATGGCCAGTGACTCCGAGGGCTGGTCGAGCGTGGAGCGACCCAGGACCTCGGCCAGCACGCCTTCGTCCATCGAGCTCGACTCGGCTTCGCCGGGGAAGTCGCCCGCGACCACGGCATCCCGGTAGGCTGCCACGGCCGCCGCCAGGGCCTCGCCGACCTCTCCGAAGCGCCGTGCATGGCGGGGCGTGAAACCCTGGGTCAGGCCGACGACATCGGTGATGACCTGGATCTCCGCCGAGGTCCAGGGGCCGGCGCCGATGCCGACGGTGGGGATGGAAAGGCGCTCCGTGATGGCGCGCGCCAGCTCCGCGGGCACCAACTCGAGCACCACGGCGAAGGCTCCGGCCTCCTGTACCGCGAGGGCGTCGGCGATGAGCCGGCGTGCCGACTCCTTCGAGCGGCCCTGGACGCGGAAACCACCAAGCTGGTTGACCGCCTGAGGCGTCAGGCCGATATGACCCATGACGGGGATGCCGGCCGTGACGATGGTTTCGATGGTGCGCGCGGAACGGACGCCGCCCTCGACCTTGACGGCCTGGGCGTAGGCCTCGCTGAGGAAGCGGCCGGCGTGCTCGACAGACTCCGCCTCCGAGACTCCGTAGGACAGGAAGGGCATGTCGCCGACGACCAGGGCGTGACGCGCACCCCGGGCCACGGCCCGCGTGTGATGCAGCATCTCCTCGATGCTGACGCGCACCGTCGTGTCGTAGCCGAGCATGACCATGCCCAGCGAATCGCCCACCAGGATGAGCGGGATGCCGGCCTCGTCGACGATGCGTGCGGTCGGGAAGTCGTAGGCGGTGATGGTCGCGAAGCGAACGCCCTCCTCGTACATGCGGGCGATGTCGGCGATGGTGACGCGGCGCGTCGGCTTGCTGGCGCTCATGTCCGCAATGATGCACCGGCGGCGGCTCGGAGTGTGAGCAGGCGGTCCAGCAGGCGGTGTGCCACCTCTGCCTTGGACGCCTGCGGCCAGGGCTCGGGGGCCTGGTCGGGGAGGATGATGGTGACCCGGTTGGTCTCCGTGCCGAAGCCCGATCCGGGCTCGGACACGTCGTTGGCCACGAGCATGTCGACGCCCTTGCGTGCCGCCTTCTCCGGGGCGCGCTCGAGTGAGCCGGTCTCGGCGGCGAAGCCCACGATGAGCGGCCGCCGGGCCCGCTCGTCCGTGGCGTCGTGGGCTCGCCGGGCAGCCTCGGCGAGGATGTCCTCCGTAGGCTCCAGGTCCAGGTGCAGGCCGTCCGAGCGAGGCAGCTTCACTTCTGCGCGAGCCTGTGGTCGGAAGTCGGCCACCGCCGCGGCCATGATGAGCGCGTCGCTGTCCGGCAGCGCGGCCAGCACGGCCTCGCGCATCTCCGCTGCCGTCTCCGCGTCCACGATCTCGATCTCGGCGCCTTGGGGTGGCGCCACGCTGGTGGTGCCTTTCACGAGGGTGACGTGAGCGCCGCGCAGGAGGGCAGCCTCGGCGATGGCGAAGCCCATCCGGCCGCTCGAGCGGTTGCCGATGAAGCGCACCGGATCGATGGGCTCGGCGGTGCCGCCGGCGGTGACGATGATGCGCCAGCCAGAGAGGTCGGCGACCCGGGCCTCCCCCCCGCGCGGCGGTCGTTGCGCCGCGTCGGGCTGGCGGATGGGCCGTGTGCCGATGACGCGCACGACGGTCTCGAGCAGCAGAGGCAACTCTGCCAGGCGGCCGACACCGACCTGGCCGGACGCCAGCGCGCCCGAGGCAGGATCGATGACCGTGTAGCCGAAGTCGCGGAGGCGTGCCACGTTGCCCTTCGTGGCGGGGTGCACGTACATGTCGCCATCCATGGCCGGCGCCACCACGACGGGCGCGCTCGTAGCCAGGCAGGTGGCCGTGATGATGTCGTCAGCGAGGCCGTTGGCCATGGCGCCCAGCCAGCGCGCCGTGGCCGGTGCTACCAGCACGGCGTCAGCAGCGTCGGCGGCCACGATGTGGCTGATGCGTCGGTCGGCCTGCAGCTCCAGGGGATCGAGCATGACGGCCCGGCCGGAGAGCGTCTCCATCGTCAGCGGCCCGATGAAGTGCGTCGCGGAGCGGCTCATCATGACTTGCACGTCGGCGCCGGCGGCGGCGAGAAGGCGCAGCAGCTCGGCGGCCTTGTAGGCCGCGATGGAGCCGGTCACCCCGAGCAGGATGAAGCGCCCTTCGAGCGGTCGCCCGGTCACGGCGAAGCCTGCGTGGCCGACGTCGAATTGGCGGCTCCGCTGTCGGAGTGCCTTGATGCGCCAGCCTTGGGCCGAACGGCCATGTGCTCGGCCAGCAGGCCCAGGCCGCGCAGCACGAGCCCGGGGTCGATCTCGTGGGCGACCGCCGGCAGCCCGGGTCCGGCAGGCTGACACCAGGCCTGCTCCGCCCAGTCGGCCGCGGCATGTCCACCCGTGACGACGACCCGCACGTCGTCCTGGTCGTTCGCACCGACCGACCGGCCGAGGTGGCCTCGCATCCGTGCCACCAGCTCACGCACAGCTCCCACGTGCCCGATGACGACGCCGCTCTGGATGGCCGACGAGGTGTCCGCGCCGATGGCTTCCTCTGGCAGCTCCAGCGCCACCCGCGGCAGTCGCGCGGTGCCCTCGGCGAGGGCCGCTGCAGCCAGGCCGAGGCCGGGCAGGATGGCGCCACCCAGGAAGAAGCCGTCGGCGTCGACGGCATCGACGGTGGTGGCGGTGCCCAGATCGACGACGATGACCGGCCTGCCGTGGAGCGCGGCAGCCGCCCAGGCGGCCAGCAGTCGGTCGGGTCCAGTCTGGTCGGGCCGCACGAGCGCCGTGCTGATGGGGATGTGGCTGGCGGCGACCACGGTAAGCGGCAGCCCAAGCTCGTCAGCGGCCTGCTCCAGTCGCTCCGTCCAGCGGTCGACGACGCTGACCGCGACGATACGGACCGGCTCCGGGTCGGTCTTGCCGGCGAGGATGCGCAGCCCATCGAGGAGGTCGCCGGTCGAGGCCACGGACGTATCGAGGCGCCCCTGATCCTGGACGGTGCCGCCCTCCACGAGGGCGGCCTTGGCGGCGCTGTTGCCGATGTCCACGGCGATGATCATGTCAGGATGATATGCCTGCCGCTACGGCCGACCGCGCTGCCAGCGTGCCCGACCGCGCCGTCTGCCCACCCGACCGCACCGCCGCCGCTCCGATACCATGGTCGCCGTCGTCTTCGTTCGGTCCGCGCGGACACGGACCGCAGCCTGGGAGGGGTGCGTGTCGATCGAGCCACCGGCCAAGTTCTTCGTCAACAGCGGCCTGGTCTCGAACCCCGTCGACATCTACCACCTGCTCCGACCGCTGCTTCGCCAGACCGTGGCCTATCGCTACACGCGCAGCGGCAAGGTCATCGCTCACGGCACCGGCTGGGTCGAGCGCATCGTGGCCGACCGGCCCGACGTCTCGTCGTTCTTCACGCCGTTGTCGATCTGCCTCTCCGTGGCCTCCTGGGAGCACCTCGAGTTCGAGACGCGCCCGGACCAGCTCATCGTCTACACCCTCGTCCAGGGCGACGAGCGGGTCGTGCTGCAGTTCGTGCCCACAGCGGGCAGCGAGCAGGACGAGGTCATCCAGGAGCCGCTGCCCTTCCAGGTCCTGCCTGGCTACATCCAGATGGAACTCAACGCGCCAGAGATGTCGGATCGGCCGATGGACACGGATGACCCGCCCGACGGCGAGGGCTCGCAGGGGGAGGGTGGCCCGGAGGCCTGAGGCGGGATCGGCGTACGGAGGCAGGAGCCCAAGCCTGGGCCGTGTAGCATGTCGGCCCGATGTTCCAACGTACCGCGCTGGCCAACGGTCCGCGTGTCATCTCCGCCCGCCTGCCCGGCATGCGCTCGCTCTCGGCCGCCGTCTACGTCATGGTCGGCTCGCGCCAGGAGAGCCGACCCATGTCGGGCCTGGCTCACTTCATGGAGCACATCACCTTCAAGGGCACCAGCAAGCTGCCCACCTCGCACGACGTGTCCGAGGCCATCGAGGGTGTGGGCGGCAGCTGCAACGCAGCCACCGACCGCGAGACCACCGTGTACTGGACGAGGCTGCCCGTGCGAGAGGCAGCCCGCGGCATCGATGTCCTGGCCGAGTTGACCCTTCGTCCGCAGCTGCGCAGCCAGGACGTCGCCCATGAGCAGGACATCATCGTCGACGAGATCCGCTCCTATCGAGACGATCCCGGCCAATTCGTCTTCAACATCTGGGACGAGGCTTTCTTCGGCGACACCCCACTGGGCTGGGAGATCGCCGGGGACGAGGAGACTGTTCGCTCGTTCAACGATGCGGTCGTCCGGGACTTCTGGGCCGCGCACTACCGACCCTCGAACATGGTCGTGGCAGTGGCCGGGGACATCGAGCATGACGTCGTGGTGGCGCTGGTCGATTCGTCCTTCGGCCGCGGCGATGGAGCCAGTCCCGACTTCATGCCCGTCCCGGCAGGGCCAGTCGAGCGGCTGCGCGTCGTCGAACGGCCGACCTCGCAGAGCTACCTCTGCCTTGGTGTCACGGGTCTCCCGCGCGACCATGCCGACCAATGGACGCTCGACCTGCTCAACACCGTCCTCGGCGACGGCACAGCGTCGCGGCTCTTCAGCAAGATCCGCGAGCAGGATGGGCTGGCCTACGACGTGCACTCCTTCCAGACCGACTACGCTGACTGCGGCACGCTCCAGGTCTTCCTCGCTGCCGATGCCGAGGATGTCCCGGCGGCGGCCGAAGCCGTGATGGCTGAGCTCTCCCGGCTCAGGGACGAACCTGTGCCCGAGCGCGAGCTGGCCAGGGCGCGCAACTATGCGGTGGGACGCCTGGAGCTTCGACTCGAGGAGTGCCGGGCGATGGCGTCGTTCCTGGGGACACAGGAAGCGCTCCACGATCGGGTCATGACCATGGACGAGGTGATCGGGGCATTGCGAGCGGTGACAGCGGCTGACATCCAGGCCCTCGCCGGCCGGCTCTTCCAGGACGAGGCCGTGTGCGCCGCGGTCATCGGGCCGGACTTGGGGCCACACGGCCTGGAGCGGAGCCTGCGCCTGCCATGAGCGATGGGCGGCAACGCGGCGCGTCACCACCAGCTGGGCCACCACCGCGGCCCGGCGCGTCACCACCACCTGGGCCACCACCGCCGTCCGGCCCGCCGCCACCAAGTGGGCCACCACCTCCATCCGCAGTGCCACCGGGGTCGCCTGCGCCCCCGCCCGGCTCGCGCTTGCCCGGGCCGACTCCGCCGGCCCGACCCCCAACCGCAGCGCCGCCGCCGGGCCTCCGCCCTCCGCCTCCACCACCGAGGCCCACGCAGCCTGCCGGACCGCCACCGGGACCGCGGGGGGCAGCGCCCGGACCGATGCTGCCCGCCGCGCCACGCAGCCCCATGCCAGCGGCCGCTTCGCCCGCCAGCACGCCACCTCCACCACCGCCACCAGCGCCGAGCGCGACGTCCGCGCCCCCCGGACCCACGGCCGACGAGGTCACCGCCGAGGAGCGGTCGACCGAGGCTCGGCTGGCCCGCCTGCACCTTCGCGGCGGCTCGCTCGCTCTTGCCCGCGCAGCCCTCGAGCAGATGGCCGGCGCGGGCACGCTCGATCGCGAAGCCATGGCCGACCTGGCCGAGGTGCGCTGGCGCAGCGGCGACCTCGAAGGCGCCGCCGAGGCCGCCCGGGCCCACCAGGCCTCGGGGGGCGCCGAGCCGCTTGCCGCGCTCGTCATCGCCGAGGATCTGCTGAGCAGGGGCGCGGCGGCAGAAGCACGCGCCTACGTCGACTACGTCATCGGCCGGGTGGGTGACGCTCTCGACCAGCTCTTCGCGCTCGAACCGCGCAGCCCGGCCTGGCCGCCACCCGACGACGGCTGGATGGCCAAGGGCGCGGAGCTTCCCGGCCACTTCGGCCTCCTCGTGGGCGGCAGCGAGGTCGCCTCTCCCACGCCGCAGACGTGGCAGGCGGTGCCCCTGGCCCAACCCGCGGAGGCCGCCGCCGCCACCGTCGCGCCCGACTATCTCGCACCCGTGGGCCGCGGTGGAGCGGCCTCCCCAAGTGGCCAACGGACCACATCGGCCGTGGTCATCAGCGGACGGATCGCCGGCCAGGAGCTGGAGAGCGTCGACCGTCTGCTGGCCGCTGGCGACACAGGCGCAGCTGCTTCCCGCCTGGGCGTCCTGCTGCGACTCGACCCGGCGCTGGCGCCTGTCATCCTGTCAGCGGCCGACCGGGCCGCTCGCGTGCCTTCCTCGCGCGCATCGGACCTGGCGTCACTTCACCTCGTGAGGGGGGACGCCTACCGCATCCTCGGCCGTGACAACGAGGCTGCAGAGGCCTATCGACGAGCCCACCAGGCCCTACCTCCGGCAGCCCAGCAGGCCCCGCCTCCAGCAGCCCAGAAGGCCCCGCCCCCGGGGCCGCCATCGAAGGAGCCGTCGTGAGCGAGCGAACCCTCATCCTCATCAAGCCCGACGCCGTCCAGCGCCAGCTCGTCGGTCGCATCATCGACCGCTATGAGCAGCGCGGACTGCGCATCGTGGGACTCAAGCTCCTGGATGTGGACCGAGCCCTGGCGGAGCGGCACTACGCCGTCCACGTCGGCAAGCCGTTCTTTCCGGGCCTGGTCGAGTTCATCACTTCGTCACCGCTGGTGGCGATGGCGGTCGAGGGCACCAACGCGGTCGCGGTGTGCCGCACCATCAACGGCGCTACCCGACCGCACGAGGCGGAGCCCGGCTCCATCCGTGGAGACTTGGCCCTCGATACCGGTATGAACCTGGTGCACGCCTCAGACAGCGTGGAGAACGCTGCCATGGAGCTGGCGCTGTGGTTCGGCGATGCGGAGCTCATCGACTACAAGCGCTCCGTTGATGCCTGGATCGCGGAGTCCTGATCCGGCCAGCCGACCGCTCTCGGCTGCTGTTTGGACCCCGCGCTCCCGCGTCCTGCGCCGGTCTTCTCCGCTCGTATCCAAGCGCCGAGCCCCCGATGCGGGCTATCGGGGCCCTCGCCGTGGCGGTACGGCCGCAGACCCTTTGAGCACCGGGGCCAGATGCCACCTTTCGTTCCGGTCGGCCGCGTGCCTCATCGATCGGAGTCGAAGCGGGCCTCTTCGATGCCACCATGTAGTCACGGGAGGACTGTTGTCCCGGACCCAGCCACGCTCACCTGGGGGCGCGGTCCGTGGACGGTGCCACCATCGCCGGTGCCTCCGTCCAGCGGCCCACGGACACCGGCGACAGGCGCGAAGCGGTCCACTCTCGTGACCGATGGCACGAGCCAGACCGGGCCGCTCAGCCCACGTCGCGCCGAGCCACGAATG
>Ga0075304_1000180_pt1 | contig 15648 bp, 10 predicted proteins | sample Joice_CattailNLA_FD_120067 | JGI IMG/M metagenome (GOLD analysis project Ga0075304, IMG submission 120067) | Natural and restored wetland microbial communities from the San Francisco Bay, California, USA, that impact long-term carbon... | ecosystem: Environmental > Terrestrial > Soil > Wetlands ... | reverse complement strand
GGCTGTAGCGGAGGCGACGATCATGGAGTTCATCGAGACGACGAGTCCGGAATCGGCGGAAGGCGAGGTTGCCGCCATGTACCGGCGCCAGCAGGCGACTTGGGGGTATGTGCCCAACTACGCGAAGGTCTTTTCCCATCGTCCGGAAGTCCTGGCGCGGTGGGGCAGGTTGCTCGCGGAGATCAAGCGCCCCATGGACAAGCGCCGCTTCGAACTCGTGACCTTTGCGGCGGCGCTGCAGCTCAAGCACTCGGCCTGCGCGCTGGCGCACGGCGGCGCGCTGCGCGAGTACTTCAGCGATCGGGAGATCCGCGCGATCGCCGAAAACCGCCTGGACGGCATCCTGGGCGATGCCGAACAGGCGATGGTCCGCCTGGCGCGCCGGGTCGCCGAAGACGCATCGCAGGTCCGTTCCGAGGACATCGAGGCGCTCTCCGCGCACGGCTGCACCGATGCGGAGATCTTCGACATCGTGGCGACCGCGGCCGGGCGGGCGTTCTTCACCAAGCTGCTCGATGCGCTGGGTGTCCTGCCCGACTCGTCGTTCCAGGCGTTCAACGAGGAACTGCGGCGAACGCTGACCGTCGGCAGGCCAATCGACACGCGCCCCTGCGCGGCCATCCGCATGACAACGGAAGGAACTGCGGGAGACCCTTGATGAAAGGCGGGCTTCAAGCGGCGAGGGGGCCGGAGTCCGGCGAAGCATTCTGGACGTCGGTGCGCGAGCAGTTTCCGCTGACGCGCGACTACCTGCACTTCGCGCAGTTCTTCATGGTGTCCCATCCGCGGCCGGTCACGGCAGCGATCGAGCGGCACCGGCAGGCGCTGGACGCCAATCCTTTCCTGACCGTCGAGCACGGCATGTTCGGTTCGCCGGAAGAGAGCCACGTGGAGCGGATCTTCGCCGCCGCGGCCGGTTACCTCGGCAGCGCGAAGGACGAGGTGGCGCTGATACCGAATACCACGACCGGCCTTGCGCTGGTCTACCACGGCCTCCAGCTCGCGCCCGGCGACGAAGTCCTCACGACCGCGGACGAGCACTTCGTCCACCACGAGGCGATCAGGCTGGCCACCGCCCGCGTCGGCGCGAGCTGGCGGAAGTTCAGGATCGTCGCCGATTCACGGCGGCCCTCGCTGAGGGAGATCCTGGCGCGCGTTCGCGCGGCGATTCGCCCGGAGACCCGGGTGCTCGGGCTCAGCTGGGTCTATTCCAATTCCGGACTGCGCCTGCCCCTGCGCGCCATCAGTGAGCTGGTCGCGGCAGTCAACCGCGATCGACCTGCCGACCGGGCGATCATCACGGTCGCCGACGCGACGCATGGCTTCGGCGCGCTCGAGGACCGCGCGGCCGACCTCGGTTGCGACTTCTTCGTCTCGAGCACGCACAAGTGGCTGTTCGCGCCGCGGGGCACGGGCATCCTGTACGCGCCAACCGATCGCTGGCACCAGCTGCAGCCCGTGATTCCCACGTACTACACCTGGGACCTGTGGGAATCCTGGGCGGCCGGCGCACCGCCCACCCTGGCGACACGCCCGACGCACGTCTCGCCCGGCGGATTCCTCGCCTACGAACACCAGTGGGCGATGGTCGAGGCATTCGAGTTCCATCAGCGCATCGGGCGGGAGCGCGTCGCGGCGCGCATCCATGAACTGAATGGCCATCTCATGGACCGGCTGAGCGGCATTCGCCAGGTGCGGCTCCATACCCCGCGCGATCCCGAGTGGTCAGCGGGCATGGTCAGCTTCGACGTGGCCGGCATGACGGCGGCCGAAGTCGTCGAGGGCCTGCTCCAGCGGCGGGTGATCGCCAGCAGCTCGCCGTACGCGGAGAGCCGCGCGCGCCTGTCCGCCGGGATCATGAACACGATGGACGAAGTGGATGCGGCGGCCGACGCCCTGCGCGAGGTCGCGAGTGCGCGGCGGCGGGTGGGGAGCGTGCGCTGACGCCCGGGTACAGGCGATTGGCCGTGAGTCGTTACGCTCCAGACGCCGAAAAATCGATCATGCTTTAATACGCGACCCCTCCAAGGCGCAGCAGAACGATGAACAACGAGCCTGACAGCCTGGCCCCCGTCCCGTCCAACGCCCGAATATTCAGCACCGGCTCCTACATATTGATGTGGTGGTCCTCGCTGATCGTCATCCAGGCCTTCGTGCTAGGGCAGGGTTTCCTGCCGCCGAACGGCAGCATGAACATCTTCCAGGCCTTCCTCGTGATGCTCCTCGCCGGCCTGGTGGCCGTTGTCATGTTCTCGCTCAACGGGGACGCCGGGAACCGCTACGGGATTCCCTACCTGATCCAGAGCCGGGCCAGCTTCGGCATCCGCGGCTCGAAGATCGTCGAGGTCCTGCGCGCGCTGCCGGCTATTGCCTGGTACGGGATCGGCACGTGGATCGCGGCGCTCTCGCTGGACGGCATCCTGAAGACGCTGGTCGGCTTCACCGCGCCCTGGACGGTCTTCACCTATTTCGTGCTCATGCAGGCTGCGCAGACCTGGCTCGCCCTGGGCGGCATCCGGACGATGAAGTGGTTCAACGTGTACGGGTCGGTCGTCATCGCCGCGGTGATGATCTACATCCTTTTCCACATCGTCGGCACGCACGGGTTCCAGATCGAGGAGTCATGGCGGCGCGCAGCGGACTGGGGCCCGGCGTTCTGGGCAGGACTCACGACCGCCATCGGCATCCTAGCCACCGTGATGCTGAACATCGGCGACATGACGCGCCACCTGGCGAGCTCACCGCGCGCGAACTGGCTCGGGCACTTCTTCGGCGTGCTGCCGCCGTGGTTCTTCATGCTGACGCTCGGCATCATCGCCGGCGCCTCGCTCGGGATCTGGGACCCGGTTCAGGCCCTGATGCAGCTCAGCCCGAATGCATTCGTGATAATCGTGCTGCTGGCCTTCATCCTGATCGCGCAGTTCACGACCAACCTGACCATCAACATCCTGCCGCCGGCGCTGATCCTGATGGATACCCTGAAGATCTCCTGGCGTCAGGCAGTCATCGCCACCGGCGTGCTCGGCATCCTGTCCTGCCCGTGGATCCTGCTGTCGAACATGCAGGTATTCTCGGGATTCATTCTTTATTACTCCGCGCTGTTCGGCCCGGTGCTCGGGGTGATGCTGGCGGACTACTACGTCGTTCGGAAACGGCAGCTCAATGTCGAGGCCCTGTACGCCACGGAGGCAGGCAGCCGGTACTGGTTCCAGGGCGGGTTCAAGGTGGCCGCGCTGGTCGCTGTCGCGGTGCCCGCCGTGATCTCGATGCTGTGGTTCCTGCCCGTGTCCTGGCTGGTGGGGCTGCCGGCGGGCTTCGTGATTTACCTGCTCCTGAACCGGGAGCAGCGCGACTAGTCGACGGCGACCTTGAAGTCGCGCATCGCGGATTCGCGCGAGAGATAGCCGTCCCGCACGTCCTCGACCACGGCCGCGCGCGGCCGCTCGCTCGCCTTGCCGTAGCCGCCGCCGATCCCGCCAACGGCGCGGATGCGATCGCCCTTGGTCACCGACATCGTCGGCAACATGGACGGCAGCTCGACCGGGCCCTGACCGCCCCGGACGAGTTGCAGGTGCGAGGTGTGCCCGTCTGCACCACCCTGGAATCCCCAGGGCTTGTGGCCGTGGCCGTCGCCCTCGACGCTCAGGCTTCCGTCCGTGAGGAACTCGACTTCCTTGATGGCGTTCAGCCCGCCGCGCCAGCGGCCGGCCGCGACGGCGTCCTCGCGCAATTCGTAGCGCGTGACGCGCAGCGGCACGTGGCTCTCGATGTCCTCGATCGGGTTGTTGCGCGTGTTGGCGTAGAGCGTGTCCACGCTGTCCATGCCGTCCTTGCCGTGGCGTCCGCCGTAGCTGCCCTCGAAGATCTCGATGTGCACCCACTGCTGCTCGCCGGCGAACCCGGAGAAGGTGACTGCCTTGAGGTTGGCGATGCCGGCGCAGACCTTCTCGGGCACGGCCGGCGCGAGCGCGCGCATCACCGTGTCGGCGATCACGTTGCCTGGCGCGAAGCGCGCAATCGTCGGTGCCGGGAACACCGGGTTCGCGATGCAGCCGCGCGGCGCGGTGATCCGGATCGGGCGGTAGAGGCCGTCGTTCTGCGGGATGTTCCCGAACACCTCGGTGTCGAGCAGGATCGAGCGCAGCGTGAGCCAGATCGCGACGTCCACGGTACCGACGAAGGGCATGTTGATGGCGTGCCCGGCCACCTGCGGCGCGGTGCCGGCGAGGTCGATCGTCATATCGCTGCCGGCGACGGTCACCGTGACCTTGATGGGCAAATTCTTGAGCGCGGGATCGTCGCTGCCGAGGAAGCCGTCGACGTGGCCCGTGGCCGTGTACGTGCCGTCTTTGAGCAGCGCGATCTGCGAGCGCATCAGCCGTTCCGAATTGTCGAACAGGTCTTCGATCGCGTCGGTCAGCGTCGGCAATCCGTAACGACCGACGAGGTCGAGCAGCCGGCGCGCGCCGACGTGGCAGGCCGCGACCTGCGCGTTCATGTCGCCGATGACGAGGTCGGAAACCCGCAGGTTGTCGGCGATCATGTGCCACAGCGCGTCGTTCCGCTTGCCCTGGTCATAGACCTTGAGCGCGCGGAAGCGCAGGCCCTCGGCATAGGAGTCGGCGCAGACGACGACGCCGACGCTGCCGGGCTGGCAGGAGCCGATGTCGAGGTGGTGCGCGGTCGTCATGGAGAAGCCGACCAACGTGTCGCCGTGGAAGATCGGCACGCAGAAGCCGATGTCGGGCGCGTGCGAGGCGCCGTTGTACGGGTCGTTGTGGATGATCACATCGCCCGGGCGGAACGTGTCGCCGCGCGCCTCGAACTCGCGGATGATGCCGCGCACGTAGCCGGGGATCGGGCCGGACTGCAGCGGCGTGCTCTTCGTGCACTCGCAAAGTTGCCGGCCGGTGGCATCGCAGAGCGCTGCGCCGAAGTCCTCGGACTCGCGGATGATGCTGGAGTACGACATCCGCATCAGCTTGTAGCCCATCTCGATCGCGATGTTCTCGAGGGCGCCCTGGATGATGCTGGCCGTGATCGGGTCCACCCGCTGCAGGGTGGCCGGGGCGTCGGGCGTTGGCTGTCGCGCGCTCATGGCCACCGACAGGCTACTTGAGCGGGGGGGAGGGGAGCAACGGGAACGTGAAGTTGACGCCATATTCACTTCCCTGTACACAGGCGGAACATGCGCCTCATCGGGGTCGATGTCGGGGGGACGTTCACGGACATCGTGTTCACGGACACGGAGTCCAACCGTACCCTGACGCACAAGGTCGCCAGCACGCCCGAGGATCCCTCGCGCGCGTTCATGCGCGGCGTGCAGGAAGTCTGCGCGACCGCGGGCGTCGGGCTCTCGAAGCTAGATCACATCTTCCACGGCACGACCGTCGCCACCAATGCCGCGCTGCAGCACCGCGGCGCGCGCGCGGGCATGATCACGACCCGCGGCTTCCGGGACATCGTCCACATCGGCCGTCACCAGCGCCCGCACCACTACTCCATCCAGCAGGAGATCCCCTGGCAGGACCGCCCGCTGGTGCGTCGCCGGCACCGCAAGGTGGTCACCGAGCGGCTTGCGCCGCCGCGCGGCGAGGCGATCGAGCCGCTCGACGAGGCCGAGGTCGAGGCCGCGGCGCGTGAACTGAAGGACTCGGGCGTCAGCTCGATCGCGGTCTGCTTCCTGTTCTCTTTCATCAACCCGGAACACGAGAAGCGCGCCAAGGCGATCGTGCAGCGGCTCTGCCCGGGCGTGTTCGTCACCTGCTCGCACGAGGTCTCGCCGCAGTTCCGCGAGTTCGAGCGCTTCACGACCACGGCGATGAATGCATTCATCGGGCCGCTGGTCCGTGATTACATCGCGCGGCTGTCCGGCGACCTCACGGCCGCGGGATTCCGCGGCGACGTGCACATCATGCAGTCGAACGGCGGCGTGGCGCCGGCGCGCGCCGTCTCCGAGCTGCCGGTGCTGACCTTGATGTCGGGCCTCGCGGCGGGCGTCCTCGGCGGCGCCTGGGTTGCGGACCTCGCCGGCCGGCGCAACGTCGTCACGCTCGACATCGGCGGCACGAGCGCCGACATCGGCGTCGTCACCAACGGGCACTTCGAGGAAGCCTCGGCACGCGACACCTACGTCGCGGGCTACCCGATCCTGGTGCCGATGATCGACCTGCACACGATCGGCGCGGGCGGCGGCTCGATCGCGCACGTCGACGCGACCGGTGCGTTCCGGGTCGGCCCGCAGAGCGCGGGGGCGGTGCCGGGTCCCGCCGCCTATGGCCAGGGTGGCACGGAAGCGACCGTCACCGACGCCAACATCGTGCTCGGCCGGCTCGACGCGCAGAATTTCCTCGGCGGCGCCATGCGCCTCGACCGGGATGCGGCATTCAAGGCTGTGCAGGCGCTGGCGGACCGGCTCGGCCTGCCGCTGCTCGAGGCCGCCGAGGGCGTCGTCACGGTGCTGAACTCGAACATGGCGAACGCGATCCGCGCGCGCACGGTGCAGAAGGGCATCGACCCGCGCGAGTACGCGCTCGTGGCCTTCGGCGGCGCGGGCCCGCTGCACGGCGCGGAGGTCGCGCAGATGCTGGGCATCCCGGAAGTCGTGGTGCCGCCCTTCCCGGGCATCAACTCGGCGATCGGACTGCTCACCACCGACCTCAAGTACGACGTCGTGCGCACCGCCTTCCTGGTCTCGACGCAGGTCGACCTCGAGCGGATGAACGCCGACCTGGCGGCCATGGAAGACGTGCTGCGCCAGCAGCTGGCGGCGGACGGCCTCGATGCCTCGGCGGCCCGGTTCCAGCGCTCGGCCGACGCGCGTTACGTGGGCCAGGGCTACGAGCTGCGCCTCGAGCTGCCCGCGTCGCACATCGGCGCGCGCGAGCTCGAGTCGGCACTGGCGGGATTCCACGCCCTGCACGAGCGCGAGTACGGCCACCACTTCGCGAAGTCGCCGATAGAACTCGTGAACCTGCGCGTCAGCGCGGTGGCCGAGGTGCCGAAGATCCGCGTGCCGCCGAAGCCGCAGGGCGGCTCGCTCGCCGCGGCGCGGCTGCGCGCCGACAAGGCGGTATTCCGCGTCGGCGTCGAACTGGCGTCGTTCGAGACGACGTTCTACGACCGCAGCCGCTTGCCGGTCGGCGAGCCGATCCCGGGCCCGGCGATCATCCTGCAGGTCGATTCGACGACGGTCGTGCCGCCCGGGTGCACGGCCGAAGTCCACGAGTCCGGTTCCATCATCCTCAGGCTGCCCGCCGCGAAAGGCGCCGCCTGAGGTCGTTCGTCAATGTCCCAGCGAGGGGAGTGGGTGTCATGAGGTTCATGTTCGTTACAGCCCTGATCGTGGCGGCGCTGTCGGCGCTGCCGGGCCGCGCCGTCGCGCAGCAAACCGCGCTCCAGGAAATCGTCGTCACCGCGACGCGACGCGAGGAGCGCCTGCAGGACCTGGCCAAGTCCGCAGCCGTATTCTCGGCCGAGGACCTCCAGGAGCTGCGCGTCCTGCAGCCGCTGGACCTCGCGGACCAGACGCCGGGCATGCTCGCCAAGTTCGGGCCCAACGGCCTCGCGACCGTCGGCTTCTACGTGCGCGGCGTCGGCATCAACGACTTCACCGGCACGGTGGACCCCTCGGTCGGCATCTACGTCGACGAGGTGTTCCAGCCGACGCCGGACCAGCTGAACTTCGCCGTCTATGACATCGCGCGGGTCGAAGTCCTGCGTGGGCCGCAGGGCACGCTCTACGGGCGCAACAGCACGGGCGGCGCGATCAACTTCATCACCGCCCGGCCGGGCGAGGAATTCGAAGGCTACGCGCGGGCGGGCTACGGCAGCTACGACACGTTCACGCTGACCGGCGCCGTGGGCGGTCCGCTCAGCGATACCCTGAGCGCACGCCTCTCGGCCAACGTCGTCAATGCCTCGAGCAGCGACGGCTACGCCTACAACCGCTTCACCGACAACGAGCTCGGGAAGGTGGACTCGATCGCGGTTCGCGGCCAGATCGAATGGGCGCCGAGCGAGGATTTCTCGTTGCGTCTCATCTACAACCACGGCGACTCCGAGTCGGAAGTGCCGCTGCTGCAGCACGTCGGCACGCGCGACCCGAACAACCCGGGCGCCATCTGCGCGCCGCTGATCGCCGGGCGCGTGGACGAGGGCGCCTGCGTGGACCTGCTCGGGTACTTCGACGACGACGGCGACATCTACACCGGCGACTCGAACATCGCCACGCTGCTGGACCTCGAGTCCGACGACGTCACGATGGCCATCAACTGGAACATCGGCCGGGCGACCCTGACCTCGATCACGGGTTATTCCGACTTCTCCAAGGTCCAGAGCCAGGACATCGACGCATCGCCCGCCGTCGCCGCCGACAACGTGGCGTTCAACGACGTGGACAACCTGTCGCAGGAAGTCCGCCTGACTTCAGATGACTCGTTCAAGTTCCCGTGGATCGTCGGCGCCAACTACGGCTCGACCGACATCGACTGGTTCCAGACCATCGACCTGACCGACCTCGCGGGCATCCCGACCAGCAACGGCGCGGTGCAGGAGACCGAGACCTGGGCGCTGTTCGGCCAGATGACGTTCCCGCTGACCGAGAAGCTCGATTTCGTGGGCGGCCTGCGCTACACGGAAGAGACGCGCGACTGGACGGGCGCCACCTTCATCGGCACGTTCGCGAACTTCAATGAGGCCCTCGCGAGCGGTGCGCCGCGCCTGTCGCAGCTGCCGCTGCCGCCTGGCGACCCGGGCCAGGGCGGCCCGCTCGACTTCCCGACCAGCCTCGACGAAGACAAGGTCGACTTCTCGGCCGTGCTGCGCTTCCGTCCGCACGAGGACGCGATGTACTACGCGAGCATCAGCGAGGCGTTCCGCAGCGGCGGGTATTCCTCGGCCGTGATCTTCTCGCAGGAGGCGCTCGAGCCCTACGGCCCGGAGACGCTGACCTCCTATGAGATCGGCACCAAGCTGACGCTGGCCGGCGGCCGCGTGCGTTTCGACGCGAGCGCGTTCTTCTATGACTTCGAGGACTTCCAGGCGACCTTCGTGCGGGCCACCGAGGCGAGCGCGAGGCTCCAGAACGCCGGCGACGTCGAGATCCAGGGCCTCGAAGCCTCGGTCGACTGGCTGCCGATCGAGAACCTGACGATCGGGCTCGGCGTCAGCTTCATGGACAGCGAGATCGTCAGCACCGACGTGGTGCTGCCGCCGCTCGACGGCGGTCCCGACACGACCATCAGGGGCAACGAGATCCCGAACGCCCCGAGCTTCTCCGGCAACGGCCGGATCCGCTACCAGTGGCCGATCGGCGCCTCGCTCGCGATGGCGGCGCAGACGGACTTCACCTACGTAGACGAGCACTACCTCGAGCCGAACAACCGCGAGTATCTCGCGGAGGACGGCTACTTCATCGCCAACGCGCGGGTCTCGCTGCTCTCGCAGGACGACCGCTGGTCGGTGTCGGCCTGGGTGAAGAACCTGGCGGACGAGGAGTACCGGACGGCGGCGCAGGACCTGGCGCTGTCGCTCGGCTTCTCGGAGATCGTCGTCGGCGTGCCGACGACCTGGGGCCTCGAGTTCGAGTACCGGTTCTGAGCACGCTCGCCAGGCGCAGTCCGCGCCTCGAGCGGACCGAGCGCCGGGCGTCGGTCCAGCCGCTCGCGGCCCTCAACCCGCGCGGGTTGAGGAGCCGCGAGCGCCTGAAGGAGGCCGCGCGCGAGCTGCTGAACGAGCGCGGCTACCGCAACCTGCGCGTACAGGACGTCACCGAGCGCGCCGGCGTCGCGACCGGGCTCTTCTATCGCTATTTCCACGACCTGCGGGAGATCGCCGAGGAGCTGTCGCGCGATTTCTTCGCGGACCTGCTGACCGACGTCGATCCGCGCGAGTCGAGCGAGCATCGCTACGACTGGATCTACGAGGTTCTCTCGGGCGCCGTGCGCCGCTTCGCGCAGAACCCCGGCATCCTCGCCTGCCTGTTCGGCCTCGCCGGTGATTACGCGGAGTTCGACCAGATCTGGAAGCAGAATGCCCACCGGTGGAACCTGGGCGTCGCGGAGTACCTGCGGCGGGAGACCGGCTGCGACGCCGCGCAGGCGCGGCGCATGGGATTCATGCTGGGCGCCATGACCGAGGGCGTGATCTACCAGGCGCTGATCCGGCGGACCGAGGATCTCGTCGAGATCGGCGGCAAGCCGGAAGACGTGGCCGACAAGCTGGCGGTCATGTGGTACCGCGCGATCTTCCTCGAGGATCCGCCGCTCGAGCGGCTGCGGCCGGCAGGCCGGCGCCTGGTCGGCACGGGCCCGCGACGCAGAGGCAAAGGCGCCCGATGAGCACGGACATGCCCGTCAACGCGGGCCGGCTGTGGCAGAGCCTGATGGACATGGGACAGGTCGGTGCGCTGCCGCATGGCGGCTGCTGCCGCACGGCGCTCAGCGCCGAGGACAAGGCCGGCCGCGACCTGTTCGTGCGCTGGTGCCGCCAGGCGGGCTGCGAGGTTGAGTTCGACGTGGTAGGCAACATCTTCGCGCGGCGCCCCGGGCGCGATCCGGCGCGCGCGGCCGTCGCGACCGGCAGCCACCTCGACACGCAGCCGCACGGCGGCAAGTTCGACGGCATCTATGGCGTGCTCGCCGGCCTCGAGGTCGTGCGTGCGCTGAACGATGCCGGCGTCGAGACCGAGGCGCCGATCGACGTCGTCGTGTGGACCAACGAGGAGGGCGTGCGCTTCGGCCCGCCGCTGGCCGGATCCTCCGTGTTCGCGGGGGTGACGGACGTCGCGCAGGTGCACGCCGCCCGGACGCTCGACGGCACCACCGTCCGGCAGGACCTCGAGGCCACTGGTTACCTCGGCGAGGAACGGCCGGGAGACCGGAAATTCGACTGCTTCGTCGAAGCCCACATCGAGCAGGGACCGATCCTCGAGGCGGAGATGAAGACGATTGGCGTCGTGACACGCATCCAGGGCCTGCGCTGGTTGCGGGTCACGGTGACGGGCATGGACGGGCACGCCGGCACGACCCCGATGAACCGGCGCCGCGACGCACTGCAGGCGGCCGCGGAGATGGTGCTCGCGATCAACCGCATCGCGCGCGAGACGGACGAGTGGGCGCGGCTCACCAACGGCCGGTTCGACATCGAGCCGAATTCAGGCGCGACGATCCCCGGGCGCGTGGTCTTCATCTGCGACCTGCGGCATCCGGATGCCGCGACGCTCGAATCGCTTGATCGGCGCATGCAGGCGACCATGCGGGGCATCGCGGATGCTGCCGGCGTCGATATCGGGATCGAGCGGCTATTGGACAAGCCGCCGGTGCAGTTCGAGGCGGAGATCATCGACGCCGTGCGCCAGTGCGCGCAGCAGCTCGGCTACGCGAGCATCGACATGCTGAGCGGGGCGGGCCACGATGCGATGAATGTCGCGCGCGTCGCGCCGACCGGGATGATCTTCGTGCCCTGCAAGGACGGCCTCAGCCACAACGAAGCGGAAAGCGCCGAGCCCGAGCACCTGGCGGCGGGCGCCCAGACACTCCTGCAGACCATGGTCGCGAGGGCGGGCCGCCTGGCTAGCGGGAGGCCGGGCGGGCGGCGCTGAAGCGGGGAGGCGGATTTCGGTGGTTTTAGGCGTAACGCGTTACGCGCAGAAGCCAGGAATGGAAGTCCGGCGCGCTGAACTGATGTTGCGATTTGCAACATCAAGAACGCTGCAAAGCCTTCAGGGCGGCCGAATTGTCCCGTACTCCCGCGACTTGTTCGAGTTCGCCGGCGCGGACGCCGCCGGATACCTCGCCGCCTTAGCCGCTTGTGCCGGCCGCATGGTCGTCGCGCCGCTGGACGCTGCCGGCGCGCTCTGCGGCGACGGGCTCGGGTCGGGGTTCGCGCGCGGTGCCGGCGCAGGCGCACGCGGGGGTGTCGGCGCCTGGCCGCGCGCCGGCTTGGCAGGCTGCACGGCCTGCCCGAACGTGGTCGGCCGGTCGGCACCGAGGCGCAGCGGCAGCGCGGCGGAGGTGGCTGCCGGTCGGTCGCGCTGGTCGTCGGGGCGCCGGTCGCGGGTCGGCTGCCGGTACGGCCGCGTGTCCTGCGCGACGTGACGCCGGTGATGGCGATCGCGCCGCGACGGCACCCAGCACCAGCGATCCAGGTGATTCAGGTACGCCCAGCGACCGCTGTGAAACGTGTACGCGCTCCATGGCATCGGGTCGTACCAGCTCCAGCCGAAGCCGACCTGCTGCCAGTGGCCGTAGCGGAACGGGTCGTAGCCGCCATAGGCATAGGACGGCATCCACACCCGGCCATAGTTCGGCTCGTCGTACCACTCGCCGTAGTCGTCGAGCGCCTCGTCCTCGTAGTAGTAGCCATCCGGCTGGCCGCGCGCGGGCGGCTCGTCCTGTGCGAGCTGCACCTCGCGCTCCAGGACCCAGTCCTCGAACGCATCCGCCGGCAGCGGCGTCGTGAGTTGCGCGGTCACGTCGCGTCCCGCCAGCCGCACGCGCTGGCCGGCGGCGATGCGTACGGGTCCGCCGGCCGTCGCGACCTCCGCGTCGCCATGACGGACCGTGAGTGCCGTGGCCTCGTCGCCCATGACATCGACGCGATATTCACCCGCGGTCTGCAGTGCAATCGTGGCGTTGAGGGTGACCAGCTCGAACGACTCGTCGTCGATGAGCTCGCGCAGGTGCACGACCGCGGTGCCGGCGCTGAACTCGACGCGCAAGGCCTCCGCCTCGAGGTCGACGACGGAGAGCTCGGTGCCCTCGTCGAGCCGGATCGTCGCGGTGCCGAGCGCCAGCTCCGCGCGGCCGCCGCTGCCGGTCGTGAGGCGGTCGCCGGGCAGGAGCGGCCGGTCAGGCAGGGTGGATGTGGGGGATTCCGAATCGCCCTGGAACGTCACCGGGCCTTCGGCGTAGGAGAGCCGCGCAATGCGTGCGGGCGTATCGGCCGCCTGGCCCCAGGCGAGGCTGGAGGCTGCGAGTGCGAGCAGCAGCAGGGCAGGGCGCATTCTCATGACGGCTCCATGATCGGGCCGGCCGGGTGAACGCCGGCTGAACCGCTGGCTGGTATCGATGATACGTGGGCCGCGGGGGTGCCGGTCCGTCAAATTGGAAAGGGGACCTTCGCAACCAGCGCAATGCGAAGGTTGCCTTCCCTTTTTTCCATAACCAGCACCCGCCGGTGCGCGCCGCTTGGGCGGCCGCCGCGCTTGCAGCCGCCCTCCCGACCCTAATACCCTCCGGCATCTTCCACGAGGCGGGGCCCCATGCAGCACTCCATCCTGATCGCACTCCTTTCGCTGACGCTTGCAGGCAGCCCGGCCTTCGCGGCCGAGGAAGCCAAGGCGCCGGCCGCGGACAAATCGGCCGCTGAAGCCCCGCCGCCCGAGCCCCGCGCCCAGCGCACGCAGCACGAACTGCGCCTCAACGGCCAGGTCCTGAAATACACCGCCACCGTCGGCTGGCTGATCCTCAACGACAAGAAGACCGACGCGCCGATCGCGCGCTTCGGCTACATCGCCTACACGCTGGACGGCGTCAGCGACGCGAAACGCCGCCCCATCACCTTCGCCTTCAACGGCGGTCCGGGCTCGGCCTCGATCTGGTTGCACATGGGCGCGCTCGGCCCGCGGCGTGTCGTCGTCAACGACGGCGGCTTCGCGCCGCCGCCACCGGTACAGCTCGTGGACAACGACTACTCGATCCTCGACGCGACCGACCTGGTGATGATCGACCCGGTCGGCACCGGCTTCAGCAAGCCGGTCGGCGAGGCGAAGGGCGAGCAGTTCTGGGGCGTGGACCAGGACATCGAATCGGTCGGCGACTTCATCCGCCGCTACGTCACCGAGAACGGCCGCTGGGGCTCGCCGAAGTACGTGCTGGGCGAGAGCTACGGCGGCGTGCGCGGCGCGGGGCTCGCGGACCACCTGCAGTCGAAGCTCGGCATGAACCTGAACGGCCTGATCCTGGTGTCGCCGTACTTCGGCCAGGTCGCCGGCAACGACGGCATGGCGATCGACCTGCCGCACGTGCTGTACCTCTCGACGCTCGCGGCGACCGCCTGGTACTACGACGCGATCCCGGACAAGCCCGCCTCGGTCGGCGACTACGCGCTCGAGGTCGAGCGCTTCGCGATCGACGAATACGCGCCGGCGCTGCTCAAGGGCCACGCGATCTCGCCCGAGGAGAAGCAGGCGATGGCCGAGAAGCTCGGCCGCTACACGGGCACCAGCACGCAGTACTGGCTGCGCGCGGACCTGCGGGTTTCGCACCAGCAGTTCCTGCAGGAGCTGCTGCGCGACCGCGGCCTGATCGCCGGCCGGATCGACGCGCGCTTCTCGGGCCCGTCGCTGAATCCGCTGAACGCCGAGATGGACTACGACCCGTTCTTCCCGGCGGTCGGGCCGGCGTACACTGCGGCCTTCCGCGAGTACCTGCACACCGAGCTGAAATTCGACGTGCCGGACAACTACGTCATCTCCGGCGGGCTCTACAACAAGTGGGACTGGCGCCATAAGCAGCCGGGCACGGACGGTGACGAGAACGGCCAGGTGCCGGTGACGAACCTGATCCCGGCGCTCGCGAACGCGATGACCATGAACCCCGGCCTGCACCTGCTGATCGACCAGGGCTACTACGACCTCGCGACGCCGACGGGCGCGCTCAAGTACAACCTCGACCACCTTCGGCTGACGCCCGAGGCGCGCGCGCGGATCCGCGTCAACATGTACGACGCGGGCCACATGATGTACCTGCACGAGCCGTCGGGACGGAAGTTCCGGGAGAACGTGGTCGGGTTCATTCGGGAGACTGACCGGCTTACGGACTGAACGGCCGGAGGATCCCTCGCGAGTTGGGCGTGTTCCGGTAGTCCGCGGCGGACTTCTTGCGCAGATTCCGCTGCATGCAGGCCGTGCCGCAGGTATAGGCGATGTTCGCCTTCACCTTGAATGCCGTCGTCACCGGCTCATTCAGCAGGAAGAAACAAGCGTTGTTGAGGCTCGCGCTGATGACCTGGGAGCCGTCCACAGTCGCAATCAACCGCAAGGCCTGATTGCAGTTGTCGGTGGGCGCCAGGCGATCGAACGGCGCGAATGTCGATGCATCGTAGCGATCGACGAACGAGCTGAATGCTCCGAAAAGCGTTGCACCGTCCGGTGAAAATACTGACCGGCCAGTCTGGATCTCGCCGACGCGGACGAGACTGTCGGTACGCAGGACCTGGCCGTTCGAGTAGGCGATCAGCGACCCGTCCGGCGAGATTCGCGGGTGTCCGAACTGGCCGGTCATCAGGCCGTCCGTTCTCTGGGTGGCAGTACGCACGATCGGCTCGCCGGGCAGGGTGAGGTCGACCTTCAGCGCCTCATTGGGCCCGCGATTCAGGAACAGCGATTGGCCATCCGGGCTGATTGCGAGCTCCGCCGTCCAAAGGTCGCCGACGCCGCCCGCCGAGCGTCGATCGGCACTGGGGTCGGACCGGCTCACCCGTGCGAGGTAGGCTTCGTAGGGTTCTTCGCAACAGGGCGGGTCGGCGCTCGCGAACAGGATGTCGTTGTCCAGCCAGACGACGTCGTACCCGGCCGGCGTGCCGAGAAGCCCGGATATGTTGCGCGTGGAGATCGTGCCGGTTTCCAGGTCCTTGAACGCGATC
>Ga0075304_1000179_pt1 | contig 15662 bp, 14 predicted proteins | sample Joice_CattailNLA_FD_120067 | JGI IMG/M metagenome (GOLD analysis project Ga0075304, IMG submission 120067) | Natural and restored wetland microbial communities from the San Francisco Bay, California, USA, that impact long-term carbon... | ecosystem: Environmental > Terrestrial > Soil > Wetlands ... | reverse complement strand
GTGCCCCTCATCCGCGCACGGTCAGCGTGCCCCTCATCCGCGCACGGTCAGCGTGCCCCTCATCCGCGCACGGTCAGCGTGCGACGCAGCAGCACGGTCGCGACGGCGAGCAGCGCGACGGCATAGGCCGCGAGCACCCACAGGTCGGTCGCGACCTGCGAGGGGGCGGCGTCGACCGCGATCGAATCGTTGAGGGCCTCGATCGCCCATGCGTGCGGGATGAGGTGGGCGATGCGGTACATCAGCGGCGGGAAGATCTCGAGCGGCACCATGCAGCCGCCGAGCGCCGCGAGCACGAGCCCCAGGAACACGCCCATCGCTCCGGCCTGCGAGGCGTTCTGCAGCACCGAGCCCATCACCATCGCCGCGCCCGTGGCCGCCAGACCGAACAGCAGCACGACGAGCGCCGTGGTCGCCGGGTTCCCCCAGTCGACGCGGAACAACAACACCGTACCGACCACGATCAGCAGCCCCTGAACCAGCGCGATCGCGTAGCGTCCCAAGGCCTCCCCGATCAAGATCGTGCGCACCGACGTGGGGGAGGCGAGCATGCGGGTGCTCACCCCGAACCGGCGCGTCTCGATCAGCATCGCCGAGGCGGATAGCGACGTGAGGAACATGAACAGGATCAGCTCCTGTGCCGCCCCCGAGTCGAACGTGCCGGCGGTCGCGGTACCGGCGGTTCGGGTGGTCACGTCGATGTCCGGGAGCGCGGCGGCCGCTTCGTCGGCACGTGCCAGCGCCTCGTCGAAGCTCCCCGTCGTGCCTTCGGCGAGCGCGAACCGCGCCGCCCTGATCCGCACGCTCTGCTCGTCGATGACGCCGCTCACGGTGGCCTGGAGCTCCTGCGCCGATCCCGTGGGACGGATGATCGCGGTGATCGGCACCGTCTCGCCCTCGCGCACACGCTCGTCGTATCCCGCCGGGATCACGATGCCGCCCTCGATCTGGCCTCGCTCGACGGCGGTCCGCAGCTCGTCCGCATCGCGATAGGACCGCACGTCGATGCCCTCGGTCGCCGCGAGCCCCGCTCGCAGGTCTCGGCCGAGCGCTCCCGACCCGTCCGAGACGACGCCCACCTGCGGGACGAAGCCGGCGCCGAACGCCGCACCGAGCGCCAGGATGATCAGGAACGGGAACACGAACACGAAGAACGCGCCGGTCTTGTCACGGGTGAGGCGACGTAGGTTGACGCCGGCGATCGCGAAGGCCTTCCTCAGGTTCACGCGGCCACCATCCGACGCGAGCGCGCCCACGCGATCGAGCCCGTCACCCCGGCGATCGTGAACACGCCGAGCAGCGGTCCGGCGATCTCGCCGACGGTCCCTCCGTACGCGAGCGCCTGGAACCCCTCCATCAGCCACCCCTGCGGCGACAGGAACCGGATCGTTCCCAGGAACCCGGCCTGCGAGATCGGGAAGAACGTGCCGCCGAGCAGGCCGCCGACGACGGCGACGATCGAGACGTACGCGCCCGCTTGGGCGGTAGTCGTCGCGAGCGTTGCAACCAGCGCGGTCACCCCGACCGCGGCCAGTACGCCGCCGAGCACGAGCACGGTCACCCCGAGCGGGTCGCCCCAGCGTGCATCGAGCAGCCACGTCGTCGCGAGCACGAGTAGCGTCGTGCTCACGAGGCCTACCGCGAAGCTCGCGAGAGCCTTCCCGCCGATCACGGAGCTGGGAGAGATCGGCGCCACGAGCAGGCGCGCGAGCGTGCCTTCTTCCCGCTCCTCGAGCAGGCCACGCACGCCGAACTCCACGGCGAAGAACAGGAAGAACACCGCCATGCCGATCGCGAAGAACGAGGACTGCGTGACCGCCCGGTCGTCCGCGTCGGCGGTGCGGAGCTCGGCGACGGGCGCCACCGCCTGGGCCCGCGCCACGAGCGCGTCGTCGGTCGGCCTGCCTGCCTCGGCCCCCAGAGCGACCGAGAGCCCGATGGCGTCGAGGTTGGAGGCGAACGACGTCGTGAGCGACTCGGCGACCAAGGACGAGATCGACGCGTCGGGATCCGCGATCACCGTGATCGCACCACCTCGGCCGCCCTGCACCCGTTCGGTGAACCCCTCGGGGAACACGATCACGGCGTCGACCGTGCCGTCCTCGGCGAGCGACTCGGCGGCTCCCTCGGTGGCGGCCTCACGGAGCGTCACGAAGTCGAGGCGCTCGAGCAGGGCCGTGAACTCCGCGGGCAGGTGGCCGCTGGCATCGCGGTCGACGACCGCATAGGTCGCTTCGAAACCCCGGCTCTCCACGTCGCCGAGGGTGAGGCTGAAGATGAAGGCGAGCCCGAACGGCAGCACGAGGGCGACGAGCACCGCCGTTCGGTCGCGCAGGCGTCGCCGCAGGTCCTTCGTCGCGATCGTCCACGCGTCGCCCATCGCCTCAGCCCTCGTCGCGCAACGCCTTGCCGGTGAGATGCAGGAAGACCGCCTCGAGGTTCGGTTCGCGCACCTCCATCGAGGTGATGCCGGCGCCCGTCTCGTCGACCGCGCGTACGACGTCGGCGAGTGACGCACGGGCGTCGCGGGCGAGCAGATCGAGCCCGCCGTCGCGGGGCGCCGCCTCCTCGACGCCGGGCACCCCGGCGGCGGCGGCCGCGGCGGCCGCGAGGTCGCCGTGTGCCTCGATCCGCAGCCGGTCGTGCTCGCCGACGAGCGAGATCAGCTCGCGACGGGTGCCCTCGGCCTTCACGGTGCCCTCGTCGAGGATGCCCACGCGGTCGCAGAGGCGTTCGGCCTCCTCCATATAGTGAGTGGTGTACAGCACGGCCATCCCCTCGCTCGCGAGGGCCTCAACGGAATCGAGGATCGCGTTGCGGCTCTGCGGGTCCACCCCCACGGTGGGTTCGTCGAGCACGAGCAGGATCGGATCGTTCAGCATGCCGAGGCCGATGTTGAGGCGACGCTTCATACCCCCGGAGAACGCGTCGGTCCGCTCGTCGCCGCGGTCGGCGAGCCCGATCGTCTCGAGGATGCGGTCGATGCGCGCGTCGAGCTCGCGCCCCGAGAGGTCGTACAGCTTGCCGAAGAACCGCAGGTTCTCTCTGGCCGAGAGGTCGGGATAGATCGCGACCTCCTGCGGCACGAATCCGATCGCCGCCTTCACGTCGATCGTCGTGGTGTCGAGCTCGCGGCCCTGGAGGGTGACGCGCCCCGCGTCACGGGTCAGCAGCCCGCAGATCATCGAGATCGTCGTCGTCTTCCCGGCGCCGTTCGGTCCGAGCAAACCGTAGGTCTCACCCGGAGCGATCTCGAACCCGACGTCGTCGACGGCGACACGGTCGCCGAACGTCTTCCGGAGTCCCGTGCACCGCAGCACCTCGGCCGATTCCATCGGCACACGCTACCGCGTCGGCATGAACCGGATCGCCGGGAAGTACGGCGGCGGTTCGGGCGCGGGCGGACGTCCGTAGAGGCGGTCGAGGGGCTCGGCCGGGAGCAGGTCGACCGCGTAGGCCTCGAGCAGCCGGCCCTGCAGCGCGCGCGGATCCTGGCCGGTCGGCGTGCTCGCTCGCCCGTCCGGGATGCGGAACCCTCCCGCGTGTTCCACGCAGAGCGCGTACAGGCGCTTGCGGAACGCGTGCACCACGACGGGCACGCCCGGACCCGGCTCGATGTACGCGCATCCGATGCACACGAGCCGCAGGCGGTCGGGGTAGGCGAACCGGGCGCGCCACCCCCGCTCGTGCGCCACGATGGACCCCCAGAGGGCGACCCGTCCGACGACCGGCGCCGGCGGCCACGCCGGCCACCCGCGGGCGACGACGTCGAGCGAATCGCTGGCGTGGATCCCGCATCGACACTCGAGGTCGGGCGCCTCATGACGACGGCGTCGACCGGTGAGCACGCGCGGCACGGTGCATCGCGCCTCCAGGGGTCGGCGCCTCGGCCACTCGTCGGTGCCGGATCCGGCGGGCCGGAGCACCGGGCCGTCATCGCCCTCGGAGAGGTTCCAGACCCGCCACCCGATCACGGGATCCACGCGCCGTTCGGGATCCATGCCCCGATGTTCCTACGGAACGAGCGACAGCGTGGGCGATCGTGGGAGCGTCAGGAAGACGGAGGTGGTGGGAGCGCACCCGGCGCACCGCCGGGGAGCGGCTGGGTGCCGACCGCGTGGTCCCAGATGCGGTTCATGTGGTCCTGCGTGTAGGGCGGGTTCACGAGCGAGAACACGATCTGGAAGAGGAGCACGAGCACGGGCTCGATCTGCTGCAGCACGCCCGCACGTCGCTCCGCCGACTGGATGTGGTTCGCGGTGTTCCAGATCGCGATGAAGGGCGGCACGATGATGATCCAGCAGAAGAGCATCGCCATGAGTGACCGGGCCGGGTTGATCGATTCGTCGTGCTCGAACCGGCGGAGCTCGTCGTTCAACTTCCAGTACCAGTAGAAGAAGTAGATCCCGAGCGAGATCAGCGACAGGCCGAGCACGCCGAGGGGGTTCCGCTTCAGGTAGGGCTGGCCCTCGATCGTGACGGTCTCGGCCATATCAGCGCAGCGCCGGGTTCAGGGTGTAGGTCGGGACGATCTCGGCGGACGCCAGCACGTGGCCCTCGATCGCCCGGCGGAACGCCCGGATGTCGAACCCGGCCTCGAGCCCAAGGCTCTCGACGTCGAGTGCGTACACCGTCGTGACGTAGTGATGCACGTGCTCGTCGTTCCAGGGCGGGAACGGCCCGTCCCATCCGCCGTAGGTGCCCTCGAGATCGGCGTTTCCCTCGAAGAGCCCTCGGAAGCCGCTCTCGCCCTGCACGCCGCCGACCGCGGTCGGCCCGGGCGTGCGGCCGTGCGCGACGAACCCGTCGCCTCCCGCGCCCTCCGGCACCTCGTGGACCTCGGATGGAAGGTCGACCACGAGCCAGTGCGCGAAGTCGACGCGCGGCTCGTCGTCGCCGAGCGAGAGGCCCTCGACCCCCATTCGTGTGCGGTCGGCCGGCACGTCGGGATCGACGACCGAGATCGCGAACGACCGGGTGCCTCCGGGCTCCCCTGACCAGCGCAGATGAGGGCTACGGTCGGCGCCCGCGATCTCGGCCTTCCCGTCAGACGTCGGCGTGGCGACCGCGAACGCCTCTGCGATCGGTGATCCGTCGGCGACGCTGTCGCTCTCGAGCGTCATGGTCATCTCGGCCTCCCTCACGTGCGAACTCGAACTCAGGCTTGCACCGGGATCGGCTCCCGACAACCGGAAGGCCTGCGGTCCTACCAGTCGACGCTGTCGGTCCGATGCACGACGAGGTGCCGATGGGAGCCGTCGGCCCGCATGATCCAGAGGAGGGGCATGGCCACGCCGGATCGCCACCTTCGCGACCCGTCGTCCGGCGGGGTCGAACCGCGGTCCGTACAACCCTTGCATGCCCGGCCCGGGCGTCGCTCACCTTCGGGCTGCCCGGTCCCTGAAGCAATCGGGGCCCGCACCGAGGGGGACACACGTCCGGTGTCATCGCATCGTGGGTGAACGACGCTGGAGCCGGAGGAGGCGGTGGGATGTCCGCTCCTCGCCGACGAAGGGTCTGCATCTGCGATATGGGTGCCCGAGTCTGGAGGTGATCGATCGTGCGGATGTGCGTTCGTTCGACCGCGCTCATCGTCGCGTTGGCGCTCCTCCTCGTCCCAGGCGTGTCCTCCGCATCGGTCTGGCCGCAGGACGGCTACGACGGTGGCCACAGTTCGTACAACCGGCGCGAGGATGCCCTGGCCCCGGCGACGGTCGATGGGCTTCGGCTCGCTTGGCGTCGAACGATCGCACCGGCCGACCACGGGTACGAGCAGTTCACCCGGGTGACGGTCGTGCGCGGCGGTCGCGTGTACGCGGCCTGGCACGAGGATCACGGTTCGAAGCTCATCGCGCTCGATGACGACGGCACCAGACTGTGGGGCAGCCGCCATCCTCAGGCGTATGCCGTATTCGCGGCGAGTAGCTCCGGCGCGGTCTTCGCGCAGGTCGATGTTCGACTCATCGCGCGAGATGCGGCGAACGGCGTGGTCGTCTGGTCTCGGCCGGCGACGAGGGTGTCGGCGGCCACCCCATCGGGCTCCACCCTGTTCGTGGAGTTCTTGGGTGGGGCACGAGCGTTGGGGGCCGTCTCGGGCATCGATGGCTCTGTGTTGTGGCGACGATCATGTAGATACAAGCGTCCACCGGTCTTGGTCGCCGACGGTATGTTCGTCACGACGAGGCGGCAGGGCAACGGAAGCCTGCTCGCTCTCGACCCCGCGAGCGGCGAGACGCGGTGGCGCCGAGCGATCCCTGCGACGAGCGACGCCCTCATGGGCGTCGATGGGCGGATCTACGTGACTGCTACCTCTGCGGGTCGCAGCGGAGTCATCGCGTTCGACACCGACGACGGTCGGAAGCTTTGGACCAGATCGTGGGCGTTCGATTCGCCGCTCGGGGATTTCAGGGTCGGTGCGGCGGGGGACGGGGCGCTCCTGGCGGTGCGGACCCGGTGCGTCAGGGAGTGTGAGGGAGACGCGTTCGGTGAGTACCGGGGCGTGATGCTCGCGCTCGACGTCCGCACCGGGCGCACGCTCTGGGCCCTGCGAGGCGGCTACGGCACCGGCGCTCCGCTGTGGTCGCCGGACGCGATCGTCCACGGCGTCGTCTTCGCGCATCGCGCGAAGTTCGGCCATGCCCTCATCGGGGCGCTCTCGGTGGACGACGGACGGCTGCTCTGGTCGCGAAACTTCGGCGGTCGGACGATCGGCGACGTCTCAGCCGTGGCCGACGGCCGCGTCTTCGCGGGCACTGCGAGTGGATACCGCGCACATCCCAATTCGGGGGGACGCATCTACGTGTTCGAGATCCCGGAGCGACGCGAGGGGTGAGTCGCTGGCGTATCGCAGAGACCCGATCGATGTTCATCGTGGCGACCGACGCGAGCGGCAACGTCGACGTCACGGGTACCGTTCGCTCAGCCGACAGCCTCGGACGAGCACATGAGGCGCGATACTCACACGGGTCGGTCTCCCGAGGCGAGGTCCTTCGGTACGACGAAGCGCGTGAGTGTGCCGATGCCATCGCTGAGCGACGACCATGGCGTATCTGGGAGGTCGATCGTGGCGAGCGCCGCCGTCGGGAACTTCGTTTCCAGCCTTCTCCGTAGCTCGCCGTCGGCGCTGAGCCATCCGGCCAGCTCCTCCAGCGCGGGGTTGTGACCGACGAGCATGACCGATGCCTCGCCGTCGTCCAATCGACGGAGCCGTTCGATCAGATCGCTCGAGTCGAACGTGTAAAGCTCGGACTCGACGGTGACCTCGAGCGGGGAGCCGAGCGAGGGGAGCACCATCGCGAGCGTCTGACGTGCCCGGAGCCCCGCGGAGCACAGCACGAGCCGTGGAGAGTCGACGGTCGCCAGGTAGGAGGCCATCGTCGCTGCGTCGCGCTTCCCTCGTGGCGCGAGCGGTCGATCCTCGTCCGCCAGTCCCGGGTCGTCCCAGCTCGATTTGGCGTGTCGGAGCAGCCAGACCTCACGCACGATCGCTCACCCACCTTCCTCGGTGTCGTGAGGATATCCGGGGCGGGGTCGTCGGGGTCGGTCGAACGAGGGACCGTCGGCGGGGTCGCTCGGGCGAAGGGTGGCAGGTCGTGCCGAGCCCGCAGCCGGGCAGGTCCAGGAGCTCGTCGCTGTCTCCGCGCGCTCAAGGACCGATGTGATCGCGGTCGGGGCGCCGCTCGGCGGGCGGACCCCTGACCCGGGCCGGACCGCTGCGCGACGTCGCTCATGGCCCCGGCACCGTCTGGGCTCTCGGGGCGGTCCAGGCCGAGGACGGTTCGACACCGCTCGCGTACCACCGCTGTGACTGACCCGCGCCCGTATCCACGCCGTAAGCTGATCTGGTGAGTCCGTTGCAGGTCGGCGACGTCGCGCCCGAGATTCCAGGGGTCGAGTTCGCCGACGCTCCCCTTGGGCTCTTCTTCTACAAGGTGACGTGTCCGACGTGCCAGGTGGCAGCGCCGACGATGCGTCACTTCGAGCGAGCGTTCCCCGGTCGTGTCGTGGGGATCGGGCAGGATCCTGAGCCCGAGCTGGCTCGGTTCACCCAGGAGTTCGGGATGGGCATCGCCTCGGTCGAGGATGTGCCGCCGTACCCCGTCTCAGACGCCTACGCGGTGGAGTCGGTGCCGACCCTCTACCTCGTCGGTCCCGACGGACGGCTGGTGGAGGCCGTCGGTGCCTGGGAGCGGGACGGGTTCAACCGGGTCGCCATGACGCTCGCGGAGCTGACCGGTGCCGAGCCCGTCGTCGTCTCGACCCCCGACGACGGGCGGCCCGACTTCAAGCCCGGGTGAGGCTCGCGCAACGCGCGCTCGGTCTGAGCGCTCGAGGTCGCCGATGAGGGCGATCGCACGGTGGGTTCTGGCCAGCCTGATGGTGGTCGCAGGTGTGGCCCACTTCGTCGCGCTCGACCCGTTCCTGCTGCTCGTGCCGTCGTGGGTGCCGTGGCCCGCCGCGATCGTCCGGGTCACGGGGGTGATGGAGATCGCTCTCGGCGTGGCGCTCGTGCTCGCCTCCGAGGGAGGCCCACGTCGCAAGGTCGGGTGGCTCCTGGCCGTCTTCCTGCTGGCCGTGTTCGTGGGGAACGTCTCCCAGGCGGTCTCGGGTGTCGACGCGTTCGGGCTGGACACCGACGCGGAACGGTGGGGTCGGCTCGTCTTCCAGCCGCTCCTGATCGCGTGGGCGTTGTGGTCGACGGGCGCCTGGCCCGGCAGGGTTGGTCAGGGCGACTAGGTAGTCGGTTCGGGTGACTAGGCAGGGGCGTCCGTCGTGGGTCCTGCGATGGAACCACGGAGGTCCTTGCCCAGTGGCGGCGGTCCAGCCCTAGACCCCCGGATCCGAATAGGCCCCTCACCTGGCCTGACGCTGGGCGTCCGGGTCTAGACTTGGCCGATGTCCGAGAGCCGTCGCCGTGTGAACCTCGCGCCAGCCCTCGGCGGCGCGGGCCCGATCATGTTGATCGGTGGCGCAGAGGACAAGCTCCGTGGCCGGCAGATCCTCAAGCGGTTCGTGAAGCTCGCCGGGGGGCCCGAAGCCAACGTCGCGATCGTCGCGACGGCCTCGGAGATCAGCGAACAGGCGTTGCAGCTGTACGAGGGCCTGTTCCTCGAGCTCGGCGTGGCGAACGTCACCGGCCTCCGTCCGCAGGAGCGTCCCCAGGCCGACCAACCCGAAGCCGCCGCTCAGCTCGCCCCGGCGACGGGCGTGTTCCTCACCGGCGGGAACCAGCTGCGCCTCACCTCGATCGTGGCGGGGACCCGGCTGCACCAGGGCCTGCATCTCGCACACGATCGAGGCGCCGTGATCGCGGGCACCTCCGCCGGCGCCAGCGCGCTCGCCTCGCACATGATGGCGTTCGGTCAGCCCGGGGCGACGCCGCGCCACGGCCACGTGCAGACCGCCGCCGGCCTCGGCCTCGTCGAGGGCACGATCGTCGATCAGCACTTCGAGCAGCGCACGCGGCTCGGACGGCTGCTGAGCGCCATCGCCCAGTCGCCGTCGCTGATCGGCCTCGGGCTCGACGAGGACACGTGCGCGATCGTGCACTCGAACCAGGCGATGGAGGTGATCGGCCGAGGCGCCGTCACGGTCGTCGACGGCTCCCACATGGAGACCGACGCGTACCGCCTGCGCGGGCGTCGTCCGATGATGGTCTCGGGCGCCCAGTTGCACTCGATCCCCGCCGGCTTCTGGTTCGACCTTCGAGCACGGGCGCTCTTCCACGACGAGGCCGAGGCACCGAGCGAGCGTGAGGCCTCGGAGTGACGACGACCGAGAAGCCGGTGAAGCCCACCAAGAAGCCCGCCAAGAAGAAGGCCGCGAAGCCGAGAGCCGCGACGCCGCCGGCGAAGCCCGACCTGCAGATCGTGCAGACGCAGGTCTTCCGTGGCCCGAACTACTTCTCCTACGACCCGGCGATCAGGCTCGTCGTCGACCTCGGCTCCCTCGAGCACTGGCCGTCGAACACGATCCCCGGCTTCAACGACACGCTGCTCGAGATGCTGCCCGGCGTCGGCGAGCACTCGTGCTCGCGCGGGCATGCCGGTGGGTTCCGCGAGCGACTCGAGGAAGGCACGTGGGCCGGCCACGTCGCCGAGCACATCGCGATCGAGTTGCAACGGGAGTCAGGGGCGCAGGTCTATCGCGGGAAGACTCGCGGCACGGGCACGCCCGGCCAGTACAACGTGACCTTCGGCTACTGGGAAGAGCAGGTGGGACTGGCCGCGGGCCGGCTCGCGGTGCGCCTCGTGAACCACCTGGTCAAGCCCGACAATGCATTCGACTTCGACCAGGAGCTCGAGCGACTGATCTTGCTGGCCGAGCGCCGGGCGTTCGGCCCGTCGACGCAGGCGATCCTCGACGAGGCCGCCAGCCGCGACGTTCCGTACATCCGGCTGAACGACCAATCCCTCGTGCAGCTCGGCCAGGGGAAATACCAGCAGCGCATCCGCGCCACGATGACGTCCAAGACCTCGGCCCTCGCGGTCGACATCGCGGGGGACAAGCAGCTCACCCGGCAGCTGCTGGAGTCCGCGGGGCTCCCCGTGCCTCCGGGGAGGATCGTGCGCACCGCGGACGAGGCCGTTGAGGCGGCTAAGCGCGTCGGGTTCCCGGTCGTGGTGAAGCCGCTCGACGGCAACCACGGACGTGGGGTCGGGCTCGACCTCACCTCGGTGCGAGCGGTCCGCGGCGCCTTCACGCGCGCCCTCAAGGAGAGCCGCCGGGGATGGGTCGTCGTCGAGGGGATGGTGGCCGGACGTGACTACCGGCTGCTCGTGATCGGCGGTTACATGGTCGCGGTCGCCGAGCGTGTGCCCGCTCACGTGATCGGCGACGGGAAGCACACGGTGCGCGAGCTCGTCGCCGAAGCGAACGCCGACCCACGGCGCGGTATCGGCCACGAGAAGGTGCTCACGCGCATCAAGATCGACGAGGTCGCCGAGGCGCTTGTGCGCTCACAGGGCTACGAGCTCGACGACGCGCCCGAGGCCGACACGATGGTGCTGCTCGCGGCGACGGGGAACATGTCGACGGGCGGGAGCGCGATCGATCGCACCTGGGACGCCCACGAGGACAACGTCGAGATCGCCGAGGAAGCCGCCCGCGTCGTCGGCCTCGACGTCGCCGGCATCGACTTCATCGCGCCCGACATCACCGTGCCGGTGCGCGAGACCGGGGGTGCGATCGTCGAGGTCAACGCGGCGCCCGGGTTCCGCATGCACACCCATCCGACCGACGGTGAGCCGCAGTACGTCGCCCGGCCCGTGATCGACCTGCTGTTCCCGGCGGGCTCGCCCTCGCGCATCCCGATCGTCGCGGTGACCGGGTCGAACGGGAAGACGACGACCGTCCGGATGATCGCGCACGTGATGAAGAACATGGGCCACAAGGTCGGCCTGACCTCGACCGACGGCATCCTCATCGACGGCCGGCTCACGAAGCGCGTCGATGCGAGCGGTCCCCGCTCGGCCCAGACCGTGCTGCAGAATCCGCGGGTGGACTTCGCCGTCTTCGAGGTCGCGCGGGGCGGCATCCTGCGTGAGGGCCTGGGCTATGGGCGCAACGACGTTGCGGTCGTTCTGAACGTCACGGGCGATCACCTCGGGCTGGGCGACATCGACACGATCGAGCAGCTCGCGGCCGTCAAGCGCGTGATCGTGGAAGCCGTGCCGCGCGATGGCTTCGCGGTGTTGAACGCCGACGACCGCCTCGTGCTCGAGATGCGCAAGCATTGCTCGGGCAACGTGATCCTGTTCACGATGAACGAGGACCACGAGCTGATCGAGCGCTGGGTGCGTCGCGGCCGCAAGGCCGTGGTGCTGCAGCACGACGACAAGGGGGAGTTGATCGTGCTGCGGGACGGCCGGCGGACGATGCCCGTCGGGTACGCCCACCAGTTCCCGGCCACCTTCGACGGCCGCGCTCGCATGAACGTGCAGAACCTGCTCGCCGCGGTCGCGGCCTGTCACGTCTCGGGGGCGCACCTGCACGACATCCGCCACGGGCTGCGCACGTTCACGACCGACTTCTTCCAGGCACCAGGCCGCCTGAACCTCGTCGACCTGGGCGGCGTCACGGTGCTGCTCGACTATGCGCACAACGCCGCCGGCTTGCAGATGGTGGGCGACTTCGTCGAACGCATGACCTCGGAACCGCCACCTGCTCACCCGGGTGAGCCGTCCTGGTCGGCGAACCTGCGGGTCGCCGTCGTCGCGACGGCGGGCGACCGTCGAGACGAGGACATGCGCGAGCTGGGACGGGTCGCCGCCCGATACTTCGACGAGGTGATCGTGCGTGAGGACGTGCGCACGCGCGGGCGCGACCGCGGTGAGACCGGGTCGCTCGTGATGCAGGGCATCGACGAGGCCCGCGCGCATGGTGCCCGCGTGGGCTCGGCCGAGTTGATCACCGACGAGCTGGATGCATGCCGCTCCGCGCTCGACCGCAGCCGTCCGGGCGACCTGGTCGTGCTCTGCGTCGACCGTGCCGCCGAGGTGTGGGACGAGATCGAGGACCGTCGGTCGGCCGCGCGGTAGCGGTGATCAACGAGCCGAAGGCAACGCCCGCGCCCACGCGACGACCTCGTCGACCGTGAGGTAGTTCAGCACTCGGTCGCGAGGAACGCCGGCCAGTGCGGCGATGGCCAGTCCGAACGGCAGGAACTCGAGCTCGGCGGCGGAGTGGGCGTCGCTGCCGATCGAGAACCACCGGACCCCCGAGGAGACCGCCGTACGCGCGAGCTCCACGCACAGGTCCTGTCGAGCCGGCGTCGCATCGATCTCGACCGCCTTTCCGAGCCGAGCGGCTTCCTCGAAGACGCGGGGCCAGTCCGCACGCAAGCCGACACGTCGGCCGTACATGCGGGCCACGGGATGCGCGAGCACATGGACGGTTGGATTGCGCAGGGCGGCAAGGTAGCGCTCGGTCATGTCGGCCGTCTCCCGCAGCTTCGTATGGAACGCTCCGAGCACGAGGTCGAGCGATCCGAGCGCCGCCGGATCCATGTCCCCCGAGCCGTCCACGAGCACGTCCATCTCGATCGATCGCAGGATGCGGAACGGATCGCCGGCGGCTTCCGCGGCGGCGTTGCAGGCGTCGACGAGCTCGCTGTGGGCCGCGAGCCGGGTCTCGTCCATGCCGTGGGCGATCTGCAGGCTCTTCGAGTGGTCGGTGCTCGCGATGAACGTGCGCCCGAGCGATCTCGCGGCCTTGCCCATCTCCGGTAGGGGAAGCGCCCCGTCGCTGTCGGTGCTGTGGACCTGCAGGTCGCCGTGGGGGAGGGATTCCCAATCAGGCGAGGCATCGAGGGCCCGGCGCACCTCCGCGTACGTGAGGAACCCGCGGCGTTGCGGCTCGGGCTCGATCGTCTCCGGTGGCTCGTCGAGCCACTCCTGCATCGTGTGCGCCACCCAAGGCCCGACGGCTTGGAGCTCCGTGAGGGATCGATCCGAGGCGGCGAGGTCGGCCACCTCTTCCGGCCAGAACCTCGCCGCCCGCGATGCCCGTCCCAATGCTTGGCGGCGATGCCCCGACTCATCCTGTGCGGCGCGCCACAGCAGCTCGCCGATCGCCCCGTTCGTGAGCACGTCGATCAGGGCCCCGGATGGAGCAGCGAGGCGGGCAGTCGTTGCCGGCGCTCGAGCAGGGAGCGCCAGTAGCGAGGTCCCGCGGCGTCGAGCTGGTCCGGCACGGTCGCGAGCGTGAACATGCCGGGGTCGACGTCGGGGAGGTCCTCGGCGACGACCGGGAAGGAGACGGTGCCTTCGGGCCGGGCGCGAGGCGAGAACGGCGCCACGATCGTCGCCCCCGGACCGTTGCGCGACGGATCGAGCATGACCCGTCCCCGCCGGTCGGCCTTGCGGAACTCGTCGGTCGCAAGATCGGGCCGCCGGCTCGTAACCGTCGTGGCCAGCCGGGCGGCCGCGCGCCGTAGGTCGGCGGTGTCGACGCGTCGTTCGAACGGCACGACGATGTGCAGACCCTTGCCCCCCGTGGTCTTGATCCCGCTGCGGAGTCCGTGCTCGTCGAGCGCTTCGAGGACGAGCAGCGCCACCTCGACCGCGGCGTGGAAGGCGCCGTCGGGTGGGTCGATGTCGACGACGAGCAGGTCGAGCCGGTCGAGGTTGTCCGCGCGGAGGGGGGCCATGTGCAGCTCGAGCGAGGCCTGGTTGCCCAGCCAGGCCAGCGTGGCGGCGTCGTTGCAGACGACGTGGTCGACATCCCGGCCCGCGCTCGGTGCCGGGACACGTATCCGGCGGATCCATGGCGGCGCGTAGCCGGAGATCTGCTTCTGGTAGTGCGAGGCTCTGTGGACGCCGTCGGGCGCGCGCACGAGCGTGAGGGGCCGTTCCCGGAGCCATGGAAGCGCGTGCTCCGTGACGGCACCGAGGTAGTCGACGTATCGCTGCTTCGTGATGCCGAGCTCGGGCCAGAGCAGCTTGTCGGGCCGCGTGATCTCGACGTCGGTGGGAGCTCGTGTCGGCATCGTGTCACGCTTCCCCGTTCGACCTGCGTTCCATGCCTCGTGTCGACCACCCTCGGGTCATCGCCGGGCTCGCCGGACCAGCCGCCGCACGGTCGCGGCATCGGCGCGACGGGCGCCCAGCTCGTCGTCGAGCGTCGAGAACATCTCGGGTCGCTGGGCGAGCACGGTGATCGCGAGCACGTCGCGCGGCCCCGATCGCTCGAGCATGGAGCGGAGGGCGGCGATCTCGTCGGGCATCGCCGGGACCTCGGAGGCGCCTCCGTCGACCGCTCCTGCCCGCAGCCGGCGCACCAGGTCGTCTGCCTCGCGCCCCCTCAGGTAACGCTGGAGCTCCGCGATCACGACGTGGTCGGCGCCCCGGGCTGCTCGGTACCCGAGCGCGTGCAGGATCGCGTCGTCGCGGTCACCGGCGGTGCCGAAGGCGATCCAGGTCTCGGCCCCCTTGGGGCAGAGACCCTGCGCGATCTCGGCGAGGCCCTCGATGCCCGCCTCGTTGTGGGCGTAGTCGATCACGACGATGCGTTCGCCCAGGGTGTAGACGTTCGCGCGTGCCGGGTTCGTCTCGGGGTCGGGCAGGAACGTGCGTAGTCCCTCGACGACGTCCTTCCGCGGAAGCCCGATCGCGAGCGCGGCGGCGGAAGCCGAGAGCGCGTTGTGCACGTGTTGTGACGCGATGCCGGCCAGGGTCATCGGTACGTGTTCGAGCTCGACGAGCTTCCTGGAACCGCTCCTCCCGAGCTCGGCGATGCTGCGATCGAGCACCGTGAGCGCCCGACCTCCGTCTGCGAGCGCGTCGCGCAGGGCGGGCTGTCGCGGATCAAGCGAGCACATGAACGGGCGCCCCCCGGCCCGGCGGCGCATCGCGAGCACCCGCGGATCGTCGGCGTTCAGCACGTGCCACCCCTCGGGGCGCGTGATCGTCGTGACCGTGCCCTTGACCTCGGCGAGCTGGTCGAGCGTGTCGACGCCGTGCAGGCCGAGGTGGTCCGCGGAGATGTTCGTCACGACCGAGACGTCGTTGTGCACGACGCCGATACCACGCAACAGGATGCCGCCGCGGGCGGTCTCGAGGATCGCGACGTCGATGTTCGGTCGTGCGAGCGCCATCTGCGCGCCACCGAACCCCGAGTAGTCGCCCGCCTCGACGAGCTCGCCGTCGTGGAAGACCCCGTCG
>Ga0075304_1000178_pt1 | contig 15777 bp, 15 predicted proteins | sample Joice_CattailNLA_FD_120067 | JGI IMG/M metagenome (GOLD analysis project Ga0075304, IMG submission 120067) | Natural and restored wetland microbial communities from the San Francisco Bay, California, USA, that impact long-term carbon... | ecosystem: Environmental > Terrestrial > Soil > Wetlands ... | reverse complement strand
TCACAGGTGCCGGGTCACATCGCCGGCGCGGCGAACATCCCGTGGATGAAGGCGGCGAACGACGACGGCACGTTCAAGAGCGCCGACGAGCTGCGGGAGCTCTATGAGGCCGAGGGCATCACGCCCGACAGGGAGATCATCGCCTACTGCCGGATCGGTGAGCGCTCGAGTCACACCTGGTTCGCGCTGAAGGAGCTCCTGGGCTACGAGCAGGTCAAGAACTACGACGGATCGTGGACCGAGTACGGCTCGTTGGTCGGGGCGCCGGTGGAGTTAGGCGGGTAGCTCCGCCGCACCAGGCCCCTCCGCTGGCACGCCGAGCACCAGGTTGACCCCGCCCCCGATCGCGAGGCCGAGGCCGAACCCCCCGGCCACGTCGAGCGGGTTGTGGGCCCCGAGGTAGATCCGGGCGAACGCGACCAGGGCGACGATCAGCCACGGCACGCTCCGCCATCGACCGTGCAGGTAGGGGGTCGCCACCCACGCCAGGCCCGTGGTGAGCACGACGTGACCGCTCACGAACGACACGCCTGTCGCCGCGGTGCCGCCTCGGACGATCGCGTCGGGCTCGGTCTCGCCGGGCCGGTTGCGCTGCACGACCTGCCAGACGAGCCGCTCGGCCATCAGCTTCCCGACCGTGACCAGGAGGGCAGCGACCGCGAGGCGCGGGCGTCGGGCGACGAGGGCGATCGCCGCGACCAGCGGACCGATCGCGAGCACCCCGAGGAATTGGGCGGCCAGCATCGCCGGCTCGAGGACATCCGGTAGCCCGTTGATCGCCTCGAAGACCGTTCGCTCGGTCCCGTCGACCCGGCCGCTCGAGGCCGGGATCGCGCAGAGCGCGAGCAGTCCGAGGCCTCCCGCCAGAGCGACGGCGTCGATCCGCCGCCGCGTCACCACCGCCAGAGCCGCACCGCCACGTCGCCGGCGACCAGCACCAGGATCGACCGGACCGCCCACGAATCGCCGGTCGTCGCCGCGACCGCGAGCGCGCCCACGACGATCACGGCCGCCAGGATCTTCACGCCGGTCCTCGACCTTCCTCCGCCTGTCGCTCTCGCTTCGTCCACGCATCCCCCCTCGTCCGATGGGCCGAAGGGTATGCAACGTGTGGCGGCGCCCGCAAATCCGACCTTCCAAGTGGACTTTAGGCGTCACCCGCGGGTAGCATCGATGTGTTCGCAGCACCGCCGCCGGGCGGTGTCCGACGATCGACCCGCGAGGAGCCGCCACCGATGGCCGTCACACAGGAAGAGCACCTCGAAGAGCTCGCCAAGGGGTACCGGTTCGACTGGAAGGATCCTTCGCATGCCGTCTTCGAGCCGAAGCGGGGCTTGAACGAACGCGTGGTCGAGGAGATCTCCGCGCTCAAGAACGAGCCCGACTGGATGCGGAAGTACCGCCTGAAGAGCCTGCGGTACTTCGACATGCGCCCGATGCCGTGGTGGGGCGCCGACCTGTCGGAGATCGACTTCCAGAACATCTACTACTTCATCCGTTCGACCGAGAAGCAGGCCGCGAACTGGGACGAGTTGCCCGAGGACATCCGCGGTACGTGGGACAAGCTGGGCATCCCGGAGGCGGAGCAGAAGTACCTGGGCGGCGTCAGCGCGCAGTACGAGAGCGAGGTCGTGTACCACAAGATCAAGGACGAGCTGGACCAGATGGGCGTGCTGTTCACCGACATGGACAGCGCCCTGCGCGACTACCCCGACCTCGTGCGCGAGCACTTCGGCACGGTGATCCCCGCCAACGACAACAAGTTCGCGGCGCTGAACTCGGCCGTGTGGTCGGGGGGCTCGTTCATCTACGTGCCGCCGGGCGTGCACGTCGACATCCCGCTGCAGGCGTACTTCCGCATCAACGCGGAGAACATGGGGCAGTTCGAGCGCACCCTGATCATCGCCGACGAGGGCAGCTACGTGCACTACGTGGAAGGCTGTTCGGCCCCGATCTACACCAGCGACTCGCTGCACTCCGCCGTCGTCGAGATCAAGGCGAAGAAGGGGGCTCGGGTCCGCTACACGACGATCCAGAACTGGTCGACGAACGTGTACAACCTCGTCACGAAGCGGGCCATCGCCGAGGAGGACGCCGTCATGGAATGGGTCGACGGCAACATCGGCTCGAAGGTCACGATGAAGTACCCGTCGATCTACCTGATGGGCAAGGGCGCTCGCGGCGAGGTGTTGAGCGTGGCCTACGCCGGCAAGGGCATGCACACCGACGCCGGCGGCAAGGCGATCCACGCCGCCCCCCACACGACGAGTGTGATCACGTCGAAGTCCGTCTCGAAGGACGGGGGCCGCACCGGATACCGTGGCCTCGTTCGTGTCGAGCCCGACGCGCATCATGCGAAGTCGACGGTGCGCTGCGACGCGCTGATCCTCGACGACGAGAGCCGCAGCGACACGTACCCCTACATCGAGGTGGAGGAGGAGACGGCCGCGCTCGGCCACGAGGCGACGGTCTCGAAGGTCGGCGACGACCAGCTCTTCTACCTGATGAGCCGAGGCCTCTCCGAGGTCGAGGCGACCGCGATGATCGTGAACGGGTTCATCGAGCCGATCACGCGCGAGCTGCCGATGGAGTACGCCGTCGAGCTGAACCGCCTGGTCGAGCTCCAGATGGAAGGCTCGGTCGGCTAGGACCGCGATGACCACCTTCGACGAGCGCGCCCTGGCGAGCCTGCCCGAGGCCGCCGGGTTCACCGGCGACCTGCGACGGCAGTCGTTCGCCGATTTCGAGGCCCTGCCGATGCCGTCGCAGGAGACCGAGGAGTGGCGCTACACCGATCTTTCCGAGCTCGAGCTCACGTTCGCGCCCTACACGGCAGGCGGACGCGCGGAGAACCTCGACGGCGTGCCCGGCGAGGTCCTCGAGGCGGCCGGTGAGATCGGCGAGCGCGCCGGCCTGCAGATCCAGCACGACTCCGACGTGATGGTGACCCATCTCGATCCGGGGCTCGCCGACCGAGGCGTCGTCTTCTGCGACCTCGACGCGGCCGCGGCGTCGCATCCGGAACTCATCGAACGCTCCCTGCACGACCTCGTGCCGACGAAGCGCACGAGGTTCACGGCGATGCACGCAGCGTTCCGCACCGGCGGCACGTTCCTGTACGTGCCGCGTGACACGAAGGTGGACCTGCCGCTGCAGACGCTGACCTACGTCGACGTCGACGGTGCCGCTGTGTTCCCGCACACCCTGATCGTGGTGGAGGCGGGCGCCGAGGTGACGTTCATCGAGCGCTATGCCTCGCCCGACCTGACGCGTGCGTTCAGCGACGCGATCACCGAGATCCACATCGGCGACGGCGCCCATGTGCGGTACGCGGCGATCCAGGACTGGGGCGCCGGGATGACACACCTCGCCGTCCAGCGTGCACGCGTGGGACGCGACGCTGACCTGCGGACCCTGAGCCTCGGCTTCGGCGCCGACCTGGCACGCACGGAGACCGAGGTCGAGCTCGCCGAGCCCGGCGGCTTCAGCGAGCAGCTGGGAGTGTTCTTCGCGGACGGCGAGCAGCACTTCGATCATCGGTCGAGCCAGGAGCACGTGGCGCCGAACTGCACGAGCGACCTGCTGTACAAGGGGGCGCTGCGCGATCGCAGCAGGGCCGTGTACTCGGGCTGGGTCTACGTGCGCCCCGGCGCTCAGAAGACCGACGCGATGCAGACGAGCCGCAACATCGTCCTGAGCGAGCACGCGAAGGCCGACGCGATCCCGAACCTCGAGATCGAGGCGAACGACGTGAAGTGCGGGCACGCGGCGAGTGTGGGGCCGGTCGAAGACGAGACGCTGTTCTACCTCGGGTCCCGCGGGATCCCCCACGACGAGGCGGAGCGGCTGATCGTGACCGGCTTCTTCCAGGAGGTGCTGGACCGCGTGCGGATCGACGAGGTACGTGTCGGCGCCGAGGCCGCGATCGCCGCCGAGCTGGCCGAGGGCATCCGCTGATGGCCGTGCGCGTCTGCGAGACGAAGGACGTGCCGCCCGGCGAGGCGCGCCGCTACTCCCTCGACGGCCGTGAGGTCGCTGTCGTGAATCTGGGCGACGAGGGGTTCAGGGCGCTCGACGCGATCTGCAGCCACGCGAAGTACTACCTGGACGAGGGCGAGGTCGATGTCGACCTCGAGACGATCGAGTGCCCCAAGCATGGGTCGACGTTCGACCTGAACACGGGCGGCGCGAAGACGCTGCCTGCGACCCAACCCGTCGACACCTTCGCGGTGACGGTCGACGGCGACGACGTGATGATCGAGGTGTGAGGACGATGGCTGAGACGACGAACGGCGACGGCGCGGGAGCGGCGACCCTCGAGGTACGGGACCTGCACGCGACGATCGAGGGCAAGCGGATCCTGAACGGCATCGACCTCGTGGTGCGCCAGGGTGAGACGCACGCGTTGATGGGACCCAACGGCTCGGGCAAGTCCACGCTCAGCAACGTGATCATGGGCCGGCCCGGCTATCTGATCACCGAGGGAACCGTGGTCTTCAACGGTGAAGACATCACGGCCCTCACGCCCGACGAGCGGGCGAAGCGCGGATTGTTCCTCGCGATGCAGTACCCGACCGAGGTCCCGGGCGTCTCCGTCGTGAACTTCCTGCGCACCGCGTACCAAGCGGTGAAGGGCGAGCAGGTGAGCGCGCTCGCCTTCCGCAAGCACATGAAGGACCAGATGGAACGCCTGAGCATCGACGACGCGATGGTCAACCGCTACGTGAACCAGGGCTTCTCCGGCGGTGAGAAGAAGCGGAACGAGATCCTGCAGCTGGCCGTGCTCCAGCCACAGATCGCGATCCTCGACGAGACCGACTCCGGGCTCGACATCGACTCGCTGAAGCTGGTCGCCGAGGGTGTCAACGAGCTCGTCGGGCCGGCTCTCGGCGTGTTGCTGATCACCCACTACCAGCGCATGCTGAACTACATCACGCCCGACCGGGTCCACGTGATGATGGGCGGGCGTATCGTGCAGTCCGGTGGACCCGAGCTCGCGCACGAGCTCGAGGAGAAGGGGTACGAGGGCATCCGCGCGGAGCTCGGCCTCGGGGCCGAGGCGGCGGCAGAAATCGGGTCGTGAACCCGGGGGAGTGATGGCCATGACCGACGACCGCATGGGCGGGCTCGACGTCGAGGCGATCCGGCGCGACTTCCCGATCCTGGAGCGCAGGGTGGGGGAGCACCCGCTCGTCTACCTCGACAGCGCGGCCACGTCGCACAAGCCGAACCAGGTGATCGATGCCGAGGCCGACTTCTATCGGCTGCACAACGCGAACGCGCACCGAGGCATCCATATGCTCGGCGAGGAGGCCACGCAGGCATACGAGGGGGGGCGCGCGACGGTCGCACGCTTCCTCGGCGCGCCCGAACCGGAGACGATCGTGTTCACGCGGGGCGTCACCGAGTCGCTGAACCTCGTTGCCTTCGGTTGGGGGCGCACCCACTTGCGCGAGGGCGACGAGATCCTGCTCTCCGACATGGAGCACCATTCGAACATCGTGCCGTGGCAGATGACCGCGGCCGCCACCGGCGCGACGCTGCGCTACATCCCCCTCACCGACGACGGGCTGCTCGACCTCTCTCAGCTCGGCTCCCTGCTCACCGAGCGCACGAAGATCGTGAGCGTCACCGGCATGTCGAACGCGCTGGGCACGATCACGCCGCTGCGCCAACTCGCCGACGCAGCCCACGCCGTCGGGGCGATGATCGCTGTCGACGCGGCCCAGCTCGCTCCCCACTCGCCGATCGACGTCGTCGCGCTCGACGTCGACCTGCTGGGCTTCACCGGCCACAAGATGCTCGGGCCCACCGCGAGCGGCGGACTCTACGGGCGCCGCGAGGTGCTGGAGTCGATGGAGCCGATGCTCGGCGGCGGCGAGATGATCCACGAGGTCTTCCACGACCACAGCACGTACAAGTCGGCGCCGTTCACGTTCGAGGCCGGCACGATGCCGATCGCCCAACAGGTCGGTCTCGCGGCCGCGATCGACTACCTCGAGTCGCTCGGCATGGCGAACGTGCGAGCGCACGAAGAGGAGATCACCGGGTACGCGCTCGACCGCTTGCTCGACGCCGGGGCGACGGTGTTCGGCCCGAAGGACGCAAGCATCCGCGGCGGCGCCGTGAGCTTCTGGTTCAAGGACGTGCACCCGCACGATCTCGCGACGATCCTGAACGAGGAGGGCGTCGCCATCAGGGCCGGCCATCACTGCGCCCAGCTCGTGATGCGCCGCTACGGCGTGCCGGCGACCGCCCGCGCGTCGTTCTACGTCTACAACACGCGAGCCGAGGTCGACGCGCTCGTCGACGCGCTCGACCGTGCGCAGGCCATCTTCAGCTGACCGCCGAACGAGAGAGGGAACCGTGGCGCTCGACGACATCTACAAGGAAGTGATCCTCGACCACTACAAGAGCCCGCGGAACAAGCGCGAGCTGCCCGGCGCCGAGCTGCAGTGCCACGCCAATAACCCGCTCTGCGGCGACGAGATCACCGTGTTCGCGCACGTCGAGGGGGGATCGATCGCCGAGGTGACGTTCCAGGGCGCGGGGTGCTCGATCAGCCAGTCGAGCGCGTCGATGATGACGGAGGCCGTCACCGGGTCGAGCATCGAGGACGCGAGGTCGCTCGCGACCGGCTTCCGCGGCATGATGGCCGGCGAGGTCGAGCCCGACGAGGAGACGTTCGGTGACCTCGTGGCGCTCAAGGGGGTCGTGCAGTACCCGATCCGCATCAAGTGCGCCGTGCTCGCCTGGGACGTGCTGCAGGACGCCCTCGATGGCGCCGGCGAGGCGAGCGGCGCGCAGGCGCATACCGTCTAGGCTTCGCGCGTGAAGCGCACGCCGTTCCCTCGCATCGTCCGCTGCCTGTCGCTGTTCGCCGCGACGAGCGGGGTGCTCCTGCTCGTCGCCGCGCCCGCCCGCGCCCAGTTCAGCGAACGGATCGTCGACTACGACGTCGACATCACGATCGGCGACGACGGGGCGCTCACGATCGTCGAGGCGATCGACTACGACTTCGGCGTCACGCCCCGTCACGGCATCCTGCGCGAGATCCCGACGCGCCTGCGCTACGACGACACCTACGACCGCATCTATCCGCTCGACGTGGTCGAGGTGCGGGCGAGCGAGGGGAGCCCGGCCGGCTACGAGGTCGAGTCGGCGGCAGGTGGCATCACCCGGATCAGGGTGGGCGACGCAGACATCGAGATCACCGGCCGGCACGCGTACGAGCTGACCTACACGGTCGAGGCGGCACTGAACGGCTTCCGCGACCACGACGAGCTCTACTGGAACGCCGTCGGCACGGAGTGGTCGGCCCCGATCGAGCGGGCGACCGTACGTGTGCACGCACCCGCCGACATCACGCAGGTGGCGTGCTTCCAGGGGTACGAGGGCTCGACCCTGCCGTGTCAGCGCTCGACGTCAGACGGTGCACAGGCGCGGTTCGCGCAGAGCGGGCTCGGCTCGTACAGCGGGGTCACGATCGTGGTGGGATTGCCGAAGGGGGCGGTGCCCGAGCCGACGCCCGTGCTCGAGGAACGCTGGAGCCTCGGCCGCGCGTTCGCCGCCACCCCGGCGACCCTCGGCGGCACGGCGGCGGTCGGCCTCGCCGCGATCGGCGGCGTCGTCGCGCTCGTCTGGAGCCGCGGACGCGACCGGCGGTACCGGGGTTCCCAGGTGGACCAGGTGATGGGCAACCCGACGGGCGAGCACCAGGCCGTACCGCTCGGTGAGGCGGATGACAGCGCGCCCGTGGAGTTCGCGCCGCCCGACGACATGCGCCCCGGCCAGATGGGCACGCTCCTCGACGAGCAGGCGAACGTGCTCGACGTCTCCGCCACGCTCGTCGACCTCGCGGTGCGCGGCTACTTGCTCATACAGGAGATCCCGAAGGGCGGCTGGTTCGGCAAGCCGGATTGGCGCCTGATCCGTCTGGAGAAGCCCGACGACGACCTGCTCACGTACGAGCGGCGGCTCCTGAACGGGCTCTTCCGCGACGGCACCGAGGTCACGATCTCGGAACTCAAGAACGTCTTCGCGGCGCGACTGAAGGGTGTGCAGGAGTCGCTCTACGCCGACGCCGTGAAGCGAGGATGGTTCAGTCAGCGTCCCGACCAGGTGCGGACGAAGTGGTACGCCCTGAGCGTCCTGGCGCTGATCATCGCGGGCGGCATCGCGTTCGTGCTCGCGGCGTTCACCCACTGGGGCCTGCTCGGCCTCCCGCTGATCCTGGGGGCCGTGCTGCTGCTGGCCTCGGCGGGGCGCATGCCGGCGCGCACCGCGAAAGGCACCGCGATGCTGCGACGGGTCCGCGGCTTCCGTACGGTGATCGAGACGGCCGAGACGCCTGTGTCGCGGTGGGCGGAGAAGGAGCTCGTGTTCACGCGCTTCCTCCCGTTCGCGGTGGTGTTCGGCTGCACCGACAAGTGGGCCGAGGCGTTCGAGGCGCTCGGCATCGAACCGGACACGAGCTGGTACGTCTCCTCGCGCCCGTTCGTCTACGCGCAGTTCGCCGATTCGATGGAGGGCTTCGCCGTCACCACCGGCGGCACGATCGCCTCGACCCCGTCGGGCTCGGGCTCGAGTGGCTTCTCCGGCGGCGGGTCCTCCGGCGGCGGCGGCGGGGGAGGCGGCGGCGGCAGCTGGTGAGGTCTGGGCGGCGGGAGCTGAGGCGAGGCCGCGCCCCCCGGTTCCGTAGCATGGTGCGAGATGCGCATCGTGTTCAGCGAGGACGGGCGAGACTTCCACCGGCGTGGGTGGCACGAGCTCGTCGAGGCCGACCCCTCCGGGACGTTCTTCCACACGCCGGCGTTCCTGAAGCTCTACTGGGAGGAGTTCGGGGAGACGCCCGAGCACCTGCTGCTCGCGTTCGCCGAGGAGGACGACGGCAGCCAGGTCGGGGCGGTCGCGTTCGAGCGCATCGGCCGGACGCTGCGGTTCCTCGGCGGCACCGAGATCACCGACTACATGGGTCCGGTCGGGGTGCCCGAGCGACAGGACGCGATGGCCAAGGAACTCTGGACCGCGCTGCTCACCCGTGACGACTGGACCGACGCCGACCTCCGCGGTCTGCCCGAGGACCGGCCCTGGTTCGGGTTGCTGCGCGATGCCGCGCACGCCCAGGGCCTCCAGGTGACCGAGGACGAGGACGGGGTGTCGCCCTTCCTCCCGCTGCCGGGATCATGGGAGGACTACCTGGCCGGGCTCACGTCGAAGTACCGCCACGAGATCAGGCGGAAGGCCCGCAAGCTCGTCGAGGAGGCCGGCGAGTTCCGCATCGTGACCGCCGACGACGAGACGATGATCCCGCTGCTGGACCGATTCGTGGAGCTGCATCGCATGTCGGAGGGGCCCAAGGGCGTGTTCATGGTGCCGGGCATGGAGATCTTCTTCCGACGACTCGGTGAGGCGTTCTGCGCCGACGGGGTGTTCCGGCTCACGTTCATCGAGGTCGGGGACCAGCTCGCGGCCGGCACGATCGGGTTCGTCTGGGGCGGCACGTCGTACCTGTACAACTCGGCGTTCGACCGGTCGTGGGGGAACCTCGCACCGGGCATGGTGCTCGTCGGGGAGGACATCCGTCTCGCGATCGACGAGGGCTGCGGCGGCTTCGACCTACTGAAGGGCGACTACGCCTACAAGTACCGCTTCGGGTCGTACCCGCGTGCCGTGAAGCGGCTCGTCGTCACCCGCTGACCAGGCTCGGACGACGCCCTAGGGGAACGCGCGCAGGTGCCGCAGGACGGTATCGGCGAGCAGACGGTCGCCGCCGAGCACCACGTTGCCGGAGGACAGCACGTCGTCGGGCTTCAGCCGCTGGCCCGCGACGATCGCGAGCTGCGGCGCCCGGCCGACGATCGTGGCGTCCGCCTTCTTCCGTCCCGACGGCGCCTCGCCGGAGCCAAGGCCCCAGTGCCACGAGCCTTCGCCCGCGCCGTCGACGTCCACCTTCACGCTCAGCCCCGACAGATCGAGGCCGGCGCGCCCGAGCGACCACGGCAGCATGCGCACCGCGAGGTCGATCGTCAGGTTGATCGGCCAGTGCTGCACGTTCGGGCCGAGACCGTTCGTCGCGCGCACGTCCTCGCCGTGCAGCCACCACTCGACGATCCTCGTCTGCACGAGGTAGCGGGCGGCGATCGGACCTGCCACGTAGTCGAATCGCTTCGACAGCCAATCCTCGTCGGAGATCGTGGCGCAATGCGAGAGGAACGACTCGGCTGCCTGACCCCAGAGCGTGAGGAGCTCGCGGGTGTCGAGCCCCGAGCGGCGGTTCACGGTCCACGCGTTGAACGCGTCGATGTCGAACGGCCCCTCCGGGTGCTCGGTGCGCCACTCCTCGAGCTCGGCAGGCGCCTCTCCCGCCACGAGCTGGGCCGCGATCGTGTCGCCGGCGGCGAGGTGGGCGATCACATCGCGGTTCCACCAGCCGTCGGCGGCGCTCGGCTCTTCCCAGGTCTGCGGGTCGGCGTACTGGATCATGCGCCCCAGGCGCTGGCGCTCGGCGTAGGCGACGCCCAGCAGCTGCTCGCGGTCAAGGCTCACGTGACCCTCCTCGGCGGCCGGGAGTGGACCTCCGGGCCTCGGCGCGGATTGTACAGTCCGACCCGTGCGCATCCTCGTGGCTCCCGACAAGTTCCGAGGCACGCTGACCGCTCGTCAGGCCGCCGAGGCGTTCTCGACCGGATGGCGGCGCGAGCGACCCGACGACGACCTCGAGCTCGTGCCGATGGCCGACGGTGGCGAGGGGACGATGGACGCGTTGGTCGACGCTCTCGGCGGGCGCGTCGAGGCGGTGACCGTCACCGGGCCGCTGGGTGACCCGGTCGACGCCGCGTTTGCCTCGGCCCCGTCGCAGGGTGGCACGCTCGGGGTGGTCGAGATGGCCCGTGCCTCGGGGCTCGCGCTGCTCGACGTTGGCCGCAGGGATCCCCTGCGGACCACGACGCGCGGCACCGGCGAGCTGATGGCCCGCGCGATCGACGCCGGGGCAGCGCGCCTCGTCGTGTGCATCGGCGGGAGCGCCACGAACGACGGCGGCGTCGGCATGGCGTCGGCGCTCGGGGGGCGGTTCCTCGACGCATCCGGCCACCCGATCGCGGACGGTGGTGAGGCACTCCTCGGGCTTGCCCGCATCGATCTCTCTGCGGTGCACCCGGGCCTGGCGCGCGTGCAGGTCACCGGCGCGTGCGACGTCGACAATCCGCTCACCGGACCCTCCGGCGCGAGCGCCGTGTACGGGCCACAGAAGGGCGCGAGCGCCGACGACGTCGCCGTGCTCGACCGGGCGCTGGGTCACCTCGCGGCCGTGGTGGAGCGAGACCTCGCGATCGCGCTCCGCGACGAAGCGGGCGCGGGGGCGGCCGGCGGGCTCGGGTTCGGCCTGATGGCCTTCTGCGGTGCACGGTTGCACCCCGGGGTCGAGGTGGTGATGGATGCCGTCGGTCTCGTCGAGCGCATCGCCCGTGCCGACCTGGTCGTGACGGGTGAAGGATCGCTCGACGCGCAGTCGCTCCGCGGGAAGACCCCGGCGGGCGTCTTGGAGGCGTGCGGGCTCGCCGAGGTGCCCGCCGTGATCGTCTGCGGCCGAGCGTCGATCGACCTGCCCGGGGTGCCGATCGTCTCGCTCGTCGAGCGCGTGGGTGAGCGAGCCGCGCTCGATGACGCTCGGGGCGCGTTGATCACGGTGTCCGCCGAGATCGCCTCCCGGGCCGACGACCTCATCGGGGTCACCCGGTGAGCGGCGCCGTGGACAGGTTCGCCGATGCCGCCAGGGCTCGAGGGCTCGATCCCGAGACGCGCCGCTTCCCCGAGGGCACGAAGACGGCCGACGACGCCGCGCGGGCGATCGGATGCGATGTGGGGCAGATCGTGAAGTCGCTGGTCTTCATGGCCGACGATCGGCCGGTGCTCGCGCTCACGTCGGGGTCGAACCGGGTCGACGAGGCGAAGCTCGCGGCCGCGGGCGGCGCCGGATCGGTGCGGAGGGCGACCCCCGAGGAAGCCCGGTCCGCGACCGGGTTCGCGGTCGGCGGCACCCCGCCGTTCGGCTTCCCGGAGCCGGTGCGGACCTTCGTCGACGAGACCCTCCTCGCGTTCGCGGAGGTGTGGGCGGCCGCGGGGACGCCCGATTCGGTGTTCCCGATGACCCCGGAGGATCTCGTGCGCGTGAGCGGGGCGATCGTGATCGACCTGGCGGCGGGCTGAGGAGGTTCCCCACCGAAGGGGTCGGGTTTGCGCGCGCCGCCGGGTAGGATATCTGGATCGCCCCGACCCCATTCCGGAGGAACGATGATCACGCTCACCGAGAACGCTGCCGGCAAGGTCAAGGAGTTGCTGGCCGAGGAAGGCCGTGACGACATCGCGCTGCGCGTCGCCGTGCAGCCCGGTGGGTGCTCGGGACTGCGGTACGCGATGTACCTCGACGACCAAGTCGGGGAGAAGGATCAGGCTGAGGAGCAGTTCGGCGTGCGCCTCGTGATGGACAAGATGAGCGTGCCGTACCTTTCGCAGGCCACGATCGACTTCGTCGACACCCTCGAGCAGACCGGGTTCACGATCGACAATCCCGCCGCCCAGGGCGGCTGCGCCTGCGGCAACTCGTTCCACTGACGCGGCGTCCCGCTGCGCCTAATCCGGACGAGACGAGCGAACCGCGACAGCGTCCAGTCCTGCCGTGAACGCCCGGGCGATCTCCGCGATCTCCTCGTCGCCGATCACGAGCGGAGGGGAGACCGCGATCGCGCCGCCCACGAGCGGTCGCACCAGCATGCCGGCCTCGCGGCAGGCCATGCCGACCTGCGCCGGCAGCGACGGATCGTCCGCAACGAGGTCCTGACGCAGGTTGACGGCCGCGAGCAGCCCGACGCCGCCACGCACCTCTTCGACCAGCTCATGCTCGGCCAGCGGGAGCAAGGCATCGAACAACGGTGCCTCGAGCTTGAGGGCGCGCTCGCACAGACCCTCACGTTCCATGATGTCGAGGTTCGCGAGGGCGGCTGCGGCCACCGACGCGTGGCCGCTGTACGTGTAGCCGTGGCGCCAGAGCCCGGCACCGTCGGCCCAGAACGGCTCGGCCACCCACGGCGCTGCGATCACGCCGCCCATCGGCAGGTACCCGCTCGTGATGCCCTTCGCACAGGTGACGATGTCGGGGTCGAGTTCGAAGCGCGTCGAGGCGAACCAGTCCCCGGTGCGGCCGAACCCGGTGATCACCTCGTCGGCCACGAACAGCACCCCGAGCTCGCGGCATGCCGTGCGCGCGGCCTCGAGGTAGCCGGGCGGTGGCGGGAACACCCCGCCGGCGCCGATCACGGGTTCGCAGAAGAACGCGGCGACGCGGCCGGGCCCATCGTCCTCGATCGCGGCGCGCAGCGCCTCGGCGTCGTCCCACGGGACCTCCGTCACGTCCTCGATGAGCTCGCCGTGGCCCGCCGCGTTCGCCGGGATCCCGGCGAGCGAGGTGCCCGCCGTGTGCATGCCGTGATAGGCCTTCTCGCGCCGGATCAACACGCTGCGCTCGGGCTCTCCCCGCAGCTGCCAGTACCGGCGCGCCATCTTCGTGGCGGTGTCGATCGAGTCCGAACCTCCGCTGGTGAGGAAGACCTTCGAGCCCTCGACCGGTGCGAGTGAAGACACGCGCTCGGCGAGCGCCTCGGCGGGTCGGTTCGTGAGGTCGCCGAACGCGGAGTAGGCGGGGAGCTCGCGCATCTGGGCGGCGACGGCGTCCGCGATCTCGCCACGCCCCCAGCCGACGTTGCAGTACCAGAGCGAGGCCGTGGCATCGAGGTAGCGGCGACCGGTGTCGTCGATCACGTAGGCGCCCTCGCCGCTGATGAGCGTCGTCACGCCGTCCGCCTCGACGGCGTGCATGTCTGCGAATGGGTGCCAGAAGCTGGTCATGCCTTCGACGCTACCAGCGGCACCCGACCACCGGCCGGCTTCAGCGTGGCCGCAGGCTCTTCAGGCGGAACCGTGGCGGCGTCGAGAGGAGCGGCTCGATCGTCTCGGCCAGCTAGGCCGGAGACGGACGCTCGGTCGCCTCGACGAGCGTTGAACGCGAGGTGTCGTCGTCGATGTCCCCACGGGAAACGCCGTCCGCACGTCCTCATCGTCGACTCTTGTTGTCGTGTGTCGAGGTCGAATGGCCATGCACCCCAACCGTAGGAGCAGGACATGAGGGGACCATGAGCGGCTCACGAGCGTCGTCTCATGCAGGAACCCAGCCGACGTGCGCCCGGTCAATCCGGGTCGTACGCGAGGTTCTCTCGGAGCCAGCGCTCGGTCTCGGTGAGGCTCTGGCCCTTTCGTCGCGCGTAGTCCTCAACCTGGTCCTTGCCGAGGCGGCCGACGTTGAAGTAGCGCGCCTGCGGATGCGCGAAGTAGAGACCGGCGACGGTCGCGCCGGGGGTCATCGCGCACGACGTCGTGAGATCCATGCCGTGGTCGCGCGCGCCCAGCAGGTCGAAGAGCGTGCGCTTCTCCGTGTGGTCGGGGCAGGCCGGGTAGCCGAAGGCTGGCCGGATGCCTCGGTACCGCTCCTCGATCAGATCCGCGCCCGCCAGTGACTCGTCCGGCGCGTACCATGCCCGGCGCACCTCTCGATGCAACCACTCCGCGAACGCCTCGGCGAGGCGGTCGGCGAGGGCCTTGACCATGATGGCGCGGTAGTCGTCGAGGTCTGCCTCGAACGTCTTCGCGAGCTCCTCGGCGCCGATGCCGGCCGTGACCGCGAATCCTCCGAGATGATCGGTGAGGCCGCTATCGGGCGGGGCGATGAAGTCGGCGAGGGAGCGGTTCGGCCTCTCGTCGTCCCCACCGTGATCGACCTGCTGACGCAGCATCGGCAGCACGGTGCCGTCGGCGAGCACGATGTCGTCGGCGTCGGCCTGCGCGGGCCAGAAGCCGTACACCCCACGGGCCTGGATCGAGCCGTCGGACACGATCGCATCGAGCAGTTCGTTCCCGTGCTCGAAGAGCTCGCGTGCCGCTCGGCCCTGTGTCGGATGATCGAGGATCTGGGGGTAGCGTCCCTTCATCTCCCACGCGGTGAAGAAGAACGTCCAGTCGATCAGGTCCCGAAGCTCGGAGAGCGTGGGTTCCACGAGCTGCACCCTCGTGAAGGGCGGGGGCGGCACGTCGTCGGCCCGCCACTCGATCGGCGTGCGGTTCGCGAGCGCCTTGCGATAGGGCAGCAGCGGGGTCCGCAGCCTCTCGGCGTGCAGCTCGCGCAGCCGCTGCTGGTCGATGCGGTTCCGCTCATCGAGCTCCGCCTTGCGGTGCCCGTCGAGCAGGTTCGAGACGACGCCGACCACCCTCGAGGCATCGACGACGTGCACGACGGGTTGCTCGTAGGTCGGGGCGATCTTGACGGCCGTGTGCTGGCGCGACGTGGTCGCCCCGCCGATCAGCAGCGGGAGGTCCATGCCGCGGCGCTGCATCTCGGTCGCCACGTTCACCATCTCGGTGAGCGACGGGGTGATCAGGCCCGACAAGCCCACGATGTCGGCCTTCTCCGCCACGGCCGTGTCGAGGATCAGCTCTGCCGGCGCCATCACGCCGAGGTCGATGACCCGGTAGTTGTTGCACCCGAGCACCACGCCGACGATGTTCTTGCCGATGTCGTGCACGTCGCCCTTGACCGTCGCGGTGACGAGCGTGCCCTGCGCCCTGTCGGCCGAGGGTCCCAGCGCGAGCTTCTCCTCTTCCATGTAGGGCTCGAGATGGGCTACGGCCTTCTTCATCGCGCGCGCGGATTTCACGACCTGGGGCAGG
>Ga0075304_1000177_pt1 | contig 15778 bp, 13 predicted proteins | sample Joice_CattailNLA_FD_120067 | JGI IMG/M metagenome (GOLD analysis project Ga0075304, IMG submission 120067) | Natural and restored wetland microbial communities from the San Francisco Bay, California, USA, that impact long-term carbon... | ecosystem: Environmental > Terrestrial > Soil > Wetlands ... | reverse complement strand
GATGAACCTGGCGGGGTGGTGACAGTCCCCGTTACCTGACGGTCTTGACCAGGTCGCCGGGCTCCGGCTCGCCATCCGGATAGAGCTTGTTGAAGAGCCGCAGCTGCTGCAGCGGGTACTGCTTGATCGGGCTGTCCGCGGCGAGCGCTTCCATGGTCGTGCCTTCGCCCGCGCGCAGGATGCGCAGGCGATAGGGCTCCGACAGCGCAAACTCGTTCGCACGCATGCGGCGGAAGGTGTTGGCCGTCGACAGGAAGAACGGGTCACCCGCGGGCGCCTCCATGCCGGAGCGGCTCGCGCCCTTGAAGACCCACATGAGGTTCCCGTAGTAGATGATTATGTAGCGCACGTTCGAGGACTGGCCGAACGGCGAGGGATCGCCGCGCACCACGCCGGTCCAGGCCTTCAACCCGTTGATGTCCAGCGTCTCGGCGCGTGCGAGGCGCTTGTTCGCGAGGCCGCGCAGGGCGAAGTCGCGCGGATCCGTGAGGTCCGCGGGCGGCGCCTGGGTGCGGATCTCGAGGTAGTGCTCCTTCCTCGGGGCGATCGCGAGGATCTGGTTCGGCTGGTTGACGACCTGCCAGCCCTTCGGGAAGGCCATCGTGAAATGCATGTCCGCGTGGTAGAAGCGATTCTCCCGCACCATCCCCTGCCGCGCGCTCGAGCCGACCGGCAGCCCGTTGATCGCCTGCAGGTAGCCGATCCGGTTCGAGGTGTCGCCGGTCGCCGAATCCGGGCGCCGGCCCGCCAGGGCCACCGCTTCTTTCAGGCGCGTGTCGTTGTCCGGGTGCGACGCGAACACGCCGTGGTACAGGCGGGCGTCGCGATTCTCGAGCCGCGCGCGCTCGCGTTCGAAGGTGTCCTGGTCCTTCAGGGTGGAGATCACGTTGATCATCGCCTCGGGGTCGTAGCCCGCCTTCGCGAGGTAGGTCGCGCCGAGGCGATCGGCCTCGAGTTCGGCCTCGCGGCCGTAGCCGCTGATGATCGCCTGGCCGGCCATGTTCGTGAGGTCCGCGAGCGCCGGAATGCCGGTGAAGATCGCCGTCGCCGCGCTGGCGAGTCCGGAGACCATGCCCTTGCGATTCTGCTTCTTGAGGTGCTCGGCCGTGATGTGGCCGATCTCGTGGCCGAGTACCGCGGCGAGGTCGGACTCGTCCTGGAAATACGGCAGGATGCCGCGCGAGATATAGACGAAGCCGCCCATGGTCGCGAAGGCATTCACGTCGTCGGTATCGATGATCGTGAAGTGCCAGTCGAGGTCGGGCATCTCGCTGACGGCCGCGAGCTTCTCGCCGACGCGCTGTACGTATTCCTGCAGCTCGAGGTCGTTGTGCACGCCCATCTGGCGCGTGAACATGACGTGCATTTTCTTGCCCGTCTGGACGTCCTTGCTGTCCTTCTGGGGCTTTTCATCCGCCAGCGCCGCGGGCGCGCCCGCGAGCGCAATCGCCGCGGCGAGCGCGGCAAGGCGGGTGAGTTTCCCAGTCACTGGACGCATGGCGTTCTCCGTGCCCGGCCCCAAGGGTACCGGTCCCGGATTAGATGCGGTGGAAGCCGGAAAGTTGACCGCCGCGGGGCGGCCGGGAGCCTTATTTCAGGCCGTACTTCTTCCGGAAACGGTCGACGCGGCCGCCCGAGTCCACGATCTTCTGCTTGCCCGTGTAGAAGGGGTGACAGTTCGAGCAGACCTCGACCTCAAGGTCCTGGCCGAGGGTCGAGCGCGTCTGGAAGGTGTTGCCGCAGGTGCAGGTCACCTTGATCTCGGCGTAAGTCGGGTGAATGCCTTCTTTCATCGCCGTGCTTCCCATGGCCATCGTGCGTGGGGGCGCGCAGTCTAAAGGCAAGCCATCCGGCGTTCAAGGCGACCCGCGGAAGCCTGGATGCGAATGTCTAACTTGCTGGATTTACGGAAGATTTTTCCTTATCCACAAAATATGTGGATAACTCTGTGGACCGCCGGCCAAACCGGGGACGCCTTGTCGACCATTCAAGCATTAATGACGGTTTGATTAAATTTTGAGCAGGCAATATTCCCTATATCGCTCAATGACTTATGGCATGTCAGTTAAGGCACCTCGCTAACAAAGTGGTGAAAGTCCCTATCTGACACGAAGCGGGAAGGCGCTGTGTACAACTCGCCCGGGCCCCGGCGAGGATTTTCTTCGGGCAGGAACGCGGCGATCAGGTCGTTGAGGAAGCGGAATCCGGTCGGGCTGGGCCGGAAACTGCCGTCCCGTTCCTCGATCAGGCCGCGTGCCGCCTGCGCCGCGAGCGGCTGGCGCACGGACGCGGCGGGCAGGCCCGTCGCGCGCTCGAAATCCGCGAGCGTGAAGCCTTCGACGAGCCGCAGGACGTTCAGCATGAACTCGAACGGCAGCTCCCGGCCGGGAACGACGCGTCGCTGGCGGCCCGCCCGCCCGGCGCCCCGCAGGTACTCGCGCGGCGAGCGCGGTTTTTCGGTGCGCAGGACCTGGCCCGCCACCGTCGCCTTGCCGTGGGCGCCGGCACCGATGCCGAGGTAGTCGCCGAACCGCCAGTAGTTGAGGTTGTGACGGCATTGCCGGCCCGGCCGCGCGTAACCGGAGACCTCGTACTGCGCATAGCCCGCGTCCGCCAGGCGCGCCTGGCAGGCGAGCTGCATCTCGAGCGCCGCGTCGTCGTCCGGGAGCGCGGGGGGGCGGTGATAGAAAGGGGTCCCGGGCTCGAGCGTCAGCTGGTAGTGCGAGAGGTGCGCCGGCCCGAGCGCGATCGCGGCGTCGAGGTCGGCGAGCGCCGCCGCATGCGACTGCTGCGGCAGCGCGTACATCAGGTCGAGGTTGAAATTGGTCAGGCCCGCCGCGACGAGCTCACGGGCGGCCGCGCCGATCTCCGCCGGGCCGTGGATGCGCCCGAGGACGGCGAGGGACGCCGCGTCGAAGGACTGCGCCCCGAGCGAAACGCGGTTGATGCCCGCCTGCGCATAACCGGCGAAGCGCCCGTGTTCGATCGTCCCGGGATTCGCTTCCATCGTGATCTCGGCGTCCGGCAGGAACGGCAGGCGCGCGGCGAGACCATTCAGCAGCGCCGCGATCGCGTCGACGCCGAACAACGACGGCGTGCCGCCGCCCAGGAAGACGCTGGCAACCGGACGTCCCGCCGCGAGGTCGAGGTCGTCCTCGAGGTCGGCGAGCAGCGCCGCGACATATTCCGGCTCGGGGAGCACGTCCGGGCGCGCATGCGAGTTGAAGTCGCAGTAGGGACACTTGCGCACGCACCAGGGCAGGTGCACGTAGATGGCAATCGGCGGATTCACGCCGACATTCTAGGCGCAAGTCCGTGGCCAGCCTTGATTCCTGCACTGCAGCATGACAGTCTGCGACGCAGGAAATCGATGACCAGCAAGAAATACCAGCTCACCAACGAGTCCACCGGCCGCTCGACCGAGCTCGCCGCCCTCGCCGGATCCGTCGGTCCCGACGCGCTCGACATCAGCACGCTGCTGAAGGACCAGGGCGTCTTCACCTACGACCCCGGCTTCATGGCGACCGCGTCGACCGCGAGCGCCATCACCTACATAGACGGCGATGCGGGCATCCTGCTCTACCGCGGCTACCCGATCGAACAGCTGGCGAAGCACTCGAACTTCCTCGAGGTGACCTACCTCCTGCAGAAGGGCGAGCTGCCGGGCCGCACGGAGCTCGCCGGGTTCACGGACTCGATCACGCGCCACACGATGCTGAACGAGTGGATCCTGCGGCTCTACCGGGGCTTCCACCACGACGCGCACCCGATGGCCATGGTCGCGACCATCGTCGCCTCGCTTGCGGCCTTCTACCACGACTCGACCGACATCTACGACGACCGCCACCGGGAGATCTTTTCGCACCGCATCGTCGCCAAGCTGCCGACGATCGCGGCGGCGGCGTACAAGCACGCGCTCGGCCAGCCGTTCATCTACCCGCGCAACGACCTCGACTACACGGCCAACATGCTGCACATGTTCTTCGCCGTGCCCTGCGAGCCCTACGAAGTCGACCCGCTGCACGCGAGGGCGCTTGACCTGCTGTTCATCCTGCATGCCGACCACGAACAGAACGCGAGCACCTCGACGGTGCGGCTCGCGGGCAGCACCGGCTGCAACCCGTACACGGCGATGTCGGCCGGCGTTTCCGCGCTCTGGGGCCCCGCGCACGGTGGCGCCAACGAGGCCGTGGTGGACATGCTGGAGAAGATCGGCGACGCGAGCCACGTTCCGGACTTCCTGACCCGGGTGAAGGACAGCAAGGGCGGCGTGCGGCTGATGGGCTTCGGCCACCGCGTGTACAAGAACTTCGACCCGCGGGCGACACTGATCCGCGAGATGGCGCACAAGGTGCTCGACAAGCTCGGCCAGAGCGACAACCCGCTGTTCGAGCTCGCGCTCAGGCTCGAGGAAGTCGCGCTCAAGGACGACTATTTCATCAGCCGCAAGCTCTACCCGAACGTCGACTTCTACTCGGGCATCATCTACCGCGCACTCGGCATCCCGCGCGAGATGTTCACGGTGATGTTCGCGATCGCGCGCACCGCCGGCTGGGTCGCGCACTGGCAGGAGATGATCGCCGACCCCGAACTGAAGATCGCCCGCCCGCGCCAGCTCTACACCGGCCCGACGCGACGCGATTACGTGCCGGTCAGCAAGAGATAGGAGGGGTCAGACCCCTTGATATGACCCCTTCAGAGACGGGGCCTGCTCTCAAGCTCGGATATCAAGGGGTCTGACCCCTCCATCAGCGCTTCCACTTCCGCCAGCGTCGCGCGGCGCATCGGCCTGCCGTCCACCGGGCCGGGCGGCGCCTGCCGGATGCCGTCCTTCGGGAAGATCGTCGCATCCACCCCGTGACCGCCTGCCGTGAAGCGCAGCGCGGGGAATGCCTGGACCACGTCGCGCTGCCCGCGGAACCGTCGCTCCGCGACCTCGTGCGGGATGCCGCAGTCCATGAGCCGGACCGCGACTGTCTCCGGCGTGTCCGCGAACAGGTGCAGCGCGATGTCGTTGTGCGCGGTCGCGGTGCCCGAGAGCAGCGGTCCGACGAGCCGCGGCTCGAAATCCTCCAGCAGCCGCATCGCCTCGAGCGCCGTCGCCCGCATGGCAGCTAGCGAGTTCGCGTGCGACTGCGGATCGTACAGGCGGTGGTGCTCGGCGAGCGCGTCCTCGATCTCAGTGTTCTTCGGCAGCACGGCGAGGTCGGTCACGCCGAAGCGTTCCGCCGCCTTGCGCTTGGCGATGCCGTAGTCCTCGTGGCCGTGCTCGACCATGAGGCGGGCGGCCTCCCGGGCGATGGCCTGCCGCATCATGTCGCCGCGCACGGACCGCTTCGCCATCGGCAGCCTCCCCTCGCTAGAAAATCGGTTCTTCGTAGGCCTGCCCCGCCGGTTCGCCGGCAGCCGGGTCCTGGCCCGCGGCGCCGTCCGGCAGGTGCTCGGCGAGGAAGTACTCGAACTCCGCGGACACGTCCTGGCCGAACCCGGAGTCGACGGGAGCGACGCGTGCGGTCACGACGCCGTCGGGCATCGGCAGGCGGCGTTGCGGCACGCCGGCCAGCGCCTCGCGCATGAAATAGATCCACATCGGCAGCGCGGTCCGCGACCCTTCCTCGTCGCGCCCGAGCGGGCGCTCCTGGTCGAACCCGACCCAGGCGGTCGCGACCAGGTCCGGGCTGTAGCCCGAGAACCAGGCGTCGCGTCCCTGCTGCGTAGTGCCGGTCTTGCCCGCGATGTCGTTGCGGCCCAGGGCGCGGGCGCGCTGGCCGGTGCCGCGGTTGATCACGTCGCGCAGCATGTCGGTGATGATCCAGGCGTTGGCCTCGGAGACGACGCGCGGCGCCACGGTCTCCGGATCGGGCGGCGGCAGTGCGCCGCCGACGTCCGCGGCGCGCAGGACGCCCACGTCGCCCGCGGCCGGCACGGCCAGGGGCGGGTTGCCCGCGAAGGGCGGCGGTGCCGCCGACCCGCAATCGGCGCAGGCGACGGTCGCGTCCGTCGCCTCGAGCAGCGTGCCGTCGGCGCCGAGGATGCGGTCGATGACGTGGGGCTTCAGGAGCGAGCCGCCATTCGCGAACACGGCGAAGCCATTCGCCATTTCGAGGGGCGTCAGCTGCGCGGTGCCGAGGGCGGCCGTCAGGTCCGCGGGAATGTGCTCGGCCGGGAGGCCGAAGCGCTGCACGTACTCGCGGGTGAAGGGCACGCCGATGCGGCGCATGACGCGGATCGTGACCAGGTTGCGAGAGCGGGCGAGCGCGTCCCGCAGGCGCGTCGGACCGTAGAAGCGGCCCGAGTCGTTGCCGGGGCGCCAGTCCTCCTGGACCGGCTCGGCGTCCTCGGGCGGCAGTTCAGTACCCTGCCCGATGCCGACCGTCGGGTCGGCGGCCTCGTAGACGACCGGCGCATCGAGGATGACGGTCGCCGGCGTCAGGCCCGCCTCGAGCGCCGCGGAGTAGACGAAGGGCTTGAACGACGAACCGGGCTGGCGCCGCGCCTGGGTCACCCGGTTGAACTTCGAGGCGGCGTAGTCGAAGCCGCCCGCCAGCGCGACGATGGACCCGTCGCGCGGGTCGAGCGCGACGAACGCGCCCTGCACCTCGGGCCGTTGCACGAGCAGCGCCTCGCCTGTCCCTGCAGGCAGCACGTAGACGACGTCGCCGATCTTCAGGACGTCGCGCGGCGACTTCGGCGTCACGTCGCCGGTCCGCGCCCAGCGGATGCCCTCCATGCCAAGGCGGTAACGCAGCCCGCTCCTCGCCACGACCGTCGCGTCGTCCGCGCCCGTGCGCACGACGACGGCCGGCACCAGCCCGCCGACCACCGGCCGCTCCTGGATCAGGGCCGCGAGCGCCTCGTCGTCCTGGTCGTGGATCTCGACCCGGCCGGCCGACCCGCGCCAGCCGTGGCGACGGTCGTATTCGAGCACGGCGCTGCGCAGCGCGATGTCGGCCGCACGCTGCAGGCGGCTGTCGATCGTCGTGACGACCTGGAAGCCGTCCGAGTAGATGCGCTCGCCGAACTTCTCGTAGAGCACGATCCGCACCATCTCGCCGACGTAGGGCGCGTCCACCTGCACGCGCGGGCCGTGCATGCCGCGTGCGACCGGGGTGTCCATCGCCGCCTGCCAGCCGGCGTCGTCCAGGTAGCCGAGCTCGCGCATGCGCCGCAGCACGTAACTCCTGCGGTCGGTCGCCTCGGCGACGCTCGCCACCGGGTTCTGGCGCGAGGGTGCCTGCAGGATGCCCGCGAGCAGCGCGGCCTCGGCCGCGGTGACCTCGCCCAGCGTCTTGCCGAAGTACGTCTCCGACGCCGCCGCGAAACCGTACGAGCGCTGGCCGAGGAACTGCGTGTTCACGAACAGGGTGAAGATCTCCTGCTTCGAGAGCTCGTTCTCCAGCGACAGGGCGAGGAAGACCTCGCGCAGCTTGCGGCGCAGCTGCTTCTCCTTCGTGATGAGCGTGGTACGCACCAGCTGCTGGGTCAGCGTGCTGCCGCCCTGCGACAGCTCCATGGTGGTCGCGGCGACCAGCACCGCGCGCGCGATGCCCTGCCAGTCGACGCCCGGGTGCTCGAAGAAGCGGTCGTCCTCGGCGGCGAGCACCGCCTGCACGACCACCGCCGGGATCTCCTCCCAGCTCACCGGGACGCGACGCTGCTCGCCGAGCTGAGCCAGCAGCTTGCCGTCGCGGCTGAACACGCGCAGCGGCACCTGCAGGCGCACGTCGCGCAGCACGGCGACGTCCGGCAGGGTCGGCTTCAGGTAGTAGTAGGTCGCCAGGAATGCGAGGCCGACGAGGCCTGCGATCGACACGATGAGGGTGGCCGCGATGCGCAGCCTGCGGTTCAGGGGCGTGATCACCGGGAGCGATTATGCATAGTAATGCCCGGTACTGCCGTGGCCGGAGTCGCGGCCCGGAGTCGGGACCGTGACGCCAGACACGGTTGGCCATCCCGATCGAGTGCAGCATCGCAGGCGGGTCCGGTTCCGGAGGCCCGTGGGCGCGAAAGGCCGGATTTGCGCGGTCTGGGCCGGGGCGAAAGCCCCGGCCGCGGCCGTGGGCCCGGGAATCCGGGGTGATTTGCGAGTCGGGTCACGTTCAATTTAACAGTTGCTTGCTATATAGTTGGCCGCTAACTTGACCCAGAATATCGATTGGCCGCGTAATAGCCTGACCTGAAAAGGAAATTTCTGTGCTCAAGCTGCCGAAAATTTCACTGGGACGGAGCTACACGCCGTTGATCGGCCTGGACATCACGACGTCCTCGATCAAGCTGATCGAGCTGGCGCAGTCCGGCGGGCAGTACCGGGTCGAGGCCTACGCAGCCGAGCCCACCCCGCACAACGCGATCAACGAGAAGGCCATTGTCGATGCCGCGGCCGTCGGCGATGCCATCCGCCGCGCGGTCAAGCGCTCGGGCGTGCGGGCGCGCGAATGCGCGGTCGCGATCTCGGGCGACGCGGCCATCACCAAGGCCGTGCAGATGCCGAGGAACCTCTCGGACGCCGAGCTCGAGCAGCAGATCGAGATGCAGGCTGACCAGTACATCCCGTTCCCGATGGAAGAGGTCAGCTACGACTTCCAGGTGCTCGGCGCCTCGGAGAAGGACCCCGACATGCGCGAGGTGCTGCTCGTGGCCTCCCGCTCCGAGAACGTCGAGCAGCGCGTTGCGGCGGTGAACGCCTCGGGCCTGGTCGCGAAGCTCGTCGACGTCGAGGCCTTCGCGCTCGAGAACGCCTGCAAGCTGCTTACCCACCAGATGCCGGACGGCGGCATCGACCGCACCATCGCGGTCGTCGACTTCGGCGCCAGCACCACGACGTTCAGCGTGCTCAAGAACCTCGTCGTCGTCTACACGCGCGACTTCGCCTTCGGCGGCCAGCAGCTGACCGAGGAGATCATGCGCACCTACGGGCTCTCGATGGAGGAGGCCGGACGCGCCAAGAAGGAAGGCGGCCTGCCCTCGAACTACCAGCCCGAGGTGCTCGATCCGTTCATCGACGACATGACCCAGCAGGTCAGCCGCTCGCTCCAGTTCTACCTGGCGTCGGGCAGCGGCCGCAGCCAGCCGGAGCAGATCCTGATCTGCGGCGGCTGCGCCAATATCCCCGGCGTCGCGGACGTGATCGCGAGCCGCGTGGGCATCCCGGCCGAGCGCGGCGATCCGCTCGGGCAGATGAAGATTTCATCGAAGGCCAAGGCACTCGGTGTGACGCGGGACGCGACGGCTCTGCTGCTCGCGTGTGGTCTGGCACTGCGGAGTTTCGACGAAGATGCCAAGTATTAACCTACTGCCCTGGCGGCAAGCCCTCCGCCAGCGGCGCCGGAAGGAATTCCTGATCGGGATCGGCGCGGCCGTCGGCCTCGCCGCGCTGATCACGCTGCTCGCGCACCTCGCGGTGAGCTCGATGATCGACGCGCAGAACCGCAGGAACGACCTGCTAAAGGCCGAGATCGCGGAGCTCGACAAGGCGATCGAGCAGATCCTCGCGCTCGAGGAGCAGAAGGCGCGGATGATCTCGCGCATGGAGGTCATCGACCGCCTCCAGGCCAGCCGGCCCGAGGTGGTCAAGCTGTTCGACCAGATCGTCTCCACGCTCCCCGAGGGCGTGTACCTGACCTCGGTCAAGCAGTCCGGCAAGAAGCTCGAGTTCAACGGCGTGGCGCAGTCGAGCACCCGTGTCTCCGCCTTCATGCGCAACATCGACGCCTCCGAGTCGCTGGCGGCGCCCGAGCTCAAGGTCATCCAGACCGGGTCCAACACCGGGCCCGGCGCCCAGTTCACCCTGTTCGCGTCGCAGCGGGCGCCCGCCGACGAGGCGGAGCAGGGCGGGAAACGCGCGACGCGCGTTTCGGAGGCGCGGAAATGACATTCGTCGAACAGCTCAGGCAACTCGACTTCAAGGACATCGGCCGCTGGCCGTTCCTGTTCCGCGCGCTCGGCGTCGCGATCGTGCTCGTGTTCACGACGCTGCTGCTCGTGTGGTACTTCGTCTGGGGCGAGAACGGCAACCGGCCGCAGCTGCTGAAGGCCCAGGCCGAGCAGAAGTCGCTGTGGGCCACCTTCGACGAGAAGCAGCGCAAGGCCGCGAACCTCGAGGCCTACCGCCAGCAGCTCGCGGAGATCGAGCGCACCTTCGGCGCGATGCTGCGGCAGCTCCCGGGCAAGACCGAAGTGCCCTCGCTGCTCGTGGACATCTCGCAGACGGGCCTTGCGGCCGGCCTGCAGGAGCGCCTGTTCCAGCCCGGCTCCGAGACGAAGATGGACTTCTACGCGGAGCTGCCGATCAAGATCCAGCTCACGGGCGGCTACCACGAGTTCGGGCAGTTCGTGTCCGGCATCGCGGCGCTGCCGCGCATCGTGACGCTGCACGACATCGAGATCACGCGCGGCGCCGCGCGCGGCGGGGCCCGGCGCGGCGCACCCGCGCCGTCGGACGCGCTGACGCTGAACCTCACGGCCAAGACCTACCGCTACCTGGACGAGGGTGAGGCGGGCGCGCCGGCCGCAACGGACGAAAAGGGAAAGAGGGGCAGGACCCGGCGCGAGCGCGAACAGGAAAAGTCATGAGCCAGGAACGCATGCGCAAGATCCTCACCATCGCCGGCATCGCAGCGACGCTCGGCCTGGCCGGCTGCGGCGACGGCCTCGACGGGCTGCGCGCCGAGATCGAGAAGGCCAAGGAGCGCCCGGGCGGCCGCATCCAGCCGCTGCCGGAAGTGCGCCCCTACGTGAGCCACGAGTACCAGATGGTTGACCGCCGCTCGCCGTTCCTGCAGAGCCTGGCCGGCGAGAACCCGACCGGGCCGCGGCCGGACTCGCAGCGCCCGCGCGAATACCTCGAGCAGTTCCCGCTCGACACGCTGCGGATGGTGGGGACGCTCCGCCTCGGCGGCGGGAACTACGGCCTGGTCCAGACCAAGGACGGGCTGATCCACCGCGTGCTGCCGGGCAACCACCTGGGACAGAACGATGGCCGCGTGATGTCCGTGGCGGACGCGCGCATTACGCTGATCGAGATCGTTCCTGACGGACTTGGCGGATACCTCGAGCGCCCCGCGGCGCTGGCCCTTGCCGACTGATATTTCGGGAGTAAGTCTGATGGCTGGCAACAACCGTACGACGGTGTGGAACATGAATGCGGCGCGCGGCATCGCGCAATGGCTCGGCGGCGCGCTTGCCGTCCTGGCCATCGCGTGGTCGCAGCTCGCGTCAGCCCAGGGCAGCGCCCGGCTGACGGCCGTGGAGGTGCTGCCGATGCAGGGTTCGACCCTGCAGGTCAGGCTGCGCACCGACGGAACGGCGCCACAGCCGTTGACCTTCACGATCGACCGCCCCGCGCGGCTCTCGGTCGACCTGCCGGACGTCGGGCTCGCGCTCGAGAACCGGCGCATCGACGTCGGCGCCGGCGGCGTGGACACGATCGTCGCCGCCGAGGCCACGGGCCGCACGCGCATAGTGTTCAACCTCGACTCCCTGGTGCCGTACAGCGCGGTCGCCGAGGGCGACAGCGTCCTCGTCACGCTCGGCAGCGCGGCAGGCGCCGCCGCCGGCGCGCAGGCCGCAGCCGGCGCGACCGCCGCCGCACCCGCGGGCGGCCGCATGATCAACGGCGTCGATTTCCGCCGTTCGCCGGAAGGCGCCGGCCGCGTCGTGATCCAGTTGTCCGACCCGGCGACGCCCGCCAGCCTCAAGCAGGAAGGCAACCGCGTGGTCGTCGACTTCAGCGGCGTGTCGCTGCCGGAGGACCTCATCAAGCGCTTCGACGTGGTCGACTTCGCCACGCCCGTGACCATGTTCGACACGATGCGCGCCGGCAGCGGCGCCCGCCTCGTCGTCACGGCGACCGGCGACTTCGAGCAGCTCGCGTACCAGACGGACAACCAGTACGTGGTCGAGGTACGCCCGCGTCCGCGCGCGACCGCGGCCGTCGCGGCCAAGGACAAGGTCTTCACCGGCGAGCGCCTGACGCTCAACTTCCAGGATATCGAGGTGCGGCCGCTGCTGCAGCTGCTGGCCGACACCAGCGGGCAGAACATTGTCGTGTCCGACAGCGTCAAGGGCCGCGTGACGCTGCGCCTGCAGAACGTCCCCTGGGACCAGGCCCTCGACATCGTCCTGCGCACCAAGGGCCTCGACATGCGCCGCAAGGACAACGTGATCCTGGTGGCGCCGCTGGCCGAGCTCGCGGCACAGGAGAAGGCCGAGCTCGAGGCGCAGAAGGACATCCAGGAGCTGGCCCCGCTGCGCACCGAGTTCCTGAGCGTGAATTACGCGAAGGCGTCCGAGATCGCCCGCCTCGTGAAGTCGGGCGGCGGCGGCTCGCTGCTCTCGTCGCGCGGCAACGTGACTGTGGACGAGCGCACCAACACGCTGCTGGTGCAGGACACGTCCGAGAACCTCACGGCGATCCGCTCCATGGTCGCGACGCTCGACATACCGGTCCGCCAGGTGCTGATCGAGTCGCGCATCGTGATCGTCGCGGACGACTTCAGCCGCGACCTCGGCGTCCGTGCCGGCTTCACGCGCGTCTCGGACGACGTGAAGGACCTGATGGCGATCAGCGGCAGCGCCCAGGCTACCGATTCGATCATGGGCTCGGCGCTCGACAACCTGGCCAACTCGGGCCAGCCGTTCCCGGTCCAGGTCCCGTTCGGCCCGGCGTTCGAGCGTTACAACGTGAACATGCCGGTCGCGAACCCGGCCGGCCGCATCGCCCTGTCGATCCTCGACTTCGACGACTTTCTGATCGACCTCGAGCTGTCGGCCGCCCAGAACGAGGGCCGCGGCGAGATCAAGTCGACCCCGCGCGTGATCACGGCGAACCAGCGCGAGGCGATCATCGAGCAGGGCGTCGAGATCCCGTACCAGGAGTCCGCGTCCAGCGGCGCGACGACCACGCAGTTCAAGAAAGCGGTGCTGTCGCTGAAGGTGACGCCGCAGATCACGCCGGACGACCGCGTGATCCTCGACCTCGTGGTCACCAAGGACAGCGTCGGCCAGCTCGTGCCGAGCGCGACGGGCGGCTTCGTGCCCTCGATCGACACGCGCAACATCCAGACCCAGGTGCTGGTCAAGGACGGCCAGACGGTCGTGCTCGGCGGCATCATGGAGACGGAGCGCCGCGACTCGGTCAAGAAGGTGCCCGGCCTCGGCGACGTGCCGGTCCTCGGCGGACTGTTCCGCACCAAGAGCAAGGTCAACAATCGCGACGAGCTGCTGATCTTCGTCACGCCGAAGATCCTGCGCGAGGGCTCGACGATCGAGTGACCCCGATCCGACGACCACCGGACGGCCGCCTTCGGGCGGCCGTTTTTTTTGGAGGGGTCAGACCCCTTGAGCTTTGACCCCTTGAGCTTTCACAGCGTCGAATGACTTAAGATTCCAAGAGCTCAAGGGGTCTGACCCCTTCGGCATACGATGACGCGCAGCATCTTCCTGATAGGCCCGATGGGCTCCGGCAAGACCGCGGTCGGGCGGGCGCTGGCGAGCCGTCTCGGCCAGCCGTTCCGGGACAGCGATGCGGAGATCGAGTCGCGCACCGGCGTCGACATTGCGTACATTTTCGAGCGCGAGGGCGAGGAGGGCTTCCGCATCCGGGAGCGGGACGTGATCGACGCGCTGACGCAACTGCCCGCCATCGTGCTCGCGACCGGCGGCGGCGCCGTGCTTCTGCCTGAGAACCGCGAACGGCTCGCCGCGCGCGGAACCGTCGTGCTCCTGGACACCACCGTCGAACAGCAGCTCAAGCGCACGCGCAAGGGCCGCCATCGCCCGCTGCTCACCGGCACGGACCGCCGCGCGCGCCTCGAGGAGCTCGCGGCGGCACGCGATCCGCTGTATCGCTCCATCGCCGCGATCACGATCCGCACCGACGGCCGTGCGCCGCTGGCGGTCGCGGGCGACATCGCGAGCGCGCTCGCCGAGGCGGGGAAGACCTGATGCAGCGCATCGACGTCGGGCTCGGCAAGCGCAGCTACCCCATCCTGGTCGGGCCCGGGCTGCTCGGCTCGCAGCCGCTGCTGGCGGCACATGCCGCGGCGGGAAAGCTGCTGGTCGTGACGGACGACGTCGTCGGGCCGCTCTGGATGCCGAAGCTCGAGCAGGGGCTCGCCGGCAGGACCTTCGATGTCTGCGTGCTGCCGGGCGGCGAGGAGCAGAAGACGCTCGGCAACGTCGCCGTCATCATCGACGCGCTCGTCTCCGCGCGGCTGAACCGCGACGGCATGGTGCTCGCCCTCGGCGGCGGCGTGATCGGCGACATCGCGGGCTTCGCCGCCGCCTCCTACCAGCGCGGCATCGCGATCGTACAGCTGCCGACGACGCTGCTGGCGCAGGTCGACTCCTCCGTCGGCGGCAAGACCGGCGTCAACCACCGGGGCGGGAAGAACCTGATCGGCGCTTTCCACCAGCCCGCCGCGGTGCTGGCGGACACCGACACGCTCGCGACCCTGCCCGACCGGCAGCTGCGCGCGGGCCTCACGGAAATCGTCAAGGCAGCCCTGGTCGCCGATCGCGCGTTCTTCGCCTGGCTGGAGGCGAACATGCCGCGCCTGCTGGCGAAGGAACCCGCGGCGCTCGCCGAGGCCATCTGCCGCGCCTGCGCGATCAAGGCCGCGATCGTGGCCGAGGACGAGCGCGAGCAGGGCCGGCGCGCGCTGCTGAACCTCGGCCACACCTTCGGCCACGCGATCGAGACCGGGGCCGGCTATGGCCTCGTGCTGCATGGCGAGGCCGTCGCCGCGGGCCTGGTGCTCGCCGCCGAGCTCTCCGCGCGCCTCGGGCGGCTCCCTAGCGAAGACGCAGGGCGTGTGCGCGCCCTGCTCGCCGCGGCCGGCCTGCCGGCCGACCCGCCGCGGCTCGGCGCCGCGCGCATGCTCGAGCTCATGGCCATGGACAAGAAGGTGAAGGATGGCGCGATCCGGCTGGTGCTGCTGGACGGCATCGGCCGGGCGGTCGTCGCCGACGACTATCCGCGCGAGGCGCTCGTGACGCTGCTGGAGGAGCGGGCGGGGCCATGAGGCGCGGCCGCGACCCGGACGTCGGGCTCGCCCCCTGGGCGGCCCTCGAGCGTGGCTCGCGCGGGCGGCGCCATCCCGAGCCGCCCGCCGAATGGCGCGGCGAATTCCAGCGCGACCGCGATCGCATCATCCACTCGAACGCCTTCCGGCGCCTGGTCTACAAGACCCAGGTGTTCATCAACCACGAAGGCGACCTGTACCGCACGCGGCTCACGCACTCGATCGAAGTGGCGCAGATCGGCCGTTCGGTCGCCGTGGCGCTCGCGCTGTCGGAGCCGCTGACCGAGGCGATCTGCCTCGCGCACGACCTCGGCCACACGCCGTTCGGCCACGCCGGCCAGGACGTGCTGAACGACTGCATGCGCGAGTACGGCGGCTTCGAGCACAACCTGCAGTCGCTCCGGGTCGTGGACGAGCTCGAGGAACGCTATGCCGGGTTCCGCGGGCTCAACCTCTGCTTCGAGACGCGGGAGGGCATCCTGAAGCACTGCTCGCTCGCGAACGCGCGCCAGCTCGGCGACCTCGGCCGGCGGTTCATCGAGCGCCGGCAACCGGGCCTCGAGGCGCAGATCGCGGACCTCGCGGACGCGATCGCCTACAACAACCACGACGTGGACGACGGCCTGCGCTCCGGGCTGGTGAGCCTGGAAGAACTGCGCGGCGTCTCGCTGTTCGCGCGCCACCACGACGAGGTGCTCGCGCGCCATGGCGAGCTGCCGGGCCGGCGCGGCGTGCACGAGACCATTCGGCGCATG
>Ga0075304_1000176_pt1 | contig 15822 bp, 14 predicted proteins | sample Joice_CattailNLA_FD_120067 | JGI IMG/M metagenome (GOLD analysis project Ga0075304, IMG submission 120067) | Natural and restored wetland microbial communities from the San Francisco Bay, California, USA, that impact long-term carbon... | ecosystem: Environmental > Terrestrial > Soil > Wetlands ... | reverse complement strand
GTTGGGCAGACCGGTCGCCTCGTCGGTCGTGGCGAGCTCGCGGCGGAGCCGTCGGATCGACACCGCGTACTGCACGGCCCGGGGCAGGAGTCCGTGGGGGATCGAGCCGACGACGAGGTGGTCCTCGGCGCCGGCGTGCATCGCCACGGCGCCGTCGGCCTCGCGACCGGCCTCGGTGACGACCAGGATCGCGGCCTCAGGTGCTTTGCCCCGCAGGGAACCGAGCAGCTCGAGCGGTCCTTGGCCATCCATCGCGACGACCACCGCGTCGACCGCCTCGCCCGACTCGATCTGATCGATGCTCTGGGCAGCACGCACGTCGAACCGCTCGTCGTCGGCGAGCTCGTCGGTCATCGCCGTCTCGAGCCCTACGAGCACCACCGTCACCGCATCGTCCAATCTGGCCTCCTGTCGGTGGTGGGATTATCCCATCCGGGAACCCTCGCGCCGCGGGCTCCGGTCGAGACGACCCTGCGATGCGGGAGCGCCTGCCCTGCCACGGTTCCGCCACACGATCACCACGAGGCCCGGGGGGCGGGTCCTCCGATCGCACGGGTACGCTTGGCGGCATGTCCGACGTGCCCTCCGGCGACGCCTCCACCCATGGTCACGGCCGGGTCGCCCGCATCGCCGTCGCGGTCACGGCCACGCTCTCCCTGCTGATCGGCGTCGGCAGCGCCTACGGATTCGTCGCCTATCGACAGGCAGGTGCCGAGGGAACGAACCCGAGCGGGGAATGGATCCCTCCGAGGGCCGAAGGCGAAGGATCGACCTCCGACGATCCGTGCGCGCGCGACGTGTGCAACTACCTCCTGCTGGGCAGCGACTCCAGGGCCGGGCTCACATCGGAGGAACGCGATCAGTTCGGAACCGATCAGGAGATCGGGGGTGAGAACCGCGCCGACACGATCATGCTCGTTCACACCGACCCGGATCTCGAGAAGGCGATCATCCTCTCGTTCCCCCGGGATCTGTGGGTGCAGATCCCCGGTCAAGGGTGGGACAAGATCAACGCGGCGTTCGAGGGTGGTCTGGACGGCGGCGGACCGCTCTTGATGGCGAAGACCGTTGAGAGGCTCACGGGCCTGCCGATCGACCACACCTTGTACGTGGATCTCGCGGGCTTCCAAGGGCTGGTCGAGACCCTCGGCGGGGTGGACATGTGCATCTCGGGCGAGAACGTGAACACGCCTGGTTCGGTTTCGGCGCCGGGGGGTGGCACCGTCTACTACGAGGAGCAGGGCTTCATCGCCGACCCGTACACGGGCTTGTTGGTCCAGCCCGGCTGCGACACGTTGCCGGCCGAACAGGCGCTCGCATATGTACGAACCCGACACCTGAGGTGCGATGCGGCCGCGCCCGACTTCTTCCGCATCGCGAGACAACAGCAGTTCCTGCGTGCGGTCATCAACGAGCTGCTGAAACCCGATCAGCTCGCTCAGCTCCCGTTCCAGATCAAACCGATCCTCCGCAACCTCGAGCGTGATGACGGCCTCAAGATCGCGGACCTCGCCTACCTCGTCGGACAGCTCGAAGGCATATCGTCGGGCGCGGCGGAGTTCCGAACGGTGCCCGGCATCCCGACCACGGTGGATGGTCTCGCCGTCATCCGTCTCGATCCCGCGGCGAAGCAGATGTTCACCGCCATCGGCGATGGCAAGCAGCTTGGATCGACGGGAACGACCGTGTACGCGCAGTCGGAAGCGACGATCCCGGTCCTCGTCGTCGATCATGCGTCGGGAGGCGCGGCGGCCGAGGTGCAGGAGGTGCTCTCGCAGGCCGGGTTCGACATCTCGCCGGGCACGACGACCTATGCCGCCTACCCCAAGAAGGTGTCGGGAAGCGTGATCACCTACGCGCCCGACGCCGACGCCGAGGCACAGGTCGTGCAGAAGTACTTCCCGAATCTCGAGTTGAAGCAGGTCAAGGGTCTGCCCGACGACGTGGCCGTCTTCGTCGACGCGACGTACGAGCCGGCGCCCGTCGGCGGTGACGGCGGCGCGCCGCCCGAGTGTCCTTCGCCCGAGGCCTGATGCGCGCGCTCGTGCTCTCGGGGGGCGAAGGCTCGCGACTGCGCCCGATCACGTCCACGAACGCCAAGCAGCTGATCCCGGTCGCCGGCACCCCCATCCTCTTCCAGGCGCTCGAGGCGATCGCCGCCGCCGGCATCACGCAGGTCGGCATCGTGATCGGTGCGACCGGTGACGAGGTGCGGGCCGCCGTCGGTGACGGCTCCCGCTGGGGCATCGACGTGACGTTCATCCCGCAGGAGGCGCCGCTCGGCATCGCGCACGCCGTGATGGTCGCGGAGTCGTTCCTGCACGATGACCCCTTCCTCCTCTACCTCGGCGACAACGTGCTCCTCGGCGGCGTGACGCGTTTCGTGCGGGAGTTCGATCGCAGCGAGGCCGAGGCGCACATCCTGCTCGCGAAGGTGCCCGAGCCCGAGCACTTCGGGGTGGCGGTGCTCGACGGCGATCAGGTCGTACGGCTCGTCGAGAAGCCGATCGAGCCCCTGAGCGACCTCGCCCTCGTCGGCGTCTACCTCTTCCGCCGCTCGATCCTCGATGCGTGCCGCACGCTCGCGCCCTCCGGACGCGGGGAGTACGAGATCACCGAGGCGATCCAGTGGCTGCTCGACGAGGGTCGCGAGGTGCGCGCCGAGATGGTGAGCGGCTACTGGAAAGACACCGGGCGTCCCGAGGACCTGCTCGAGGCCAACCGCATGATGCTCGCCACGATCGAACCCGCGATCGAGGGATCGCTCGACGAGGCGACCAGGGTCGACGGTACGGTCGTCGTGCGGACCGGCGCCTCGGTAGCCGGCAGCACGCTGCGTGGACCGCTCGTGATCGGTGAAGGCTCGAAGGTCGTGGGCTCGACGATCGGTCCCGACGTCTCGATCGGCCCCGGCTGCCACATCGAGGCCAGCGAGGTCGCCGACTCGATCGTGATGCAGGAGTGCACGATCGCCGACGTGCACGGGCTCACCGGCTCGATCCTGGGCCGCCGCGTCGAGGTGCGTCACTCGGGTGGAAGCGGCGCCCATCGGCTGATCGTGGGCGATCAGAGCCGCATCGAGGTCGATTGAGGGATCGCTCCGACTAGGCCTTCCGGTGGTTCCCGCAGGCCGCGTGCGCGCCTAGCATCATCGTGATGGAGCAGCTGCGCCCCACCGTCGTGCCCGGCCGCCGCAAGGCCTTCTCGGCGTTGGTGCTCGCCTGCCTCGGGCCGTTCGTCATGGGGTGCAGCTCGCCGGCCGCGGTCGTCTTGGGGTTCCGTTCGCTCGACGAATCGGCCGTCGCCGGCGCCCGGGCGCCCGGGCGCGCTACGGCGTACGGCGCGATCGTGATCGGCGCGCTCGGGCTGTGGTTCTGGGGATGGGTGGTGGCGAGGCTCGCAGGCGAGCTCTCGGAGCGCGGCAAGGACCCGGGCATGGTGATCCCCCTGGTCGCCGGGCTCGTGTTCGTCTGGGCCGCCTCGGCGCTCGCCGGGTGGCTCGCGGGGCGCGGACCCCGCTGAGCCCGCAGCGCCGGGGGTCGCGGCCGGGTAGGGTTCGGGGTTCATGCGAGCGGTGATCGACGCCCGGCCGGCGCTCGACCCACGCCGCACGGGCGTGGGTCAGTACACGCAGCAGCTGATCCGTCACCTGCCGCATGCCGACCCCACCAGCGACTACGTCGCGTGGTACCTACACGCCAAGGGTCTGCTGCGTCCCCGGTCGTTCTTCTCGGGGGTCCACGCTCCGAACCTCACCGAGAAGGCGTCGCGATTCCCGGCCCGCGTCTTCGGACCGATGTCGTCGCGGTTGGGCGTGCCTCGCATCGAGTGGTCGGTCGCGTTCGACGTGCTGCTCGCGACGAACTTCTTGCCCCCCGCAACGAAGAGCCCCGGGGTCGTGATGGTGGTCCACGACCTCGCCCATGAACGGCTCCCCGACACGGCGCCCCACATGGACGACCGGTGGCGTCGCCGCTTCGACGTGTGGCTGCAGCGCGCCGCCGGGGTGCTCGTGCCCTCACGATCAACGAGGCGGGACCTGCTCGAGTCGCATCGGGTCGACGAGGCCCGCGTGCACGTGACGCCCCTGGGTGTCGACATGGCGGCATTCGCGCCCGCGCCCCCCGAGGCCGTCGACGCCGTGCGGCGCAAGTACGGCATCGATCAGCCCTACGCGTTGTTCGTGGGCGGCATCGAGCCCAGGAAGAACCTCGACGCGCTCGTGCGCGCGTTCGCGACGACGGGCACTGGGACGCGCCTCGTGATCGCCGGTGGCTCCGTTCGATGGGACCCGAAGGCGGCCGACCGGCTGGACACCGTGATCGCTCGGCTGCCGGGGAGCGCACGAGCGCGCATCGTGCGCACCGGGTACGTGAGCGATCGCGAGAAGGTCGCGCTCATGAGCGGAGCGACGATGCTCACCTACCCGTCGTTGTACGAAGGGTTCGGCTTCCCCGTGCTCGAGGGGTTCGCCGCCGGGCTCCCGGTGCTCACGTCCGACGTGTCGTCGCTGCCCGAGGTGACCGGTGACGCAGCGGTGGCCGTCGACCCTCGGGACGAGCAGGCGATCGCCGCCGGCATCACCCAGCTCTTCGACGATCCGGACCTGCGTGCGATGCTCTCGGCCGCCGGGCTGACGCGGGCCACGCGGTTCACCTGGGAGGCGACGGCCCGCAGCACCGCCGAGGCGATGCGCGCCGCCCACGAGGTCGCACACGGGTAGACTCGGCGCGTTCCCTCGATACGCGTCAGATCGTCGCCTCATGAGCGTCGCCCAAGGAGCAGACCATGTCCGACTCCCACGTGCTCGTCACCGGCGGCGCCGGATTCATCGGTTCCCACCTCGTCGACGCGCTGATCGAGCGCGGAGACCGTGTCACCGTGCTCGATCGCCTCTCGGCCGGCGGGAGCCTCGCGAACCTGCAGGGCCACGAGGCCGACCCTCGGATGACGTTCGTGCACGACGACGTGATCGATCGTTCGATCGTGGACCGGCTGGTGCGCGACGCGGACGCGGTCGTGCACGCGGCGGCCGAGACGCACGTCGACCGCAGCATCGACGAGCCGGCCCCGTTCCTCACGACGAACGTCCTCGGCACCGAGACGGTGCTCGAGGCGGTGCGCCGTCACGGCGCCCGCATGCTCATGATCTCCACCGACGAGGTGTACGGCCCGGGCGATCCGGGCGGCGGGCTCTTCGACGAGGATGCGCCGTTGCGCCCCCGCAGCCCGTACGCGGCGAGCAAGGCCGCGGCCGACCTGCTATGCGCCGCATACGTCTCGACGTATGAGCTCCCGCTGATCGTGGTCCGGGGCACGAACGCGTTCGGCCCGCGGCAGATCGAGCGGGTGGTGCCGACCTACGCCGTGAACGCTCTGCGCGGCCTGCCCGTGCCGGTGTACGGCGAGGGGCAGCAGCGACGGGAGTTCCTCTACGTAGAGGACTGGGTCCGCGGCGCGCTGACGTCCCTCGATCGCGGTGAGCCGGGGGTCGTGTACAACGTCGGCGAAGGGCACGAGCTGGCGAACATCGAGCTCGCGCGACGCATCTGCGAGCTCGCCGACGCGCCCGAGGACCTGATCGAGTTCGTCGCCGACCGGCCGGGACACGACTTCCGCTACGGCGTTCGTTCCGATCGCCTGGTGGCGCTGGGCTGGCGGCCCACATGGTCGTTCGACGAGGCGCTCGCCACCACGGTCGCCTGGTATCGGGCGCACCTCGGCTCGCTGGACGCGGCGCACGTGGTGCCGGTGGTCACGGCACCACGCGTCGCCGGGGGCCGCACGTGAGGATCGTCGTCACCGGCGCCGGTGGTGACCTCGGCCGGGCGTTCCTGGCGCGCGTTCCCGGCCACCACGACGTGCTGGCTTTCGATCGCGAGGCGCTCGACGTCGGCGACCACGACGCGGTTCGCCAGGGCGTCGAGCCGCTCCGTGCCGACGTGATCTTGAACTTCGCGGCGTACACGCGCGTCGATGAGAACGAGTCCGATCAGGCCCGGGCGTTCCGCGACAACGCGCTCGGGCCCCAGCATCTCGCGCTCGCCGCTCGGGCGAGCGGCGCCGTGCTGCTGCACGTCTCGACCGACTACGTCTTCGACGGCGAGAAGGGCGCCCCCTACGACGAGACCGACGTCCCGGCGCCGCTCTCGGTCTACGGGCGCGCGAAGCTCGCGGGGGAGCGGTTCGTGCGGCAGATCGCTCGCGAGTCGTTCGTCGTGCGGGTGGGCTACGTCTACGGCGGCGGGAACGACTACCTGACCCGCACCGTGGGAGCCCTCGTCGCGGGAGAGACCGTGGGCGGCATCGCCGACCGCTGGGGGTCGCCGACGTTCGTGGGCCACCTCGCCGACCGCATCCTGCCGCTGGTGCTCACCGGTCGGTTCGGCCTCTACCACCTCGGCGGGCCGCAGCCCGCGTCGTGGTTCGATGTGCTGCGCCGGGTGCATGACTTGGCCGGATCTGCCGGATCGGTCGAGCCGCAGCACGCGGCCGACCTCGGACTCGCGGCGCCGCGGCCCATCTACTCGGCACTGACCAGCGTGTACACGCCGCACCTGGGGATCGACCCGATGCCGTCGCTCGAGGAGGGACTCAAAGACTTCCTCGCCGGGGTGCCGGCCGGTGCCTGACGACGATCGTCCATGCGGAGCGTCGAGACGCATCGTCTGTCGAGCGCCGAGCGGTGGGTGCGGGATATTGCAGCCGGGTGCCGCGTACCACGGTTCCGCCACATGCCGGTGCTACGCTCGGCGCCGATGACGCCGGACACCGACTCCGCCGCGTCCTCGCCTTCCGACGACGGTGAGAGCGAGGCTCGCCGCGACCTCTCGCGTGAGATGTACTGGGCCCGCGAGACCGCAGCCCGCGCGCGCATGGACACCCCGGAGATCCGCGACCGCCTGCACGACTTCGCCGCGCAGATGCGCACCGACGAGACCGTCGTGATCCCGATGGGGGAGGGCAACCTCGCGTCGCCCTCGAAGTGGCGCCGGCAGCTCAAGCGCCGCATCTGGCGCGTGATGCGCCCGGCGACCTGGCGATACGATCGCCTGCTCGCCGACCACGCCGAGCTCACGACCAGCCTCGCCGAGAAGGTCATGGTGCTCGAGGCGGAGGTGGACCGTCTCAGGGGTGAGCGAGGGGACCCCGCCGAGTGAGGGTCGCGGTCCTGCACCCGCAGACCGCGTTCGTGCGCGGCGGCGCGGAGACGCACACCGAGGCCCTCGTCAGAGCCCTGCGCGATGCGGGCCACGAGGCCGACCTCGTGCAGATCGCCGGCAAGTGGTACCCGCCGAGCCAGCTCGCCCACCAGATGGCGGTGTGGCGCAGCTTCGACATCACCGAGAGCAACGGCCTGAAGGTGGACGCGGTGATCGGACTGAAGTTCCCGGCTTACCTCGCCCAGCACGAGCGCAAGATCGTGTGGCTGATCCACCAGCACCGCACCGCGTACGAACTCTGGGACCACCCCGACTACGCTGACCTGAAGCGCCAGGACGACGGCGCGGTCGTGCGCGACATGGTCTGGGAGGCCGACCGTGTCGCCCTGGGCGAGGCCAAGCGCGTGTTCACGAACGCGCAGAACGTGCGCGACCGGCTCTGGAACACGCTGCGCATCCCCGCGGAACCGCTGTACCACCCGAGCCACGTGGCCGAGGAGCTGCTCGACACGCCGAGTGGTCCGCTCGGTGACTACCTCCTCTTCCCGAGTCGCATGGAGAGCCTGAAGCGCCAGTCGCTCGCGATCGACGCGATGAAGCACGTCGCGACCGGCGTGCGGCTCGTGCTCGTCGGCCGAGGTCCCGATGAGACCCGGCTGCGGGAGCAGGCCGAGCGACTCGGCGTGGGGGGGCGGGTCGCGTTCGAGATCGGCGTGAGCGACGAGCGCCTGCTGCAGCTGTATCGAGAGGCGCTCGGCGTGTACTTCGGGCCGTTCGACGAGGACTACGGCTACGTCACGATCGAGGGGTTCGCGGCCTCGCGCCCTGTGGTCACCCTCACCGACAGCGGCGGCCCGCTCGAGTTCGTGCGCGACGATGAGACCGGTCTCGTGCGGGCGCCCGAACCGAAGGCGATCGCCGACGCGTTCGATCGGCTCTGGAACGATCGCGCCGCAGCGGAGCGCATGGGCGCCGCGGGCCACGACTTGGTGCGCGCGGAGGTGCCCCGCTGGCCGGACATCGTCGCCCGCCTGCTCGACCGATGAGGGCGGGGCGAGAGATCGTTCGGCGCCTGCGCCGCTCCACCGCGGCCGTCGAGGTGCAGCACGGGCGTGGTCCGGGCTCGGGGGGCGACGTGATCTTCGCGGGGCCGCTACCGCCGGCGCCGACCGGCATCGCCACATACGATCGCGCCGTGCTCGACGGTCTCGAGCGCATCGGGTTCACCGACCGCCTGCGCATGGACGTCGTGTGGCCCGTGGACACCCAAGATGCCGGCCGCTTCCCGGGCTATCACCTCGGGGTGTTCCAGCTCGGGAACAACGTGGAGTTCCACCTCGAGATCTACCGTGCCGCGTACCTCACGAGCGCGCTCGTCGTGCTGCACGATCTGGCGCTCGACGACTTCGTCCGAGGGCTGAAGGCGGCCGGCGACCCTCTCGGGTACATGGCGGCACGGGAGGCGGCACGCCTGCGACACGAGCTCACCGATCCCGACGTGCTCCGCAACGATCCCCTGCGCGAGCCGTGGTGTGCCCACGTGGTGCGCCGCGCGCGGGGGGTGATCGTCCACTCGGACTTCGGTCGCCGGTACCTGGAGGGCTTCGGGTGTCGCACGCCGGTCTTCGTCGTGCCGCACCCCGTGATCGAGGCGCCGGACGCGTTCGAGCGGCTCGCGCCCAGGGCTCGCGAGCTGCGGGCAGGCCTGGGCGATCCCGCGTTCCTCGTCGTCGCCCCCGGCGACATGAACGAGGCGAAGCGACTCGACGCCCTCGCCCACGCCGCGACGAGTCTGGGCGAGGGTGCGCACGTCGCGATCGTGGGCCGCCGCATCGAGGGGTACGACGTCGAGCCGGTCGTCGAGGCGGCGGGGGCAGGCGCCCGGCTGAGCGTGCATGGCGACGTCGCCGACGCCGACTTCCTCGCCTGGCTCGCCGCGGCCGACGCGGTCGTCGACCTGCGCTTCCCGCATCGCGGCGAGGTGAGCGGCTCGCTCAGCCGTGCGATGCAGGCGGGCACGCCCACGATCGTGAGCGCCACCGGCACATACCTCGATGTGCCGGACGACACGGTCCTGCGGGTGACGCCGGGTCCGACGGATCCCGCCGAGCTCGCGCGGGTGCTGATCCGCCTGCGCGACGATGCCGACCTGCGCGGGCGGGTCGGCGCGGCCGCCGCCGCCCACGTCGCGCACCTGCGCGAGTCCGAGGCCACGGCCCGCGGCTACGAACGAGCGATCATGGACACCTTCGCGCTGGTGCGCGATCCGGCCCGCAAGGCGATGGCGATCTGGGGCAAGTCGCTCGTCGACGCCGGCATCACCGAGGAGATGGTCGCCCAGGGGTACGGCATGGAGTACGCGCGTGCGCTCCGCAGCTTCCGGCCCCGGGCGGGGGTCGATCCGCCCCGGAACGTCGAACGATCGCCATAGCCTCGGGCCGCGGCCGGGGCACCCCCCGTTGCTAGACTCGTCGCCGCGCTGACCTGCGGGTTCGCGTCCACGATCCCACTCGACCGGGAGCCGATCGCCATCGCCACGACCACCGTCACCGAGCGCACGTCCGAGACACCGCACCTGCGCCTTCTGCCGCGCCTGCGCGAGCTCTGGGGCTACCGCGAGATCCTCGCGAACCTCGTGCGCAAGGAACTGAAGGTCAAATACACGGCCTCGTTCCTGGGTGCGATCTGGTCGGTGCTGAACCCGATCGTGTTCCTCGCCGTCTTCTCCTTCGTCGCGGTCGTGCTCGGGAACCGGGTGCCCGACTTCCCGGTGTTCCTGCTCTCGGGCCTGCTGGCGTGGAACCTGTTCTCGGCGTCGCTGCTGTCGGGGTCGAGCGCGGTGATCGACAACGCGAACCTGGTGAAGAAGGTGGCGTTCCCGCGCGAGATCCTGCCGCTCTCCTCGGTCGGCGTCGCCCTCTTCGACTTCGTGCTGCAGAGCGCGGTGTTCCTCTTGTTCGTCGTCGTGAGCGGCCACGGCATCGGTCCCGAGGCGATCGTCCTCTATCCGCTCGCGTTCCTCACCCTCATGGTCTTCACGAGCGCGATCACGCTGTGGGCCGCCGCGTTGAACGTGCGCTACCGCGACGTCGGGCACCTGCTGAACCTCGGCTTGCTGGTCTGGTTCTGGATGACCCCGATCGTGTATCAGGCCGCGTTGGTGCAGGAGGCCGTCGCCGGCCGGGATGTGGCCGGCGTGAGCCTGTGGGGCCTGTACCTCGCGAACCCGCTCACCCCGATCGTGCTCGGGTTCCAACGGGCCCTCTACGGCGATCCCGCGCAGGGGGGCATGCAGGTGCTGCCCGATGTCACCGTCGCCTGGCAGGCCGGTCTCCTCGCGATCGTGCTCGTCATGGCCACCGGCTTCCTGGTGCTGGCGTGGCGCACGTTCTTCCGGCGCTCGGGCGACTTCGCGGAGGAGCTGTGACGGCGGCGATCGAGGTCGAGCGCGTCTCGAAGCGCTTCCGGTTGTACCGGGAGCGTCCGAGCAGCGTGAAGCAGCGTCTGCTCGTCACGCGCTCGAGGGCCGAGGACTTCTGGGCGCTGCGCGACATCTCTTTCTCGATCGAGGAAGGTTCGTCGATCGGCCTGATCGGGCACAACGGCTCCGGCAAGACGACCCTGCTGAAGTGCATCGCCGGGATCCTGCGGCCGAGCGAGGGCACGATCCGCTCACGCGGTCGCATGGCGGCCCTCCTGGAGCTCGGCGCCGGGTTCCACCCCGAGCTCACGGGGCGAGAGAACGTCTACCTGAACGCGTCGTTCCTGGGGCTCACGCGCCGTGACACCGAGCGCGTCTACGACGACATCGTGGCGTTCGCCGAGCTCGAGGAGTTCATGGACAACCAGGTGAAGTTCTACTCCTCGGGCATGCTGGTGCGGCTGGGGTTCGCGGTCGCCGTGCACGTCGATCCCGAGATCCTGCTGATCGACGAGGTGCTGGCCGTGGGCGACGAGGCCTTCCAGCAGCGGTGCGTCGACCGGGTGCGCGAGTTCCAGCGCGACGGCCGCACGATCGTGCTCGTCACCCACGCGCTCGACACGGTCGTCGACGTCTGCGACCACGCGGTGATGCTCGACCACGGGGTGCTCCACATGCGCGGCGAGCCGGCCGACGTCGTGCGCGAGCTGCGCCACCGGCTGCTCAGCCGCGACCCCGACTTCGTGCCGGAAGAGGGAAGCCACGAGGTCGAGGTGAAGGCCGTGGCGTTCGACTCCGGCGGCGACGGCAACGGCACCGTGTGGCCGGGGGCCGAGCTCACGATCGTGATCGACGTGGAGTCGAACATCCAGGTGCCCGATCTCGACGTCTCGTTCGCCGTGGTGTCGGCGGCCACGAACCACCCCGTCGTCGACGGGCGCACGAGCGCGATGGGCATCGAGCTCGGACCGATCGACGGCAAGAAGCGGGTGATCTTCCGCGTGCCCCCGGCCGAGTGGGTGGGAGGCAAGTACTTCGTCACGATCGGGCTCGAGTCGCTCGATGGCCGTCCCTACCACATCCAGACCCAGCGGTACCTGGTGCAGGTGCCCGTCGACGTCCAGGTGCCCAAGCGCCTGGCGGTCGAGCCCGCAGCCACGGTGGAGGACCTGTGAATCCGAACCCCCCCGCCACCGACCCCGAGGCGCACGATGCGCACCTCGCCGAGCGCACCGCAGGTCTCCCTGCGGGAAGGAAGGACCGCACGATGTTGATCGGTTTGATCCTGCTGTCGGTGGTCCTCGCGGCCGTCGCTCAACTCACCCTGAAGCACGGCATGAACCAGGTCACGGCCAACACCGGCGAGCTGCAGCTGAACGCGCATTCGCTGCGAGACGTCGCCACGACCTGGGCGGTGTGGGGCGGGCTGCTGCTGTTCGGACTCTCGGCCTTCGTCTGGCTCGCGGTGCTCTCTCGCGCCTCGCTGTCGTTCGCGTATCCGTTCGCCTCGCTCACCTACGCCCTGATCCTGCTGGCCGACCGGTTCCTGCTGCACGAGCAGATCCCCCCGCTGCGGTGGGCGGGGGTGTTCTTCATCATGCTCGGGATTGTGCTCGTGGCGCAGACCCCCCACCAGTGACTACCGTCGCCCCGGAGGCCGCGGAGCTCGCGGTCGTGATCGTGAACTACAACGCGGGTGAGTACCTCGAGCGCTGCCTCGCATCGCTCGAGCGTCGCCGGGGCGACGTGGCCCTCGACGTGCTCGTGATCGACAACGCCTCACACGACGGGTCGCAGACCGAGGCCGTCACCGCACACCCGTGGGCCAGGCTGATCGAGAACCCCGCGAACGTGTTCCTCTCGCCGGCATGGAACCAGGGGATCCGAGAGACCTCGGCGCCATTCGTGCTGCTGCTGAACCCCGACGTCGAGTGGTGGAGGGGGACCCTCGCCGACTACGTGGGGGTAGCGCGGGAGCACCCGCGAACAGGCATCGTCGGGCCCCTCGTGCGCAACTCCGACGGCACCGTCTACGAGAGTGGACGTCCGTTCCCCAGCGTGGTCGACGCCGTCGGGCACGCGTTCCTGGGCTCGGTGCGACCCGGCAACCCGTTCACCCGGCGCTACCACATGCATGGATGGGACCGCATGACCGAGCGTGAGGTGGATTGGGTCAGCGGGTGCTGCATGTTGTTCCCGCGCAGCGTGTTCGACGAGGTGGGGTTCTTCGACGAGGCGTTCCCCCTCTTCGGCGAAGAGCTCGACATGGCCACGCGGGTCCGGCACGCGGGCTGGTCGGTCGTCTACACGCCCGGCGTCGAGATCGTGCACGAGATCGGTGTCTCGAGAGGCCGCAGCCCACAGATGCTTCGCATGCACTCCGACAGCATCTACCGTTACTACCGCAAGCACCGTGCCGCCGGGTGGCGTCGAGCGACCCTGCCGGCCGCGTGGGCGGCCCTGCGGTTGCGCGCGGAGCTCGAGGCACAACGAGAGAGGATCACGACACGATGAAGGCTGTCGTCCTGGTCGGGGGGGAGGGCACGCGCATGCGCCCGCTCACCGAGACCGTGCCGAAGCCGCTGCTGCCGTTGATGGATCGGCGCTCGCTCGATCACGTGCTCGACCACCTGGCACGACACGGCGTGCACGAGGTCGTGCTCTCCTCGCCCTACCTCGAGGATGTGTTCCATCCGTTCATCGAGGCGCGCCACGGCGATCCCCGCATCACCTGGATCACCGAGACGCATGCGCTCGGCACGGGTGGTGCGATCGTGAACGCCCTGGAGGCGGTGGGCGACGAGCCGTTCTTCGCCCTGAACGGCGACATCCTCACCGACCTCGACCTCACGGCCATGAAGGCGTTCCACGAGGCGAACGAGGCGGCGGTGACGATCGCCCTGCATCACGTCGACGATGCCCGCGCCTTCGGTCTGGTGGCGACCGACGACGCGGGCATGGTGCTGGAGTTCCGCGAGAAGCCCGAGGAGCCGATCCCCGGCGACGTGAACGCCGGCACGTACCTGCTCGATCCGGCGGTGCTCGGCCCGTGGACGGCGGGCGAGACGGTCTCGATCGAGCGCGACATCTTCCCGGCGGTGATCGCCGGCGGCCATCCGGTCTACGGGCACGTGGCCGAGGCCTACTGGCTCGACCTCGGGACACCCGAGAAGTACCTGCAGGCCCACTTCGACATGTTCGAGGGCAAGGTGCACGACGTGACCTACCCGGCGCCCTGGGTCGCCGAGGGCGCCGTTGTCGACCTGCGGGCTCATCTCGGCCGCTGGGTGGCGGTGGGTCGGGGCGCGTCGATCGGGCCCGGCGCGCAGGTGGACGACTGCGTGTTACACGAGGGTGCGCGGGTGGGAGCCGGCGCCCGGGTGACCGATTCGGTCCTGGCGGCGAACGCGACGATCGGCGAGGGTGCGATCGTCGGGTCGAGCGTGCTGGGGGAGGGGAGCTCCGTGCCCGCAGGAGCGCAACTCGCGGACACCAAGGTGCCCTCCGGTACGGTGGCCTCGTCATCGTGACGGGTCGCCCGGGCGCCGGCCTTAACCGCGTGGGCGCCGACGCCGATGCAGGCGATGTGAGAACGACCCGGGGGTCGACCCGTATCGGCGGCGCGCTCGTGTGCGCGCTCACCGTCGCCGTGCTGTTCGCGGGCGTGGCCCCCTCGGCGCTCGCAGCCGGCGAGGGCGCGACCGTTCCCGGCGTGGCCGACGACCCTTTCACCGGCTCGCCGGCGCCGGCGCGTCCCGTGCCCGCGGGCAGCAGCGGGTTCCGGTTCTTCGGCTCCGGGTTCGGTCACGGCATCGGCATGTCGCAGTGGGGCGCGTACGGGCTCGCGCGGATGGGGTGGTCGCACAAGCGCATCCTGAAGCAGTTCTACCGAGGCACGCGCGTGGGCCGGATCTCAGATCCGGTATCGAGGCTCCGTGTCGGGCTGACCTGGGACGAGCGGGTGATCCACGTGAGCGCCAAGGGCGGACCCGTCAAGCTCTGGGTCGGCAGCGCCGGCGGCCGGAAGGTCGGCCGCATCCCCGACGGGCGCACCTGGGCGGTGCGCGCGAAGGCGAGCGGCTTCGCCGTGCGTAACCAGGACGGCTCTCTCGTCGGCGGCCAGACCTGGGGCGGAGAGTCCTTCGACCTGATCGCCACGTACGGCCGTGGCGCGCGGGCGGTGGTGCCCGAGGGCGGGGCCTCCTACAACCGGGGCCGACTCGAGTTCGAGCTGTACCGCAGCGGCGGCTCGTGGAAGGAGCGGCTGGTGCTCCCGCTCGACCTCGAGCAGTACCTCTACGGCCTGGGCGAGATGCCGAGCTCGTGGTCCGCGGCAGCGCTGCGCGCCCAGGCCGTCGCCGCGCGCACGTTCGCGACCTCGAGGGTCAGGCGGTCGGCGCCAGGGGCGCAGTGCAACTGCGACATCACCGACGGCACGAACGACCAGGTGTACATCGGCTTCAACAAGGAAGGCGGCACCGACGGCAACCGTTGGGTCGCGGCCGTGAACGACACCCGTGGACAGGTCGTGACGCACCGGGGGAACGCGATCCAGGCCTTCTACGCGGCCTCGGACGGCGGGCACTCCGACGCGGTCGAGGACGTGTGGCACGGCGGGAACGACGCGTACGCGGTCCCCTACCTCAAGGCCGAGTGCGATCCGGGCGAGGACCTCGCTGCCAATCCATGGACCGACTGGCAGAAGTCGTACACCGCAGGGGAGCTCACGAACCGGCTCGCCCCGTACACCGGCTCGATCGGCACGGTCCGCGGGTTCCCGCGTGTGCGGCGTGGCGACGGCGGCCGCATCATCACCGCGACCGTCCGGGGCTCGAACGGCTCGGCGGCCATCACCGGCTCGGAGCTCCGGTGGGCGATCGGCGCCTGGGACGCGCGGATCTGGATCAACAAGGACAAGAACATCGCCGGCCCGATCCGCGACCGCTACGACGCGCTGATGTGTCGCCCGGGCCTGCCCACCTCGAGGATCGAGCGCGTCGAGGGGGGGTCGCGCCAGCGGTTCGAGAACGGGGCGATCTTCCGCAACGGAGGGCAGGGTGTGACCGTGTGGCTCCGGGGAGCGATCTACCGCGAGTACAAGGCGGTCAAGGGACCCAAGAGCCGCCTCGGCATGCCGACGGGACAGATCGTCGACGTTGGGGCGGGGTCGCGAGCGCTGTTCGAGGGTGGCCGCATCCTCGCCAAGTCGGGGTCCGGGGCCCACGCGCTCTGGGGACG
>Ga0075304_1000175_pt1 | contig 15832 bp, 14 predicted proteins | sample Joice_CattailNLA_FD_120067 | JGI IMG/M metagenome (GOLD analysis project Ga0075304, IMG submission 120067) | Natural and restored wetland microbial communities from the San Francisco Bay, California, USA, that impact long-term carbon... | ecosystem: Environmental > Terrestrial > Soil > Wetlands ... | reverse complement strand
TCGCCTCACCGAGGGCATACGCAGGGTGACGGGGGATGTCGAGGTCGAGGATCTCTGGATGGAGTTCTTCTCGGTATCGACGGATCTGAATGCGGGAACGGTACGCATCCATGCCTCAGGGCCGGTTTGGCGAGCCATCCGCGCAAGCGTTGCCATCCCCGGGGTGTTTCCCCCGATCAAGGGACCGGACGGACATGTCCTCGTGGACGGCGGTGTCCTCGACAACCTCCCTGTCGACGTGATGCGGGCGACGTATGCCCCCGCGAGGATTCTCGCCGTCGACCTTCGCGCTCCCACGGCCCTGCGAGCGGCCGATCTCCCGGCGGACGGGGATCTCTCCGGGTGGACGGTGGCAAAGCGCAGGCTCGTCCCCTGGAGCGACCCGCTCGATGTCCCGCGCCTCGTGGATCTGCTCCTCGTGTCATCGATGGTCACCGGTCACTCGAATGGCGATGGTGCGGACGTCGTGCTGAGACCTCCGGTGGAGGGCTTTGGGATTCTCGACTTCACGAACGGGGAGGAGCTCGTCGACGCCGGCTACCGATATGCCGTCGAATCCCTCGAGAGCCCCGACCTCCGGCTCGGCCGATGATCGGGTGACCGGGTCGGGACCCACCGGGGGCTAGTCAGTTTCTCCATCGGCATTTGACTCTCGACGGATCGCCCGGAGTCGCCCACAGTCGGTTCATGGAGCGGAAGGGCTCGCGCGGTCAGACGGCATCTCACCAGCATGCCGCCTGTGGCGCGTCGCCAAACGGCACTGTCAACGGCTGTGTACGCATGAGGGGGGCTCACAGCCGATAGTCGGGCGCTGGTCGGTTTCCCCATGCCGATCAACCGCCTCGTGGGTGGGGAGGTGTGCGGGTCGGCGACGATCGGTGCACCTCCCTCACCTGCTTCCGATGGTGGTTTGGACTGCTCCGACCGGCTGATGGACATTGCCGCCGCTGGACGGGACAACCCGTCACCGGTCCGCGTGTTCCTCCCGAAGGCGGGCGAGGTCGGCCCTGACACGCTCGAGGTCACGTCGATGCAGGTCGACGGGTGGGACGCATCGCTGGAGGTCGTGAACCAGCCGGTTCTCGGCGGCGATGAGCGCCTCGATGCGGGGGTCGTCCGACGGGGGAGATGCCATCGCCGGAGGGTACTCGCGAGCTCGAGGTCGGGCTGACCATCTGGACCGGGGAGATCCGCGCCGGTCGACGCTGCGTTCCCATCGAGCCCCTCGTGCTGCAGCGTTGGGCGCGCTCCGCGTCGTGGATTCCGCGCGGATGCGTGGCCCGAACCTCGGACGCGGATTCCACGCGACGGTTCGGCGCACCTCGTCCGAGTGGGTTCAGTGCCCCGTAACATCGGCGCGTGGCGACTGAATCTCCGAGCCGGGGCGACCGTGTCTTTCCGAACGTGGTCATCGTCGGAGGTGGATTCGGTGGGCTCAACGCAGCGAAGGCGCTGGGAGGGACGGAGACGTCCGTGACCCTCATCGATCGACGGAACCACCACCTGTTCCAGCCGCTCCTGTACGAAGTGGCGACGGCGGGCCTGAGCCCCTCCGAGATCGCGTTCCCGATTCGATCGATCCTCCGCAAGCACCGCAACATCCGAGTCCTCCTCGCGGACGTGACAGGGGTCGATGTCGAGTCCGGTTCTGTGTCCCTCGACGACGGGACGGCGCTCTCGTACGACTACCTCGTCGTCGCCACGGGAGCGACCCACTCCTACTTCGGCCATGACGGCTGGACACGGGATGCACCGGGCCTGAAGACCATCGAGGATGCCATCGAGATCCGAAGGCGGATCCTGCTCCGGTTCGAGGAGGCGGAACGCAGCATCGATGCAGACGAGCGTCGACGGCTCCTCACCTTCGTCGTGATCGGCGGAGGGCCAACGGGTGTCGAATTGGCGGGCGCCATTGCGGGAATCGCGACCCGCACGATGGCGAGCGACTTCCGATCCATCGACCCGGGAGCGGCACGTATCATCCTGGTCGAGGGCAGTGATCGGCTTCTCGGGAGCTTCTCACCGAGGCTTTCGCTCAGGGCGAAACGGCAGCTCGAGAAGCTGGGTGTGGATGTGAGGACCGCCACGATGGTCACCGATATCGACGCCTCAGGTGTCGAAACGTCAATGGGCCGCATCGACAGCCGATGCGTCCTCTGGGCCGCAGGCGTCGCGGCGTCGCCTCTGGGGGCGGGCCTCGGCGCAGAGACCGACCGGACGGGTCGTGTCACGGTCGGTCCCGACCTCTCGGTGGCCGGTCATCCCGAGGTCTTCGTGATCGGGGATCTCGCCCACGCGGTCGACCGCGGCAGGGACGTGCCCGGTGTCGCACCAGCCGCCATGCAGCAAGGGACCCATGTCGCCGAGGTCATCCTGGCCGATCTCGGAGGTCGCAGGCGTCCCGCCTTCCACTACAGCGACAAGGGCTCGCTCGCCCAGGTCGGCCGTACCGCAGCCGTTGCCAGGATCGGCAGATTCGAGTTCTCCGGATTCGTGGCATGGATGCTGTGGTGGTCGATCCACATCGCCTATCTGATCGGTTTCCGCAGCAGGGTGCTCGTGCTGTTCGGCTGGGGCTGGCAGTGGTTGACGGTCCAGCGGGCAGCCCGCCTCATCACCAGACCATGGTCACCTTCGAGCGGGTCGGGGCGATGACGGGCCGCAATCCACGCAGGACCCTGGCATTGTCGGAGGGAGTCGCCGAAGCCCTCGAGGCTGAGTCGAGGCGGACCGGTGAGGATGTGCCGGCCGTCGCGGAGCGGCTGATCCTCGCCGGGCTCGAGGGTCGGGGCCACTCGCTGTTCCAGGTGTCAACGACGGCCGCCCTCGTGAAGGGTGTCTTCACGGGTGCGACCACGGTCGGTGAGCTGAAGCGCCACGGCGACTTCGGCCTCGGGACCTTCGAAGGCCTCGATGGAGAGCTCATGATGCTCGACGGGGTGTGCTTCCGAGCCTCGGCCGGGGGCACGATCTCGATCGCGGACGACGACCGTGAGGTCCCGTTCGCCGTGGTCACGAGGTTCAGGGAGGACACACGCATCAGCCTCGCCGGCATCTCGTCTCTGGAGGTCCTCGGAAGGCGAATCGACGAATGGCGACCATCGGAGAACATCTTCATCGCCGTGAGGGGCGACGGCCACTTCACGACGGTGGCGATGCGGGCGGCGTGCCGGGCCCTGCCGGGCGAGGACCTGGTGACGGCGACCAGGCGCCAGAGCGAGTTCACCGTTTCCGGTGTCGACGGCGTCCTCATCGGCTTCTGGACCCCGACCTATGCGTCCTCGATCAATGTGCCCGGCTACCACTTCCACTTCCTCGCGGAGGATCGAAGCGTTGGGGGACACGTGCTCGGCCTGTCGATTCGGGACGTCGACGTTGCCCTCCATGTCGAGAGTGACGTGCATGTGGCACTTCCATCCACCTCGCAGTTCCTCGCCGCCGATCTCAGGGGGGACACCGTTCAGGCTCTCGATGTCGCGGAGTCAGCTCGCGAGGATTGAGCCACCGTCACGGTCCGCGGGTGCCGCCACCGGTCGCTCGGTTCGAAGGAACAGGAAGAAGCACCACGTGGCGACTGCCGTGAGGAGGTGCCAGATCGCATGCGCCTGGATCGGCGAGTCCGGATGGCACCACGCGTGGGTGTCCGTGCCCGTCGTCCAGATCGCGTAGGCGATGAAGAATGACGCGATTCCAGCCCAGAACCATGGGGTGTAGGTTCGCCGTCCCGTTGGTGGGTGCGTGGCGAGGACGCCGGGAATCCAGAAGAGGATCACCCACCAGTACTGGTCCGGATCGTCGAGCATCACCATGGGTGTGATGCCGAAGGCGAGCGCCACGACGAATCCCACGAGTCCCGAGAGCACGCGCATGCGCTGCGACCAGAACCGATACAGCACCTCGGAGATGATCCACAGCCCGATGGACAGTCCGAACAGGTCGAGGCCGATTCCGAGGTCGGATCCGAACAGCCAGTACCCGATCCCATAGCCGACGAGGACCGAGCCATACACCCCGAAGAAGACCCGGTCGCGCCACCTACCGAGGACGGCCAGGTTGAACACCCATGGCACGAGGATGTAGGCGACCATCGAGACGTTGTCGATCCAAGCACCGAAGAACGTATGACTTCCGTGCATCACCATGGACCCGGGACCGAGGAACAGCGTGGCTGCGCCATACAACAGGGCGATCGGTTGGTTCCCGTGGAAACGGTTTCGCAACGGCGTTCCCGAAGTCGTGTCTCGTGCGAGGACGGCGAACATGGCGAGCCCGGACACGACGAAGCCGAGGTTGGCGAGGGTGTTCACCGGTTCGCGAAGGAGCCCGCCACCGACGCGCTCACACCATCGGGAGACCTCACCGATCGCTTGTTCATTCACCGCAGGCACCCACCAGCCGCTGGCCCCCGCGATCGTGAACAGGGTGGCGAAGGTGGCCAGGACGACGAGCGCGATCGCCATCGGCCGGTACTCGTGGCGCATCGTCGGATACTACGAATCGTTGCGATCGGTCGCCGGATGTGCGGCGGACTCCCACGGAGGTCCTCTGGAGTACCTTGGTTCCATGCTCACGACGGTCACCGCGGGCGTCCACCAGATCTCGCGGGGGGTGAATTCATTCATCATCGACGGCGACGCGGGTGTCGTCCTCGTCGATACGGGAATCCCGCGCCTCCACGGCTCCATTTCGAGGGGCCTCGCCGAGATCGGGAGATCCTTCGATGATGTGCTGGCGATCCTCATCACCCATGCCCACCTCGATCACGTCGGAGGTCTCGCCGCCGCCCGTGCGGCATCATCGGCACCGGTGTACGCATCGCGCGGTGACACCCCGGCGGTTGAGGGAAGGGTTCCGATGACCCTGCCTCCGTTCACCGATCGGGTGCGCTTCATCAAACCGGTGTTCGCTCTGCTCCCGGGGGTCGAGCCGACGCCGGTGGACCACCAACTCGACCCAGGACCGATCGTCGATCTGCCGGAGGACATCAGGGCGATTCCGACGCCCGGCCATACGCCAGGACATCTCTCCTATCTGCTCGACCGATCCGGAGGGGTCCTGCTGGTCGGCGATGCCGCTGTCCGCTCACGACGTGGAGACGTGAAGCGGGGCTGGATGAACCGCTCGACCCCGCAGTTCGACGGCAGCATCCGACGGCTCTCCGAGCAGGACTTCGCGATCGCATGCTTCGGCCATGCCGCACCACTCACCGTCGATGCCGTTGCCGCGTTCCGGCGACTCGCCATCTCCTTTGACGAGGACGGCTCGTGACACGGCGCAACCGAGTCGATCCCTTCGGAGACCTGTGGGCGACGGATTTCCGAGGGTCGATCACAGGGAACCGTGGGTGTCTCGTCGATCTGGCCGGTGTCGTGAGGCGCCACCACGTCGGAACGGCATGGATCCTCTGCGAGACCGTCTATCGGGATTCGCGGCATCCTATCGCCGCTCCCAACACGTGGACACCGCTCTTCTTCCTTGACGACGCAGTCGGTCTCGCCGCGGGCCACCGCCCGTGTGGGCTCTGCAGGAGAGCCGACCACCGGTCGTACCTCTCTGCCGTCGCGAGCGCAGACGGGACAGGGGTCAGGCTGGATACTCCCGCCCTCGATCGGAGGCTCGCGTCCGAGAGGCTTCGGCCAGGGCGTGGGGTCACGCGTGGCATGGATCGGATCACATGGCCGTCGTCGATCGGCTCCGTTCCACCGGGCGCCGTCATCGTCGACGACGACCGCGCTCCTTGGCTGGTGACGTCGCGTGGCATTCGGCCGTTCACCTTCCGAGGCTGGGGTGCGTGCGAGCCCGCGCGAGTCGGTGTCGTCGTCGAGGTGCTCACACCGCCGACCTCGGTGGCTGCCCTCGTCAACGGCTTCATCCCGAGACTGCACCCCACGGCGAGCGCTTGAGGAAGGTCCACCCGCGAATCGAGGGTCGGGGAGCTAGGTTTGATGCATGGATTCGAGCTGACCCGCTCGTATCGACTGCTACACCGACCGGAGGAGATGCATCGTGGCGAACGTCGTGAGGGCCGCCCTCGTCCAGACCGAGTGGACGGGCGACAAACAGTCGATGATCGATCGGAATGTCGCCTACGCGAGGAAGGCAGCCGAGGAGGGAGCACAGGTCATGTGCTTCCAGGAGCTCTTCTACGGGCCGTACTTCTGTCAGGTCCAGGAGAACGAGCATTTCGACTATGCGGAACCGATCCCCGACGGTCCGACGACCAGGGCGATGCAGGATCTGGCGAAGGAAACCGGGATGGTGCTCGTCGTCCCCATGTTCGAGAAGGAGGACGACGGCTTCTTCTACAACACCGCAGCCGTGATCGATGCGGATGGCAGCTACCTCGGCAAGTACCGCAAGCAACACATTCCGCATGTGAAGGGCTTCTGGGAGAAGTTCTACTTCCGTCCAGGCAACGGGGGCTATCCCGTATTCGACACCGCCGTTGGTCGGATCGGTGTGTACATCTGCTACGACCGCCACTTCCCCGAGGGATGGCGGGCGCTCGGTCTCAACGGCGCCAAGATCGTGTTCAATCCCTCGGCGACGAGCCGAGGCCTCTCGATGTACCTGTGGGCCCTCGAGCAGCCGGCAGCAGCCGTCGCCAACGAGTACTTCATCGGTGCCATCAACCGGGTCGGCACCGAGCCGTTCGGTGACAACGACTTCTACGGGTCGTCCTACTTCGTCGACCCTCGCGGCCAGTTCGTCGGAGATCAGGCATCGGACACCGACGAGGAGCTGGTCATCCGGGACCTCGATCTCGACCTGATCGACGAGGTGCGCAAGCAATGGGCCTTCTACCGCGACCGGAGGCCAGACGCCTACGACGAACTCGTCGCACCCTGACATGGGACGCCACGACGAGCTCCTCGAACGACACCGCAGGGTCCTGCCGTCGTGGATGGCGCTGTACTACCAGGAGCCCATCGCCCTCGTCGATGGGGAGGGACGCCACGTCGTCGACGCAGAGGGGAATCGATACCTCGACATGTTCGGTGGGATCCTCACCACCATGTCGGGGTACAGGATTCCGCAAGTGGTCGATGCGATCAGGGAGCAGGCGGGCAGGATGCTGCACACGTCGACCCTGTACCTGATCGAATCACAGATCCAGCTCGCCGAACGCATCGCCGAGCTGTCGGGGATCCCTGACGCCAAGGTCTTCTTCACGAACTCGGGCACGGAGGCGAACGACGCAGCCCTGATGATGGCGACCCAGTTCCGCAGGTCGAACCAGGTCCTCGCCATGCGCAACAGCTACCACGGCAAGTCGCACTCAGCGGTCGCGGTCACCGGCAACCGGGCGTGGAGCGCCACGCAGCTCACCCCGTTCCACACCGTCTATGTCCAGTCCGGGTACCGGTATCGGAGCCCCTTCAAGCATCTCAGCGATGACGCGTACATCAGGGCATGCGTGGACGACCTTCGCGACCTGCTGAGGATCGCCGTCTCCGGTGACGTCGCATGTCTGATCGCCGAACCCATCCAGGGTGTCGGCGGCTTCGCCGTTCCGCCAGACGGGTTCTACGGCGCACTCGGAGAGGTCCTCGCAGAGCACGGCATCCTGTTCATCTCCGATGAGGTGCAGACCGGATGGGGACGCACCGGCGACCACTTCTGGGGATATCAGGCGCACGGCGTCACACCGGACCTCCTGACCTTCGCCAAGGGCCTCGGCAACGGTGTCGCCATCGCGGGCGTGGTCGGAAGGGCGGAGATCATCGACGCGATCCCCGCGAACTCGATCTCCACGTTCGGTGGGAACCCGTTGGCGACGAGTGCTGCCCTCGCGAACCTCGACTATCTGATCGACAACGATCTGCAGACCAATGCACGCAAGGTCGGGCAGCAGTTGCGCATCGACCTGGATGGCTTGGCAGAGGAGGTGCCGAACATCGGTGAGGTGCGCGGCAAGGGCCTGATGCTCGGCGTCGAATTCGTGGTACCCGGATCCATCGATCCCGACGCGACGACCACAAGGCAGGTGATGGAGGCTGCTCGGGCGAACGGCCTCCTCATCGGAGCCGGTGGGCTCCACGGCAACGTGCTGCGCATCGCCCCACCGCTGTCGATCACATCCGAGGAAGCGACCGAGGGATTCCGCATGCTGTCCGATGCCGTCCACCAGACGGTGGATTGAGCACGGCGAGGAGGTACACACCCATGTCACGAATGCTCATCAAGGGCGGCACGGTCGTCACGGCCACCGAGATCATGGACGCCGATGTCCTCATCGAGGACGGGGCGGTCGTCGCCATCTACGCGCGAGGTGCGGGCGGTGTCGCCGGCGACCTGGCACGGGCGGTCGCCGAGATCGGTGCCGTCACCGTGATCGACGCCGCTGGCAAGTACGTGATGCCGGGCGGTGTCGATGTCCACACGCACATGGAGCTCCCTTTCGGGGGTACGTACGCCTCCGATGACTTCGAATCGGGGACGAGGGCTGCGGCGTGGGGTGGAACCACGACGATCATCGACTTCGCGGTCCAGACGATCGGCGAGTCGATGATGTCGGGATACGAGCAATGGATGGCGAAGGCGGAGGGAAGATGCGCCGTCGACTACGGCATGCACATGATCGTGTCGGACGTCAACGACCAGACACTCAAGGAGATGGACACCCTCATCGCCGATGGTGTGACGAGCTTCAAGCTCTTCATGGCCTATCCGGGGGTCCTGTACTCGGATGACGGAAAGATCTTCCGAGCCATGCAGAAGGCATCGGAGAACGGCGGCATGATCATGATGCATGCCGAGAACGGGATCGTCATCGATGTCCTTCGCGAGCAGGCGATCCTCAGGGGCCAGACGGACCCCATCTACCACTCGGTGACCCGGCCCCCGGTCACGGAGGCAGAGGCCACGCACCGCGCGATCGCCTACGCCGAGCTCGCAGGCGCCCCACTGTATGTCGTCCACATGTCGGCGAAGGAAGCAGTCGCCGAGGTTGCCGCTGCGCGTGACAGGGGACTCAACGTCTTCGGTGAGACGTGTCCCCAGTACCTCTACCTGGGATGGAACAACCTGCGCGAACCCGACTTCGAGGGTGCCAAGTACGTGTGCTCGACGCCGGTACGCAATTGGGACGACGGTCACCAGGATGCCTTGTGGCAGGGCCTGGCGACGAACGACCTCCAGGTCGTGTCGACGGACCACTGTCCCTTCTGCATGAACGACCATCCGACGTTGGGTACCCAGAAGCGGCTCGGTGAAGGCGACTTCACGAAGATCCCGAACGGGCTCCCTGGTGTCGAGGAGAGGATGCAGCTGCTCTACGACGGCGCCGTCGCGGAGGGGCGCCTCAACCTCAACCGATTCGTCGAGGTCACCGCGACCACACCGGCGAAGATGTTCGGGCTGTATCCGAGGAAGGGAACGATCGCCATCGGATCCGACGCCGACATCATCATCCTCGACCCCGACACGACACGCACGATGTCGGTGGAGCACAACCACATGGACGTCGATTACACGTGCTACGAGGGCAAGGAGATCCATGGCTCGATCGATGTGGTGCTGTCGAGGGGGAGGGTGCTGATCGAGGGTGGCGAATACCACGGATCGCCCGGTGACGGTGCCTTCCTGCCGCGATCGACCAGCCAGTACCTGCTGTGATGGATTTCGGCATCGTTCTCCAGACGGATCCCCCTTCACAGAAGGTGATCGATCTCGCCGTGATGGCGGAGGGATTCGGGTTCTCCTACTGCTGGACGTTCGATTCGCATGTGCTGTGGCAGGAACCCTTCGTGATCTACTCGCAGATCCTCGCCAACACCGATCGGATGGTGGTCGGCCCCATGGTGACCAACCCTGGCACACGGGATGCCACCGTCCTCGCCTCCCTGTTCGCGACCCTGAACGAGATGTTCGGCGAGCGCACGATCTGCGGTATGGGTCGTGGCGATTCTGCGTTGCGATACATCGGGTTGGCGCCGACCACGCTCGAGACGATGGTCGAGTCGATGGCCGTCATCAAGGGTCTCGTCGCAGGCGAACGGGTGATCTACAACGGTGTGGAGCTGAAGATCCCCTGGATCGAGGAGGGCTGGGATCTGCCCATGTGGGGCGCGGGCTACGGACCGCGAGCCCTCGCAACGGTCGGGAAGCACGCCGACGGATTCATCCTCCAACTCGCCGATCCGCAGATCCTCGAGTGGACGATGCGCGCCGTGCACGATGCGGCGATCGAGGTCGGCAGGGACCCCGACGACATCAAGATCTGTGTCGTCGCGCCGGCCTATGTCGGCGAGGATCTCGAGCATCAGCGCGACCAGCTTCGTTGGTTCGGCGGCATGGTCGGCAACCACGTCGTCGACCTCGTCAATCGGTACGGCGAGGACGAGACGATGGTGCCCGCAGCCCTCTCCGCCTACATCGCTGAGCGGAAGGGATACGACTACGCCCACCACGGCAGGTCGGGAAATCCAAGCACCGACTTCGTGCCGGACGACATCGTCGACCGCTTCTGCATCGTCGGAACGGTCGCAGACCACATTGCGAAGCTCGAGCTCCTGCGGGACATGGGTGTCGACCAGTTCGGCATCTACCTCATGCATGACCAGCGTGAGGAGACCCTGGAGGCCTACGGGCTCCACGTGATCCCTGCCATCAACGGATAGACCCTCGACAGGGGAGGCGAGCGGAGGTGAACAATCGTCAGGTCGTCGAGCAGTGGATGCGGGCGATGCACGAACACGACGTCGTGGCCCTCGAGGAGATCCTTCACCCCGACCTGGAAGTGACGTATCCCCAGTCAGGGGAGGTGATCCGCGGACGCGAGAACCTCCTCGGAATGCTGGCGAGCTTCCCTGGCCGCGCTCCGGAGGGTGAGGTCGAGGACCACCACCCAACACACGATGCGGTGCACGTCGTCAACCGTTCCCCATTCGGACTTCCCAACATCACGGTGGAGTCCGCAGGTGACACGTTCACGCTGGAGGGCTCCGTCGTCTATGGGGACGGAGCCACCTATCACGTTGTCACGATCGTGCAGGTACGCGACGGGATGATCGCCACCGAGACGAGCTACTTCGCTCCACCGTTCGATCCCCCGGAGTGGCGTCGCCCCTTCGTCGATCCCTCCCCGCCGACCGACGGGTGATGTCGGGACCGGACGAGCGAGGGAGCATGCTCGAGACCCTCGCGTCCCCTTCACCCTCATGACGAGACGACGTGATCGTCTGGGACACCCGGGGCGCGCCTGAGCGATGCGCCGACGTCGTCGCGGCCTATCGTGACGCCCATGCCGGGTGCAGCTGGTGGCGGCGTTTCGAAGCGAGCAGCGAGGATGGTCGGCGAGTCCGGGGTGGCTCCCTACATCCTCGAGCACATCGAGCGCTCTGCGCCCCCTGTCGACCCCGGGTATCTGTGCCTCGCCGTCGCAGAGAACAACCTCATGTGGGATCTCATCTCGGAGAAGGCCAACGCCGTGCGCGAGGTCCGGCCTGCGGCCTTCCGCTACGAGGACATGCGGGGATCCGTCGCGTTGCGTGGGACGCTCGCCCGCTTCCTCGGAACACGCCTCTACGAATGCAATGTCGATCCGGGTTCGGTCGTCCTGATGGCAGGAGCAGGCTCCGTTGTCGAGGGACTCGCATGGGCACTCGTCGATCCCGGCGGTGGCATCCTGATCCCCACACCGAGCTACTCGGGGTACTGGAACGACATCGAATCCCGAGCCGGCCTCCGTGCCGTTCCCGCCCACACGACGTCGGAAGCCGATTTCAGGATCACGCCGGACGTCCTGACCGCCGGTGCGACGGAGTCCGACGTTCCGATCGGTGCCCTGTTGCTGACGAACCCTTCGAATCCCCTTGGCAGGATGCTGACGGGGTCGGAGGTCGACGGTGCGATCTCGTGGGCTCGCGACCGCGGCCTCCCTGTGATCATGAACGAGGTCTACGGATTGTCGGTCCACGGCGATGAGCCCTTCCGCTCGGCGGCATCCCGGTTGGGCGGCATCCCGGACGATGTCCACCTCATCTGGGCGTTCTCCAAGGATTTCGCATCGAGTGGACTCCGCGGCGGCGTTGCCATCACGTCCAATCGGATCGTCCACGACGCGTTGATGCAGCACCTGTACTTCTCGGCGGTGTCTGGCGACACCCAGCACCTCATGGTGACGATGCTCGACGATGAGGAGTGGCTCGCGAGGTACCTCACGGAACTCGAACGACGGCTCGCGATCTCCTACGACGCCGCCCGTTCGACGCTCGGAGCCCACGGCATTCCCTCGATCGAGGGCGATTCGGGCATCTTCGTGCTGGCGGACTTCCGGCATCGTCTCGCAGCGCCGACCTGGGGGGCTGAGGACGAGCTATGGCGGACGATCCTGGACCGCGCGAACGTCAACCTCACACCCGGTTCTGCCTGCCGGATCGTCGAGCCCGGTTGGATGCGCGTATGTCACGCGTCGGTCGATACCGATGTCCTCGTGCGAGGCCTCGATCGGGTCGGCGCGGCAGTGTCGACCTGAGCTCTTCGGTCAGTCGCAACGTCGAGTGTTCAGTCGAACAGGACCAGGGCCGATGGCTCGACACCTGTGAGCTCGAAGCGGCCGTGATCGGGCCGGCGACCCGAGCACAGTCGCATGAAGGTCTCCAGGTCGGTCCGTAGGACCCCGACGGCGTGCCCGAGTCCGCCGAAGCGCCCGACGCGGTCGTCGACGAAGACGTCGATCGCCTGCCTCCGCACCGATCGCTCGAGCATCACGTCGAAAGCGAGCTCCACGCCTTCGCTCGTATACGGATGGGGAGCACCCACGGCTTCGCGGACATCGCCACCATGGATCCACTCGCCGAGGCCGATGCCATCGAGTGGGCCTCCGGCGGCATCGATCGCGGCCGCAGCAATGTCGTAGCCACGGAACAACTCGCCGATAACGTCCTCGACCGGCCACGACCGGCGTTCCGCGACGTCCGCTTCGTTCTCCTCTGCGGTGAACTCGTGGAGATCGTCGTTGGCGGTCATGGTGAGGGCGGCCGCGCAATGTCCGAGCACATCGCGAACCGACCAGCCCGTGCACACGGTCGCGAGGTCGAACTGCGATGGCTCGAGACGCTCGAGGATGGGGCGGATCGCCGTTGCCTCGACCAGGAGCAGCTGTGCGGCTTGGCGCATCGGGGCATGTTAGTTCCCGACTCCGGACGGTGCTCTCATCGTGCATGAGCGAATGTGCATTCAGAAATATGAGTCGAAACATGTTAGATATGGGGTGGTTGAGGAATATGGAGGGAACTGGCGAGGTTGGCAGCTTCCCGACCGCGAAGATCAGAGGATGTGAATGGCTGATACCCGAGAACTGACACTCCCCGTCCTACCACTCCGCAATGGGGTGGTCTTCCCCCACATGGTCGTGACGCTCCGGATCGAGACCGATGAGGGCGTGAGGGCCGCGGCGGCAGCCGGAGAGTCCGACGGACTGGTCCTGCTCGTGCCGCGGGTGGGGGGTACCTATGCGAGTGTCGGCACCGTCGCCCGGATCCAGAACGATGACGACGGAGCCATCGTCGTCGAGGGCCTGGCGCGTGCGCGCGTCGGCGCCGGTCGGACCGACGACAACGGCGCCCTGTGGGTCGATGCCGAGCAGTATCCGGATGCGGATGTCATCGACGAGGCGCTCGGCGAGCTCGCGGCCGAGTACCGCGCCGTGGTCAGGGAGGTCCTGGACCAGCGGGGGATGGGTGCGGTCGCGGAACGGATCCTCGGCATCGAGGACCCGAGCCAGCTCGCCGACCTCGCGGTCTATTCGCCAGACCTGTCGCTCGACCAGAAGGTCGAATTGCTCGAGGCCGTCGACGTCAGGGAGCGGCTCGGCAAGCTCATGACGTGGATGGGCGAGGTGCTGGCCGATCTCACCCTTCGCAAGAAGGTGCGAGACAGCGCAACCGAGCGCATCGACAAGTCCCAACGCGACTACATCCTCCGTCAACAGCTCGAGGCGATCAGGAAGGAGCTCGGTGAGGAGGAGGGTGCCGCAGCCGAGTACCGCCAGAAGCTCGAGGAAGCCGACCTCCCCGAGAAGGCCCACGAGGCCGTCGAGCGCGAGATCGACCGATTGGAGCGGATGTCCGAGCAGTCTCCGGAGCATTCGTGGATCAGGACGTGGCTCGACACGATGTTCGACGTCCCGTGGGGTGAGACGTCGGAGGATCGGCTCGACCTCGAGGAGGCATGGGCCGTACTCGACGCCGACCACACCGGTCTCCACGATGTCAAGGAACGCATCGTCGAACATCTCGCCGTCCGGAAGCTCCGCAAGGATCGCGGCCTCGAGGATGCCGGCAACCTCAGGGAGGGTGCGATCCTCCTCCTCGTCGGCCCCCCCGGTGTCGGCAAGACGTCCCTCGGGGAGTCCGTCGCACGCGCCCTCGGTCGCAAGTTCGTCAGGGTGGCCCTCGGAGGTATCCGTGACGAGGCCGAGATTCGCGGTCACCGGCGCACCTACGTCGGTGCTCGTCCCGGCAGGGTCGTCCGCGCACTGATCGAGTCGGGGACGATGAACCCGGTCTTCCTCCTCGACGAGATGGACAAGGTGGGCGCTGACTGGAGGGGCGATCCCTCGTCGGCACTCCTCGAGGTGCTGGATCCTGCACAGAATCACACGTTCCGCGACAACTACCTCGAACTCGACCTCGACTTGTCAGATGTGCTGTTCATCGGAACGGCGAACGTCCTCGATACGATTCCGGCACCCCTCCTGGATCGGACCGAGGTGATCCGCCTCGACGGGTACACCGACCTCGAGAAGGTCGAGATCGCCCGCGACCACCTCCTCCCTCGTCAGATCCGCGGAGCCGGCCTCGAGCCGGAGGAGATCGTGGTCAGCGAGGAGGCCCTCGCCGCCGTGGTTGATCGGTACACCAGGGAGGCAGGAGTGCGGTCGCTCGAGCGTGAGCTCGGCAAGCTCGCCCGCAAGGTGGCGACGCGTATCGCGTCCGGCGACGGCGACTCGATGGTCGTCGAGGTGGATGAATCGGACATCAAGGAGTTCCTCGGCAAGCCGAAGGTGTGGCGCGACGAGGCCAAGGACCGCACCGCGGTGCCCGGTGTTGCCACCGGCCTGGCCGTCACCGGCGCGGGCGGCGATGTGTTGTTCATCGAGGCGACGGCTATGGACGGAGAACCGGGCCTGACCCTCACCGGACAGCTCGGGGACGTCATGAAGGAGTCGGGACGGATCGCCTTGTCGTACATCGAGTCCCATGGGGCGGCCCTCGGCATCGACACCGAGTCCCTGGCGAGGAAGTTCCACGTCCACGTGCCGGCCGGTGCGGTGCCCAAGGATGGGCCGTCCGCCGGTATCACGATGACGACGGCGCTCGTGTCCCTCCTGACCGGTCGCAACGTCAAGAGCACGCTCGGAATGACCGGGGAGATCACCCTCCAGGGCAGGGTGCTGCCGATCGGAGGGGTGAAACAGAAGGTCCTCGCAGCACAGAGGGCCGGTCTCACCGAGGTGATCCTGCCGAAGCGAAACGAGGCGGATCTCGACGATGTGCCGGACGAGTGTCGTGAGGCCATGACCTTCCACCTCGTCGACACGATCGATGAAGTGCTGGAGCTCGCTATCGAACCTGCCTGAAGTCGAAGCTCTGACCGCGAATCGGGGGTCGACAGCGAGTCGGTCCCCGACACCCCGCACGCATGCCGGCTCCCGACCAGATGGTCGCGGCCGCCTGTCAGAGGGCCCTCGGCGAACCCGGATGCGATCGTGTGGGCAGGTCAGGCTCCCACGGGTCTGGGTCGGCTCACACCGATGCCGCCCGGCGTCTCTGCGCCGTACCGTTCGATCTCGGCAGCGAGGTCCAGACGTCGCGATGTCGGGACC
>Ga0075304_1000174_pt1 | contig 15982 bp, 13 predicted proteins | sample Joice_CattailNLA_FD_120067 | JGI IMG/M metagenome (GOLD analysis project Ga0075304, IMG submission 120067) | Natural and restored wetland microbial communities from the San Francisco Bay, California, USA, that impact long-term carbon... | ecosystem: Environmental > Terrestrial > Soil > Wetlands ... | reverse complement strand
CGGGGCCACGACGGTGAGCGCCACGATCTGGGCGAGTGCGAGGGCGGGTGTGCCCGTCGGCGCGACCGGGGGCATCGGGGGGGTGCATCCGGGTGAGGCGTTCGACGTCAGCGCCGACCTGCTCGAACTCGCACGTACGCCGGGACTGCTCGTCTGCTCCGGTCCCAAGTCGATCATCGATCCCGCTGCGACGGCCGAGAAGCTCGAGGAGCTCGGTGTGGCGATCACAGGCTACGCGGTGGATCGGCTGCCGTTCTTCCTGGCGAGGGAGGCGCCCGTCGAGCTGGAGCACCGCATCGACTCGCCCGCGGAGGCGGCTGCCATGCTCGACGCCGCGCTCGCCCTGGGTACCGGGTCCACCGTCCTGCTGTGTAACCCTGTGCCGCCGGCGATCGCGATGGACGCCGACGAGGTGTCGGGGGCGGCTCGCGAGGCCGAGCGCCTCGCCGACGAGCACGGGGTCCGGGGGAAGGCACGCACGCCGTACCTGCTCTCGACGCTGGCCGAGCTGACCGGCGGCCGGAGCCTCGAGGCCAACCTCGCCCTGCTCGAGAGCAACGCGCGGGTCGCGGCCGAGATCGCCGTTGCGCACGCCGGCCGATCGTGAGGGCTCGGAGCGAGCCGGGATCGGTGGCCGTGTGGGCCGGTGCCGCGGGGCCGATCGGCTTCCTGGTCGCGGCGTTCGTGCTCGCCGGGGTCCGCGATGACGTGATGGCGTCACAGGGGTGGGTGAGCTGGCCCAGCAGCATGGCGCTCGGAGGCCCCGCGGGTCTGCCGATGATCGCGGCGTTCATCTGGCTCGGCGGGTGCTATGCCGTCTTCGCGCTCGGAGCCCTGCGGCCCGTGGGGCTCTCGCCGATCGCCGTCGCCGGATACCTCGTGACCGCCATCGGCGACCTCCTGCTGGCATTCCCGACCGACGCGGCAGGGGAGGCGACCTCGTGGCACGGTGTGCTCCACCTCGTCGGGGTGATCGTCGCGACCGTGGGCACCCTGATCGTAGCGGCGGCGCTGCTGATCGCGACCCGGGGGCGTGTCGCGTGGCGACCGTTGCGTCCGGCTGTGGCCGTGATCCTCGCCGCAGCGTTCGTGGGCCTCGTCGGCGGGTTCGACCAGGCGTGGGCGAAGGTCCTCTACGTGGTGGGTATCACGGCGCCCGCCGCCGTGGTGCCATGGTGCCTGATCCGCGACCTCGAGGCATGCGGCGCCCCGAATGGCGCCGCTACCTGAGCCACGTCTTGCCGATCGCCTTCGAGAAGTGCCAGGCGTACCGCATGCTCTTCGGCTTCTTCGACTCGCCGCCGCGGCGGGTGAGGAACGTGACCGGGACCTCAACGATGCGGGCGCGCTGACGCAGCGCCTCGATCGTGATCTCCGAGCTCCAGAACTGATCCTGGACGAGGATCAGTTTGCGCAGCGTCTCGGCGCGCGTGGCGCGGTAACCGCTCGAGATGTCGGTGATGCGTTGGCCGGTGAGGATCGTCACGAGCCAGGAGAAGAAGTGCACGCCCGCGTGCCGGATCAAGGGCCCGCCCCGCTCGAAGTCGCCGAGCATGCGCGAGCCGTTCACGTGGTCGGCCCGGTCTTCGACGATCGGTTCGATCAGCACGGGGATCTCCTCGGGCAGGTGCTGACCGTCGGCGTCGAGCGAGACGACGATGTCGGCTCCGAGCCGCAGGGCGATGTCGTAACCCACCCGCAGCGCCATGCCCCCTCCGCGCTGGATCGGCAGGGTGGCCGCGAAGGCACCGGCCACCCGCGCGGCGTCCGCGGTGCCGTCATCGGAGTGGTCGTCGATCACGATCGGCACCACGCGGTACCCGGCGACCTCCTTCGGCATCGCATCGATCACCGCGCCGACGTTCTCGGCCTCGTTGAAGGCGGGGCAGATCGTGATGACCTTCGGCCCGGGCGGCACGCGACGTTCGACCTCCTCCCAGTCGAACCGTTCGACCGTGAGCGACTCCACGAGCTGCCGGATCGCTCGTTCGCTGCGATCGGAGTGCCCCTGCAGGCGGAACAGCAGCAGGAAGAGCACGACCACGGCGCCGAGCAGCAGCGCCACGAGCCGCCGGTTGTCGCCCGGCTGGAAGTTGAACGTGTCGAAGACCGGGTCGAACAGGTTCGGGAACGCCGCCAACACGATCACTGCGGTCGACGCGACGAACGCCGTGAACAGGCTCAGCCGGCTGATGTTGCGTCGCTGGTAGGAGCGGAGCGCCGCGAGGAAGAACGCGGCCGCGGCCACGCCGGCGAGCAGCCGCAGGGCCCACATGCGCTACGAAGCGGTGTCGGCCGTGGCGGCTCCCGCCGCCCAGCGGTCGCGGGGCAGGATGTGGTCGTCGATCACGCGCCCGCGGTGCCGCTCGATCTCGGCGAAGACCGACTCGATCAACGTCTCGGAGAGCAGGTGCGGCTTGAGTCCGAGGTCGAGCAACTTCGTATGGGTCGGGTTGTAGTAGTGCTCCTCGAGCTCGAAGCGCGGATTGGGGATCGGCTCGACCGCGACGTCGATGCCGACCTCTGCCCCTGCCTTCTGCACGAGCTGGGCGAGCTCCAGGATCGAGAACGACTCGGTGAACTGGTTGAAGACCCGCATCTCGCCACGCTCGGCCGGGTGCTCCACCGCGAGCTCGATGCACTGCAACGTGTCGACGATGTTCAGGTAGCCGCGGGTCTGTCCCCCCTTGCCGTAGACGGTGAGGGGGTGGCCGATCACCGCCTGGAGGCAGAAGCGGTTCAGCGCGGTGCCGAACACGTCGTCGTAGTCGAACCGGGTCATCAAGCGATCATCGAGGCGCGTCTCGTCGGTGTGGATGCCGTACACGACGCCTTGGTTCAGGTCGGTGGCCCGCAGGCCCCACACCCGGCAGGCGAAGTGGATGTTGTGCGAGTCGTGCACCTTCGAGAGGTGGTACATCGAGCCGGGCACCTTCGGGAAGGGAAGGTAGTCCTCGCGGCCGTTGTGACGGATCTCGATGAACCCCTCCTCGATGTCGATGTTCGGGGTGCCGTACTCGCCCATCGTGCCGAGCTTCACGAGGTGGGCGTCGGGGGTGAGGTCGCGCATCGCGTAGATCACGTTCAACGTGTTCACGACGTTGTTCGTCTGCGTGAACACGGCGTGCTCGCGATCCTTCATCGAGTACGGAGCGCTCGGCATCTCGCCGTAGTGCACGACGGCCTCGGGCCGGAAGTCGCGGAACACGCCCTCGGTGACGCTCCAGTCGGTGAGATCGCCCTCGGTGACGCCGATCTCGTTGCCGGTGACGCCCTTCCACGCGGCCACACGCTCGGGCAGGCCCGCTGCGATCGGCGTGAGGGAATCGGACCCGGCCTCCAGATGAGCGGTGCGCCGCAGGTAGTTGTCGACCACGTGAACCTCGTGGCCGCGGCTCGAGAACCGCATCGCGGTCGGCCATCCGAGGTAGCCATCACCGCCCAGGATCAGGATGCGCATGTCGTTCCTTTCGAAGGGGATCCTCGCCGGAAGTCGGCCCGATCGTATCAACCGGGCGGGTCACGAGCCGTCGCGCCACACCCGGCACCGAAGGGGATCGTCGCAGGTCAGCCGGGCCGTCGGACGCCTCACGCGCCTCAGGCGAGATCGGCGAGCGCCTCGAGCACGCGATCGACCTCGTCCGCGGAGTGGTAGTGGCAGAACCCGATGCGGACCGCTCCGCCGGTGTCGAGCAGGCCGAGCCTGTCGTAGAGCTCGATCGCGTAGTAGTGCCCGTCCCAGACGTAGATGCCGCGGTCGGCGAGCGCCTTCGCCGTCTCCCGTGGATGACGGTCCCCGACGCGCACGGCGAACGTCGGGGTGCGGTCATCCAGCCGGTCGAGATCGCCGATGCCAAAGAGGCGCACCCCATCGATCGCGCCGATCCCTTCGAGGAAGCGCTGCGCGAGCGCACGCTCGTGCGCCCCGATCGCATCGAACGCCGTCACCAGCGCGGCGCGACGGGAATCGTCGGAAGGTCGACCGTACGTCGTACCGACGCCGGCCAAGTAGTCGACGGCGGCGGCGAATCCGGCCATCGCCTCGTGGTTCTGGGTGCCGGTCTCCCAGCGCTCGGGCGACGGGTACTGCTCGGCCGGGCGCACGCGGTAGGGGTCCCATGCGTCGAGCACCGCCGGCGTGGCGGCGACCATGCCCATATGCGGGCCGAAGACCTTGTACGGCGAGACGGTCACGATGTCGGCCCCGAGGTTTCCCAGATCGATCGAGCGGTGCTGCGCGACGTGCACGCCGTCGACGGCGACGAGCGCCCCCGCGGCCTTGGCTCGGGCGACGAGGGCGGCGGCCGGGGTCACGGTGCCGACCGCGTTCGAGGCGAGCGTGAACGCCACGAGCGAAGGCCCGTGCTCCAGCGCCTCGTCGAACGCGACGATGTCGAGGGTCGCGTCGTCGGGCCGAACGTCGACCCAGCGCACGGTCGCGCCCGCATCCCGTGCGGCCAGAACCCATGGGCGCACGTTCGCGTCGTGATCGAGCCTCGTGACGACGACCTCGTCCCCGGGACCGATCGTCCGGGCGAACGACCTCGACAGGGGGAACAGCAGCGACGTCGAGTTCGCCCCGAACACGATCTGCCGCGGGTCAGCGCCCGTGAGATCGGCGCCGGCTCGTCGAGCCGCGGACACGGTCGCCTCGAGATCCTCGCTCGCGGCGAACACCCCGTCCATGTTCGAGATACCGCCAAGGTAGTGACCCTCGACCGCGTCGATCACGGTGTCGGGCACCTGGGACCCGCCCGGCGCGTCGGCGAAGACCACGGGGCGGCCGTGATGGGTCCGTGCGAGTGCAGGGAAGCGCGATCGGAGCGCGGAGAGGTCGGGCGAAGGCTTCATGCCCGTAACCTTCGCCGGTCGTGGCACCGCCGACAACCGCCGCCCGGGCGGCCGGTCCTGGACGTGCCGAGGGCGCCCACGCGGGGCGCCCTCGGGCCGGAGCCGGCGGAAAGGGTCAGACGGAGCGGTTCAGCTCGACACGCAACCCGTCGGCGGTGAGCGATTCCGTCCTGGCCCGCAGGTCCAGGTACAGCAACACGCTGATCAGCGCCGAGAAGGGCGCCACGATGATCTGCGCCACGGAGCTGAAGATCCACGACACGAACCAGTTGTCGCTGATCGCGGTGCCGATCGCGCCGATGATGCCCGCCACGACCGCGGTGATGATGAAGGTCAGCACGATCAACCCGAACGCGTGCCAGAAGTGGCCCTTGACCAGGTTCCACGAGCGTCCCATCGCTTCGGTGCCCCGGCGGTTCTCGACGACGAGCGCCGGGATCGCCACGGCGAACATCACCGCGAGGAAGATGCCCGGGAGCACGAAGAGCAGCAGGCCGCCCAGCACGGCGAGGCCCACCAGGATCGAGATCAGCAACACGCTGCCGAACCGCGCGAAGCCCCACTTGTACGATGCGTCGATGTCGACGGCATCGCCGATGCTTCCCTGGGCGGCGCCCCGCATGATCGCGGCCTGCAGCACCGCGGAGATGATCACGCCGATCACGGCGGCGATCGCCCCGACGAGCAGGGCCGCTCCGGCCGACTGCGTCGTCACCTCGATCTCCTGGCCGAGGATCACCTCGGTGGACGTCTCGGGAGCGAACACGACCCCCCCGAGGAACGCGCTGATGAACGTGAGCGGCACCACGACGATCGCGACGATCATCAGCAGGCTCGCGGCGTTCGCCTTGTAGATCTCGAACGCCGTGCTCAGGATCTCCCCGATCCCGCGTGGCGGGAGGCCGGGCCCTCCTGCTCCTCCCTCGCCACCGGGCGGTGGCGGAGGCGGGGGCGGGGTGGTGAAACCACCCGAATCGTCCATGATGGATCCCCCTTCTCGACTGAACGGTCGGCGGCATCCTACGCCCGCCCTCCGCTGTGGTGTGGGATGAGGGCGTTCACCTCAGGTGGCGTGGTCGGGAACGCCCAGAGGTTCCCACGAGGGGTCGGGACGCCACGACGGCCAGTCGAGGTCGAACGGGGGCTCGTGCAGGACGACGTGCTCGATCGCGCGTTCCCCCGCCCACCGCACCCCGTCGGCATCGGCGCGGGAGAGCAGACCCCGCTCGACCGCCTCGGCGAGCTCGTGCTCGTCCTTCCATTCGTAGGTGTCTCGGGGGGGCGGGATGCGCACGTCGAGGAACCAGTCGACGTAGTCGAACGTGTCGCCATGTCGGCGCAGGGGCGACTGGATGTTCACGTAGTACCCCTCGAACGCCCAGTCGACGCTCCAGGAGAGCAGCACGGCGTAGGCCGTCTCGGGGAACGAGAACGACAACACTGGTCGCTCGCGGACCTTGTGCTCCAGCTCCCACGGTTCGTCCAGGAACCGGACCTCGCCCATGTGACGAGGGTCGTTCAGCCACCGTGATCCGGGCGCGAAGTAGAAGGACCGATGGCGATGAGGAACGTCGTCGACGACGCGGACGGGTCGCAAGGAGGTGAGTCGCCCCTGCCAGAGCTCGCGGAGGGTGACGACCGCCCCGGGCGAGAGGGGTTCCGCCTCGGGGGCGGTGCCGTCGCCGATCAGTCGAGCCGCTCGGCCAGGGCCGTGAGGATCCGCTCCGCCGCCCAGTCCAGGTCCTCCTCGGTCACGCAGAGCGGGGGAGCGAGTCGCACGGTGGTCTCGTGCGTGTCCTTGGCCAACACGCCCATGTCGAGCAGCCGCTCGCACGTCTCGCGAGCGGGTGATCCGTTGGGGACCAGCTCGATGCCGACCCAGAGCCCCTTGCCCCGCACCTCCGAGACGACGCCGGCCGGGGCTCCGGCCCGGAGGCGCTCGATCAACCGGGGACCGAGCTCGGCCGCCCGCTGCTGATACTCGCCGGCGCTCAGCAGCCGCAGCACCTCGAGACCGATCGCGCAGGCGAGCGGGTTCCCCCCGAACGTCGAGCCGTGCTCGCCGGGGCGGAAGACCCCGAGCACGTCTCGGTTCGACACGACGGCCGAGATCGGCACGATGCCGCCGCCGAGCGCCTTGCCCAGCACATAGACGTCCGGACGCACGTCTTCGTGTTCGCACGCGAAGGTGCGTCCGGTGCGACCGAGGCCCGACTGCACCTCGTCGGCGATCAGCAACACCTGATGCTCGTCGCAGAGCTCGCGGGCGCGACGCAAGTATCCCTCGGGAGGCACGATGACCCCCGCCTCGCCCTGGATGGGCTCGACGAGGAAGCCGACGACCTCGGGGTCGGCGAGCGCGATCGCGAGCGCATCGGCATCGCCGTAGGCAACGGTCTCGAACCCGGGCGTGAACGGTCCGAATCCGCCCTTGGCACTCGGGTCGGTCGAGAAGCTCACGATCGTGATCGTGCGGCCGTGGAAGTTGCCCGTGCAGGTGACGATCTTGGCGCGATCCTCCGGCACGCCCTTCACGTCGTATCCCCACCGTCGAGCGGTCTTCACCGCGGTCTCGACGGCCTCCGCCCCGGAGTTCATGGGCAGGACCATCTCCATCTCACAGAGCTCGGCCAGCCCCTGGCAGAAGGGCCCCATCTTGTCGTTGTGGAACGCTCGGCTGGTCAGGGTCACCCTGTCGAGCTGGGCGTGCGCGGCGGCGATCAGTTCTGGATGGCGATGCCCGAAGTTGAGGGCCGAGTAGGCCGCCAGCATGTCGAGGTACCGCTTGCCTTCGACGTCGGTCACCCACGCACCTTCTGCCTCGGCGACCACGAGCGGCAGAGGGTGGTAGTTGTGGGCGGAGTAGTGCTCGACGAGCTCGATCTGCCCCTCGGTCGACGTCAGCGGAGCGACGGAGCTGAGGTGTTCGTTCGGATCCACGACGGTCGTCATGGCCAGCATGATACGGCCGCTCGCGGTCCGGACCGCGTCTTGACGGATGTCGCAGGCCGGGCGTACATTCATCCTCCGCTCGAACACATGTTCGATTGCGCCAACGGTTCACCCCGTGTCTGTGAGGCCCGTCACGTGACGAAACGATTCGACGAGGAGATCAGTGTCGAACGTGACACCGGCATGCCGAGCGCGTTCGAGTGGCGGGGCAACCGCTACGAGGTCGCCGACGTGATCGGGCGGTGGAAGATCGAGGGCCGGTGGTGGTCCGACGGTCGCGATCGCGAGTACTGGCGGGTCGAGGCGCGCGGCGGCGCGGTCTGGGACCTCTACTTCGACCGGGCCAGGGACCGCTGGCACATGGAGCGCCTGTGGGACTAGCGCTCACGCAGCGACGCGATAGCGCAATGAAGGGAGCGCGATGAGGGTAGCGTGGAGAGGTGCGCGTCATCCCCTTCCTGGTCTCCGAACTGCGGCTGCCCGATGCGGAGCGGGAGCTCCTGGGGGTCGAGTGGTGGCCGTCGTACGGGCACGCGGTCGAGCATCCCGAAGGGATCATCCTGTTCGACAACGGGGCCGGCTTCGGCAACGCCGAGATCGACGCGACGTTCTCGCCTCGAGTCCGCCCGGTCGAGGATGCCCTCGACGAGGCCGGCATCTCGCTCGCCGATGTGACGGGAGCGGCCAACTGCCACCTGCACTTCGATCATTGCGGGCAGAACGCGCGGCTGCGAGGCATCCCGATCTTCGTGCAACGCAGCGAGTGGGCCATGGTCCACGAGCCCGACTTCACGGTGCCCGAGTGGATCGACGTGCCGGGGCTCACGTACGAGCTCCTCGACGGCGAAGCCGAGGTCGCTCCCGGCATCCGGTTGGTCCCGACGCCCGGACACACCGCAGGACACCAGTCGTTGGTCGTCGATGGGCCCGATGGCGCGATCGTGCTCGCCGGTCAGGCGGTGCAGTCTCGCGACGAGTGGGAAGGCGCCGATGGCCCGGAGGTGTCCGGTCGATCGAGCGCGCCCGACCCCGACGCGTATGCGCACTCGGTCGATCGCCTGCGGTCGGTCGGTCCGATCCGCGTGCACTTCGCCCACGACCCCTCGGTCTGGCAGCGCTGAGTCAGAGCACGTCGGCACTCGGGGAGCGTCTCTCCTCGTGATGGCACCGTTCGTGCACCTCGATGTTCGGTCGTGCTTCTCCCTGAAGGAAGGTGCGTTCACCCCCGAGCAGCTCGCGGCCCGCGCGGCAGCGAACGACATGGCAGCCGTGGCGATGACCGACCGCGACGGCCTCTACGGCGCCGCCCGGTTCGTGCGGGCGTGCGAGGCCGAGGACGTGCGGCCGATCCTGGGTGCGTCGATCACCGTGCGTGCGAGCGCACCTCCACCGGGTGACGCGCACGTGGTGCTGCTCGCGACCGACGACACGGGTTACGCGAACCTCTGCCGGCTGCTCACCGACGCACACATGCTCGGCGATCGCGGCGACCCCTGGGTCGACCCGATGCAGATCTGCGCGCATGCAGCGGGGCTCGTCGCGATCGCCGGACCTCGGTCGCACCCGGGGCGAGCGGCCGCCCAGGGGCGCGTCGACCACGCCGCGCGGATGCTCGACCCGTTCCACGAGGCGTTCGGGCGTGAGCGGCTCTTCGTCGGTGTCGAGCAGCGGCTCGAGCGTGGATCGAACGACGAGGTCCGCGCGATGCTGCGCCTCGCCGAGCGGGTCGGCGTCGGCGCCGTCGCGACGAACCCGGTGCGCTACCTCGAGCCAGGCGACGCGTTCGTGGCCGACGTGCTCGAGTGCATGCGGCGACTCGTGCCGCTCGCCGAGACGAACGTCACCAGGCGCAACGCAGAAGGCTGGCTGAAGCCCGCCGCCGAGATGCGTGCGCTCTTCGCCGAGCGGCCCGGCCTGTGTGACGCGACGCTCGAGGTCGCCGACATGTGCCGGTTCGACCTGGGGCTCGGGCGCATCCACTTCCCCGACTTCCCGACGCCGCAGGGGCGCAGCGCCGATGCCGTGCTCGCCGAACGGTGCTGGCGGGGGGTGCACGAACGCGAGATGCGTGAGGACGAGCGTCTGCGCGACCGGCTGCACCACGAGCTCTCGATGATCCGGCGCATGGGATTCGCGGCGTACTTCCTCACCGTGGCCGACATCGTCGCCGACGTGAAGGCGATGGGCATCAGGGCCGCGTGCCGGGGGTCGGCCGCCGGATCGCTCGTGTGCTACCTGACGGGCATCTCCGACGTCGACGCGCTCCGCCACGACCTGTCGTTCGAGCGGTTCATGAACCCGATGCGCAAGGACCTTCCCGACATCGACATCGATGTCGAGTCAGCGAGGCGGGAAGACGTCTACGACATGATCCTCGGCCGCCACGGGGAGGAGCGTGCCGGCTGTGTCGCGATGATCGACACGTACCGCGCGCGCTCGGCGATCCGCGAGGTCGGCAAGGCGCTCGGGCTTCCCGACGTCGAGGTCGGTGTCGTCGCGAAGTCGTTCCCCCACATCTCGGCGCGACACCTGCGTGAGGCGATCGAGCGCCTGCCTGAGCTGGCGGGCATCAACCTCCGCTTCGAGCAGATGCAACGCCTGATCGGCGTCGCCGAGAGGATCGGCGGTTTCCCGCGACACGTCGCGCTGCACCCCTGCGGCATCGTGCTCGCGAGCCACGATCTCGTCGAGCGCGTGCCGCTGGAGCGCAGCGCGAACGGTCATCGCATGATCCAGGCCGACAAGGACGACGTCGAGCTGCTCGGCTACCTGAAGCTCGACATCCTCGGCGTGCGCATGTTGAGCTCGATGCGCCACGCGCTCGACGAGATCGCGCGCACGATGGGGGAGAAGATCGACCTCGACCGCATCGCGCTCGACGACCCCGCCACGTTCGAGCTCGTCCGCGCGTCCGATACGCTCGGGTGCTTCCAGATCGAGTCGCCGGGCCAGCGTGAGCTGCTGCAGAAGCTCCAACCCGACCGATGGGAAGACCTGATCGTCGACATCTCGCTGTTCCGGCCGGGGCCGGTGAAGTCCGACATGATCACGCCCTACCTGCGACGGCGCTCGGCGTTCGAGCGTCCGACGTACATCCACCCCGGGCTGCGCGGGCCGCTGCAGGAGACGTACGGGGTGATCGTCTTCCACGAGCAGGTGATCAGGGCGCTCGCCGCGCTCGCCGGTTACACCGAGACCTACGCCGACCACATCCGGCGACACCTCGATCGCGACGACCTGCTGCCGGGTTTCGAGACCGACTTCATCGAACGCGCGGTCGCCCGTGGCGTCGATCGCGGTGCGGCCGCCGAGGTCTGGCACGCGGTGACGCAGTTCGCGAGCTTCGGCTTCTGCAAGGCGCACGCGGCAGCGTTCGCGGTGCCGACCTACCAGAGCGCGTGGCTGAAGACGCACCATCCGGCTCACATGTACGCCGGCCTGCTGACCCACGACCCCGGCATGTACCCGCGTCGCACGATCCTCGACGACGCCCGCCGCCACGACATCCCGATCCTGGCGCTCGATGTGAACCGCAGTGAGCCGGAGTACGTGGTCGAGGAGGTCGGGGGGTCTGGGGGGCTCATGGAGGGAGCGTCAGCGACCGTAGCCCCCAGGCGAGTGGCCCCCCGACGATGGGGCATCAGGCTCGGGCTCCAGGATGTGCACGGCATCAGCGACGTCGAGATCCGCTCGATCCTGATGGCGCGCGCCGACCGGGCGTTCCGCGACGTGGGCGACTTCATGCGACGCACCACCGTGAGCCGTCCGGTGACCGAGGCGCTCGCGCACGCAGGCGCGTTCGACGCGCTCGAGCCGGCTCGTCGTCGCCACCTCTACGTGGCGATGACCACCGAGGCCGAGCGCGAGGGTGATCAGCTCACACTCACGATGGGCGCCGATCCGGCCGAGGGACACCGGTTCAAGGACTACTCCGACGCCGAGGTGGTGCGCGCCGAGCTCGAGGTCCTCGGACTCGACGCCACACGGCACATCGTGAGCTTCTACGAGTCGCTCCTCTGCGACCTCGGGGTCACGCGCTCGAAGGATCTGCGCTCCGCTCGCGGCGGCTCGAAGGTGATCGTCGCTGGCGTGAAGGTCGCCTCGCAGACCCCGGCGATCCGCAGCGGTCAGCGCATCATCTTCCTCACGCTCGACGACGCGACGGGGCCGGTGGAGGTGACGGTGTTCGAGTCGGTGCAGCCGAAGGTGGCGACGACCGTCTTCCACGGGTACGCGCTCGCGGTCGCGGGCGAGCTCAGGCGCACCGGGGTCGGCGGCGTGAGCGTGGTCGCCGAGGAGGTCTGGGATCTGTCGGCGTTGCACCGGGCGCGTGGGGAGGGGCGTCTGCGCGAGGCCGTACTCGGCGAGGCGCGAGGCCCGGCGAGCGCGACACCCGCCGGCGTCGGTTCGCGCTCGCTCTGGCACGCGAGCCCTGGCTCCGCGGGATGATGTTCGGATGACCGGCCGACCACCAGGCCAGACCCTGCCCGACGAGCGCCCGCCCGAACCGATCCTGCACGTCGATCTCGATGCGTTCTATGCCTCGGTCGAGGTGCTGAAGGACCCGTCGCTCGCCGGGAAGCCCGTGGTCGTCGGTGGCGTGGGCGGTCGCGGGGTCGTGAGCTCGGCGTCGTACGAGGCCCGCGAGTTCGGCGTGCGCTCGGCGATGCCCACGGTGCGAGCGCGCCGGCTCTGCCCCGACGGCGTGTTCGTGCCACCCGACGTCGAGGCGTACCAGGCGCACTCGAACCGGTTCCGCGAGGTGCTGCTCGCCCACACCCCGTTCGTCGAGCCGATCTCCCTCGACGAGGCGTTCCTCGACGTCGGCGGTGCCACGATGCTGTTCGGCGAGCCGCGGGCGATCGCCGCGCGCATCCGGGCCGAGGTCGAGCGCGAGGTCGGAGTCACGTGCTCGGTCGGGGTCGCGCCGACGAAGTTCGTCGCGAAACTCGCCTCCGACCACTGCAAGCCCAACGGCATGCTCGTGGTGCCGGCGGACGGCGTGCTCGGGTTCCTCGAGCCGCTGCCGGTCGGCCGGCTGTGGGGCGTGGGGGAGAAGACCGGCGAGGTGCTCTCGCGCCTGGCGGTGCGCACGATCGGCGACCTCGCCGCCACGCCCGAGCCGATCCTCGCGCGTCTGCTCGGCGAGCAGCACGCCCGGCATCTGTCGCAGCTCTCTCACGGTGTCGACGACCGCCACGTCGTGCCCTACGAGGCGCCGAAGTCGGTCGGCCACGAGGAGACGTTCGAGGTCGACCTCGACGACGACGAGACCCTCCTGCGCGAGCTCTTGGCGCTCTCGGGCAAGGTGGCGACGCGGCTGCGGGCCGACGGGTATCGCGCTCGCACCGTGACGATGAAGGTGCGACTGGCGACGTTCACCACGCTCACGCGGTCGAAGACGTTGACCGACCCCACCGACGTGGGCGCGGACCTCTACCACACGGTCGCCGACCTCTACCGCGCCCTGCCGGGGGAACGCCGGCGTGTGCGCCTGCTGGGGGTGCAGGCGAGCGGGTTGGTGTCCGCGGGCGCCGAGCAGCTCGCGCTGCTCCGCGGGGAGCGGTGGGGCGACGTGGAACGGGCCGTCGACCGCATCGAGCATCGGTTCGGGCGCGGCGCGGCGATGCCCGCCTCGCTGCTCGACCGCTCTCGGCGCGACCGGCCGATCTGAACGCGTGGGTTCCATGGTCGGGAAGGCTCCCTATAATCGAGGGGTCCGAAGGGCTACCCCGACGACCGTCGGGCGAGACTCGCCGGAGGAACCGCATGCCCCTGAGCGAACACGAACAGCGCATCCTCGAGGAGATCGAGCGACGGCTGGCCGAGGACGACCCGAAGCTGGTCGAACAGGTCGGGCGCACCGACCTGTATACGCACCTCGCGCGTCGCATCCGGCTCGCGGCGGTCGTCTTCGTGATCGGCTGCGTCTTGTTGCTCCTGTTCGTGGTGAGCCCGTGGATCGCGGCGGTGGGGTTCGTGGCGATGATCGGGTCGGCGCTGCTCATCTACCGGTACCTGGGTCAGCTCGGCCGCGATCAGATCCGAGCGATGCAGTCCGACGGCGGCTCGCTCACGGGCATCATCGGCCGGCTCGCAGCGCGGTTCCGTCCGCCCGGACCGACCGACGACGTCTGAACCCCGTCGGTCCAACGTCCGGACGAGCCGTTCCACGACCGTCGTGACCTCGCGGCTTGCCGCCCTTCCACGCGCTGTTGTACAACGGGGTCCCTTCCCCCTGGGTGCGAGTCGTCGGTCGGTGTTCCGAGCCGCCTTCGGCGATCCGTGCCGAAGGTGTGTGGACGGAGACACGAGACCGAGGGGGCACGCAACCGGATGGAGGGATTCACCACCCACCAGGCCTGCAAGTTCACCGGCTGCACGCCCCGCCAGCTCAGGTACTGGGATCAGATCGGTTTGGTGCAACCATCCGTCCAGGGCACCGGGGGGCGCCCGGGGGTGCCGCGCCTCTACGCGTTCCGAGATCTCGTCGCCTTGAGGGTCGTGAAGTCGCTCCTCGACGGTGGGATGTCGCTGCAGCGCGTGCGCCGGTCGTGGGAGTTCCTGAACAAGCGGGCCGGCATGGACAAGCACCTGTCCGAGGTGAAGCTCGTCACCGACGGTCAGAGCATCTTCAAGATCTGTCGCCGCGACGGCGAGGTCATGGACGCGCTCCGCGACGGTCAGATGGCGTTCTTCGTGGCGATCGACGACATCGCGAGCGGCGTCGAGACCGACGTCAGGCAGTTCCGCGAGGATCGCGAGAGGTTCGTGCGAGCGCTGCGAGAGGCTGCGGCGCAGACCGTCACAGGGACCTCCTAGGGGCCCGGTCCGCTCTCAGCGCCGCCGGTAGGGCCCCGTCAGTCGCTGCGTCCACCCTGCCTCGCGGCGCATCCACCGCACGACCGAGTCCGAGGCGCGTCGCACGGTCTCCGCGTCGTCGCGGTCGAGATCGTCGCCGCCGTACGCGGCGAGGGTCGCGATGGCCGTCAGCCGGTCGAGATCGTCGCCGCCGAGCCGTGCCCCGCCCGCGACGGCTCGGCGGTACTCCTCGAGCGTCTGACCCGGAGCCCTCGGGTGCCCCAGCTCGGCCGCCCGGTCGGTGAACACGTCGTACGTCGCGAGGACCAGGCTGCGCGGTGCCGGTCCGGCGCGTCGCAGCCGTCGCCGTCGTTGCCACGCTCGCACCGGTGGGACGAGCGCCAGCGCCACGCCGGCGGCGACGAGTCCGGCGAGGACCGCGTTGCGCGCAGTCACAGGGCCGGGATCGACGCCCGCAGCTGCGACGCCGAACGGGTCGATCGGCCCGCCACCGCCGCTGCGTGGTCCCAGGAGGCCGGGCGGCACGCCCTCCCGGACGTTGGTGGAGGTCGCCGCGTTCTCAGACCCTTCCGACGCGCCGGCACCTCCTTGACCCTCGGGTCCGCACGGCGACCCGTCGGGGTTGACGCAGGGCGTCGACGCGCCCGGGTCGAGGTAGGGGTAGGCCTCCACGTTCTGGCGGTTCGGGGTCGGCTCGAACGGCACCCACCCGAACGACGGGAAGAACACCTCGACCCACGAATGCGCGTTCTCGGTGGTCACCGAGAATCGTTCCGGCGAGCCCTTCGCATCGCCGGGCGTGAAGCCGACGGCCAGGCGCGTCGGGATGCCGAGCGTGCGGAGCATCACCGCCATAGTGCTCGAGAATTGCTGGCAGAAACCGGCCTTCGTCTCTTCCAGGAACTCCACCATCGCCCGGTCGCTCTGGGAGCCGGGCACGGTGTCGTCGTACTCGAAGTCGCCCCCGGTGAACCGGTCCTGGATCGCGATGATCTTGTCGTACGGGGAGGAGGCGCCTTGGGTCCACGCGACGGCGGTGGCGGCGATCTCGGGCGGCAGGGCCTGAGGGTACTGCGTGTAGCGAACCGTCTCGCCGCTCGCCGGGATAGGGTCTGCTCGCAGCTCTTGGGGAGTGGGCTGCACGACGTCTGCGACGGCCGTGTAGGTCACCCCGGCATCGACGCCGTCCTCGATGAGGACCGAGCCGCCCTCGGGGTCCCACCGCATGCCGTCGAGCTGCGCGTCGGTGGATCGTGGCGGATAGGGGAGCGGCAGCCAGGGGCCCGCGAGCTCGCTCGCGGTCGTGAACGTGACATCGGTCGTCTCGCCGGGAGCCGCGACCGGGGTCGTCGTGGCG
>Ga0075304_1000173_pt1 | contig 16023 bp, 14 predicted proteins | sample Joice_CattailNLA_FD_120067 | JGI IMG/M metagenome (GOLD analysis project Ga0075304, IMG submission 120067) | Natural and restored wetland microbial communities from the San Francisco Bay, California, USA, that impact long-term carbon... | ecosystem: Environmental > Terrestrial > Soil > Wetlands ... | reverse complement strand
TCGCGCTCTCCCTGCAAGGGGTCGTCACGCCCCGCCCGATGACCCACGACCTGATGCGGACGATCCTGGACGACCTCTCGGTCGACGTCCGCCGGATCGAGGTGACCGAGCTTCGGGAGTCGACGTTCTACGCCACGATCGCGATGAACCGACAGGGCGAGGACTACGAGATCTCGTCACGCCCGTCCGACGCGATCGCCCTCGCCGTGCGGATGTCGGTGCCGATCTTCGTCCACGAGGACGTGCTCGAGGAAGCGTCGATCCTGATCCCCGACGACGAGGACGAGGAGGTCGAGAAGTTCCGCGAGTTCCTCGACACCGTCACGCCCGAAGACTTCGCCGGCTGATGGGCGTAAGGGGCGGCTCGCCGCTCAGGTGCAGAAGAAGAGCGTGACGTAGAGGCGGCCGCGGTCGTCGGTCGCAGCGCCGACCGCAACCCGGTCGAAGTCCCGGTCGAGCAGGTTGCTCCGGTGGGAGGGGCTGTTCATGAACGCCCGCTGGAGGTCGTCGACGTCGCGGCTCGTGTAGCCGACGTTCTCTCCCCACGCCCAGCAGCGAACGCCGTAGCGGCTCGGTCCCGACGAATGGAAGAGCCGGCCCCGTCGCGCCATGGCCCTGGCGTGTTTCGTGGCCTCGTCGGTGAGCCGGTGGGCGCGTTCGAGGCGGCCCACCGAGTGACGGGCGCGCGCAGCGTTCGTCTCCCGGTACATCTGCCAGGCGTAGTTGGGGGTCCGCGCCTGCGCGATCGCGGGCACGAGCGTGAGCGACAGCGCGATGGCGGTGGCCGTGGCCAGAGCGCGTACGGTTCGTGTCATGGCTCCCGATCTCCTGCGAACTCGTGGTCCTTCGTGACTAGGGAGGCATCGGGCGGCCACCCGGAGAACTTGAGCCACGGGTCATGCGCATGAAGTCGGTCGACCGTTGACAGGCCCCCATACGGGCCCTACGCTGCCGAAACACATCGACGTGATTCTCGATCCGTGGAGTGATGATGAGTGAAGAGGGGTTCCGCGCGCCCGAGGCCAAACGCATCGCGGGCATCACGTACCGCCAGCTGGACTACTGGACCCGAACGGGCCTGGTCACGCCCTCGGTGAAGGACGCCCACGGTTCGGGTACGCAGCGCCTCTACTCGTTCCAGGACCTCGCGACGCTGAAGGTGATCAAGAAGCTGCTCGACACCGGTGTGTCGCTGCAGCGCGTGCGCAAGGCGGTGGAGCACCTCCGCACGATGGATCGTCCGCCCCATGGGGTGACGCTGATGTCCGACGGTGCGGGGGTGTACGAGGCGCACTCGCCCGAAGCGGTCGTCGACCTGCTCCGCAACGGCCAGGGGGTGTTCGCGATCTCCCTCGACGCCGTCTACACCGATCTCGAGGACTCCATCGCCTCGGCGTCGAGGCAGCGAACCCGGCGCGCCGCGGCCGGAGGGTCGTGAGCGCTCAGCCCGAGAGCCTCGACGTACCGCCTCTCAAGAGCGACACGATCCGCTTCGCGCACGCCTCCGAGCGTCAGTTCGCGCAGCTGCTCGACTTCTACGGCATCGAGTGGGACTACGAGCCGACCTCGTTCGATATCGACTTCGACAAGGAAGGCCGCGTGCTCCAGCGATTCACGCCCGACTTCTTCCTGCCGGAGTTCGACCTGTACATCGAGATCACGACGCTGAACCAGAAGCTCGTCACGAAGAAGAACCGCAAGGTGCGACGGCTCCGCGAGCGCTACCCGGAGGTCACCTGCAAGATCTTCTACCAGCGCGACTACCTGTCCCTCGTGACGAAGTACGGGCTTCGGGACGCTCGCTCCGTCCCCGCTCATGGAGTCGGCCTCGATCTCGGGTCGTAGGCTCGGCCGCTCCGTAGACTGACGGTTCGTGAGGTTCAGCCCGCACACCGACGACGAGATCCGCGAGATGCTCTCGGCCGTCGGACGCTCGTCGATCGACGACCTGTTCCAGCAGATCCCCCCCTCGGTCCGGCTCGACCGTGCGCTCGCGCTCCCCGACGGCGTGAGCGAGATGGAACTCGTGGCCGACCTCCGCTCCCTCGCGAGCCGCAACCGCAGCGCCGACGATCTGGTCTGTTTCGCCGGTGGCGGCGCCTACGATCACTACGTGCCCGCGGTCGTCTGGGCGCTCGCCGGACGCAGCGAGTTCTACACCTCCTACACGCCCTACCAGCCCGAGCTCTCGCAAGGCGTGCTCCAGGTGCTCTTCGAGTACCAGTCGATGATCTGCGAGCTCACCGGGCTCGAGGTCTCGAACGCATCGCTCTACGACGGCGCGACCGCGCTCGTGGAAGCCGTGCACATGAGCACCGGTCGTGGCCGGAACCGCGTGCTGGTGTCGGCCGGCGTCGACACTCGGGCCGTCGAGGCACTCCGCACGGCCGGTCGGGGAGCGGGATACGAGCCGGAGATGTTCGACGGCGAGCCGTCCGTCGCGGACGACGTCGCCGCCGTGGTCGTGCAGCACCCGAACGCGTTCGGTGTGCTCGAGCCAGCGAGGGAGCGTTTCGCTGCCGCGCACGCGGGCGGCGCCACGGCGATCCAGATCTTCGATCCGCTCTCCCTCGGGGTGCTCGCGTCGCCCGGCGAGCTCGGAGCCGACATCGCCGTGGGGGAGGGGCAGGTCCTCGGCAATCACCTGAACTACGGGGGGCCCTACCTCGGCATCATCGCCGGGCGACTGGCCGACGTGCGCAAGCTCCCCGGACGCATCGTCGGCGAGACGGTGGACGTGGAGGGCCGCAGGGGGTACGTGCTCACCCTGCAAGCCCGCGAGCAGCACATCCGCCGCGACAAGGCCAACTCGAACATCTGCACGAACCAGACGCTCATGGCTCTCGCGGCGGCCGTGTACCTGGCGTGGCTCGGACCGGAGGGCCTGGCCGAAGTCGGGCGGCGATGCCTGTCGAAGACCGCGTACGCCGCCGACGCGCTGACGGCCCTGCCGGACGTCACGCCCGCGTTCCCGGGAGCGCCGTTCTTCAAGGAGTTCGCCGTCCGGCTCCCTCGTCCCGCGAGGGCCGTGATCGACGCCATGGTCGAGCGGGGGTTCCTCGCTGGGGTCGCGATGCCGCACGCCGGTGAGGACGTGCTCGTCGTGGCGGTCACCGAACGGCGATCGCGCGACGAGATCGACGCGTACGTCCTCGCCATGGGCGAGGTGCTCGCCGCATGAGCGGAGGGGCACCGATCCGAACGCAGGGCCCGGTGGCATCGACGGGTACGATCGCCGACCACTCATCGTCCGGTCGTCGCGCATCGGCGTTCGCGCCCCTGGACGTGCCCGAGGTCACGGTGCCCGAGTCGCACCGCCGCACCCGGGCTCCGGGTCTCCCTCGGGTCGCGGAGATCGACATCGTGCGTCACTACACGATGCTGTCGCAGCAGAACTACGGGGTCGACACCGGGCCCTATCCGCTGGGCTCCTGCACGATGAAGTACAACCCCAAGGTCGCCGAGACCGTCGCGGCGTTCCCAGGGTTCCAGCGGACCCACCCGCTGCAGCCCGACGCCACGGTGCAGGGCACCCTGGAGATGCTGTGGCGTCTCGAGGAGGCGCTGTGCGAGATCACCGCGATGGCACGGGCGACGCTGCAGCCGCCGGCGGGCGCGTGCGGGGAGATGACCGGGCTGCTGATCATGCGGGCGTTCCATGCGGACCACGGCGGGCCGCGCACGAAGGTCCTGATCCCCGACGCCGCGCACGGCACGAATCCCGCGAGCGTACGCCTCGCGGGGTTCGAGGCGGTCAACGTGCCGTCAGACGAGCGTGGCCTCGTCGACGTCGAGGCGCTCCGGGGACTCGTCGACGACGAGGTCGCCGGCCTGATGCTCACGAACCCGAACACCCTCGGCCTGTTCGAGGAGCGCATCGAGGAGATCACCGCCGTGCTGCACTCGGCGGGCGCGCTCGTCTACTACGACGGCGCGAACCTGAACGCGATCATGGGCAAGGCGAGGCCGGGTGACATGGGCTTCGACATCGTGCATATCAACACCCACAAGACGTTCGCGACCCCTCACGGCGGGGGAGGGCCGGGCGCCGGACCCGTCGGCGTGGCGGCGCACCTCGTCGACTACCTTCCGGCCCCGATCGTCGCCCGCGACCCGGACGGCTCGTTCCGCTGGGATCGCGACCGCCCGAGATCGATCGGACGGCTGCACGGCTTCAACGGGAACATCGGGGTGTTGGTCCGTGCCTACGCGTACGTCTTCGGGCACGGCGGCGACGGGCTCACGGAGGTGAGTGAGCTCGCGGCGCTCAACGCCAACTACCTCGCAGGCAGGTTGGCCGACGCGTTCCCGCTCGCGTATCCCGAGGCCCCCCCGATGCACGAGTTCGTCTCGACGGCGGAGCCGCTCAAGAAGGAGACGGGTATCAGGGCGATGGACGTGGCGAAGCGGCTGATCGATCTCGGGTACCACCCGCCCACGGTGTACTTCCCGCTCGTCGTCGACGAGGCGATGATGGTCGAGCCGACCGAGACGGAATCCAAGCAGACGCTCGACGCCATGGCCGACGCGTTCCTGCAGGCGGCCGAGGAGGCCCACACCGACCCGGGCCTGCTGCACGAGGCGCCCGTCTCCACCCCGGTGCGCCGCCTCGACGAGGCGAGGGCCGCCAGGCACCTCCGGTTGCGGTGGGGGCTCGAGGAGGAGCCCGACCGACGGCCGTGAGCGCTCTCCACGAGGCCCCGTTCCGCTTCACGGTCACGAAGGACGGCCGCGTGCGCATCTCGTGGCGCTCCCGGGTCGTGACGACCGTGGCCGGTGCCGCGGCGGCCCGGCTGAGCGCCTCCCTCGATGCGGCCGATGACGAGGAGCAGGTCCAGCAGCTCCTCGCGCGCGCCACGGGCAACTTCAGGCGGGGGAACGAGCGAGGATGACCCTCTCCGGGGCTATCCGAGGCGAAGTGACATAATGCACGTTATCGGGAAACAGCGTCTCGGGCGGGAGCGTGCTCGGTGGGAGGACGCCGGAAACGCGCCACGAGCCCCCAGAGGGTCACGAGCCACAGCGCCTCCACGACGATGCGCCTGGAGAGCTTCGAGTGGCCGTGCTCGCGTTCGCGGAACGTGATCGGCACCTCCGACAGCGTCGCCCCGAGCTGCCAGGACCGCAGGACGAGCTCGATCTGGAAGCCGTAGCCCTCCGACGCGATCGGATCGGCCACGAGATCCTCGAGCAGGGCGCGGCGGTAGACGCGGAAGCCGCTCGTGGCGTCGTGCAGACGGATGCCCAGCATCAGCCGCGCGTAGGTGTTCCCGACCCTCGACAGGGCGACCCGGCCGCGACTCCAGTTCGTGACCGAGCCGCCTGGCACGTAGCGGCTCCCGACCACGAGGTCGGCGCCCTCCGCCGCGGCGTCGAGCAGCCGTGGGAGCTCGACCGGGTCATGGGAGAGGTCTGAGTCCATCTCCACCACGAGGTCGTATCCCTCGGCGAGGGCGAGCCGGAACCCGTGCAGGTACGCGCTGGCGAGCCCGGAGCGGTGCGGGCGCTCCACCAAACGGATGTGTGGCTCGGTCGACATCACATCGCGCACCAGCGCGGCCGTGCCGTCGGGTGAAGAGTCGTCGACCACCAGGACGTCCACGTCGTGTGGAGCCTTGCGGACCCCTCGGAGCACCTGCTCGATCGTGGCGCGCTCCTCGAAGGTCGGCAGGATCACGAGCGTGCGGCGCTCGCGGGGTCCGAGCGGCTCGGGGGTGGGTCGCGCGCCCGAGCGCCGCCGCGGGACCACGAGGGCCACAGCCAGGAACGCGAGGGCGAGCCAGGGGAGCCAGTCCCCCAGCCGGACGTACCACGTGCGCTGATCTGAGGACCGGATGGTGTGCCGAAGGATAGCGGGCTCGAACAACCCTGCGGATGCGACGATGCGCCCCGATGGGTCGACGAAGGCGCTGATGCCCGAGATCGCCGCGTTCACGTACCAGCGGCCGGTCTCGATCGCGCGCATCTGCGACATCTGCAGGTGCTGGGCGCTCGCCGCGGTGAAGCCGTACGAGGCGTTGTTCACGGGCACGATGACGAAGCCCGCACCCGCGTCAACGATGGCGCGGGTGATGGCCGGGAAGGAGTTCTCGTAGCAGATCGGCGTGCCGAAGGGCGGCAGGCCGGGGCTCTCGAACAGGTGCGTCCCCTCCCCCGGCGTCCGATCCACGGGGACCTGGTCGATGGCCTCGATCCATCCGAGCCGTGCACGGAACGGCACGAACTCCCCGAACGGCACGAGACGGGTCTTGTCGTACCGATCGACCTCCGCACCCGACGCGTCGAGCTGCACAACCGACGTGTGTTGGCTGCCGTCGGCGTCGCCGATCACGGCCCCGATGACCGTCGGCACGGCCACCTCGGCCACGACATCCGAGACGACCGCCCGCAGCTCGGGGTCGGCGGCCGCCGCTGGGTCGAGGGCGCCCTCGCCCCAGACGATCAGGTCCGGACGAGGTTGCGCTTCAAACCGTCGGTGTTGAGCGATGTTCATCTCCGCGACCCGACGATCCTCGTCGGTGGTCGAGCCGTCGCGGGCCTCGCGCACGTCGATCTGGAGCGTGGCGACGTCGATGGCTTGTCCCTCGGCGACCGCGAACGGCAACGCGAGCGGCACGAGGGCCAACGCGGCCGCGACGGCGCCGACCGCGGCGCGTCCGCGCCGGTCCCCTCCCCCGTCGACGAGCTGCGCCAGCGCCGCGTTGACCGTCACGACGGCGAACGTCACTCCCCAGACCCCAGCGACCGTGCCGAGGCGCACGGTGGCGAGGTTGTCGACCTGCGAAACCCCGATCGTGCCCCACGTGAACCCGCCGAGCGGCCACATGCCCTTGCACCACTCGAGCACCGTCCATGCCGAGGCGATGCCGATCACGGTGATCAACGGCCGTCCCGGCCGGCGCAAAGCCGGGACGAGGGCGCCGAACAGCGCCACCCAGAGGGCGGAGACGAGGGTCAGGGCGACCCACGCCATCTCGCCGAAGCGCAGGATCCAGTAGAGGGTCGCGCCGTGGAACGCGAGGCCGTAGGCGAGCCCGAGCACGGATCCCCGGCGCGGGCCGCTCTCGGCGAGCAACCAGAGCAGCGGCGCGAGAGCGATGAACGCGACCGGCCAGGCGCCGACCGGCGGGAACGCCGCAGACAACAGCGCGCCGGAGGCGGCGGCGATCACGAGTGCGAGCGGGAGGGCGGGGCGCGTCGTCAGGCGCAGTCGCGGCACAGCGTCCGCTTCTTGTCCGCCAACTGGCTGCGGTGTTTCACCAGGAAGCAGCGCTTGCAGACGAACTCGGTCTCCTGCATCGGAACGACCCTCGATTCGGCCGGATCGGCAGCCAGCCGCTCCTCCTTCGTGAGGGCGATCACCGCCTCCTCTTCCTCGTCGGCGTCGGCTTCGTCGGCAGCTTCCTGCTTGACCAGCAGCTCCTGGATCGACTCGACGTCGCCACCGGTCGCGGGGTCCGGAGGCACGGTGGCATCGGCGAGCTCGGCCTCGCTGGGCTCGGCTTCCTCGTCGATCTCTTCGGCTTCCTCTTCGACCGGTTCTTCGACGTCGCTCATCGTGTCGCTCATCTCATCCCTCCGAGGGTTCGGCCCTCCCTCGATGCGCGCGTATCCTACTGCCACCGTTGCTTCGTGCAACCACGTCGGTGTCATCGGTTCCCGGCCGTCGCACGAACGTCACGGAACCTCACGTAACGCGCCTGCCGACGGCGGCATTCCCGTTCGAGATGGGGTGGCGCTGGTCGGCGGAGAGCGGCCGGAGCCCTAGATGCGAGGAGGGCCCGAGCGACCTTTGGGGCCGCGACGCCGGGGCGCCGCGTTCTCTACTCAGCCGCTCGGACCCTCGCGCGCCCCCGCCGGAGCGGTGGCGCGGCCGCACGGTACGCCCGCCGGCACGTCGTGGTCAACCGGCGCGGCAGAGAAAGAGTGACAAGGCGCCCCGTGCCGGCGGGCAGAGCCGAGGGGTTCAGCTCGCGAAGACCTCGCGGCCGAGCGAGACGGTGAGCACCGGCCGCAGGCCATCGAGAGAGGGCTCCTCGAAGGGATCGGCCTGGAAGGCCGCGAAGTCGGCATGCAGTCCCGGCACCAATGTGCCCTTCTTGTCCTCCTGGTGGGCGACGCGTGCCGATCCGATCGTGTGCAGGCGGATCGCCTCGCGGCGGGAGAGGCGTTGGGCGGGATCGTGGTGGCGTTCGAGGGCATCGAGCGCGCGCATCGGGTCGAGCGCGGTGATCGGGGCATCGGAGCCGACGCCGACCTCGACACCCCGATCGAGCATCGTGCGGAACGGATTCATGCCGGCGGCGCGTTCGTGTCCCAGGCGCTGTTCGTAGAGCCCGCCAGGGCCTCCCCACGTTGCGTCGAACGCCGGTTGGACCGACGCAGCGAGCCCCAGCATCGCAGCGCGCTCCACCAGCGACGTCGTGAGCATCTCGAGATGCTCGATCCGGTGTCGCCTGGCACGGAAATGCCGACGCTCGCGGGAGTCCAGGGCGTGGTAGACGCGCTCCCAGGCCGCGAGCACCTGCTCGATCGCCCGGTCGCCGATCGCGTGCACGCCGACCTGCAGGCCCGCGGCATGCGCCCCGTGAAAGAACTCGGCAAGCTCGTCGTCGGCGAAGTAGGAGACGCCGTGACCGCCGTCGAGGTACGGGTCGCCGAGCCATGCGGTTCGCGCGCCGATCGAGCCGTCGACGGGCAGGTCGCCGCCGATCGCGGCGAGGCCGTTCCCGATCGCGGTGCCCAGGTCGATCGTGGCCGGGATCGGCGTGGTATCGACCGGAAGGCGGGTTCGATGATCGAGCAGCACCCGCAGATCGGCCTCACCGCTCCAGTGGGGCATCGACATCTCGTGAACCGTCGTGACGCCCCTCGATGCGGCGAGCGAGGCCGCCTGCAGCTGCAGATCCTGCCTCGCCAGATCGTCGGTGGACGACATCGCCCACAACCCGAGCTCATCGTTCGCCTGCTGGGTCACGACACCGGTCGGGTCCCCGTTCTCGTCACGGGCCACCCCCGGGCGGTCGAGCATCCCGGCAGCCTCGAGGGCCAGCCGGTTCGCGAGCGCGACATGTCCGTCGGCTCGCCGGATCATCAGCGGGCGAGCGCACGCCGTGTCGAGGTCGGCGAGGGTCGGGAGCGCGGGTCGATCCCACGCGGACTCGTCGTACCCGAGCAGGAACAGCGGCCCCTCTCCGTCAGCGGCCCGCTCGCGGACGACGCGGAGCAGGTCCTCGGCCGAGTGGGCAGCCCGGACGTCGCCGTTCGCGAGCGAGAGACCCGTCTCGGTGAGGTGCACATGCGCGTCGATGAATCCCGGCACGATCGTGGTGCCCGGCAGGTCGACGATCCGATCCGCCTGCGGGGGATCGCCGACCCCCACACGTTGCACGTGCCGCCCGTCGATCAGCATCCACTCCCCGCTCTCCGGGTAGGCCTGGGTGTGGATGCGGGCGGCGCGATAGAGGGTCCTCACGGCGGGCGCATCATGCCACGAGCCGACCCCGTTCCGACGGAACGCCGCGACACGCCCTCGAGCAGGGTGTCGGGATCGACGACGACCCGGCACTTCGCGGGATGCGCCTGGAGGCCGATGGCGTCGAGCGTCCGAGCGAACGTGGCGGCGGCTCGCCGGGCCCCCCGTCGGTCGTGCGCGAACACCACGATGTCATCCACCCAGCGGAACGAGGGGGTGCCGAACTCACCCATCAGAGCCCTGTCGACCGACGCCAACACCGCGTTGGCCAGCACGGCTGACGGCTCGGGGCCGATGGGGAGGCCGCGGACCCCGTGATCGTCGAAGCGCCGCAGGACCCGGACGATGCGCTCGATCGGCTGCGGGGGGACGCCGAGCTCTCGCAGCGCGCGATCCACGATCGGTGGATCGATCGAGCCGTAGCAGTCGTGCACGTCGCCGACGAACGCCGCCCGCCAGGGCCCCGACGCCGTCGACGCGATCGAGCGCGCGTACCGGCGACGAGCGGCGGCCCATGGCTCGAGCACCACTCCCGTCGAGGTCGATCGCGCTCGGTTCGCGACGACGGCCTCGGCGAGCGCGCGCTCGACCACCGGTGTCACGGCGCCGACGGCGGCCCCGTACCGGTGACGGCTCCGTTCGCCGAGGTGGGTGATCGTGCGAACCCCGCCGCCGGGTCTGGAGACGATCTCGGTACGGATCGACTCGTCGCGCCACCCCGATCTCGGGCTCGGGAGTCGCACAGGACGCTCCTTCCATGCCGCGTCGCGACGGCCGGAAGGAGGGCGGCGTCGATGGCACGTTCTATCCGGGCGCCGCGCCGTACACAATCCCCCGAAGGGCGCACTCAGGCATCACCCGACGCATCCGCCCCCGAACCCATCGGCACCGAACGGCCCACTCCCACGGTCGATGCTCCCGGCCCCGCACGGGCCATATGATTGGCCGATGCTCGACGAGCGTGACCTCGATATCGTCGCCGCCCTCCAACAGGACGCTCGGGCCACCTACGCCGACGTGGCCGCCCGCGTCGGGCTCTCGGCGTCGGCCGTGCACGATCGGGTGCGCAAGTTGGAGCAGCAGGGCGTGATCCGCGGCTACGCGGCCGTCGTCGACCCCGAAGCGCTCGGCCTGTACGTCACGGCCCTTATCGCTGCGTCGCCGCTCGATCCGCGCCAGCCCGACGATCTCCCCGACCGTGTCGCGGAGTTCCCCGAGGTCGAGGACTGCTTCAGCGTGGCGGGAGAGACGAACTACGTGTTGAAGGTGCGCACGCGCACGACGACGGAGCTCGAGGACCTGATCCGCCGCCTGCGCGAGAAGGCCAATGTCGCGACGCGGACGACGATCGCGCTCTCGATCCCGTTCGAGCGCCGCCCCCTGCGGCCCTGACCGGCGCTTGGGGGGTGCTCCCGCCCCGACGTCGACGTTGGGGCGGAGGAACCCTCTCCGGAGTCTCGTGGGATGATGCACCGATGACGCGCCGCCGTTCCCTGGTCGCAGCGCTCGCATTCGTCGCCGGGTCCTGGGTCCTCGTTGCCTGCGGCTCGCCGAGCTACGAGTACGTCCGAAACACCGAGGCGCGAACCGCGTTCAAGGTGCCGATCGAGTGGACGGTCTTCGACGAGGCGACGCTGCAGGGCGAGCCGGCGGGCCCGCCCGTGAGCACCCCCGATCCCGTCGAGTGGCTGATCGGCCTCGATGCCCACCCCTCCCCCACCGTCGAGCACGTGATGTCGCAGGCCGGCTACTACTCGGACTACCCGCAGGGGATCGCCGCTGTGCTGCGGCTCACGGTGCAGCAACGCGACGGCATCAACTACGAGGCGCTGCGAAACCTGATCGTGCCGATCGACGCGATCCAGGACGAGGTCGGCCGTGAGGCGGTCGCGCTTCTCGCCTACGACGATCGCGTCGAGAAGGACGGGTTCCGTGGGCTGCACTTCGAGGCACAGATCTGGGCCTCCGCACTCGAGGGCGATGTGGCAGCCGGAGGTCCCGACGTGTTCTTCGACGATCGGTTCGTGCAGATCTCGCAGACCGCGTACATGGACCCGGCATCCGACAAGGTCTACGTGTTGGCGGTGCTCTGCAGCGCGGAGTGCTACGGCCGCAACCGCGGCGACATCGAATCGGTGATCGACTCCTGGGCGGTGATCGCGTGAGCACGAACGGCAAGGGAACGAACATCCTGGTGGACCGGCCCTCACGGCCGAGGGCATCCGAGCGGCAGACGCGCGCCCCCGCCGTGCTGTGGGATCGCATCAAGCTCCTGATCTTCCTGGGCATCCTGTGGCTCGCCGGGCTCGCGGTCGTGTGGAGCACCACCGTGCGCCCGCTCGACGGGCCTTTCGTCGATGCCGTGCGCATCGCGATCAACGACTACTGGTGGCTGCTCGCGCTGATGGCGCTCGAGTTCGCGCGACAGGTCCACTACTTCATCGAGGAACGCTCGAAGGGGTACTTCCGCTTCTGGCAGCAGTCGGTCTTCGGCGGCACCGAGCGCCGGCTCGCGACGATGAGCGACTACACGCGGTATCGCGCCGGACGCGCGTTCAAGTTCGCGCTGTTCCTGTTGGTGCTCAGCACGATCCTCGGGCGAATCTTCGACACCGACCCCGTCTGGCTCGGCATCGTCGAGGCCCCGGCGCGCCTCGCTGCCGCGCTGCCGTTCGTGTTCCAGCTCGCGTTCGGGTTCTTCTTCGTGATGTTCCAGTTCATCGGCCTGTTCTGGTTCCTTTCGAGGGGCGGCATCGACACGATCATGCCCGACGAGATCGAGACCCGGTTCGACGATGTGAAGGGCCAAGACGCCGCGCTCGGGCAGCTCAAGGAGACCCTGGTGTTCTTGGACGACCCCGAGGCGATCGAGTCGCGCGGCGGCTACGTGCCCGGGGGCATCCTCCTGTGGGGACCGCCGGGTACCGGGAAGACCCTGATGGCGCAGGCCGTGGCGGGGGAGACCGCGAAGCCCTTCGTGAACGTCGACGCCGGCGCCTTCATCAACATGTTCATGGGCGTCGGCATCCTCAAGGTCCGGTCGCTCTATCGCAAGCTCCGCAAGCTGTCGATGCGCTACGGAGGCGCGATCGTGTTCATCGACGAGGCCGATTCCCTCGGCAGCCGCGGACAACAGGTCGCCACCGGGTTCGCCCCCGTCTCACCCTGGACCACGACCCCGAGCTGCAACGGGGTTGCCTACCTCTCGGCCGCCGGACGCGACGCTGCGTTCCATGCGGGGCCGGCGTCGGGCGAGCCCGGCGCGCCGTACAAGGAGCAGGTGATCATGGGCGGCATGGCGGGGGGCGGTGGCATGGGCACGCTCCAAGCCCTCCTCGCCGAGATGTCGGGTCTCACGAAGCCGAAGGGGCTCGTGAACAAGATCCGCAAGATGCTCGGCATGAAGCCGAAGCCGCCGCCGAAGTACCGCATCCTGCACATCTTCGCGACGAACATGCCGAACACGCTCGACCCGGCGATGTTGCGACCCGGGCGTGTCGACCGGCAGTACAAGGTGGGCTACCCGCAGAAGGACGGTCGCCGGGCCACCTTCGAGTACTACCTCGCCAAGGTGAGGAACGACCTCTCCTCCGACGAGATCGACAAGCTCGCGACGATCACGCCGTACTTCTCCGGTGCGTCGATCAAGGACATCGTGAACGAGGGTCTCGTGATCGCGATCCGCGACGACCGCGACACGGTGAGCTACGCCGACGTCGTGAAGGCGAAGCAGCTGAAGCAGCACGGCCTGCCCGACGAGCACGAGTACATCGAGCGGGAACGTCACTCGGTCGCCGTGCACGAGGCATGTCACGCCGTCGTGGCCTACCGGCTCCGCAAGCACGCCGTGATCGACATGGCGACGATCGAGCGGCGCGGTGACGTCGGGGGCTTCGTCTCGTCGATCCCCCCCGAGGACCAGTTCGTGCAGTGGCGCTCGGAACGCGAGATCGACGTGATGACGGCCCTCGGATCGCTGGCCGGCGAGCGCATGTTCTTCGACGGCGATCACTCGATGGGGGTCGGTGGCGACATGCGAGCCGCGACCGGCATGACGAGCCAGGCGCTCGCGTACTACGCGATGGGCGACCGGTTCGCCTCCCGGTCGGTCACGCTCGCGCCGCTCGGCTCCGCGTCGATGGAGACCGGCGGCGATCGCGCCCTCTTCGACTCCGCGTTCGGACAGAGCGTCGAGGAGAAGCTCGCCGAGCTCTACGAGCGCACGTGGACCCTGCTCGAGGAGAACCGTTCCGAGGTGCTGGCGCTCGCCCATGCACTCGAGACCGTGAAGACGATCACGGGCGACGACGTGGAGGCGATCATCGAGGGAACACGCGGTCCGACCGTCGATGGGCGCCCGTACGGCGATCCGTCGTTCCGGCAGATGCTCCACCGCTACCACGAGGCCGTCCTCAGAGCTCACAAGGAGCACGCCGGGGTCGAGTCGCGCATCCCCGTGCCGGTGCCGCCCCCGCCGGTCGAGGTGGCGAGCGGCGACGGCAGCGACCGGGGCGAGTGGCCGCGGCTCACGCAGGGGCCTCCTTCGCCTCCGCGTCCCGACGACGCATAGCACCGACCGGCCGACGGTAAGCTCAGCGCCATGCGCCTGTACAACTCGCTGACGCGCGAGCTCGACGAGGTCCGTCCCGTGACCGAGGGGCACGTGACGATCTACACATGTGGACCCACGGTCTATCGAACCGCGCACCTCGGGAACCTGCGCACGTTCATGCTGGGCGACCTGATCCGGCGTGCCCTGGAGATGGAGGGCTACCGGGTGACGCAGATCATGAACATCACCGACGTCGGACACATGACCGACGAGGCCTCTCCGGAGGCCGTCGACAAGATGGCGCTCGCCGTCGAGGACGAGGGCATGTCGGCGCTCTCGATCGCAGAGAAGTACGCCCGGGCCGTGTTCGATGACGCCGCCGCGGTGGGCATCCGTCCCGCCGACGAGTACCCGAAGGCAACCGAGCACATCCCAGAGATGATCGAGCTCACCCAGACCCTGATCGACCGGGGGCACGCGTACCTGGCGGAGTCCGGCAGCGTGTACTTCGACGTATCGTCGTTCCCCGGCTACGGGAAGCTGAGCGGCAACACCCTCGACAACCTCCGCGAAGGCCACCGGGATCTCGAGACCGATCCGGCCAAGCGACACCCGGCCGACTTCGCCCTGTGGAAGGCTGCCGGTCCCGGCCGGCTCATGAAGTGGGACTCGCCGTGGGGCGTGGGGTTCCCCGGCTGGCACATCGAGTGCTCGGCGATGTCGATGAAGTACCTGGGCGATCGGTTCGATATCCACACCGGCGGCAGCGATCTGAGGTTCCCCCACCACGAAGACGAGATCGCACAGAGCGAGGGCGCGGTCGGCCACCAGGTCGTCTCGATCTGGGTGCATGGGGGGCACCTGCGGCAATCGGGACAGAAGATCTCGAAATCCACGGGGAACACGATCCGGGTCCCGGAGCTCGTCGAGCGGGGTCTCGATCCGCTCGCGTTCCGTTGGCTCACGTTCCAGACGCGCTACCGCTCCGAGATGGACTTCACGTGGGAGTCGATGGAGGCGGCCGACGCGAAGGTGAAGCAGCTCCGCCGGCGCATGGCCGAGTGGGCACCGGCCGCTGCGGAGCTCGGCGAACCTGGGAAGGCCTATGACGCGCGGTTCCGGGCGGCGATCGCGACAGACCTCGACATGCCCGCAGCCGTCGTCGTCGTGAACGCGGTCGCGGGCGATGATGCCGTCGCCGCCGCAGAGCGGTACGCGCTCCTGGCGTCGTGGGACGCCGTGCTCGGACTCGATCTCGAGCGGGAGGCCACGAGCGGATGGGCGCCGACCGACGAGATGGCCACGATGATGTCCCGGCGCGATGCGGCCCGCGCCGAGAAGGACTACGTGGAGAGCGATCGACTCCGCGACGAGTTGGCCGCGATGGGCCTCGAGGTCATGGACACGCCCGACGGCACCAAGGTCCGACCCCGTGACTGAGGGCCTACTCCACGACCTGCAGCTCGCGGGTCGATCGGTTCAGTCGCTCCACTCCCTCGGCGGTGACCGCCACGATGTCCTCGATCCGCACACCGAAGGCCCCTTCGAGGTAGGCGCCGGGTTCGACGGAGAACGTCGTGCCGGGTGCGAGGACCCACTCGTTGCCCTCGACGATGTACGGGGGCTCGTGCACCTCGAGGCCGATGCCGTGGCCGGTGCGGTGGATGAATCGCTCTCCGAGGCCGGCATGCTCGATGATGCGTCGGGCCACGCGGTCGACCTGCTGGGCGGCGACGCCGGGAGCGACCGCCTCGCACGCGGCCATCTGCGCTTCGCGCACGGCGTCGTACACCCGCTCGAACCCGGGAGGCGGCTCACCCACGACGACCGTCCTCGTCGTGTCACTGTAGTAGCCGCCGAGCTCGCCGCCGAAGTCCATCACGACGGCGTCGCGGGGCATGATCGTGCGCCCCTGGGGCTCGTGGTGCGGGGATGCGGAGTTCGAGCCACTCGCCACGATCGTGAAGTCTGCCCGCGCGTGTCCGTTGCGTACCAG
>Ga0075304_1000171_pt1 | contig 16078 bp, 14 predicted proteins | sample Joice_CattailNLA_FD_120067 | JGI IMG/M metagenome (GOLD analysis project Ga0075304, IMG submission 120067) | Natural and restored wetland microbial communities from the San Francisco Bay, California, USA, that impact long-term carbon... | ecosystem: Environmental > Terrestrial > Soil > Wetlands ... | reverse complement strand
CGCGCGCGGCGCGACGGCGGCGCTGGCCGGGGTCGGTCCGTCGACCGTCTCACCCCGGGTCGCCAGGATCTCGGCCAGGCGCGCCTCCATGCGCCGTGCCATGTCGTTCTGGGGGTCGATGCGAAGAGCCTTCGAGGCCAGCTCGTAGGCGCCCTGGTCGTCACCGTCGGCGAGGGCACAGCGGGCCAGGCCCACGACCGCGATAGCGTTGCCGGGATCCAGTTCGACGACGCGCGCGTACATGCCCCTGGCCTGCTCGACCCGATCGACGGTCAGGAGTCGATCAGCCTGCAGGATCTGCTCGATCACCCCTCGAGACTACCCGATGCGTGGCCGCTCGGCCGCATCTCCCCGGGCCGTCGACGAGCTCCTCGAGGATGAGGCTGGCACGCGTCAGCAATGTCGGGCGGCGGTTGAGCGAAGGGTCCTCGATGACGTCGTCGAGCAGGCGACCGAGGATGAGACCGACCCTGGGTCCCTCGGCCAGGCCCAGCGTGTCGCGCAAGTCGCGTCCATCGACGGCCAGGTCGGCGAGCGTCAGCGAGGGACTGGCCAGGCGCTGGGCCATGACGCGCTGCGCGAGCTCCTCCTCGAGGGGCATGGCCGACTCGACTGCCAACCCCGCGGCCGCCTGGGCCCGTGCCATGCGCAGGACCAGCAGGTCGTCGAGGAGACCAGGGGGCACCCGGGCCATGTAGCGCCGGACATCGGCATCGCCCCACGCGGGGGCGTACACCGTCGCCGCCAGCTCGATGAGTGCGCTGACCGCCTCGCGTTCCCGTCCGGGGAGACACAGTCGCAGCAGGAGACCGCGGGCAACCTCCGCACCGGCGTCCGCGAGCAGGGCAGCCAGGGCCACCCGCTCGTTGCCCGCTGCCGCGGCCGCGGCCGCGTCGAGGGTGTCCAGCGATCTGCCGAAGGCGCCTGCGCTGCGGCCGCTGGCGTCTTGTGCCGAGGGCTCCACGGGCAGCGCCTGCAACTCAGGCATCGCCGTGGCCAGGATGCCCGACTCGCGCAGGAGCACGAAGGCCCTCGAGGGCTCAGCCATGCCGAGCATGCGCCGCACCTCGCTGCCCACGCGTTCCTCCGAGACCCAGCCGATGTCCGAGGCATGCGCGCGCATCGCTTCCCAGGTGACCGGCTCGATGGTGAAGCCCAACCAGCCCGCGATGCGTACCGCTCGCAGCAGCCGAAGGGCATCCTCGTCGAAGCGTCGACCAGGGTCGCCCACGGCGCGCACGAGCCTGTCTCGCAGGTCGCCCTGGCCGTCGGCTGGGTCGACGAGCTGTGTTGCCGATTCGAGTCCCCGCCGACCCCAGGCGATGGCATTGATGGTCAGGTCTCGCCGTGCCAGGTCCTCGTAGACATCATCGCTGAAGGTGACGCTGTCGGGGCGGCGGTGGTCCGCATAGCGGTGGTCACGGCGAAAGGTCGTGATCTCCAGGCCGCGGGTCTGGACCGTGCCGAAGCGGTTCTGGTAGGTTGCCCCCGGGAACAGGGCAACGATGTCCTCGGGCCGGGCGTCAGTCGCCACGTCCCAGTCGCGTACGGGCAGACCCAGCAGCGCATCGCGGACCCCGCCGCCCACGAGGTAGGCGGCTTGCCCCTGCTGCCAGAGCCTCTCCAGCACGACCATGGCCTCCGGGGCCACCGGAAACGGCGCTGCCTCGGAGCGCATGGCTGGCGGCGGCACGGCAGCCTCAGCGGTTCAGGGTCAGGTAGTCTCGCCAGGCCCCATTGCGGGGGTCGGCCAGGTACGTCGAGTACATCGCGTAGACGTCGCAGTAGGGTTCGCGGGGCAGCCTGCGCAGGCGCATCCCGGCCTCCTCAGGGAGACGACCGCCCTTGCGATGGTTGCAGGAGCCGCAGGCGGCCACCAGGTTGTCCCAACTGTGACCACCGCCTCGGTGGCGGGGCACGACATGATCGAGAGTCAGCTTCGGGGTGTGCTCCCCGCAGTACTGGCAGGTGTGGCCGTCGCGCAGGAAGACCTCCCGGCGCGAGAGGCGGATGCGCGGTCGTGGCCGCCGGATGCGGTACTGGAGCTTGATGACCGACGGTGCGCGGAGCACGAGGGTGGGGGTACGCACCTCGGTATGGTCGTACTCGATGACCTCCGCCTTCTCGCCGAAGACGAGCCGGAACGCCCTGCGCAGGTCGCAGACGTTGAGCGGCTCGTAGTCGGCATTCAGAAGAAGGACGACGCTATCCAACGCTAACCTCAGGTCGACGTGGCTGGCCACGCTTCGGGCGCATCGTAACGCACAGCACTTGAGATCCCACGCCCGGCCCTCCGCGGGCCCTACCAAAGAGCCAGTCGGGGTCACCGGCTGCGCGCGCACCAGACCGCTCCTGAGGCCTCTTCACCGAAGATAGCGTGGGACGACCGGGTGATGGCGGCATGACCCCAGGGTCCATATCGTTCGCGGCGTCATCGATCCGAGCGCAGACATCGACCAGAAGTCAGGGGATACGGATCATGAACGCCTACTGCCCGGAGTGCGAGACCGAGCTCGACCGTTACACCGGCATCTGCCCGGCCTGTCGCTGGGACCCTCTCCTCTCGACGGATGTGCGCACGGCCAAGACGACCATGCCGCCAGAGATGTCCCTTACCGAGCGCTACCGCGGCACGCCCTACGACTATTCGCTGCAATCCGAGGTGGCGACCCACCAGAGCAGCGTTTCCAAGGGCCGCGTCCTTGTCATCGGTGGCCTCATCGCCGGCGGGGTCCTCTACGGCATCGTGCTCAGCCTCATGGGTCCCTTCTAAGGCTGCGCAGTCGTCCCCAGGCGCCCAGGTCACTTGCCGCCGCGCGGTCGAGGGCCCCGACCGGATCCCATCCCTAGCCAGCCTGGCGCATGACCTGAGTCGCCGTGAGTATGGGTGAGGGGCACGGACGCGCGGCTTGACCCCTGATATCTGCCTACGCTGCGCCTGACGCGACAACTGGCCAAGGAGCCAGCCGGGCGGGGCCAGGCCGGTGCTGTGCCAGCCGGGCGGGCCCAGGCGGGTGCGGCCTGATGAGCGGTGCCTGGGCTGCTGGCGCCGGCGTGGCGCCGGCCTAGCGGACGGTCGCCGGGGCGGTGACGCGCCCGCGGGCGAGCAGCGTGCCGATGCCCTCCGAGCCCAGCGGCTTGGAGTAGAGGTAGCCCTGGGCCATGTCGCAGCCGAGGACGGCCAGGCGACGAGCCTGCTCTCGCGTCTCGACGCCCTTGCCGATGGTCAGCAGGTCCCGTGCGCGGCAGAGGGCCAGGAGGCCTTCGGCGAAGGCGACATCCTCGTCCCTGCCCGTGGCCATGGCTGCGAAGCTGGGGTGGAGCTTGACGACAGAGAGCGGTAGCTCACGGACGACATCGAGCGAGGAATCCAGGCCGAAGTCTTCGATGGCCAGGCCCACGCCGGTGCCGGCCAGAGCGTCGATGGCCGCGGTCTGCTCTGCGCAGCCCTCGCCCAGCTCGAGCGTGAGGGAGGAGGGGTCGAGGTCCGATCGCTTCAGGACCGTGTCGAGGTGGCGGAGCAGGCCGGGGTCGCCCAGCTGTCGCGCCGAGATGTTGACGTTGACCCGGAGCGACTGCATGCGTGCGAAGCCCAGGTGCCACGTGCGAAGCTGTCGGGTGGCTGCGTCAAGGACGCGCTCGCCGATGGGCACGATGAGCCCGGACTCCTCCGCGAGGGGCAGGTACTCGGCCGGCGCGATGGTTCCCATCAGCGGATGCCGCCAGCGCAACAGCGCCTCGACAGCGGCGATGGACCCCGTGCCCAGGTCGATGATGGGCTGGTACTCGAGTCCGAACTCGTTGCGCTCGACGGCCGCCTCGAGCTCTGCGGCGAGGTCGATGGCAGGGCGCTGCGTCCGCGTGCGTACGGTCATGGATGGCACCCTAGCACCGCGACCGCCGCACGGGCCTCCTGACGGTGGTGCCCCCCAGCACCGGGACCATCAGTACCATGCCCGGTGCCGCGGGAGGGCCACTGCCGGCCGCGTGCCATAATCGGGGCATCGTTGTGGCAGCCGACCCAGCTCCGTGCGGGCGACGACCCCGCTGCCGAGCTGGCGGCGATGCCACGAGTCATCTGATCGAGGTCAACGTGAGCGTCGAGACGTCCACCTGGGCCACCAAGATGGGTCTGGCCCAGATGCTCAAGGGCGGCGTCATCATGGACGTCGTCACCCCAGACCAGGCACGCATCGCCGAGGATGCCGGCGCCGTCGCGGTCATGGCGCTGGAGCGCGTGCCCGCAGACATCCGTGCCAGCGGCGGCGTAGCGCGCATGAGCGACCCGGGCCTCGTCAGCGCCATCATGGAAGCGGTGACCATCCCGGTCATGGCCAAGGCTCGCATCGGCCATTTCGTGGAGGCCCAGGTGCTCGAGGCCCTGGGCGTCGACTACATCGACGAATCGGAGGTCCTGACGCCTGCCGACGAGGCCAATCACATCGACAAGCACGCCTTCAATGTGCCCTTCGTCTGCGGCGCGCGGGACCTCGGAGAGGCTCTTCGTCGCATCAACGAAGGCGCCGCCATGATGCGTACCAAGGGCGAAGCCGGCACCGGCGACATCGTCGAGGCCGTGCGCCACATCCGGGCCGTCAATGCCGGCATCCGGGTGCTCGGTGCGATGCGCAAGGACGAGCTCTTCACGGCGGCCAAGGAGCTGGCTGCGCCGTACGAGCTGGTGTCTGAGGTGGCAGCGGCAGGCAGGCTGCCAGTCGTCAACTTCGTGGCCGGCGGCATCGCCACCCCGGCGGACGCGGCTCTGGCCATGCAGCTCGGTGCGGAAGGCGTCTTCGTCGGCTCCGGCATCTTCAAGTCCGAGGACCCGGCCACCACCGCGGCAGCCATCGTGCAGGCCACCACGCACTTCGACGACGCCCGCATCATCGCCGAGGTCTCTCGTGGCCTGGGCGCACCGATGCGCGGTCAGGCCGCGGCATCGGTGCCCGAGGAGGAGCGTCTCGCGGTACGCGGCTGGTAGCGGCACGTCACGACCAGCCGCGCAAGGCGTCACGGTGGCCGGGGTGCGTTGATGAGGATCGGGGTGCTCAGCCTCCAGGGCGCCGTCGCCGAGCACGAGGCCGTGCTGGCCTCGGTGGGCGTGGAAGCCGTGCAGGTGCGCCTCCCGGAGCACCTCGGAGACCTGGCCGGACTCATCCTGCCGGGAGGCGAATCGACCACGATGCGCAAGCTCATCGAGCGCTGGGGCCTGCGTCAGCCCATCCTCGAGCTGGCCAGGCGCGGAGCGCCGATCCTGGGCACCTGCGCGGGCATGATCCTGCTGGCCCGGCACATCACTGACGGCGACGAACCGGTCCTGCCGTTGCTCGACGTCAGCGTCAGACGCAACGCCTTCGGCCGCCAGCTCGATTCCTTCGAGGCCGATGTGGCCGTGCCCGTGCTGGGGGACTCGCCGGTGCACGGCGTCTTCATCCGCGCGCCCGTCGTGGAACGTGTCGGTGACGATGTGGACGTGCTGGCGAGGCTCGAAGACGGTCGCATCGTGGCCGTGCGGCAGCGCAACGTCCTGGCCACCGCCTTCCACCCCGAGCTGGCCGGCGATCCGCGCTTCCATCGCCTGCTGACCACGATGGCCGGGGCCTACCTGGAACCCGCCGAGGGCACCGGCCGGCGCCACCACCCCATCCGGCGAGGGCGGTTGGAGGCTGCGCGATGAGCGAGACCGCCTGCCCAGTCTGCCCGGGCGGCTCCCCGGTGGAGGGCTCAGCATGCCGGTGACGACACGCACGGCCCGGGTTCGAGGGGCCCGCATCACCGACCTCGCTGCTGTCGGTGAGCTCTCCCGCCTGGCCCACCCCCCCCAAGCCGACGCACACGGCCGCGGTGCTGGCGACGCGAGGACGGGCAAGGGGAGCGTGGCCGAACGACCGGAGCGTCCGACCCGCTCCCTGGGACTTCCGGTGACGGCCAGCCACGTGTCGGTGTTCAGCCTCTTCCGCATGCCCCTGGGCGCATTCCAACCTCACGACCAACTCTATGTCTACGAAGAGGACGGCCGATTGGCCGGCTTGGCGCGCGTGGAACGCGACAGCGACCGCGACGAGTGGACCGTCGTCGAGCTCGATGCGGTCGACAACGGGGACGCCGGCGACATCCGCTTCAGGCTCGTGCAGCACCTATTGCGTGATGGTTCGCGTCGCGGCGCGTCGCGCTTCCACGTGGCCTGCGCAGACAGAGGCGGCAATGTGGAGCTCTTCATGCAGGCCGGCTTCGCGCGCTACGGAGAGGAGACCGTTCTCTTCCGCGACCCTGACCTGCGCTTGCCTGGTCTGCGCAGCGTCGATGCGGAGGCAGCCCGGATCCGTCCGGTCGTGGCGCAGGACGCCCTTGAGCTGGCGCGCTTGTACCGTCGCGTCACACCCGCCCCGGTGGCCCGCCTCGAGGGCTACCGACTCAGCGACTGGGAGCGCCTGTCCGGCCGCTCGAGCGTGCCGCGGACATCACTCACGCCCATCCTGCGCTTCGCCGACGTGGAGGCCTACGTACAGGAGGCCGACCGGGCCGACGGCGGGCTGCTGGCCATGCTGCAGCTTGGCGTGGCCAAGGAGCAGCAGCCCCATTACATGCGCGTGCTGAGTCTGCCCGAACATGACCCCGGCGCGCTCATCCGCTTCGGGCTGGCCATCATCGGCAAGCGCAGCGGGGCCGCGCACGCCGGCACGCCCGGCCACCTTCACGGCGTCATGTCCTGCGTGCGGACCTACGAATCTCCGGCCGAGCACCGCTTCGAGGACCAGGGCATGGAGGCCATCGCCACGCTCTCCCTGCTGGTCAAGGAGGCACTGGTGCGGGTCGCCGAACCCTCGCTCGTGCCGGCCGTCTGATGACTCCCCCAGCCGTCGGAGGATCCATGTCCGCCAGTCACACCAGCCCCAGCAGCGACGACCTCCATGCTCTCCTCGAGGCACTGCCGCCGGAGATCGGCGAGCACATGAGGGCGCTGCCGCGGGTGAACGACATCATCGAGGTGGTCATGGACCTGGGCCGCAGGCCGGAGGCTCGCTTCGGCGGTGGCGGTGAGGAGGTGCTGCTCGACCGCGAGGTCGCTGCCGAGGATATCCAGTACGTCATCGACCACGTCGGTTCCTTCGGCGAGGACAACCGCGCCGGCATCGAGCGCACCCTCCACCGCATCAGTGCCATCCGCAATCGCAGCCGCAAGATCGTGGGCCTCACCTGCCGCGTCGGCCGGGCCGTCTTCGGCACCATCGAGATCGTCGAGGATCTCGTCGAGTCCGGCCGCTCCATCCTCATCATGGGCCGTCCGGGCATCGGCAAGACGACCATGCTGCGCGAGGCGGCGCGCGTCCTTGCCGACGACCTCGACAAGCGCGTCGTCATCGTCGACACCTCCAACGAGATCGCCGGAGACGGCGACATCCCGCACCCTGGCATCGGCCGTGCCCGGCGCATGCAGGTGCGCACGCCGGACCTCCAGCACGCCGTCATGATCGAGGCCGTCGAGAACCACATGCCCGAGGTCATCGTCATCGACGAGATCGGCACGGAGCTGGAAGCACACGCAGCACGCACCATCGCCGAGCGGGGCGTCCAGCTCATCGGTACGGCACACGGCAACAACCTCGACAACCTCATGCTCAACCCCACGCTGTCCGACCTCATCGGCGGTATCCAGACCGTGACCCTGGGCGATGACGAGGCCCGCCGCCGGCGCACCCAGAAGTCCGTCCTCGAGCGCAAGGCCCCGCCGACCTTCGACGTCGTCGTCGAGATCGCCGATCGCGACCGCGTCGCCGTCCATGTCGATGTCGCCGAGACGGTCGACGCGCTCCTGCGCGGTGATCCCCTGGCGCCGGAGATGCGCTGGCGCGACGAGGGCGGAGTCCACCGCTCCCAGGCCCGGCAGCGGCCCGGGCCACGTTCGCGATTGCCGGGCGAACGCTTCGGGGGACTCGTCGGTCCCGGCTTCGGCGGCTGGACGGTGGAGCCTGGCGGGCGCGCTGATCCGCGTCGCGAGGCCATGGCCTACGGCACCACTGAGGGCGGGCGATCGGGCGGCGTCTCGCGTGCCCGCGGCCGGAATCGCAGCCGCGCCGTTCCCGACACCGGCAGCGGCCTGCCCGGCGGAAGTGACCTGTCCGGCGGCAGCGGCCTGCCCAGCGATGCAGCGCTGCGCCCCGCGGACGCCCTCGGCGTGTTCCGCGCTGGTGACATCGCCGACCGCGGGCCGCTGGAGCGAGGTACCCCGGCTCCCGAGCCACGTGCCCGCGACAGTCGCGAGTACGAACGCCAGGCCGAGTGGCGCGCCTCGGCCAGTCGGGCCATGAGCGAGCTGATGTCGAGCACCGATGAGGCCGGGGCCAGCGCCGACTTCATGAGCCGTCCGGCCGCGACTGCCCAGATGGAGGCTGAGGATGCGGCCGCGGAGGGAGCGGCTGAGCTCACAGAGCGCTATGTGGACGAGGAGGCGACGCTCATCCGGCTCGCCGAGCGGCAGGTCGGCGGCATGACACTGGAGCCCATGAGCGTGCTCGGCTACGGTGTCAGCCGCAAACGCCTCGAACAGGCCATCAAGGACCTGCAGCTGCCCGTCATCGTGGTCCGCGAGCCAGACGAGGCCGACCTTGTCATCACGCTGCGCAACACCTACAAGCAGCGCTCACCGACCATCCGCGAGGCTGAGCTTCGGGGCCTGCCCATCTACGTGCTCAAGTCCAACACGGTGCCCCAGATGCAGGCCATCCTGACCAGCCTCTACGCGCTCGATACCGACCCCGCCAAGCTGGCTATGCGCGAGCTCGAGGAGGCCATCGACCTGGTGCGCACGGAGGCCAAGCCGGTCGAGCTCTCGCCCCAGAACGCTTTCGTGCGCAAGCTGCAGCACCGTGCCGCCGAGGCTGCCAACCTTGTCTCGCGATCGCGCGGCCGCGAGCCATTCCGGCGCGTGCGTGTCTATCCGGAGAAGGCTCGGGCGTGGCACTGAGCATGCGGCGTCCGGCTGGACCGGCGTGGGCGTGACCGCGAGCCAGACCACGGGGGCGACGGCATGGCGCGGAGGTCGCGGCCGCTTCATCGTGCTCGAGGGGCCCGATGGGGCGGGCAAGTCCGTGCAGGCCACCAGGCTGGCTGAGCGCCTCGCCGAACGCGGCCTCAGCGTGACGCTCACGCGCGAGCCGGGTGGCACGCGACTGGGCGAACAGGTCCGGGACATCCTGCTCGACCCATCGGACGTAGCGCGTGGACCCATCGCGGACGCCCTGCTCTTCAATGCCGCGCGCTCGCAGCTCGTGCCCGAGGTCATCCAGCCGGCCCTGGCACGGGGCGACATCGTGGTCTGTGACCGCTATGCCACGTCAACCATCGCCTACCAGGGCTACGGCAGCGGCCTCGATCTCGAGATGCTCGCCGCCATCGCGACCTGGGTGACCGGCGGACTGAAGCCCGACCTGGTGGTGTTCATCGACGTGCCTGTGGAGCTGGGTCTGGCTCGCCGCGACGCTGGTCGCGTCGAAGAGATGACGCGATTCGAGGATGGCCAACGTCACGACCTGGCCTTCCACGGGCGCGTGCAGGAGGGCTACCGGGCCATGGCCGCGGCCGACCCCGATGGCTGGCGGGTCATCGATGGCCGGGGCACACCGGACGACGTGGCCGAGGCTGTGTGGCGAGCGGTGGACGCTTCGTTCCTGCGCCAGGAGTAGGCGGGGTCATGGCAGACCCTGTGCCACGGTCCCGTGCTCGCGGTCAGGTGCTGGTGGCCTTGACCCCGTGGACCGTGCCAGGGCCCTTCGTCTTGGCTTGCGCCAGGGCCTGCTCTGCGGCCGCCACCAACTCGCCGCCCGAGGCGCCGTCGGCGGGATGATGGACCACAGCCGCTGACACGCTGACCGTGGCCTCGCCGACGGGCGGCAGCTTCCTGATGGCATCGCGCAGGCGCAGGGCCACGATGCCGCCGGCGTCGCCCGGGGCGATGACGACGAATTCGTCGTCACCGAAGCGAGCCACCGTGTCGAGCAGGCGCACGCGATCGGCGATGGCGGCGGCGACATGGCGCAGCACCTCGTCCGCCACGCGCGCGCCCTGCTCCTCGCCGATGGCGCTGAGGCCGTCGACGTCGAGCATGACCACGGCCAGCGGGCTACCTTGCCGCGAGGCGCGCGCGATCTCCAGCTCCAGCATGCGCTCGAATGTGACCCGGTTGGCCAGCCCGGTCAGACGGTCCGTGTGCAGGAGTCGGTCAGCGTGATCGGAGCGCTCCCAGGCGGAGTTGCGCAGGCGCGCCTGGCGGATGGCCACCGCGGCCAGGTCGGAGATGGCCAGCACGGAGTCAGGGATGTCCTCGATCGGTGGTACTTCGACACTCCAGCCCAGAACCAGGAGGCCCTCCAGGAAGGCGCCGTCCTCGTCCTCGACCACGAGCGGGCAGAGCAGACAGGACTGCGAGTCACCAAGGACGTCCGCCAGTGCGGTCGGGACCGGTGCTGCGAGGGCTGGCGAGCGGTCCTCGACGGTCTGGGCCAGGGAACCGTTGGCAGCGGCTGTGGGCAAGACCATCGAGCCGTCGAGCAAGAGGAGCACCCCGGCATCGATGTCATGCAGGAGGATGGCCACCTCGTCTGCGGCGCAGGCGCCGGCGGCCTGGGCGGACAGCGCCTCGAGCTTGTCGTCGAGGCCGCCGCCGCGGGCGACCACCCGGGCGGCGTCAAGAAGGCTGAAGGGCGAGGCTGACTCGGGCATCGTCGCACGATGATAGTGCTGCTGAGCCGGCCTGCCTACTCATCGTGCGCTTCGAATCTCCGGCCCAGCGTGGCAGCCTCGCCGAGCAGACGGTGGTAAAGCTCGGCATCGACGTTGCCGCCACTCACCAGCATGACCGTGTCGCCGCCCGCTTCGAGATCCGCGCGGTGGCGCTGCCAGGCTGCGAGGGCCAGGGCACCCGAGGGTTCGACGACGATGTGCGCATGCACGGCCGCCTCGAGCATGGCCAGCTTGATGTCATCCTCGCTGACCGTCACGACGTCATCGAGCAGGCGGCGCAGGTGGGCGAAGGGGATGCGGCCTACGGCACTGCTGCGCACCCCATCGGCGATGGTCCGACCGGTCAGCTCGGGGTCCCAGCGCACGATGCGGCCCTGGCGCATCGAATCGGCCGCATCCGCGGCCAGCTCGGGCTCCACGCCGATGACACGGGCCCCCGGGCGCAGGCCCTTGACGGCGACGCAGATGCCGGCGCACAGGCCGCCACCACCGATGGGCACGAACACGGCCAGGGGACGGTCAGCGGCTGCGCCCATCTCACCCAGCTGGGCCACGATCTCGAGACCCGCCGTGCCCTGTCCGGCCACGATGCGGGCGTCGTCGAAGGAGGGCACAAGCGCCATGCCATGGCGCTCGGCGAGCTCGTCGGCGCGGGCGATGCGCTCCTCGTTGTCGGAGCCCACGAAATCGATCTCGGCGCCGTCGGCGCGCACGCCGGCGACCTTGATGGCCGGCGCGTCGCGGGGCATGACGATGACTGCGCGGATGCCCAGCAGGCGTGCGGCACGGGCCACGCCCTGGGCATGGTTGCCGCTCGAATGAGAAACTACGCCAGCGGCGCGCTCGGTGTCGCTGAGCTGGCTCAGGGCGTTGTAGGCGCCGCGGATCTTGAAGGCGCCGATGGGCTGCAGGTTCTCGGCCTTGAGCCAGGCCCGCGGCCCATCGGGCTCGCTCGGCAGGGCCCCGAAGGCCAGCAGCGGCGTGCGCAGGGCGACACCCCTGATGCGCTCCGCCGCGGCCTGCACATCGGCCAGGTCGACTTCGTCATCCTTGAGGCTCGCCGGGTCATCAGCCAGGTTCGCCTGGTCGAGATGGGAATGGGGGGCCGCGTGGGGTGAGCTGTCGCGAGTGGTCACCTCGGTATACTGCCGCCAACCGTCAGCGCCGTGCAGGAGGGGTCCATCGGTCGTGACCATCAGGGTCGCTAGCTCGCAGGACCGGGCCGATCTCGAAGCGATTCCGCGGCGCCGAGCCTCCAAGGTCGACGACCTCCGTCCCACCTACGGGTTCGATGACGTCTCCCTGGCGCCTGGTCCCCGCACCATCGAGCCGGACGACGTGGATCTTTCGGTGAACCTTGCGGGCCTCGATCTTGCCATGCCCCTGCTGGCGGCGGCCATGGACGCCGTCACGGACGTCCATCTGGCGGCTGAGCTGCGCCGGCTCGGCGGGCTCGCGGTCATGAACCTCGAGGGCTTGCAGACACGCTACGCGGAGCCGGCCGAGGTCCTTGAGCGCATCGCCACGGCTCCGGCCGAAGAGGTCCAGGAGACCCTGGCTGCTGCCTACGCGCCGCCCATCCAAGAAGACCTGCTGGCACGGCGCATCGGGGAGCTGCATGCGGCGGGCTCTTGGGCAGTCCTCTCGGCGACGCCGGCGGCGGCGCGCCGCTGGGGCCCCGTCTGCGCCGAGCAGGGTGCCGATGCCTTCCTGGTCCAGTCGCAGGTCTCGTCCGCGCAGCACCTCGCCTCAGGGTACGAGCCACTCGAACTCTCGGAATTCACGAGGCTGATGGGTATCCCGGTGGCAGTCGGCAACACCACCTCCTACGAGGCGGCGGCCCAGCTCATGAAGCAGGGCATCGCCGCGATCTTCGTGGGCGTTGGTCCCGGTGCCGCCTGCACGACCCGCGAGGTGCTGGGCATCGGCGTGCCCCAGATCTCCGCCATCGCCGACGTCGCCGCGGCGCGGGACGATCACTTCGAGCGCACCGGCTGGTACGTGCCGGTGGTGGCGGATGGCGGCATGCGCCGCGGCGGTGATCTGGCCAAGGCCATCGCCGCCGGTGCCGACGCGCTCATGCTGGGCTCGCCGCTGGCGCGGGCCTCGGAGGCGCCGGGGCAGGGTACCAACTGGGGCATGGCCGCGCCCTCGCCCACGCTGCCGCGGGGCACGCGCATCAGGGTCGGCACGGCGGGCTCCCTGGAGCGCATCCTCCTTGGCCCGTCGCAGGTCAGCGACGGTTCGGAGAACCTCATCGGTGGCCTGCGACAGTCGATGGCCGCGCTCGGCGCCGCGGACATCCGTGCCATGCAGCAGGTGGAGATGGTCTACGCCCCGGCCGTGGCGCTCGAGGGCAAGTCCTGGCAGCAGGGTCGCTGAAGCGGCCGTGTGCCGCAGGGAGGGACATCGGTGAGCCTGGACGACTTCGCTCGGGTCCCGCTCCTCTTCGGCCCCTCGCCCGTGCAGCGGCTGCCGCGACTCTCCGAGGCCCTCGGCGGCCGAGTGGAGATCTGGGCCAAGCGAGAGGACTGCAACTCCGGCATCGCTTTCGGCGGCAACAAGGTGCGCAAGCTGGAGTACCTGATGGCCGAAGCCCTTGCGCAGGGCTGCGACACCCTGGTGTCGATCGGCGGCGTCCAGTCGAACCACACCCGCCAGGTCAGCGGGGTGGCTGCCCACCTCGGCCTCGCGGCCGTCACGGTGCAGGAGCACTGGGTCGACTGGGCCGACCCCGTCTACGAGCGCGTCGGCAACATCCAGTTGTCGCGCATCATGGGCGCTGAGGTCCGGCTCGATGACGCTGGCTTCGACATCGGCATCCGCGATTCGTGGCGGCGCGCACTGGAGTCGGTGGAGGCCGGCGGCGGCAAGCCGTATGCCATCCCGGCGGGCGCCTCCGACCATCCGCTCGGCGGGCTCGGTTTCGCGGACTGGGCGCGCGAGGTGGCGGCCCAGGAGGCCGAGTCGGACGTCTTCTTCGACACCATCATCGTCTGCACCGTGACCGGCTCGACGCAGGCAGGCATGATCGCGGGCTTCGCGCTGGAAGACCGCGCGGACCGTCGTGTCATCGGCATCGACGCTTCCGCCACGCTGGCCCAGACACGCGAGCAGGTGGCCCGCATCGCTGCCGACACAGCCGAGCGGATCGGTCTGCGGCGGCCTCTGCGCGAGGACGAGGTCATCCTCGTGGCTGGCTACGAAGGACCAGCCTATGGCTTGCCTGACGAGGCCACGGTGGAGGCCATCCACCTGGCGGCTCGGACAGAAGGCATGCTCACGGACCCGGTGTACGAGGGCAAGTCGATGGCAGGGCTCGTGGGCATGGTCCGCTCCGGCGAGATCCCGGCCGGCTCGCGGGTCCTCTACGCCCACCTGGGAGGCCAGCCGGCTCTGTCCGCGTATGTGGCCGCGCCCGGCCTGGGTTGAGCCGCGGCCGGCGCCGCTCGGGCGCCGATCTGGTGCCGATCCCGGTGTGCTCTCGGCAGCTCGGTCGGCCGAAGGTACCTGCCAAGCCCCCGTACCCGGCTCCCATACCGTTGCCTCGACGCACCGGCCACAATCCGGTCGTGATGGACCCTGTTACCGGGGTCGGCAGTCGTGCGCCGTTCATCGCCGTCGCCGCCGCACTCCTGCTCGCCCTGTTCCTCTGGCTGCCCCCTGGCGTGACGCAGGCCGCTGGCTGGACGACGCTCCGGCGCGTCACTGACGAACCTGGTTCGCGGCTCGACTCGCTGCACCAGATGTCCGCCGACCGCGGCCGGCTCCACCTCGTATACCCAGGCATCGGTCCTGGCCTGAGCGACGACCGGGTCCTCTACCAGCGCTCCGACGACGACGGTGGCACGTGGTCGGCCCAGGCCTCCCTGTTCGAGGCCACCAGGACGCGACGCAGCGTGTCGCCCAACCTTGCTCTCGCGGCACGGGGCGGCGTGGTGGCCGTCGCGTGGCGCGTCAGCGGGCCCGAGGAGCACGCCCTCTTCGTGCGTGTCAGTCGCGACGGCGGCCGCTCCTTCCGCAAGCGCGAGTTGCTCTTCGCCACCAGGAATGAGGACGGCATCGGCGTGCCGGCTGTCGCCGTGGCCTCCGGGGGCAAGGTCATCGCCGTAGCCTGGACCGACCGCGCCAACGGCAAGATCAAGCTACGTGCCAGCCGGAATCGCGGTGGCACATTCGGCAAGCCGCGGATCCTGGGTCGCACCCGGCTCTCGATCGACTGCCGTGAGAACCTCACTGATGGCCTCGTCGGCCTCGTCGCCTCTGACCGCGTCATCCACGCCGCCTGGTCGGAGTCACCCAAGCGCCAGTGCCAGGCGAGCAGCGTCCGCGCGCGGACGTCCCGTGATGGCGGCCGCGGTTGGAGCGATGCGCGGACGATCACCGATCGGCGCAGCTACGGATGGCCGGAGCTGGCGGCTCGCGCGAGCACCGTCATGGCCACGCTGCAGGCAACCTCCGGCGACATCATCGTGTCGCGCTCCGGAGACGCCGGCGGGAGCTGGGAAGATCGGCTCGTGAAGGCCCCCAAGGGACACAGCTTCAGCGCCGCCGATGTCGTGCTCATGTCCGGGGGCAGGGCCATGATCACCTACGTCAACGAGACAGTCCGCGGTTCCCGCCTCATCAGCACCAAGGTGGTCACGCGCTGGAGCCCGGACGACGGGGTCAGCCTGCGCCAGCCCAAGGCCGTCACGACCGAGGCCAAGCGACTGCGCATGGCCCCCAACATCGCCGCCAACCGCAAGCGCGCCACCATCGTCGTGCAGTCAGGCCCCCTTTCGGGCTCGCCGAGGAACGTCTTCGTCACGCGCCGCCGCTGACCACGCCGTCGGGCACCCGGCGCCAACGCGCCGTCACGCGCCACCGGCGCCGACCACGCCCTCCGGCGCCGCCGCTGACCTGCGCTCCCGACGGGTGTGGCGAACGCCCAGCTCGTGGCTGTACCGCCCACGAGCTCCGTTATCGCAATGGCTGACATCGGGCGGCTCGAATCATCCATTCATGGAGAGTCAGGGTGCGATGGCAGAAGCGGAGGCTACGACTTCACGCTCAGGAACGAGCGACCGCGACCCACAGTCCTCGGCGGCACCAAGCCAAGGGCGCGCGACTACCGCGACGCAGCTGAGCGCCTCCGTGCCGCTGAGCGTCTCCGCGGCGCAGGCCACGGGTGACCTGATTCGCGGGCTGTTGCAGAGGACATCTGCGATGGACTCGCCACGGCGGACCGGAATGCTGGGCCGGTAGGGCTTGACTTCCGGGTCGGCTTGTCGACGATAGGATCCTTCACACGCCAGAAGGAACTGCCCATGTCCAGGCACGCCATGATCTCGATGTT
>Ga0075304_1000168_pt1 | contig 16257 bp, 18 predicted proteins | sample Joice_CattailNLA_FD_120067 | JGI IMG/M metagenome (GOLD analysis project Ga0075304, IMG submission 120067) | Natural and restored wetland microbial communities from the San Francisco Bay, California, USA, that impact long-term carbon... | ecosystem: Environmental > Terrestrial > Soil > Wetlands ... | reverse complement strand
TGACCCGCTGCCCTGGGACGGCCTGAGCGTGGGCGAGCTGCAGGCGCGGGGTCCGTGGGTGGCGGCGGCCTACCTCGATCCGGACGACGATTCGAACACGAGCCGTTTCGATGCTGGCTGGCTGCGCACCGGCGACGTGGCCCGCATGACGAGCGACGGCACCGTCGAGATCGTGGACCGCGACAAGGACCTTGTGAAGTCGGGCGGGGAGTGGATCAGCTCGGTAGAGCTGGAGCGCGAGCTGATGGCACATCCGGCCATCCGTGAGGCGGCAGTCGTGGCGCAGCCACACGAGCGCTGGGGTGAGCGACCGCTGGCCTTCATCGTCGTCGAGCCGGGCGCCTCGATCGACCTCGAAGGCGTGCGCGCACACCTCGCCACTCGGGTGGCCAAGTGGTGGATCCCGGAGCGCATCAAGCTCGTGTCGGAGCTACCCAAGACCGGGGTCGGCAAGATCGACAAGAAGGAGCTGCGGGCGACGTTGGGCTCGTAGGAGTGCCGCTGGCAACGCGAGCAGCGCGAGTCACCCGTGACTACACGCGACGGAACAGCTGGTCGGAGTGGCCACTCAGGGCACCGACCAGGCTTCCCCGCGCGCCCGATCGAGCCCCACTGAGCGTGCATCGTGCATGGGCCGGCCTGCCCGGTGCTCGGCCGGGGCGCAGATATGCGAGCCAGGGCCTGCGAAACTCGGGGCTACTCGTAGAAGCGGAAGACCGCTTGCGCCACGCACGCGGGCTTGTCCGCCGCGTCGCACTCGATGACGAGCTCGGCGACGACCTGAACGCCACCGCTCACGGCTTCTACCTCGGCCAGGCGGGCCGAGGCGCGGATGCGCGAGCCCACTGGCACCGGGGCCGGGAAGCGCACGCGGTTGAGCCCGTAGTTGACGGCCATGCTGGTGCCCTTCACCTCGAGCAGCTCCGACCACATGGGGATGACCATGGCCAGTGTCAGATAGCCGTGGGCGATGGTGCCCCCGAAGGGGCCCTCGCGCGCACGTTCGACATCGACGTGGATCCATTGGGCGTCGCCGGTGGCTCCGGCGAAGGCATCGACGGCGGTCTGGCTCACCTCCAGCCAGGAGCTGCTTCCAAGGTCGGTCCCGGCGAGCTCGAGGAGATCGGCGGGACGCGTGACGCTGAGGCTCACGACTCGGGCAGCTCGGGCAGGGTGATGCCGTAGGACTCGGGCCGCGCGCCGATGGTTTCGGCGAAGGCATCCGCGATGGCGTCGGCGTCCCAGCCGCCATCACGGAACGCGGTGCGCACCTCGGCGGGGTGGCACCACAGCGAGAGGCGGTCACCGCCGATGCCGAGGCACTGTCCGGTGACGTCCGCGGAGGCGTCCGAGGCAAGGAAGACGACGAGGCCGGCACAGTCCTCCGGGCTGCCCAAAGGCACGGCACGTCGCACCGCGGCAGGGACAGGTTCTCCACGCTCGAGCATGCCTGCCCAGTGCTCAAGAGCGGGGATCGTGCGCGTCATGGCCGTGGCTGCGGTGGGGATGACGGCGTTGACGGTGACCTCGGAGCGAGCCAGCTCCAGGGCCCAGGTGCGCGCCATGGCAGCGATGCCGGCCTTGGCTGCCGCGTAGTTGGTCTGCCCGAAGTTGCCACGTTGGCCAGCCGGGGAGCCGACAAGGATGAGACGGCCACCAGCTCCCCGCTCGCGGAAGTGGACGGCGGCGGCACGAGCACACGTGAACGTACCGCGCAGGTGGACTTCGATGACCGTGTCGAAATCCTCATCGCTCATCTTCCAGAGGACGCGGTCGCGCAACAGGCCAGCGTTGGTGACCATGACGTCGAGCTTGCCGAAGGCCTCCACGGCGCTGGCCACGATGGCCTCTGCGACCTCGCTGCTGCCGATGGCCCCGATGCTGGCGGTGGCCGCCCCACCCTGCGCCAGGATGGCTCCGACGACCGACTGGGCGGCTTCATCGTTGACGTCGTTGACGATCACGGCGGCTCCGGCCCCAGCCAGCGCGGTGGCGTAGGCGCGCCCCAGCCCGCTGCCGGCTCCCGTCACGATGCAGACCTTGCCGTCCAGGTCCATGCCCTCTCCCTTCCGCTGGCTCCACGCCTGGCTGCCGCGTACCATAGCCGAGGAGGCGGGCGCTCCGCCGCCGCCGCTCACAGTCGCGGGAGGGACGGTCATGCAGGGTCCACCATTCCGAGCCGATCATGTGGGCAGCTATCTGCGGCCTCCGGCGCTGAGGGAGGCGCGAGCCAGACGAGACGAGGGCGCGCTCCCGGAAGATGAGCTGCGGGCCATCGAGGACGAGCACATCCGCGACGTCGTGCGCCGCCAGGAGGCGGTCGGGCTGTCGGGCATCACCGACGGCGAGTTCCGGCGCACCTACTTCCATGTCGACTTCCTCGAGCGGCTTGACGGCGTGAGCACCACGTACGGGGAGTTCTTCGCCACGTTCCACAAGGCCGACGGGAGCGAGGTCGGCTTCAAGCCTCCCACGATGCACGTCGATGGCCGCATCCGCCACGGCAGACCCATCCAGGGCGCCGACTACGACTTCCTGGCGGCACAGACGTCGCGACTGCCCAAGGTCTGCATCCCGGCGCCTTCGATGCTTCACTTCCGGGGTGGCCGCGATGCCATCAGCCGCGATGTCTACCCGGACCTCGAGGCCTTCTTCGCCGACCTCACGGCCGCCTACCGTGCCGAGATCGCCGACCTGGCGGCGCGTGGCTGCCGCTATCTGCAGCTGGACGATACGAACCTGGCCTACCTTTGCGACCCGGCCATCCGCGCCCGTACGGCTGACCGCGGCGACGACCCTGATGAGCTGACGCACCTCTACGTGCGCCTCGTCAATGAGGCCATCCGCGATCGCCCAGCTGACATGGTCGTCTCGGTGCACCTCTGCCGCGGCAACTTCAAGAGTGCCTGGGTCGCGGAGGGCGGCTACGAGCCGGTGGCGGAGATCCTCTTCAACGAGATGAAGAACGACGCCTTCTTCCTCGAATACGACGATGAGCGCTCGGGCGATTTCGCGCCGCTGCGCTTCATGCCCGCCGACAAGATGGTCGTCCTGGGCCTCATGAGCTCGAAGCGGGCCGAGGTCGAGGATGCCGATCTCATCAAGCGGCGTATCGACGAGGCCGGTGCCTACGTGGCCGTGGAGCGGTGCGGGCTCAGCCACCAGTGCGGCTTCTCCTCCACCGCCCACGGCAACGAGCTCGGCGAGGAGGACCAGTGGCGCAAGCTGGCGCGGACGGTAGAGGTGGCGCACGACGTGTGGGGCTATCAGCCCGGATGACCGCGGGCGCCACCTGAGCATGGTCACGCGCATCCCGGTCGTCATCGTCGGTGGCGGACCGGCGGGATCGCTGTTGGCCCACATGCTCCACGTCAACGGCATCGAGTCGGTCGTCCTCGAGCAGCGCAGCCGCGAATACGTGCTCTCGCGCATCCGGGCCGGGCTCCTCGAGCAGGGTTCCTGCGACCTGCTGCGCTCGCTGGGCCTGGGTGAACGCATGGACGCCGAGGGCTTCGTCCACGACGGCGTCACCCTGGCCTACGCCGGTCGGTCCTTCAGGATCGACTACTGCGAGCGCACCGGGTCCAGCGTCCGCATCTACGGTCAGACCGAGGTGCAGAAGGACCTCTACGCGGCGCTGGACGCGGACGGCGTGGGCGTCATCGACGCGGCGGAGGAGGTGGCCATCCACGACATCGAGACAGCGCCCTATGTCACCTATCAGCGCGGCGGCGAGGAGCGACGCATCGACTGTGACTTCGTGGCCGGCTGCGACGGCTTCCACGGGGTCAGCCGCGAGACGATCCCCGAGGCGGCGCGGCGCACCTACGAGCGGGAGTACCCCTTCGGCTGGCTGGGCATCCTCTCCGAGACGCCGCCGGTCAGTCATGAGCTGGTCTACGCCAACCATCCTCGAGGCTTCGCGCTGTGCACGATGCGCCACACCCAGCTGAGCCGCTACTACGTGCAGTGTCCGCTCGACTCGACGCTCGAGGATTGGCCCGATGAGCGCTTCTGGGAAGAGCTCAAGGCACGGCTTCCTGGAGCCGTCGCAGATGCCATCGTCACGGGGCCGTCGATCGAGAAGTCCATCGCACCGCTGAGGAGCTTCGTGTCCGAACCTATGCGCTACGGCCGACTCTTCCTCGCCGGCGACGCCGCCCACATCGTGCCGCCCACAGGAGCCAAGGGCCTCAACCTCGCCATCGCCGACGTGACCTACCTGTGCCGGGCGCTGGTGGCCTTCTATGTGCACGGCTCCGAAGACCTGCTCGAGACCTACTCGGACACGGTGCTGGCGCGGGTCTGGAAGGCCGTTCGCTTTTCCTGGTGGATGACCGAGCTGCTGCACCGCTTCCCGGAGAGCGGTGACTTCGGCCAGCGTATCCAGGTCGCAGAACTCGACTACCTGTCCTCGTCGGTGGCGGCGCAGACGGCCTTCGCTGAGAACTACGTGGGCCTGGCGCTGTAGAGTGGCCGGCATGTCCCAGCGAGGCATGGCAACGCGCCGCGAGGTGCTCGGTGACGAGCACGTGGACCGAGCCATCGAAGCCACCACCGATCTGGACCGTGACTTCCAGAGCTGGATCACCGAGGCCGTCTGGGGCGGCATATGGTCACGACCCGGGCTCGACCGCAGGACGCGCAGCCTGATCACCATCGCTATCCTCGCGGCCCTGGGCCACGAGGAGGTGGAGCTGCATGTACGCGCGGCCCGCAACACGGGGACCGCGCCAGAGGAGATCGCCGAGGCGCTCATGCACGTGGCCGTCTACGCCGGAGTGCCCGCAGCACACGCGGCCTTCAAGATCGCCAAGCGGGTCGGGGAGGGGGAGCCCGATGGCTGAAGTACTCATCAAGCACTACGGGCCCAGGGCCTATGACGATCATCCACCGTTCCGCTACCCGGATTACCGCTCGACGGTGGCACGCTCTCCGGACAAGGACATGGTGCGCATCATCGCGACCCTCTCGGAGACGACAGGGCCCGGGCCGATCTGGTCGGAGATGTCCGAGGAGGACGCCGATCTGACGACCAATGCAGGCACCGGTGGCAGCGCCATCGGCGAGCGCATCATCGTCACGGGCCGCGTCCTCGACGAGAACGGCGACCCCGTGCCAGGCACGCTCATGGAGATCTGGCAGGCCAATGCCAGCGGCCGCTACTCGCATTGGCGCGAAACGGCGTTCCCGGCGCCACTGGACCCCAACTTCGTGGGTGTCGGCCAGTGCAAGACCGACGAGCAGGGCGTCTATCACTTCACGACCATCAAGCCGGGGCCCTACCCGTGGGTGAATCACCCCAAAGCCTGGCGACCATCACACATCCACGTCTCGCTCATGGGGCCGGCGCTGGCCACGCGACTGGTGACGCAGATGTACTTCCAGGGCGACCCGCTCATGCCCTTCGACCCCATCTCGCTGGCCGTGCCGGAGCACGCCCGCGGGCGCATGATCGCCGCCTACGACAACGATGTCACCGTCGAGAACTGGGCGCTGGGATACCGCTGGGACATCGTGCTCCGAGGCCCCCTGGCCACGCCGGTCGACGAGGACCACTGATGGGCCGACTGGGACAGACTCCCTCGCAGACGGTCGGTCCCTACTTCGCCATGCGGCTCGGCGGCGAGGGTCAGAACATCATGGCGGCAGCACATACGCCGGGCCAGCACATCTCTATCGAGGGGCGCGTGATCGACCGCGCCGGCGACCACATCGAGGACGCCCTCGTCGAGGTCTGGCAGGCGGACGCACAAGGCCGCTATCGGCATCCGGACGATTGGTGGACGGACGTCCCGGCTGACGTCGCATTCACCGGCTTCGGCCGTGCCCAGTCGGATTTCCACACCGGGACATACCGGATCGAGACCGTGAAGCCCGGTCGCGTGGCCGGGCCTGACGGTTCCATGCAGGCGCCGCATCTCAACGTCATCGTCCAGGCGCGGGGGATGCTCGACCCGTCCTTCACACGGATGTACTTCCCCGACGAGGCGGAGGCCAACGCTGCGGACCATGTCCTCTTGCAGGTCCCCGCCGAGCGGCGGCAGACGCTCGTCGCCGAGCTTCTCGAGGCATCCGACGAGCGACCTGCCTACCGCTTCGACATCCGCTTCGGAGGCGAGGCGGAGACCGTCTTCTTCGACTTCTAGTCGATGGCAGCCGGCCGATGAGGGTACTCGGCCGCGGTGAGCCGCACATGGTCCGGGTCGGGGACGCCGTCATCGCCTGGAGAGAGTACGGGTCCGCGGAAGGTCCTCCCGTGGTGCTGCTGCACTCACTGGGGCTGGACTCGGACATGTGGGGTCCCCAGCTCGACGCCCTTGCCGACCGGTATCGCCTCGTGGTAGTCGATACGCGCGGCCACGGAGCATCGGACGCGCCAAGGGGGCCCTATGCCGTGGCCGACCTCGCGGCTGACATCCTCACCGTGGCCGATGCCGCCGCAGTGGGTCGGTTCCATGCCGTCGGTCTGTCCCTGGGCGGGCAGATGGCCCTCTGGCTGGCGCTGCACCACGCCGGGCGCATCCGCTCGCTCGTCCTTGCCGACACAGCGGCCCGCATCGGCACGCCCGCAGGCTGGCACCAGCGCATCGAGCTCGTGAAGCGCGACGGCATGGCCGGGCTTCGCGAGCGGCTCCTGGGCATCTGGTTCACGCCAGGCTTCGTCGCGAGCGACCCGGCTCGCTTCGCCTGGGCCGGCGATCGGCTCGTCTCGACCCCGGCTCACGGCTACACCGGTTGTTGTGCGGCCCTGGCGGGCTCGGATCTGCGTGACCGGGTGGCAGCCGTGGCAGTCCCCACGCTGGTCCTCGTCGGAGAGGCGGACGCCGCCACGCCGCCTGCAGAGGCACGCTGGCTGGCCGATCACATCGGGGACAGCCGGCTGGGGGTCCTCGAGGGAGCCGCGCACATCGCCAATATCGAGGCCGCCGAGGCGTTCAGTCGGATGCTGCGCGACTTCCTGGACGAGCAACCGGTCTGAGATCAGTCAGGTCGCGCGGTCGGCCAGCGCCTCCACCGCCTCGCGCAGGGTCGCCGCATCGACCGCCGGGAAGCGGTACAACTGAGGCTCGACGGCCTCCAGCAGATCGCCCAGCCGGCCCGGTTCGATCAGACCACGCTCGAGCATCGCCTGCACGTCGGCCAGATCCTGGGTGAAGCCGCGCTCGAGCTTGGCGAGAGCCTGGGAATAGGGGTCGAGGTGGCGGACGGTGAGCCTGCCGATGGATGCGACGAAGGGACTTCGCTCGCGCCAGCCGGGTAGCTCGGGCAGGAAGTCGAGCGGCGAGGCGAGCTCAACGTTGACACCCTGGCGGATCTTGACGCCTGGCAGGGCGCGCAACACTCCTTCATCCTCGGGCTCGAGGCGCAGGTCGATGTCGATGGTGCCGGGCCGCCAGCCCAGGCTCACCGCGGTCGCGCCTCCGACGAGGTAGACCGTGGCGGGGCCCGTGGCGTGGTCGGCGATCTCGTCGAGGAAGCGCAGAACGGCCGCTCGATCGACCGGTCGCCTCACGAGCGCGAGCTGTTCAGGAAGCTGACCATCCGCCGCCGCAAGGCGTTGTAGGTGCTGTGGGCCTTGGCCGTCCCCACTCGCTGACGTATCAGCTCGTACAGCTCGCCGTCCGGGTCGTCGATACCCACGGCGGGCGGTCCATAGCCCAGGGCGCGAAGCCGGGGCGCGGCGGAGCTCACGAGCATGGCCGCCTCTGACTGCCGCCCGAGCCGCAGATCCTCGAGCCCCTCGGTCACAAGGTCGGCACCAGGCACGGCGCGATGGGGACTCCTCATGCCGCCAAGCATCGTCCTATCCGCGCGGTCGGGCAAGTCGTGGCTCGGGCGCCTTCTCAACCTTGAGGTCCGCGAGCTCCGCTGCCAGTGTGCTCGTCAGGGTCTCGACCTCGGGGCCGACCTCTCCCGCGAGCAGGTTGGAGAGCAGGCACGGGTCACCCGGGTCGCCTGCGTTCCACTCATGGCAGGGACCGCCGCTGATGTCATAGAGCTCCCGGAAGCCGTCCCTGTTCTCGACGTACAGCCAGCGGCCGGAGGGATGGTCCGCCGTCGTGCGCAGGGCCCAGAAGACGGGTCGATCACCGCCACTCGGGACGCCGTGGAGGATCGACTCGCGCACATAGGGGTAAGGCTCGTCGCGCAGGAGCTCCGCGAAGCTCAGGCCGTCGGGAGCTTCCTGGCCGTTGGGGTAGGGCCCCATCTGGCAACCCGCGAGCTCGCAGAAGGTGGGCGCCCAGTCGATCATGCTCAGCGTCGTATCGTCGGCGCGGGGCAGGCTCCCTCGTCCGGCCGGCCAGGCGGCATAGGCGGGCTGGGGCGTGCTGTAGGGAGAGACCTTGCCCACGCGGCGGTGCTCGCCCCAGGTCATGCCATTGTCGGCAGTGAAGATGAAGAGCGTGTCCTCCAGCCGACCCTGCGCCTCGAGCTCATCCCCGATGCGCCCGATGAGCTCGTCCACCGAGAGCAGGCTCTCGCAGTGGGCGGTCAGGTCGAAGCCGCCGTCGCCCAGGAGAGGGCTGGCCTGGATGTAGGCCGGCTTGTCCGAAACGTCGGTCTCGTCATAGTCGGGCGGCGCCCACGGCTCGATATCAGCGCAGCGAGGGTCTCCTTCGTGGCGCGGCGCGGGCAGATCGGGCTCGTGCGGGGTGAAGGGCGAGACGATGGCGAAGAGCGGCTGGTCGGCGGGGGCCTCGCGGATGCGTTCCACGGCGATGTCTGCGATGACATCGGTGGAATAGTCGTCTTCCGCGGTGCGGTGCTGGCTGATGGCGCCCTTGCGGTCGCGCATCTGGTACCAGAAGTACTTGCCCTGGTTGGAATTGATGACGTCGAACTCCGACCAGCCCGGGGGGTCCTGGCGATCGGGCGTCAAGCGTCGGTAGCCGTTGAGGTACTTGCCCACATAAGCCGTGTGGTAGCCAACCTCGCTGAGCTCGGTGGCGATGGTCGTGGCCGGGTCGAGCTGCTGGCCGTCGTTGCTGGCGGCGCCGCTGTTATGGGCGTGCTGGCCGGTGAGGAGGTTGGCACGGGAAGGACCGCATAGCGGGACCTCGGAGTGGAAGTCCGTGAAGTCGATGCCCTGCGAGACGACAAGCTCGTGCAGGCGAGGCATGGTGCGCTCCGAGAAGAGCCGCCCATCGTGCGGGTTGGCGTCGTCGAGCATGACCATCACGATGTTCGGCCGGGTCGCTCCATCTGTCGGCGCGGCCGCCAGTGCGCTCGGCGAGGCTCCTGCGAACAGCGCCAGGGCGGCCAGCGTCGCGGGGCCAAGGCAGCGGCGCGCGAAGACCCCCTCGCGCCCGCGGGCGAGAGGAAGAAGGGCGTCGACGACAGTCACGCGCGCAAGGGTAGCGCAGCCTCCCTCGGGGACCGGCGCGGGGGGGCATTCGGATACCATCAGGACGTGTCCACCCCCTCTGACGCGCCGCTCGTCCGTGCCCGCGGGTTGACCAAGCGCTTCGGTGATTTCACCGCTGTCGACGCCATCGACTTCGACGTCCAGCCCGGCGAGGCCTTCGGGTTCCTGGGCCCCAACGGCGCCGGGAAGACCAGCACGATGCGCATGATCGGCTGCATCAGCCCGGTCACGGCCGGTTCGCTCGTCGTGCTGGGCATGGACCCCGCCCGGCAGGGTTCGCTCATCCGCGGCCGGCTCGGCGTGGTTCCCCAACAGGACACGCTGGACATGGAGCTGACGGTGCTCGAGAACCTGCTCATCTACGGGCGCTACTTCGACCTCAGCTACGCGGAGGCGCGGCGTCGTGCCGGGGAGCTGCTCGAGTTCGTCCAACTCGCCGACCGCGCCGCTGACGAGGTGGAGCCCCTCTCGGGCGGCATGAAGCGTCGCCTCACCATCGCCCGTGGCCTCATCAACGAGCCCGACCTGATGCTCCTCGACGAACCGACCACGGGCCTTGACCCGCAGGCACGCCATCTCGTCTGGGAGCGGCTCTACCGGCTCAAGAAGCAGGGCGTGACGCTCATCCTCACGACCCACTACATGGACGAGGCAGAGCAGCTCTGCGATCGCCTCGTGGTCATGGACAAGGCGCGCATCGTGGCCGCGGGCTCGCCGCGTTCTCTCGTCGAGCAGTACAGCAGTCGCGAAGTGCTGGAGCTGCGCTTCGCGGACGGCTCTGCCCCGGACCTGTCTGGCAAGCTCGACGGCTTCGTCGAGCGCAGCGAGCAACTGCCCGATCGACTGCTCCTCTATGGTCCCGATGGTGAGGCCACCATGGAGGCCATCCACGGCCTCGGCATCCGCCCGCTGAGCCAGCTCGTGCGCCGCTCCTCCCTCGAGGACGTCTTCCTGCGTCTCACCGGCCGGACCCTGGTCGAGTGAACGTGGCCGTCGCAGCGCGACCCGTGCTGCGCGTAGTCGAGCACCACGTCCTCGTCTATCGGCGCACCTGGCGGGGCACCATCTTCTCCACCTTCTTCAGCCCCATCCTTTTCTTGGCCGCCATGGGCATCGGCCTGGGCACCTTCATCGACGACGCCAACCCGGAGGGCATCGCGGGCGTCTCCTATCTCGCCTTCCTCGCTCCCGGCCTGCTCGTGGCACAGGCCATGCAGACGGCCGCCTTCGAATCGACCTACCCGGTCATGGCCGGCATCCGCTGGCTCAAGACCTACGTGGCCATGATCCTCTCGCCCCTGGGCACCCGCCACGTGGCTATCGGCCAGCTCATCTGGGTGGGCTTGCGGGTGACGCTGGGGGCGGTCGTCTTCGTGGTCGTCATGGCCGTCTTCGGGGCCATCGACCCCTTGCGCGGGGTGCTCCTGCTGCCAGTGGCGGCGCTCACCGGCGTCGCCTTCGCGGCGCCCATCCAGGCTTTCGCCGCCGCGCAGAAGAACGACGCCCCCTTCGCCTCGCTCTTCCGCTTCGTGATCATGCCCATGTTCATCTTCAGCGGCACCTTCTTCCCCATCAGCCAGTTGCCCGAGCTGCTCCAGCTGGTGGCCGTGCTCACGCCCCTCTGGCATGCTGTCGCGCTGTCGCGGGGCATCGCTCTCGATGTCCTCGATCCGGCCCTCGCGGTCGTCAACGTGAGCTACCTGACGGCGCTCGCGGCGGCCGGTCTGGTGGCCTCATTCCGGACCTTCGGGCGGAAGCTGGCGGAGTAGGCCGTGCTCATCACCAGCAGACTCTTCCCCACTCGTCCGCTGGGCCGCTGGCGCGCACACAAGGTTCTCGAGCGCGACGTGCTCGTGTACCGGCGCAACTGGACGATCATCGTCTCAGGCTTCTTCGAGCCCGTCTTCTACCTGCTCGGCATCGGCTTCGGGCTGGGAACGTTGGTGGGGGACGTGGGTGACATCCCCTACGCGGCGTACGTGGCGCCGGGGCTCATGGCCACGACGGCCATGAACGGCGCGCTCATGGAATCGACCTTCAACCTCTTCTTCAAGCTCAAGTACGCCAAGACCTTCGACGCCATCCTGGCCACGCCGTTGGGGCCGTCGGACGTCGCCGTCGGCGAGGTGAGCTGGTCGCTGACACGCGGGCTCATCTATGCCATCGGCTTCCTGTTCGTCATGCTTCTGCTCGGCCTGGTGCTCTCACCCTCGGGCATCCTGGCCATTCCCGGAGCCCTGCTCATCGGCCTGGCGGCAGCCTCGGTGGGCATGGCCGCCACGACCTGGATGCGCAAGTGGCAGGACTTCGACATGGTGGCCGTCCTGACCACGCCGATGTTCCTCTTCTCCGGCACCTTCTTCCCCATCAGCGTCTACCCCGACTGGCTGCGCATCATCGTCGAGCTCACGCCGCTGTACCGGGGCGTGCACATGCTGCGCAGCTTCACCACCGGCGTGATCGAGCCCGCCGTCGTCTTCGACATCGCCTACCTGTCCGTCATGGGCATCGTCGGCGTCGCCGTCACGTCCCGACGGCTCGGTCGCCTGCTACTCAAGTAGCGGCAGGACGCACGCCGAAGAGGCGACGCTCGGCGCCGAGGTGCTCGGCCCAGTCGAGGCGCTGGGCATCTCCGAAGCGCAGATACGCGCCGAGGGCGGCTCGCATGGCCTCCACGAAGCCTTCGGCGGCACGCGGTCGGAAGCCAGCCTCCCACCACAGGCCCAGGATGCGCACGCTGCGAGCCACCCGGTCGATGCGCGGCTCGATTCGCCCCACCAGGCGGTCGCCGTGGAGGAGGGGCAGCACGTAGTAGCCCCAACGTCGCTTGTGCTGCGGTGTGTAGACCTCCCAGACGTAGTCGAAGCCGAAGAGGCTGCGCAGCAGGTCGCGGTCCCAGACGAAGGAGTCGAGCGGCGCCAGGAACGTCACGCCCGCGTCGCGCATGGGCCCACCGGCCTCGACCTCGGCCTCGGCCGTCTTCAGCTCGCCGATCTCGGCACCGAGCACATAGCGCGTCCCGCGCACGCCCTCGACGCTCACGGACACGAGCTCGCCCGAAGCGACAAGGTCCTCGCGCAGGGCCTGGCGCGTCGGCGTCCCGGGCGGGTCGCCGGTGGCCGGTCGAGCCTTGGCGATGCCGTACCAGAGCTCGGCCTGGCCGCCCTCGCCGAGCAGCCCGTGGGCGCGGTAGCGCGAGAGCAGCTTGTGGCGCTGCTGGTCTCGCTCCTCGGGACGGATGGCCAGCAGATCAGCGGGGAAGAGTCGTTCGACCAGATCGAAGTAGCGGCGGTTGCCAACGCGCCGGGCGAGGCCGATGACGCCGGCCTCGGCGAGGGCCTCGAGGACGGCACGGACCTCGTTGGTCGGCCCCCAGTACCAGTCGACCGAGGGGCGGCGCGCGAAGTCGAGGCTGGACATGGGTCCCTTGGCCCGGATCTCCTCGAGGACGTGGGCGACGGTCTCGGGATGGCGGGCAAAGGCGCCATCCTGGTGCTCGGCCAGGAAGCGGTCCCAGGCCTGGCGGTACCAGGGCAGCTCGCTGGTGGGCAGCAGGCTGAGCATCTTGTTGTAGGTCTCGAAGAGCTCTCTGGTGCCGTAGAGGAGCTCGTTGGTCCAGGCCGGGTCGTAGTCGCGGATGCGCGCATGGAGCCCCAGGTCATGGTTTCGTCCGGCCACCGCGAGGGGATCGAACTGGACAGAGCCGAGGCGGGCGAAGACGGCCCGCACGGCGTCGAGGCCGCCGGCCAGCGAGCGCGGCGGCGCCAGCAGATGGCGGCGGACGAGGAATCGGCGAGCACCCGCGGCGCTGACAAGCATGGGCTCCATGGACGCCTGAGGATACGGCTCGCGCGAAGGCGCCGCGGGCCGTATGAGGCCCGCCTCGGTATCTCGGCGTGGGTTCCGGGCCGACGTTTCCTATACTCCGGCAGGCATGGCCACGACTCGCGACTACTACGACATCCTGGGCGTCGAGCGCGGCGCCAACGACGATGAGATCAAGCGCGCCTTCCGCAAGCAGGCCCAGCAGTGGCACCCCGACGTCAACACTGACGCCGACGCTGACGCCCGCTTCAAGGAGCTCAACGAGGCGTACCAGGTCCTCTCCGACCCGCAGCGACGCCAGGCCTATGACCTCTTCGGTCGGGCCGGCGTGGGTGGCACCGGCGCCGGGGCAGAGGGCTACGGTCCATTCGGCGGCTTCCAGGGCTTCGGCGACATCTTCGATGCCTTCTTCGGCGGTGCCGCGGCCGGCGGAGCCACGCGGCGTACCCGACGACCCGCCGGTGCCGACCTGCGCTACGACCTGCAGCTGACCTTCGACGAGGCCATCCACGGGGCCGAGAAGGAGCTCACATTCACTGCCCAGGATCGCTGCGAGACCTGCGCCGGCAGCGGCGCCGAAGAGGGCTCGCAGCCGCTGACCTGCTCGCGCTGCGGCGGCAGCGGCGAGGTCCGCGAGGTCCGCTCGACGCTCCTCGGGCAGATGGTCAACGTGAGCACTTGTGGCCAGTGTCGCGGCAGCGGCCAGGTCGTCGAGAAGCCCTGTCCGACCTGTCGCGGCGATGGCCGCACGGAACGTCGTCGGACGCTGCGGGTGACGGTGCCCGCCGGTATCGACGACGGCCACCAGATCCGCCTCACGGGCGAGGGGGAGGCAGCGCCCCGCGGCGGCACGCCCGGCAACCTCTACGTCGTGACCCATGTGGAGGAGCACCCGGTCCTCAAGCGCGACGGGACGGAGCTCTACTGCGAGCTTCGCCTCTCGATCACGCAGGCGGCCCTCGGTGCCCAGGTGCCCATCGTCACGCCCGACGGCCCCGAGACGCTCGAGATCAAGCCGGGCACGCAGCCTGGCACCGAGATCCGGCGACGCGGCAAGGGCGCGCCGCATCTGCGACGCCCCGGCGCACGGGGTGACCTGCACGTGCTTATCGACGTCGAGGTGCCCACTCGCCTCAGCGATCGACAGCGGGAGCTGCTCGAGGCCCTGGCGGCCGAGTCGGGTGAGCTCATCACCGATGACCAGACGCCCGCGGACGACCGCCCACGCACCGGTCGAGGCAAGCGCAGCCTGGGCGACCGCATCAAGGACGCGCTCAACTGACGCAGCCCATCGACCCCAGGAACGCGGATGAGGGCACGTCGGCGCCGGGCAGCTGGCTGGAGCTGAGCATCGAGGCAGACCCCGAAGCGGTGGAGGCTGTCAGCGAGATCCTGGCGCGCGCTGCCGGGACTGGCGTGTCGGTGGAGCAGCACTTCCGAGCTGAGCAGGAGGGCCTCGCGGCGGTGCCTGTCGAGGGAGCCCCGGCCACCCTGCGGGCCTACCTGCCCGGGCACGACCGCCGCGCCGCGGAGGCGGCCATCTCCGAGGTGCGTCGTCGGCTGGGGCACCTCACGGCCTTCGGCCTGCGGCCCATCGGGGAGTTGCAGATCGGCGTCGTCCACGAGGAGGACTGGGCGACGGCCTGGAAGGAGCACTTCCCGATCATGCGTCTCGGCCGGCACATCGTCATCAAGCCGACCTGGCGCGAACACGAACCCGAGGCCGGTGATGTCGTGGTGGCCCTTGACCCGGGCATGGCCTTCGGCACTGGCCTGCATCCCACCACGAGGCTGTGCCTGGTAGGTCTGGAGCGCTGGCACGAGGCAGGCCTGCTGCGTGGTGCCACCCTGCTCGACGTGGGCGCAGGGTCAGGCATCCTCGTCATCACGGCAGGCCTGCTGGGCGCGACCTCGCTGTGCGCACTCGACACCGACGAACTGGCAGTCGAGGCCACCCGGGAGAATGCGCGACGCAATGGAGTGGACGTCGAGGCCATCAGGGGCAGCCTGCCCATCGAGGGCAGGCGATTCGATCTCATCCTGGCCAACCTCGTGGCAAGCCTGCTCGTGGAGCTGGCCGGGGAGTTGGCGGGCACGCTTCGCCCGGGCGACGGCTCGCCGGGGAGTGGCGGCCGCCTGCTGGCCTCGGGCATCTACATCGACCGCGAGCCGGAGGTGCGGCGCGCCTTTGCAGCAGCCGGGCTGCGCGTCCTGGGCCGCGACCAGGAGACCGACTGGGTCGTCCTCGAGGTGGAGCGACCGGGGCCATGAATGCCGCGGGCCTCTTCCCCATCCTGCTCACGACGCACGTCGTGCTCGCCGTGGCGCTCGTGATGCCTGCGTTGCTGCTGCCCTTCACGATGCGCACGCGGGGAACGGACGGAGACCCCGTCGTGACAGCCAGCTCTGGGCGCTTCGTACGACTGCTCGTCTGGCTCGAGGCCCACGGCACGGTCATCATCGGCATCGGCGTGGCGGCCACAGGCGCGGCCATGCTCATCGTCCTGGGTGGCGCCTTCCTCGACCAACCCTGGCTGCTCCTGGCGCTGGGCGTCTACGCTTCGGTCCTCGTGGTGGCCTGGTTCATCCAGCGTCCTGGCGTGCGCCGGCTGCTGGGCCTGCGACCGGCGGCGAGCGAAGAGGAGAAGGAGCGCTGGCGCACCCGCGCCCGCAGGCAGCGCTACATCAGCTACCTGATGGCGGGTGCCATCGGACTCATCGGTTGGCTCATGATGAGCAAGCCCACCTTCTGAGCGACCAGGGGAGCGATCATGACCGACCCGACTTGTCTGTTCTGCAGGATCATCTCCGGAGACATCCCGTCTGACCGCGTGCACGAGGACGACCTCGTCGTCGCCATCAACGACATCAACCCGGTGGCGCCGCTGCACCAGCTGCTCATGCCCCGCCAGCACATCGGCTCAGCGGCTGACCTGACCGAAGGTGACGGCGCTCTCCTGGGCCGCCTGTTCGCGGTGGCGGCGGAGCTGGCTGAGAAGGCCGGGCTGCCGGGGCGCGGCTACCGACTCGTCAGCAACGTCGGCGACGACGGCGGCCAGTCC
>Ga0075304_1000165_pt1 | contig 16518 bp, 11 predicted proteins | sample Joice_CattailNLA_FD_120067 | JGI IMG/M metagenome (GOLD analysis project Ga0075304, IMG submission 120067) | Natural and restored wetland microbial communities from the San Francisco Bay, California, USA, that impact long-term carbon... | ecosystem: Environmental > Terrestrial > Soil > Wetlands ... | reverse complement strand
CCCTCGAACTTGTGCCTGCGCTTCACCGTGCGGCCGCGCGCGTCGAAGTAGCGGAATTCGACCTCCTCGCCCTGGCTGCCCTGCATCAGGACCTCGCGCGCCTTCGCGGGCAGGCTCGTGTAGGGCGCCTCGGGATCGAAGCGGTAGTGGTCCGCGAGCGCCTGGATCATCTGGTAGTAGTAGGCGTTTCGCCGGTCCCAGCCGCGCACCGCGCCGTTCGCGAGCGATAGCTGGGGATTTGCGACCACGCGGTCCGGGTCGAAGAACTGCTTCACGCCGAGCCCGTCGCAGCCCGGGCAGGCGCCGAACGGGTTGTTGAACGAGAACAGCCGCGGCTCGAGGTCGGCGACGGAGTAGCCGCAGGTGCGGCAGGCGAACTTGTCGGAAAAGACGAGCTCCTCGCGCTTCGGCTCATCGAGGAAGGCGACGCGCGCGGTGCCTTCGCCGAGGCGCAGCGCGGTCTCGAACGATTCCGCGAGGCGCTGCTGCAGGTCCGGCCGGACCTTCAGCCGGTCCACGACGGCGTCGATCGAGTGCTTCTTCTTGGGGTCCAGTTTCGGCACCGCGTCGAGCTCGACGTACTTGGCGTCCACCCGCGCGCGCACGAAACCCTTGCCGCGCAGTTCCTCGACGACCTGCAGGTGCTCGCCCTTGCGGCCGGAGATGACGGGCGCGAGCAGCGCCACGGCCGTGCCTTCCGGCAGGGCAAGCACCTGGTCGACCATCTGGCTGACGGTCTGCGCCGTGAGGTCCAGGCCGTGCTCGGGGCAGCGCGGGATGCCGGCGCGCGCGTACAGCAGGCGCAGGTAGTCGTAGATCTCGGTGACCGTGCCGACGGTCGACCGTGGATTGTGGGACGTGGATTTCTGCTCGATCGAGATCGCGGGGGAGAGCCCCTCGATCGAATCCACGTCCGGCTTTTCCATCATCGACAGGAACTGCCGCGCGTACGCGGATAGCGACTCGACGTAGCGGCGCTGCCCCTCGGCATAGATCGTGTCGAAGGCGAGCGAGGACTTTCCCGAGCCGGACAGGCCCGTGAATACGATCAGGCGGTCGCGCGGCAGCTCCAGGTCGAGGTTCTGGAGGTTGTGCGTGCGTGCGCCGCGGATATGGATGGTCTGGCTCATCGGGGCAGCCTGCTAGAATAAACCGCCCATTCCGGGCACCGCAAAGGGATTTCCAGTGGCCTTGCCGTCTGGCGCGGCACTCCTGCCTGCCGAGCGCCGCGCCGTCGCTTCGCTCGCGGCCATTTACGCCGTGCGCCTCCTCGGCCTGTTCCTGCTGCTGCCGGTGCTGGCCCTGCATGCGGGCTCCCTGCCGGGAGCGACGCCGCTGCTCGCGGGCCTCGCGGTCGGCGCCTACGGCCTCACGCAGGCGCTCATGCAGATTCCCTTTGGCATCTGGTCCGACCGGATCGGGCGCAAGCCGCTCATCGCCTTCGGACTCCTCCTGCACGTCGCGGGTTCCGCGCTCGGCGCCGCGGCGGGCAACGCCACGGCGCTGGTCCTCGCGAGGGTCGTGCAGGGGCTTGGCGCGGTCTCCGGACCGGTGACCGCCTTCCTCGCCGACCTGACGCGGCCGGAAGTGCGCACGCGCGCGATGTTCGCGATCGGCATGAGCATTGGCGCGACCTTCGTGGTCTCGCTGGTGGCGGGCCCGCTGCTGGCCGCGGCCATCGGGGTCGCCGGCGTCTTCTGGCTGATCGGCGGCCTTGGCGTGGTGGCGCTGGCGCTGGTGGTCTTCGTCCTGCCGCCGGAGCGGCCCGCGCGCGAGCGGGCCCGTCGCGGTGACTGGCGCGAGGCGCTCACCCGCACGCTGCTCCCGCACTACGCCGGCATTTTCATGCTGCACCTGACGCTCACGGCCGCCTTCATCGCCGTGCCACAGGTGCTGCGTGACGTACATGGCCTCGAGGCCTCGCGACACTGGATCGTGTACCTCGCCGTCTTCGCGGCCTCGGTCGTGCTGACCGTGCCGCTCGTGCTCTGGTCGGAGCGCAGCCGCCGCGTCGGTCGTGCCGCAATGGCCGGGTGCCTCGGCATCGCCGCCGCGCTCGGGGCGCTGGCGTTCGCCGAGGCGCGTTTCGGCGTGCTGCTCGCCGCACTCGTGCTGTATTTCGGGGCCTTCAACTTCCTGGAGGCCCGCCTGCCGGCAGCCCTGACGGAGGCGGCCGGGGAAGCCACCCGCGGCGCGGCGCTCGGCGTGTTTGCGACCTGCCAGTTCGCGGGGGCCTTCGCGGGGGGCCTCGCCGGCGGAGCCCTGCTCGGAAGCCGTTGGCAGTTCACGGGAATCTTCGCCTGCGCCGCCGTCGCGGCCCTCGCCTGGCTGCCGCTCGCGACACGGACAGAAACGCCGCGTTCTGCCCAGATTGACGGTGCGCGGGCCGGCGGCGGGCGACTACAATGAGCCATCCGACAACGAACGGGGAACGGCCATGGCACGCGGCGTCAACAAAGTCATCCTGATCGGTCATCTCGGGAAAGACCCGCAGCAGCGCGCCATGCCCTCCGGCAAGCCTGTCGTGAACTTCACCATGGCCACCACGGAGCAGTGGCGCGACAAGCAGACGGGCGAGAACAAGGAAGCCACGGAGTGGCACAACATCGTGATGTTCGACCGGCTCGCTGAAATCGCGGCGGAGTACCTGCGCAAGGGCTCGCAGGTCTATGTCGAGGGCAAGATCCGCACGCGCAAGTGGCAGGACAAGGAAGGCCACGACCGTTATACGACCGAGATCATCGCCAACGAGATGAGCATGCTCGGCGGCCGCGGGGCCGCGGATCGGGGTTCGGCACCTGACCGCTCGCGCGACCGCAGCGAGAGCCCCGCCGCCCGGGCCGAACCGGCGGGCGTCGCCGAGTCCTTCGACGACGACATTCCTTTCTAGCGCTGCCCGGGGACTGTCCGGCTTCATGAAAAAGGGGACTCCGGTCCCCTTTTTCATGAAGGGGACTGTCCCCTCCGGCTACGTACCGCCTGGCTCCGCGCATTATGTGATGCGGTAGACGTCCCGTACGGGGACGTTAAGTCACCATCGAGCCGATTTTTCGGGTTTCCCGAGCGTCCGTCCCGGGCCCCGGAGAATGGAGAAAGGCTTGATGGAGGCGGATCGCAAACAGCCGTCCGGCAGCGGGCTGCGCGAAGCCCTGGCGCCCTGGTTCGACCATTCGGCGGCCTGGCTCGTGCTGCTTTGCATCGGCCTGACGATCTTCGCCGCCCTCACGAGCCTCACCGACGGCGTCTATAACGAGGCGCTGGTCGCGAAGCTGACGGGCGTCGCCGCGGCACTGTCCGCCATCTCCGTCATCCTGCGGGACGTCGAGCTGGAAGCCCTGAAACCCGAACGTCGCAGGGCCTGGGCGTGGCTCGCCTGGGCGATCATGCTGCAGTTCCTCTCGACGCTGCTCGTCCCGGTCACGCGATCGATCGAGCTCCCGGCCGTGCAGGCCGCGATGGGCCTGCTCGAATTCGCCTTCTTCCCCTGCATCGCCATGGCCGCGGCCGGTTTCCTGTTCTCCACCCGCGGCCGGGCGTTCGGGCCGCAGTTCTGGCTCGAGGCGACGCTCGTCGCGCTGTGTGTCGGCAGCGTGCTGTGGCTGGCCCTGCCGCACGGCCTCTCGCCCGGGCTGCTGCCGGCGCGCAGCTCCTGGACCCTCAGCCTCGACGCCGTGATCGGCGTACTGGCCGCGGTCCTGCTGCTGCGCCGCTCGGACTGGAAGCACTGGCCCGGGCACGTCGCCTTCGCCATCGCCCTCGGCGCCCTGGTCGGCGCCCGCCTGCTCGAGGCCCACGCGATTTCGCTCGGGTACGTCTCGCGGTACGCGATGCCGCTGCACATCGGCGCGATCGCCGCCTTTGCCGTGGCCGCGCACCTCGACCACCTGCGTACCGAGCGGCGCGCGCCGCCGATGGATGCGGCCGAGCGCGGCTCCCCGGTCGCCGCACTGATGCCGTATGCGGCGCTGATGCTCGCCGGTTACGCGCTCCTGGTCCTGCACGGCGGCAGCTTCGGCGAGCCCGCCGGCCTCATCGCCTGGGTGGTCTGCATCGCCGCGGGCCTGCTGTTCGCGCGGCAGGCGATCGTGACCGCGCTGGCCGTGGCGGTCCAGACCGGCCTCGCGACCCGCTCGGCGGAGGCGCGCTTCAATGCGCTGATCCGCAACACGGCGGACGTCATCGCGATCGTCGCCGAAGACGGCACCGTCAACTACGTGACCCCGACCGCCGAGCGGATCTTCGGCTTCGCCGCCCAGGACCTGATCGGCCAGCACCTCGACGAGCTCGTGGTGTTCGACGATCGCGCGCGTCTGCGCGAGTTCGTCGCCCGCGACCTCGCGAGGTCGGGCGCCTCTGGCGTCGTCGAGGCCCGCGTCCCGCGCGGCGACGAGCGCCAGCGCGTCGTCGAGATCCACGGCACCAACATGGACGGCGAGCCTGCGATCGGCGGGCGACTGCTCAACCTCCGGGACACGACCGACCGCAAGGGCATGGAGGAGCAGCTGAAGCGCATGGCGCTGCACGACCCGCTGACGCTGCTCGGGAATCGCGCCCTGTTCCGCGACCGGGTCGAGCACGCGGTGGCGGTCAGCAAGCGCAACGGGCGGTCGATAGCCGTCATGTTCGTCGACCTCGACAACTTCAAGAACGTCAACGACTCCTTCGGCCATGCGATCGGCGACCGGGTGCTGCACAGGAGCGCGCAGCGGCTCGTAAAGGCGACACGCGGCGGCGACACGGTCGCCCGCCTCGGCGGCGACGAGTTCGCCGTGCTGCTCGAGAACCTCGGCTCCAGGGAGCAGGTGTTCGAGATTGCCGGGCGCATCGTCCAGTCGCTGCAGGACTCGCTCGACCTGCCCGGCGCGGACATGCGCATCTCGGCGAGCATCGGCGTGGCGTTCTCCACGCCGGACGACGGCGTCGAGGAGCTGATGCGCAACGCCGACGTCGCCATGTACGCGGCGAAAACCGCGGGCAAGGGCCGCTTCCTGGTCTACGAGCCCTCGATGCAGAGCGCCGCGAGCGAGCGGCAGGAAATGGAGGTGGAGATCGACAAGGCGATCCGGGAGGACCAGTTCCTGCTGCACTACCAGCCGATCGTCGAGCTGCACTCGGGTTACCTGCTGGGCGTCGAGGCCCTGATCCGCTGGCGACACCCGGTACGCGGCACGATCATGCCGGCGGAATTCATCCCCGTGGCGGAGGAGACCGGGCAGATCGTCCCGCTCGGCCGCTGGGTGCTGGCACAGGCCTGCCGCGAGGTGAAGGTATGGCAGGCGCGCCTGCCGGAAGGCCGCCAGGTCCGGGTCGGCATCAACGTTTCCGCGGTCCAGCTCGCGAAGTCCGATATCTGCGCCGACGTGAAGCGTGCGCTCGCGATTTCCGAGATCGACCCGGGCTGCCTCGTGATCGAGCTGACCGAGAGCGTGCTGATGCAGAACAGCGAGGTCGTGCTCGCGACGCTCACGGAACTCAAGAAGCTCGGCGTGCGGATCGCGATCGACGACTTCGGCACCGGCTACTCGTCGCTGACCTACCTGCATCGCTTCCCGATCGACATCCTGAAGATCGACCGCAGCTTCGTGGAGCGCCTCGGCGGCGTCGACGGAGGCGAGGACTTCGCGCGCGCCATCATCACCCTCGGCAGCACGCTTGACCTCGAGGTCGTCGCCGAAGGCATCGAGCTCGAGCACCAGCAGCGCGGGCTCATCGAGCTTGGCTGCGTGGCGGGGCAGGGCTACTACTATTCGCGGCCGGCGCTGCTGCACGAGATCGAGTACTCGGTCCACATGGCCCGCCGCCGCACCATGGCGGACACCCTGCCGCAGGGCGCGCGCATCACGGCCACCGGACGCTTCGTGATCGGCGACCTGAAACCCGCGGACTTCGTCGCGACCGGGACATTCGGTCGCGAGATGTCAAAAAAAGAGAGATAAAACAGCGACATAGCGTGTCAGTGTCGCGCCGCAGCCCCGTTCATGGCGCTTCATGGCGGCGACCAAAACCGGTACCCTAGACGGCCCCATTCGCGCTGGAGACCCTACCCGGGACATGAGCGGCCGGCTGTACATCTCGACCTTCGGCTGCCAGATGAACGACTACGATTCGGCCCGGATGGCGGACGTGTTGCGCGAGTCCTCGGGGCTTTCGCTTACCGGCGATCCGGAGGAAGCGGACGTCGTACTGCTGAATACCTGTTCGGTGCGGGAAAAGGCGCAGGAGAAGGTTTTTTCCCACCTCGGCCAGTGGCGGCTGCTCAAGCGCAGCAAGCCCGGCCTCGTCATCGGCGTCGGCGGCTGCGTCGCCAGCCAGGAGGGCGAGGGCATCCTCGAACGGGCGCCGTTCGTGGACCTCGTCTTCGGCCCGCAGACGATCCATCGCCTGCCGGCCATGATCGAGGCGCTGCGCGCCACGCGCGAGCCGCAGGTGGACGTTTCCTTCCCCGAGATCGGGAAGTTCGACCACCTGCCGGAGCCGCGCGCCGCGGGCGCAACGGCTTTCGTATCGATCATGGAAGGCTGCAGCCGCTATTGCAGCTTCTGCGTCGTGCCCTACACGCGCGGCGAGGAGATGAGCCGCCCGTTCGCGCAGGTCGAAGCCGAGGTCCGCGCACTGGTCGCGCAGGGCGTGCGCGAGGTGACGCTGCTTGGCCAGAACGTGAACGCCTGGCGTGGGCCGGCCCCCGACGGGCGCGTCGTGGACCTTGCCGGCCTCATCAGGCACATCGCGACGCTCGAGGGCCTGGAGCGAATCCGCTTCACCACCTCGCATCCGCTGGAGTTCCGCGACTCGCTGGTTGCGGCCTACGCTGAGGTGCCGAAGCTGGCGAACTGCCTCCACCTGCCGGTCCAGAGCGGCTCGGACCGGATCCTCGCGGCGATGAAGCGCGGCTACACCCGCCTCGAGTTCAAGCAGAAGGTTCGCAAGCTCCGTGCCGTTCGGCCGGACATCAGCCTGTCATCGGACTTCATCGTCGGCTTCCCCGGCGAGACGGAGGCGGACTTCCAGCAGACGCTCGAGCTGGTCGCGGACGTCGGCTTCGACCAGTCATTCAGCTTCATCTACAGCCGGCGCCCGGGGACTCCGGCGGCCTCGCTGCCCGACGAGGTGACCCGCGACGTGAAGCAGCGTCGCCTCGAGGAGCTGCAGGCGCAGCTCAACCGCCAGGCGCGCCGCATCAGCCTGGCGATGGTCGGCAGCACGCAACGCGTGATGGTCGAGAAGCACTCGCGCCGCGACCCGCACCAGCTCGCAGGCCGCACCGAGAACATGCGCTGGGTCAATTTCGACGGCCCGGGCTCGCTCGTCGACCGGTTCGCGGACGTGTGCATCACGGAGGCCATGCCGAATTCGCTACGCGGCCGGTTGGTCGCTTGAACGCCGCTCCCGAGTTCAGCGTCGACTTCGGCGCCGAAGACAACGCCAGGCTCGCCGCGGTCTGCGGCCCGGTCGACGAGAACCTGCACCAGATCGAGAACCGGCTCGGCATAGAGATCCGCCGCCGCTCCGGGCGCTTTTCGCTGCGCGGCGTGAACGCGCCCGCGGGCGCCGCGGTGCTGCGCCAGCTCTACGAGCGCGCGGGCAGCCAGCCGGTGACGCCCGAGGACGTTCACCTCGCGATCCAGGAGGGCGGCATGGGCGCGCCGCTCGCTCCGGACGAGCACGCGGTCGAGACGCTGCGCGGCCTGATCCGCGGCCGCGGCGCCAACCAGCAGCAGTACCTGCAGGCAATCCGCGCGCACGACCTGACGTTCGGCATCGGCCCGGCGGGCACCGGCAAGACCTATCTCGCGGTGGCCTGCGCGGTCGAGGCCATGCAGCGCGAGAGGGTTCGCAGGCTCGTGCTGGTGCGCCCCGCGGTGGAGGCCGGCGAGCGGCTTGGCTTCCTGCCGGGCGACCTGTCGCAGAAGGTGGACCCCTACCTCCGGCCGATGTACGACGCGCTGTACGAGATGATCGGCTTCGACCGCGTGGCGCGCCTGGTCGAGAAAAGCGTCATCGAGATCGCGCCGCTGGCGTTCATGCGCGGCCGCACGCTGAACGAGTCCTTCATCATCCTCGACGAGGCGCAGAACACCACGGTCGAGCAGATCAAGATGTTCCTGACCCGCATCGGCTTCGGCTCGCGCGCGGTCGTGACCGGCGACGTCACGCAGACCGACCTGCCGGCGCACCGCCAGTCGGGCCTGCGCCACGCGCTCGAGGTGCTGGACGGCGTGCAGGGCATCGCGGTGACGCGCTTCACGGCAAAGGACGTGGTGCGCCACCCGCTGGTGCAGCGCATCGTCGAAGCCTACGAGCGGCAGTCCGGCAGCGAAGGCGGAGGCCCATGACGCTCGACGTGGTGCTGCGCTACCGCACGCGCCGGCCATGGGCGCCCGGGCCCGCGACGCTGCGCCGCTGGGCGTGCCTCGCGGCGGGACGCCGCGGCGGCGAGCTCGGCATCCGGGTCGTGGGCAGCCGCGAGAGCCGCTCGCTGAACGGACGATGGCGGGGGCGCGACCAGCCCACGAACGTGCTGTCGTTCCCGGCATCCCCCGACCTGCGCGGCAGCCAGCTCGGGGACCTCGTCGTATGCGCGCCGGTCGTGGCGCGCGAGGCGCGCGAGCAGGGCAAGGCGCTCGCCGCACACTGGGCGCACATGGTCGTGCACGGAACGCTGCACCTGCTCGGCTTCGAACACGCGCGCGCGGCGGACGCGAAACGCATGGAAGGCCGCGAGCGGGCGCTGCTTGCGCGCCTCGGCTTCGCCGACCCGTACGGGGACTGAAGCGATGGCGAAGAGCAGGGGAAGCAGCTGGCTGCGCCGGTTGACGAAGGAGGGGCCGGGCAGCAAGGCGGAACTGGTGGAGATGCTGCGCGCCGCGGCCGGCAGCGAGCTGATCGACGCCGAGGCCCTGCGCATGATCCAGGGCGTGCTGCGCGTGGACGACCTGCACGTGCGCGACATCATGGTGCCGCGCTCGCAGATGGTCGTGCTCGAGCGCGACTCGGAGCCCGGCAGGCTGCTGCCGGCGGTGATCGAGTCCGGGCACTCGCGTTTCCCGGTGATCGGGGACGACCGCGACCAGATCGCAGGCATCCTGCTCGCCAAGGACCTCCTGCGTTACTTCGCCGAAGGCGCGGACGGCAGCTTCGACATCCGCGAGGTGCTGAGGCCCGCCGCCTTCGTACCGGAGAGCAAGCGCCTCAACGTCCTGCTGAAGGAATTCCGCGCCAGCCGCAACCACATGGCGATCGTCGTGGACGAGTACGGCGGCGTCTCGGGCCTGGTCACGATGGAGGACGTGATCGAGGAGATCGTCGGCGAGATCGCCGACGAGTACGACACGGACGACGACCAGACCATCCGCCGCGAGAGCGACCGGCAGTTCCTCGTGCTCGCGCTGACGCGCGTGCAGGAGTTCAACGCCTGGTTCGGGACGCGCTTCAGCGACGAGGAGTACGACACCATCGGGGGCCTCGTGATGCACCAGTTCGGCCGGCTGCCGCGGCGCGGAGATGCGGTGACCATGGACGGCATCGAGTTCAAGGTGCAGCGCGCCGACCGCCGCCGCATCGACCAGCTGCGCGTCACTACACCCGAGCCGCTGCCGCCCGGCCCCGGCGAAGTGCCGGGCGACTGAATGCCGGCGCCGGACGGCCCAGTCTCGCGGCTGCTGCGCCATCGCCGCCTCATCGCGGCACTGGCCGGCATCGCCACGTCCTTCGCGTTCGCGCCGTACGGCTGGCACTGGCTCGCCTGGCTGGCGCCCGCCGCCCTCTTCCTGCTCTGGGAGTACGAGTCGCCCCGCGAGGCGGCAGGCACCGGCTTCTGGTTCGGAGCCGCGCTGTTCGGCGCCGGCACCTGGTGGATCTACACGGCGATACACGACTTCGGCCAGGCGCCGGCCTGGCTCGCGCTGTTCCTGGTCGCGGCGTTGCTCGCGATCAAGGGCTCGTACTACGCGCTGCTCGGTTATGTCGTCGTGCGCATCGCCCCGGATCCCTCGCCGGGCCGCTCGCTGTTGCTGATTCCCGCGGGCTGGACGCTGATGGAGTGGCTGCGCGGCTGGCTGTTCACGGGCTTTCCGTGGCTGCAGCTCGGCTATTCCCAGAGCGATGCGCCGTTCGCTGCGCTCGCGACGCTGGGGGGCATCCACCTGGTCAACTTCGCGGTCGCAGCGACGGCCGGCGCGGTCATCGTGCTCTTCTTCCAGGCCGGCGGCGCACGCCTCGCCGCCGTCGCCTGCGTCGCCGCGCTGTGGTTCGGCGCGTGGCTCCTGGACGGCCGCGAATGGACCAGGCCCGCGGGCAGCCCGGTGTCCGTCGCGCTCCTGCAGGGCGCGATTCCACAGGACGAGAAATGGCTGGCGGACAACCGCGCAGCGACGCTCGACAAGTACCGCGCGCTCAATCGCGACGCGCTCGGCGCGCGCATCATCGTCTGGCCGGAGTCCGCGGTCCCCGTGCTCGCCCACGACGCGACGGTGTTCCTAGAGGCCATCCGCCGCGAATCGGCCGCCGCCGGCTCGGACGTCATGCTCGGGCTCCTGGATTTCGACCTGGAGACGGGCGAGATCCGCAACGGCCTGTTCTCGATGAGCAGCGCCGGCGACGGCTGGTACTACAAGCGGCGACTCGTGCCGTTCGGCGAATTCTTCCCGGTTCCCGCGGCGGTGCGAAAGTGGATGCGGCTGCAGAGCCTGCCTTACTACGACATGACGCCGGGCGGGGAGAACCAGCCGCCGCTGGCGGCGGGTGGCGAGCGCCTCGCCGCGACGATCTGCTATGAGGACGCCTACGGCGCCGACCAGCTCGCCGCGCTGCCGGGCTCGACGCTGCTCGTCAACGTGACCAACAACGCCTGGTTCGGCGATTCGGCGGCGCCGCACCAGCAGCTGCAGATGGCGCGGTTCCGCGCGCTCGAAGCCGGCCGCTTCCTCGTCCGCGCGACCAGCAACGGCATCACCGCGGTGATCGGCCCCGACGGCGCGGTCGTCGACCGCATCCCGCAGTTCGTCCCCGGCATCCTCAGGGCTTCGGTCGTGCCCCGCACCGGCCTTACGCCCTACGCACGCACCGGCAACTGGCCCATCCTGACTTTTGCCTTCGTCGTGCTGCTCGCGTTCGCCGTGGCACGCGTACGGGCAAGGCATTACGGCTGAAGCAGGCGGCTTGGTGGCCGTCCTCAGGATCGTGCGCGCCAGGGATGGCGCGCCCGAAGCCTCCAGGGACGGATTCACGGCGGTCCTGAGGACGGCCACCAAGCCGCCTGCCTAAGCAGGTATTCTTCGCAGTTCGCATGAAAGAACGCTACGAACCCCGCGAAATCGAGCCGCAAGTCCAGGCGGAATGGGAAGCCGCCGGCTCGTTCGCCGCGCGCGAGGACGCCGCGCGGTCGAAGTACTACTGCCTGTGCATGTTCCCGTACCCGAGCGGCCGGCTGCACATGGGCCACGTGCGCAACTACACGATCGGCGACGTCCTCGCGCGCTACATGCGCATGCGCGGTTTCAACGTCCTGCAGCCGATGGGCTGGGACGCCTTCGGCCTGCCCGCCGAGAACGCGGCGATCGAGAACGGCGTGCCGCCGGCGCGGTGGACCCGAGACAACATCGCGCACATGAAGGGTCAGCTGATGTCGCTCGGCTTCGGGATCGACTGGTCGCGCGAACTCGCGACCTGCGACGCCGGCTACTACAAGTGGAACCAGTGGCTGTTCCTGCGCATGCTCGAGCGCGGCATCGCCTACAAGACGACCGGCAAGGTCAACTGGGACCCGGTGGACCAGACCGTGCTCGCGAACGAGCAGGTGATCGACGGGCGCGGCTGGCGCACGGGGGCGCCGGTCGAGAAGCGCGAGATCCCGATGTACTACCTGCGGATCACGCAGTACGCGGAGGAACTCCTCGCCGCGCTCGACCGGCTTCCCGAGTGGCCGGACCGCGTGCGCACCATGCAGGCGAACTGGATCGGCCGCAGCGAGGGCGTGAACATCTCGTTCCCGTACGACACCGGCGGTGCCGCGGGCGAGCTGAAGGTCTTCACGACGCGCGCCGATACCCTCATGGGCGTGACCTTCGTCGCGGTGGCGGCCGAGCACCCGCTCGCGGAGCTGGCGGCGGGGCGTGACGCGAACGTCCGCGCCTTCGTGGACGAGTGCCGCCGCGGCAGCGTCATGGAAGCCGACGTCGCGACGATGGAGAAGAAGGGCATCGCCACCGGTCTTTTCGTCCGCCACCCGCTGACCGGCGCCGACCTGCCGGTCTGGGTCGGCAACTACGTGCTGATGGCCTACGGCGAGGGTGCCGTGATGGGCGTGCCGGGCCACGACGAACGAGACTTCGCGTTCGCGAAGAAGTACGGCCTGCCGATCGTGCCGGTCATCGACGTCGCCGGCAGGCCGTATTCGACCGAGGCCTGGCAGCCCTGGTACGCGGAGTACGGCCGCTGTGTGAATTCGGGCTCCTTTGACGGCCTCGAGTACGAACCGGCGGTCGATGCGATCGGACGCGACCTCGAAGCACGCGGCCTTGGCCGCAAACAGGTCGTGTGGCGGTTGCGTGACTGGGGCATCTCGCGCCAGCGCTACTGGGGCTGCCCGATCCCGATCATCCACTGCCCGGACTGCGGCGACGTGCCGGTGCCGGACGAGCAGCTGCCGGTTCGGCTTCCCGAGGACCTGGTGCCGGACGGCTCCGGCAACCCGCTTACGAAGTCGCAGGCTTTCCTCGAGTGCCGCTGCCCGAAGTGCGGCGCGCCCGCGCGGCGCGAGACGGACACGATGGACACTTTCGTGGACTCGTCCTGGTACTTCTTCCGTTTCGCCTCGGCGAAGAACGACGCGGCGATGGTCGACGAACGCGCGCGGTACTGGATGCCGGTGGACCAGTACATCGGCGGCATCGAGCACGCAATCCTGCACCTGCTGTATTCGCGTTTCTGGACCCGTGTCATGCGCGACTGCGGGCTGACCGGCATCGACGAACCGTTCCAGCGGCTGCTGACGCAGGGCATGGTCCTGAACGAGATCTGGTTCCGCAAGCCGGCCTCCGGCCGCATCGCCTACTTCCACCCTTCGGAAGTCGAAGCGGCCGGGGAGGGCGAGGCCCGCCGGGGCATCCTCAAGTCCGACGGCCAGCCGGTCGAGTACGGCGGCATCGGCACGATGTCGAAATCGCGCAGGAACGGCGTCGACCCTCAGGACCTCGTGGAGCGATACGGCGCGGACACGGCGCGGCTGTTCACCATGTCGAACGTGCCGCCCGAGCATACGTTCGAGTGGTCGGACGAGGGTGTCGAGGGCGCGTTCCGCTTCATGAAACGCCTGTGGAAGGTCGTGCACGCGCACGTCGAGGGTGGGGTCGCAGGACGCCCGGATCCCGCAGCGCTCGACGGGCCGCAGTGTACGCTGCGCCGGCAGGTGCACCACGCACTCGCGAAGGTGGGCGACGACATCGGCCGCAGGCGGACGTTCAACACCGCGATCGCAGCCGTCATGGAACTACTGAATGCGCTGTCGCGTTACACGGACGGTTCGCCGCGCGGCCGCGCCGTGATGCAGGAGGCGCTCGAGATCACGGTGCTGATGCTCTCGCCGGTGGTTCCGCACGCGACGCAGGCGATGTGGCGGGCCCTCGGGCATGACACGCTGGTCGTGGACGAACGCTGGCCCGAGGTCGATGCCGCCGCTCTCGTGCAGGACACGGTCGAGATCGTCGTGCAGGTCAACGGCAAGCTGCGCGCGCGCATCGCGGTGGCCGCCGGCGCGGACGAGGCCGTCGCGCGCGAGGCCGCGCTCGCGGATCCCGGGGTCGCGAAATTCGTCGCCGGCCAGCCGGTGCGCAAGCTGATCTACGTGCCGGGCAAACTCGTGAACGTGGTGGTGTGATGAACCGCGTTGTCGCCAGCATCGCCGTCCTGCTGCTGGCAGGCTGCGGATTCCAGCTGCGCGGGCAGGCGCCGCTGCCTGTCGTCGCGTCGTCCCCTTACGTGGATTCCCCTGATCGTTTCACGCCCCTGTTCGCCGAGCTCGACCGGCGCCTGCGCGCCGCCGGCGCGACGCCCGCGGCGAACGCGGCGGAGGCGAGCCTGGTGATACGCCTGCACGCGGACCAGACGGGGCGAGAGCTGCTGTCCGTGACGGCAGACAACAAGCCGGGCGAATACGAGGTCTTCTACGCCGCGGAGTACTCGGTCACGAATGGCGCCACGGAGCTGATTCCGCGTACGCAAGTCAAGCTCACGCGGGACTACGGCTACGACGAGGCGGCGGTGCTCGCCAAGGAACACGAGGAAGCCTCGCTGCGCGTCGCGCTCGCGGCCGACATCGCGGACCTCATCCTGCGGCGCCTGGCAGCCCTGTGAACCTATCGGTCTTCGACGTCTTCAAGGTGGGCGTCGGACCCTCGTCATCGCACACGATGGGGCCGATGCTCGCGGCGCGCTTTTTCGTGCTGGACCTCGAGGGCAGGGGCCTGCTCGAGCGCACGGCCGAGGTTTTCGTGCAGCTCTACGGCTCGCTGGCCCTGACCGGGCTCGGGCACTGCACGGATCGGGCGATCCTGCTCGGCCTCGAGGGCCACGACCCCTCCGAGTTCGACCCCGCGGTGATGGAGCCGACGCTGACGCGCATCCGCGGGTCCAGCCGTATCCGCCTGCTCGGGCGCCGCGAGATCGCCTTCGACGAGCCCATGAACCTGCTGTTCCACCGCGACCAGATGCTCCCCGGCCACTCGAACGGCATGCGCTTCACGGCGCGGGACGCGGCCGGCGCGACGCTGCTGACGGAGGAGATGTATTCGGTCGGCGGCGGCGCCGTGCAGCGTGCGGACGAGGCTGCGGCGGCCGTTGCAGCAGGGCCTGCCGAAGTGCCCCTGCCCTTCGGCAGCGGCGACGAGCTGCTGGCGCAGGCGCAGCGCGCCGGGCTCGCGATCGACGGCCTGATGCGCGTGAACGAGGAGGCGCTGAGGCCTGCGGCAGAGGTGGACGCGAGGCTCGCGCGCATCTGGTCGGTCATGCAGGCCTGCGTCGAGCGCGGTTTTGCCGCCGAGGGAATGCTGCCGGGCGTTCTGAAGGTAAGGCGCCGCGCGCCGCAGATGAAGCGCGCGCTCGACGCCGATGCGGCGCCGGCGGATGCGATGGAATGGGTCAATGCCTGGGCGCTGGCAGTGAACGAGGAAAACGCCGCCGGCGGGCAGGTGGTGACCGCGCCGACCAACGGCGCGGCCGGCATCGTGCCTGCGGTGCTGCACTACTACGCGCGGCGCTGCCCGGGCAGCGACGAGGCGGGCATTCGACGCTTCCTGCTCGTGGCCGGAGCGATCGGGCTGCTGTACAAGCGCAACGCCTCGATCTCGGGCGCCGAGATGGGCTGCCAGGGCGAGGTGGGCGTCGCCTGCTCGATGGCGGCGGGCGGGCTCACGGCCGCGCTCGGCGGCAGCAACGGCCAGGTCGAGAACGCTGCCGAGATCGGCATGGAGCACAACCTCGGCCTCACCTGCGACCCGATCGCGGGCCTCGTGCAGATCCCCTGCATCGAGCGCAATGCAATGGGCGCGGTGAAGGCGATCAACGCGGCGAAGCTGGCGATGCGCGGCGACGGCACGCACAAGGTGTCGCTCGACCAGGTGATCGCCACCATGCGCCAGACCGGTTACGACATGAAGTCCATCTACAAGGAGACCTCCCAGGGAGGCCTCGCCGTCAACGTCCCGGAGTGCTGAAATGAAGGGGACGCGCACTTTCATATTCGTGCCTGACGCAATCGCAGACTGACGAAAGATTGGCGCGAATATGAAGGTGCGCGTCCCCTTCAATTCCCGCCGTTCGCCGCATCTCAAGGGCGCTTCGCCAATTCACGGCTTTCGCGTCGCGCACCATCGGCTAGCCTAGCGCCCCCGCGCACCTGGAGCCTGTTCCAATGTCGAAAGCCATCCTCGCGTTGCTGGCCATCTTTTCCCTTGCTGCGACATCCGCGGAACTGTCGCCGCGCGAGCAGGCGGTTGCGCTCGCGGCTGCCGGAACCGTCGTCCAGGGCGGCGCGCGGCTCGAGCGCGTCGCCGACGGCCTGCAGCGACCCTGGAGTCTCGCGTTCACGCCCGATGGCGACATCCTCGTCACCGAGAAATATCGCGGACTGCGCATCGTGCGGGACGGGCGGCTGCTGGCCGATCCGGTCGCGGGCGGGCCGCCCGGCGTGTTTGCCGAAGCGGACAGTGGCCTGCTGGACATCGCGCTCGCGCCGGATTTCGCGCGCAGCAACGAGTTGTTCCTGTCGTTCGCGGAAGGTGACGCGAAATCCAACCGCACGGCCATCTGGCGTGCGCGTTACCAGGACGGCCGGCTCGTGGACGGGCGCGTGGTCTTCCGCGCGGCGCCCGACAAGGCAGGTCCCGGCCATCCCGGCGGACGCCTGCTGTTCCTGCCGGACGGGACGCTCCTGCTCGCTGTCGGCGACGGATACGACTACAAGGCGGCCGCGCAGGACCTGAACTCGCATCTCGGCAAGGTCCTGCGCCTGACGCGGGACGGCGT
>Ga0075304_1000163_pt1 | contig 16535 bp, 15 predicted proteins | sample Joice_CattailNLA_FD_120067 | JGI IMG/M metagenome (GOLD analysis project Ga0075304, IMG submission 120067) | Natural and restored wetland microbial communities from the San Francisco Bay, California, USA, that impact long-term carbon... | ecosystem: Environmental > Terrestrial > Soil > Wetlands ... | reverse complement strand
TCCACGAGCAGCGGATCGACGAGGCTGGGAACGGTGGCCTCCAGCCACGGCGCCTGGCTGACGCGGCCGTACTTGGCGGCATCGGCGGCACGATCGAGGTAGGCCACGGACGGTGCCATCACGATGCGCCCGCGCAGTCGTATGGCGGCGTCGTCGCCTTCGAGACCACTGAAGGCAGGCAGCCCCGATAGAGCCAGGTTCACCTTGGCCGTGACTCCGCGGTCGCGCAGGTGCTCCACCTCCCAGCCCAGCTCGGGGCCGAGCGCCTCGGGGTGGACGAGGCCGGCCAGCGTGCTGCGCGGGTCGAGGCTGCTGACCACCACGCCCGCGTCGATCTCCTCGCCATCGGCCAGGCTGACCCCGGAGACCACGCCTTCCCGGTCGCGGATGGCCGAGACGCGTGCGGCTGTGCGGATGGTCGCACCGGCGGCGCGGGCAGCCGCGACCAGGGCCAGGGCCAGGGCCCCGGGCCCGCCACGAGCGAAGACCGTCTCCCCTGCGGCCCCACCGGCATTCCCCGCCGAGTCGGTCAGCAGCACGGCAGAGGTGCCGGCCATGCGAGGTCCCATGGCCGTGTAGCGGATCGCGCGCGTGGCCAGCATGGCCCGCAGGGCGTCCGATTCGAGGCGGTCCTCGAGGTAGTCCGCCACCGGCTGGGGCAGCACTCGCGTGAGCTCGCGGGCCTGGGCCGACGCCAACCGACGGTAGCGCCAACCCAGGCGCAGGCCGGCGCGGAGCACCTCCCTGTCGGCACGCTCCGGGTCGGGCGGCGTCATGAGCAGCAGACGCCACAACGTGGAGGCCAGCGCGCGTACCTCCGAGTCGAACGTCTGCCAGGCCGCTGCGTCAGGCTCCGAGAGCGCGGCCAGGTCGGCGGCCGTTCGCGCCGGGTCCGCCCACAGCGTGATGGCCGGGCCGTCGGCCCTCACCGATGTGACCAGCGCGGCTGGCTGCACGAGGCGCAGACCATGGCCCGCCAGGTCCAGCTCTCGCGCCACGTGCGCGGCCAGGCGTCCCACCGTATGAGCCTGCGTGGGTACGCGGGCCCAAGCCGCGACCTCGGAGGTGGCCACACATCCGCCGACCTGGTCGCGCCCCTCCAGCACGAGGGTGCGCAGGCCGGCCCTGGCCAGATAGGCCGCGCAGACCAGCCCGTTGTGGCCGGCACCGATGACGACGGCATCCCAGCGCCTCGTGGCGCTCACGGACGACCTTCCTCGCGTTGCCGGGCGAGCACCCGCAGAGCCGCGAGCCGGCCATTGGCTCCCATGATGCCGCCGCCCGGGTGGGCCGACGAGCCAGCCAGCCAGAGCCCGCGCACGGGCGTCTCGTAGCGGCTCCAGCCGGGCACGGGACGGTTGAAGAAGAGCTGCTCGAGCGACAGCTCACCCTGGAAGATATTGCCCTCGGTGAGACCGATATCGCGCTCCATGTCCAGCGGCGTGACGACCTGGCGATGGAGGATGAGGTCGCGGATGTTGGGGGCACGCTCCGCGATGACGTCGATGACTGCATCGCCGAAGGCGTCGCGCTCATCGTCCCAGGTGCCCTCGGCGAGCTCATAGGGCGCGTATTGGACGAAGCAGCTCATGACGTGCTTTCCTGGCGGCGCCATCGTCGGGTCGACCAGGGTGGGGATGATCATGTCGACGTAGGGCCGACGGCTGGATCGTCCCGCCTTGGCGTCGTCATAGGCCTGTTCCATGTAGTCCAGCGTGGGCGAGAAGCTGATGGCCCCGCGGAGGTGCTCGCCGGAGCCCGGCAGGCAGGTGAAGGAGGGTAGTCCGTCGAGCGCGAGGTTGACCTTGCCCGACGAGCCCCTGAAGCGGAAGCGCCTCACATCCGCCTCGAACGTGCGATCGAGCGTGCCCGACGGCAGGAGACCAAGGAAGGTCCGCCGCGCGTCGGTCGTGGCGAGTACGGTAGCCGCCTCGATCTCCTCGCCGCTCTCGAGGATGACGCCCGTGGCGCTCCCGTCACGCACACGGATCTGGGCCACCGGAGCCTCGGTACGGATCTCCGCGCCCGCCGCCCGCGCGGCGCTGGCGATGGCTGCCGCGACGCCCCCCGTGCCACCCTTGGGGATGCCCCAGGCCCGAAAGGCACCGTCGATCTCACCCATGTAGTGGTGCAGCAGCACATAGGCCGTGCCCGGGGAGCGGACGCCCAGGAACGTCCCGATGATGCCCGACGCCGACATGGTGGCCAGGAGCGGTTGCGTCTCGAACCAGCGCTCCAGGAACTCCGCGGCGCTCATCGTCATGAGCCCGATGAAGGTCGCCTGCTGGCGGCGAGGTAGCCGGGTGAAGTCCCTGAACAGCGAGGCCAGGGGCAGCGCGTCGCGCGGATGCGGCCACCGCGGATCGGTGGGCGTCATGCCCAGGATGGGCTTGATGAAGCGCGCCATCTGGGCCATCAGTTGCCCGTACTCGGCGTAGGCCTCCGCATCCGAGACCGACCAGCGACGCAGCTCGCGCATGGTCTGGGCATGGTCGTCGGTGCGCCACAGATAGTCGTTCTCGAGCGGCGTGAAGGTGCCGTCGAGGGGCAGGATGTGGAGGCCGTGACGCGGCAGCTGGAGGTCTCGGATGATCTCTGGGCGGAGCAGGCTGACCACGTAGGAGACGACGCTGAACCGGAAACCCGGGAAGATCTCCTGCGTAAGGGTCGCCCCGCCGAGCACCTCGCGCCGCTCGACGACCAGCGTGCGCAGGCCCCCCTTCGCCAGGTAGGCCGCGCTGATGAGGCCGTTGTGGCCGCCACCGATGACGACCGCGTCGTAGCGAGCTGGCACGGTCCGAGTCTAGTCGGTCGCCGTGGCCTTGATCGGCCAGGCTGTGACCGGCGGGGCCAGGGTCGGCCGAGCGTCCTGCTACCGTTGGCGGTGTGATCGAGGCTGCTGCTTCGCGCACTCGTTCGCGGCCGGCCCTGGCGCGCGTGGTCGACACCGTGCGACGACCTGGTGAACGAGCCGATCAGCATCGACGCTCGCCCGATGGCCTCACGAGCAGGTCGACGAAGCGGGCCTTCGCGACGCCATCGAGCAGGCCGACTTCATGCTTCACCGACTCCACCCGGAGATGCCGGAGGCCTGCTTCGACAGCGTCCTGGCCAAGCTGCGGGCGATGCGCGCCGCGGGCCGGTGGCATGGCTTCGCGCGGCCGTAGGATAGGCACGTGAGCAGCGCACTCGAGTCGCCCTTCGACGCCCGAACCAGGGACCTCAACGTACGCCGCCAGTGGCGCGTCTGGTCGGGGACCTTCGCAAGCAGTGCCTACGCGCCCCACATCGACATCGAGTACAACGCCATCCGCAACGCGGCCGCGCTCATCGACATCTCTGCCCTCTTCAAGTACCGCGTCAGTGGCCGGGATGCCCAACGCCTGGTCGATCGCGTCGTGACCCGTGACGCGTCGGCCGTGCCGCCCGGGCGCGTCATCTATGCGCCCTGGTGCGACGGTGATGGCCGCCTCATCGACGACGGCACGCTCCACCGGCTCGACGACGGCGCCTGGCGCTGGACGGCTGCAGAGGGCCAGTTGCGCTGGCTGCGCCTCAATGCCCGTGGCCTTGACGTCGACATCGAGGACCACACCGACGTCGTGGCGGCCCTGGCCTTGCAGGGTCCGCTCTCACGCGCCGTGCTCGAGGCGGCTGCCCAGGCCTCGCTCGCGGATCTCGGCTACTTCGGGAGGCGCTCGCTGCGCATCGGTCGCATCGACCTTGACGTCAGCCGCACCGGCTATACCGGGGACCTCGGCTACGAGCTCTGGGTGTCGCGCGAGCAGGCCGTCGCACTCTGGGATGCCCTGATGGAGAGCGGTGCTGCCTTCGCGCTGCGCCCGGCTGGCATCCTTGCCCTGGACGTCGCTCGCATCGAGGCCGGGCTCATCATGGCCGAGGTCGATTACACCTCGGTCCGCCACGCGCTCACCAGAGAGCAGAGCTATTCGCCCTACGAGATGGGTCTCGACCGGCTGGTAGCCCTCGACAAGGAGGTGCCCTTCGTGGGTCGCGCGGCCCTGCGCAGGGAGCAGGCCCGCGGAGGCCCGCTGCGGCGACTCGTGGGACTCGAGCTCGAGTGGGCGGACCTCGAGCGGCTCTACGCGAGTCACGGACTCGCCCCTGCCCTGTCCGCCCATGCCTGGCGCGACCAGATCCCGTTCTATGCCGCGGGTATCCAGGTCGGCCGGGCCAGCAGCGGCACGTGGAGCCCCGTGCTCAAGAAGAACCTCGCCCTGGCCACTGTCGAGGCCCACGCCGCCCGGGTCGGCGCCCAGCACGAGCTGGAGTGGTCGGTGGAGGGCGAACGGGGCCGCATCGGCGCCACCGTCGTGTCGCTGCCCTTCCTCGACCCGCCGCGCAAACGCGAGTAGGCGCAGGCTCGTGCTCCGAAGCGCCCGGACGACCGAGGTATGATGCTACAGCTTACTGGTCCTCATACTCCGAGGCTGTCCCATGGTCATGGTTCGCGCCACCGTCACCATCCCCGAAACGCTCCTCGAGCAGGTCGATGCCCTGGCCGGGAAGGGCGGCCGCAGCGCGTTCATCAGCGAAGCGGTGGAGGCGAGGGTCAAGCGCGAGCGGCTCCGCCATGTCCTCGATGAGACCCGCGGAGCGTTGAGGGACTCACCGACGTGGCGGACGGCTGAGGAGACCTACCGGTGGGTCCGCGAGCTGCGCGAGGAAGGCGAGGATTGAAGCCGGCCTATCTCCTCGATACGACAGTCCTCATCGATCACGCCAAGGGCCGTCCCGATGGCGTCGCGGTGCTGGCGAGGCTGTTCGCGGAGACCAGTGAGCTCTATTCCTGTGATGTCGTGACCAGCGAGTCGCTTTCGGGCGGCGTTCCCGCGGAGCGGGCTCTGATCGCGCGGTTGCTCGATGCGCTCGAGTACGTCGCCATCGACCCGGAGGCTGCCCGCTGGGCGGGAGACCGGCGGCGGGAGCTAAGGACAGCCGGTCGACGGTCTCCGCTTGGTGACGCGCTGATCGCCGCCGTGGCGTGGCGCATGGATGCCACGGTCGTGACCCGCAACGCGGCGGACTTCGAGCGCTTCGGGGTGCCCGTCCTGGTCTATGGCGACTTTCAGGCCAGGGAGGGCACGAAGCGCGGGTCGACCTCGTAGACATCGCGGATGCGCCTCGGGGTGAGGACGTCCCGGGGCCTACCCTCGGCCACCACGCGGCCTTCGTCGAGCAGCACGAGGCGCTCGAAGAAGTGCGCCGCCAGGGGCAGGTCGTGCAGCACGGCCAGCACGGTCAAGCCGTCGCTTGAGAGCCGCGCCAGCAACGAGAGGACCTCGACCTGGTGACGGAGGTCCAGGTGGACCGTGGGCTCGTCGAGAACGAGCAGTCGGCCGCCCTGGGCCACGGCCATGGCCACCAGGACCAGCTGGCGCTCGCCGAGGGACAGTTGCCCGACGTCACGCCCGCGCAGGGCCACGATACCGACCCGGGCGATGGCCGCATCGACGGCGGCCCTGTCCTCATCCCGGGCACCCGTGAAGGGATGCTCGTGGGGGATGCGACCGAGGGCCACGACCTCCTCGACACGCATGGCGAAGGGCAGCTCGACCTGGCCGGGCACGACGGAGATCGAGCGTGCCAGATCGGCCCGACCGATGTCCACCAGGGGGATGCCGTCGAGGGCCACGCTGCCGGCGCTGGGCTCCACGAGCCCGGTCAGGCAGCGCAGCAGGCTCGACTTGCCAGCGCCGTTAGGTCCCACGAGACAAAGGCGCTCACCTGGCTCTACGTGCAGGTCCACGCCGCTGAGCACCTCGCGCCGGCCGTATGTCAGGCCCAGGCCCTCGGTGTCGATGGTCAGTCCGCGCTCGCTCACAGCTGGTAGCCCGTGCGGTAGCGCCTCAAGAGCAGCACGAAGAGCGGGGCGCCGATGAGCGCCGTGATGATGCCCACCGGCAGCTCGCCGGGGATACGCGAGCCAAGGTCGGCCAGGACCAGGAAGGCCCCGCCGAAGATGGCCGACAGGGGCAGCACGAGCCGGGCGTTGGGGCCCACGATGAGGCGCACGACGTGAGGCACGACGAGGCCCACGAAGCCGATGAGCCCGGCCAGGGCGACGGCCGCTGCAGTCACGAGTGCCGCCAGTCCCAGGAGGATGGCGCGCTCACGGCGAACGTCGATGCCCAGGCTGCTGGCCACGTCGTCGCCGAGGAGCAGGCCGTTGAGCGCACGCGCCCGGGCCATGATGAGCAGCGTCGCCACCAGGATGACGGGCAGGCCGATGACAAGGCTCTGCCAGTCGGCACCAGAGAGGCTGCCCAGCAGGTAGAAGAAGATCTGGCGCAGCTGGGCGCCGGAGAGGTACATGGCCATGGCCAGCCCGGCGGCCAGCAACGAGCCCACGGCGTAGCCGACGAGGAGCAGCGAGGTCAGGGTCGACCGACCAGTGCCCCCCGCGACGCGATGCACGATGGCCACCGCCAGCAGGGCTCCCCCGAAAGCCAGGATGTTGACGAGGCCGAGGCCGAGCATGGCGACGTGGACGGGGATGAGCACAGCGATGGCGGCGCCGAGGGCGGCGCCGCTGGCCGTGCCCAGCACGTAGGGGTCTGCCAAGGGATTGCGCAGCAGTCCCTGGAAGGTGACCCCTGCCACAGCGAGTCCCAGGCCCACCACGAGCGCCGTGATCACGCGGGGCAGGCGCAGCTCCATGACGATGGTCTGCGAGGTCGCCGGCCAGGCCTCCGCGACGGGCCAGCCCAGCAGCTCGCGGGCCAGGATGGCGATGGTGTCGGCCGGCGAGACGTAGACCGTGCCCAGTCCGATGCCGGCCACGACGGCACCGACGAGCAGGGCCAGCCCGGCCAGGCCCAGCGCGACCGGCCGCTTGCGCAGGGCCTCCAGGGAGCCATGGCCGACCCTGGCGCGCGGCTGCGCCAGGTCCGGGGCGGTCATCGTCAGGCCGCTTCGCAGAGCGGCGCGTCGGGCGGGAACTCGGGCAGGTCGATATCGGGATGGATGGCTCGCGCCAGCGAGGCCAGCCCCCGGGGCAGGCGCGGTCCAGGACGGGTCACGGGGATGTCGTCGACCGGGCGGACGTCTCTGTTGGCCACGGCCGTCATGCCGCCCCAGCCCGGCCGAGCGGCGACGTCGGCGGGGCAGACGCCATAGTTGGCGTCACCCACGACGATGACCTCAGGGTCGGCCGTGATGAGCTCTTCGAGAGGGATCGAGAAGACGACGGGATCGCTCGTGGTGATGGCCTCGCCGCCGGCCCGCGTCACCATGTCGGCCACGAAGGAGTCGGGGGCGGGGGCGTAGATCTCCGGCTCGGAGCCGATCTGGTAGAACGTGCGCGGCCGGCTGCCAGTCGCCTCTGCGGCCGCTGAGACTTCGTCCAGCTGGCGGACCATGTCCGCGGTCAGGGCGGCCGCCTCGTCCGCGGCACCGATGGCCGAGCCGATGAGCTCGATGTCGGCCAGGACGCCGGGCACGTCGGGCGCGTACACCACGAGGACCGGGTACCCGAGCTGACGCATGCGGGCGATGTCGTCGGGCGGCGTGAAGAAGTTGCCGGCCGCGAGCACGAGGTCGGGTCGGAGTTCCACGACCTGCTCCAGGATGACGCCCGTGAACGTGGCCACGTCAGTCAGGTCGGCGGCCTCGGGCGGGTAGTCGTCGAAGTCGGTCCCGCCCACCAGCCGGTCGCCAGCGCCGAGCGCGTAGACGATCTCGGTATTGGCCGGCGAGAGGCTGATGATGCGCTGAGGCGGGCTCTCGATGGTTACCTCGCTGCCCTCGTCATCGACGACGGTCAGCGGGTATCCAGGCTCGGCGCCGAGTGCCGCCGAGGACCATGCCAGGGCCAGCAGCAGCAGCGCAAAGGCCGCTGCGAGGGTCAGGCGAGCCAACAGAAAGCCCCGGCCACGATCGGAGCCGGGGGCTGGAGCAACGGACAGAGCGGCCATGTGCGTTCCCCTTTCACGCGAAGGGCTGGTGCACGACCCGGGCCGCGGCGACCGGACTTCCAGCGTGCAGCGCTGGTCACCGTAGCGGGACTGTGCCGGATTCTCACCGGCTTCGCGCGGGCGGGTCTTGCTATCAGGTTGTCGCATCCGAGTGTAGCGCAGCCCGCGCCCGTCTGAGGCGCATAAGCGGCGGATAAGCCGTCGTCCTCATCGTCGTGCTTGACCGCCTTGCCCGCCGGCACATCCCGCCGGAGGAAGGGCATCCATGAAAGGACACAAGCATGTCTCGTTTCCCCGCCTGGCAACGATGGCCTTGAGCGCAGGCGTATCCCTGGCGCTGCTGCCGGGCCCAGGACCTGCGGCAGCGGGTGAGCCAGGGCTTCTGCCGGACTGCGCAGACCAGCCCCCGGCTGGCACGAACCTGGAAGCGGACCTGGCATCGCCGTGGCAGGCCGTGCTCGACGATGAGGGTGTCGTTCGAGAGCACCGCATGACCCTGCGCCGCGACGGCAGCGACACGGTCTTGCGTACGGGGGAACGTGGCTTCGCGATCGCAACAACCCCAGGGCGGGTCCTCATCGGTGAGCGATCCGAGTCCGCCACCAGCCTCACCATGGTAGACACGGTGCGTGTCTGTCGACTCTGGCAGCGTCATCTCGATGGGCTCGCCTACGACATCACTTCGGCCCAGGAGTCAGGCCGCCTGCGCTTGGCGGTCCATGACCCCCACACCCGCGACTACCAGGGTGAGCTGCTCATCGATGCGGAGCTGGGCAGCACCGAGGCGCTCATCGACGGTCAGTGCAGCACCACCTGTCAGCCCAATGACGGAGAGCTGACACCGGCCGCCCTGGGGCCGATCGTGGCGGCGCGGCCGGTCCCTGCGTTCGCGGCAGGCGGCTGGGCAGGCAACACCGTCCTGGGCTACGCCTGGCAGGCCGGCGCCGCGCCGCCACGCTGGGCGCGCTCGCCCATCAGCGCTGCGGCCCGTGACGTCTCAGACACCTCGCTGGCACGGAGCCCGCGCTTCGCCTATCGCGACGGCGTGGATGACACCATCCGCTACACGCCGACCTTCCCTGACTTCTGCCGCTACGGCATCGCCTGTGCCTCGCGAAGCATGCCCTCCTTCTGGTCGGTCTGGCTGCGCCCCCATGGCACGGACTTCCCGTGGGGGACGCTGCGCTGGTGCCAGAGGGAATCCGGGGAGGGCTGCTTCGACATGCGCCGCGTCGTGCTCCACGAGCTGGGCCATGTCATCGGCCTCAACCATCCCTCCAGCGAGGGCTTCCGCCTGCAGGCCAGAGAGACCGTCATGCATGCCATCACGCCGGCCAGGCCACGCGCCGGGAGCAGCCGTCACGCCTTCGGGCGCTGTGACATCGCCACGCTCCAGGAACTCTACGACGTGCCCACCAACAGCACACCCATCTCGACCTGCAACGATGTCGCCACGCGCCTGAGCCTCCAGGCAAGCGCCTCCCGCGTCTTCAGCGGGGAGCCGGTGACGCTCGTGGCGACCTTGCGCATCGCGGACCGGGACGCCTTCGGCAGGCTGGCCGGGAACGTCGCCAACGACCGCACCGTGACGCTCAAGCAGCGGGCTGGCGGCAGCAGCGATGCCTGGACGGATGCGGCCATGACGGCGCTCTCCTCCGGGGGTCGCTACGAGGTGGAGGTGGCCCCGGATGTGACGATGGAGTACCGCGCGGTCTTCCCATCGCCGCGGGATGAGGGCCTCGCCTCGAGCTCCTCGGCCATCGTGTCAGTGACCGTCGAAGAGGCCACCGGGTGAGCGCGCCACTGCGGGCCCGTCTGTTGGCGGCGGCAGTCCTCGCGACCCTGTTGGCCTGCTCGTGGTTTCCCGCCGCGCGGGCCCAGGCTGAGGCTGACCAGAGCGCCGCTGCACACGCCACCGCGCCACCAATCGAACCGTCTGCCAGGCCCGGCGAGACCGCTGCGCCAGCACAGCCGCAGGCCTGGCTGCGGGGACCCTTCGGACGGGTGCTCGGGGGATCCGTGGAGGATGCGGCGACCACCGCCCCATCGGGCCAGCCGCTGGACGCCTTCGTGCGACGCGCCCCACTGAGCATGGATTGGGAGGTCGACGCCCTGATCGTGAGCCTCGAGGTCGTGGCCCAGCCGCTCGCGGATGGCCCGTCGGACGAGGTGCTCTCGACCGGGGCCCCTGTCTTCGAGGGCCCCGCCACGGTCGGCGATAGCCTTGTCGTGGCCACGCTCACCTCCGCCACCGGCCAGACCAGCCAGTACGCCTGGCTGCTCGAGGTCCCCGATCGTGAGCCTCCCGACGATGGCCTCTATGACATCCCGGCACCAGACGTCATCATCGAATCCGGTGCCGGGAGCGTGGCAGGGGTCCTGGGCGACGGCTGCTATGTCTTCCTCTGTGTGGACGCCGGCCGCATGCCACCTCCGCGGATGCTCGATCCGCTGGCGGTCGTGCTCGGCGAACTCCTGAGCATGCACCTCGGGGACGAGTCGGCCCTCACCGCCTGGGAGGGCAGCCTGACCCGCCTCGGCCAGGCCAGTGGCGAGGTCCACACCGCCAGCGGCGGTCCGCTGGCACCCGGCCAGGCAGTCGTCGAGCTGACAGGGCTTGAGGTCCCGGCAGCGGGTCATTGGCTCCTCGAGCTCGAGGTCGAACTCGACCGCGAACGTGGCTGGCTACGGACGGTCTACCGGCTCGTGGCGGAGTAGTCGGGCGTAGCGCCGCAGCTAGGCGCCCGCGGATTCAACGACCTCGGTCGGGGTGGCCGGGAACAGTGACACCTGGGCTTCCTCGGGCAGCATGACGCCAAGGATCTCCTGGAGCGCGAGGATATGGGCGCACGTCTTCCAGCTCTCGAAGTAGTGACAATTGCACTGCCAGCCATCGGCCTCGAGGACGACGCGGTGGGCGTCGTTATCCCCGGCAAAGGTGACGCTCAGGCGCTCGACGGTGATACGGTCACGCTCTCGCGCGTAGCGGTGCGCCTTCTCGATCTTGCCGATGACGCTGGAGTGCATCGATCTCCACCTCCTGCCTGCCGATGTCCGCTTCGGTGGCATATCTGCGGCATGGGGCGGGGCCAGGATGGCCGCCGCGACCGGTCGCCACTGCCTGCTGCCTAGACTAGCGAGTCCGCCAAGAGGCGGCAGGCCCGTGCTGTCCTAGGCCTGCTCGAGCTCGGCCTCGTCGGCAAGCGCCAGCTGCTTCTTGATGTGCTCGATGACGGCCACAGGACTGGGATCGAGCGCATATCCGAAAGCCACGTAGACACTGACGTAGTCACCCATCGTCAGCGCCGCCAGCGCCTGCCCGAGGCGGCCATCTCCGTGGACCCTGATGACCTGGTGGGCGATACCGGCAGTCCTCAGCAGGTCAGCCATGAGCCGTGTGCGGAGCGCGTTGCGAGGGTGGTCAAGCTCGCTCTCCAGGAAGACGACGTAGAGATGATCGCGCAGCGATTCGGGCTGCTCGAATCCGACGACCGTGTTGTGCGTGGCCTCCGGCACCTCCTCGGAGGCGGCAGTGGACTTGCCGTTCTCGTTGAGCTGCGCCTTCCAGCGACGGGCTACCGGAGCGAGGTAGCCACTGGCGGTCACGATGGCCATGCGGTCGAGCAGCGACCAGGCCAGCTGCTTGGCTGGGTTGTCCGCGGTGGGCACCTCCGGTCGGCAGCGGCTGGCCATGTCACGAGCCGCTCCGGCAGCGGCACGCATCTCCGACTCCTCGAGGTCGAGCACGCCGGCCTGCTCGAGCAGGCCGGCCAGGATGCCCATCGAGTAGCCCACCGAGGATCTCGGCGTACCCTGTGAGGGGAATGTCACCAGCGGCAGGCCGGCCCGCGTGGCCACGTCTCTGAGCGGCCCGCCCGTAGTCAGCACGACCACCGGGCAGCGGCGCTCGAGCGCAGTCGCGAGAGCGCTGATGGTCTCCTCGGTGCCGCCGCTCTTGGAGCTGGCGATGACGAGCGTCTCGCGGTCGACCCAGGCCGGCAGGTCATAGCCGCGGATGACCTCGAGGGGGACGCGCAAGCGGTCCGACCAGATGCCCTTGACGAGGTCGCCGCCGATGGCGGAGCCGCCCATGCCCAGGACGGCCACCGAGCGTGGGTCGGGCCAGGGCAGCTTGACGGCCCGCGAGATGCGCCAGGCCTCCTCGACCTGGTCGGGGAGCTCCGCCACCAGGGCGAGCATGCCCGCCGGGTCCGCGCGCCCCATGGCCTCGAGGTCATCGAGGATGCTGATGCCCTTCTGCTGTTCGACGTCAGCCATCGAGCCGGTCCTTCCTAGCCGTTCACCATGGCGCCGCCCTCGGCGAGCAGGGCGTCGCGCAGCTGGGCGCTGCTGGCCTCCGTGTAGACACGCACGAGAGGCTCCGTGCCACTGAAGCGGACCAGTAGCCAGGAACCGTCGTCGACCCAGAACTTGAAACCGTCGCCGGTGTCGAGCGCGACGCTGTGCGTGACCGGCCTTCCGGCCAGACTGGGCGGTGATTGGTCGGCCAGTTCCACGAGCAGCCGTGCCTTGAGCGCAGGATACGAGGCACGGTCAGTGTGCACGTCGTCACGCAGATAGAACGACGGACCGGCGATGTCGTGGAGGTGCGACACGGCCTCCGACACGCTCCTGCGTCCGGCCGCGCGCTCGCGCACGAAGAGGTCCAGCAGCAGCAGGTCTGCGTAGATGCCGTCGCGCTCGGGCAGGTGCATGCCGAAGCCGTAGCCACCAGATTCCTCGCCGCCCATCATGGCCCCCGTCTCGATCATCCGGGGGCCTACGTACTTGAAGCCGACGGGCGTCTCGTGCACGGCCACGCCATAGCGCTCGCCGAGGCGGAAGGCCATGGCCGTCTCGTTGATGGTGGAGACGACCGGGGCACGCTCACCACGGTACTCAAGCAGGTAGTACATGAGCAGGCCGAAGCATTGCAGCTGATGGATGAAGACCCCCTGCTCGTCGACAGCCCCGGCACGGTCGGCGTCGCCATCGAGCAGCAGGCCCAGGTCGTAGCCGCCGTCGCGCACCCGCTCCAGGGCCATGTCGACATGTGGCTGGATGGGCTCCGGGTTGAGGCCGCCGAACCAGGGGTTACGCTCGCTGTGGATCTCATCGACGACGATGCGTCCGCCCGCCAGGAGTCGGCCGATCCAGCCGGCGCCGGAGCCGTAGAGCGGGTCGACCAGCACGCGCAGCTGTTCGTTCCTGAGGCGGTCCAGATCGAGGGTGCGACGCACGAAGGTCTCGTAGCCCGGGTAGGGGTCGAAACGCTCCACGAGGCCAGCCGTCTCCGCCTCCTCGAAGGGCCGACGCGGTGGCGATGCGCCGGCGCGAGCAGCGATGACCGCCTCGACGCTGGCCAGGATGGTCGGATCGGCCGCCGCGCCCGTGGGCGACTTGATCTTGAAGCCGTTGTCCGTCCAGGGGTTGTGGGAGGCGGTGATCATGACCGCGCCTGCCGCGCCACGCTCGACGACTTCGTAGGAGGTCATCTGCGTGGGGATGGCCGCGGCCGAGTAGAGCACGGGGATGTCGTGTGCGAGGAGCACCTCCGCGGCGGCCGTGGCGAAGTGCTCGCTGGCGAAGCGCCGGTCGTAGCCCACCACGACGCCACGCGACGCAGTACCCTGCTCGCCGACCCACTCGGCGACGCCCTGCGCGCAGCGGCGCACGTTGTCGAAGGTGTATTCCTCGCCGATCCTGGCGCGCCAGCCATCGGTCCCGAAGACGATGGGCGGTACGGCAGCTGCTGGTGCGGACACGTCTGACTGCCCTCCTCGCCTCCTCGCCTGACGACCCCGCCAGGCGGGACCGGACGCGCACGATGGTACCGCGCCCCGTGGGTAGACTTCGGACACAGGTAGCGAGACCGAAGGAGGCACGTTGACCGAGGGCAGGCAGGTGCGGGGGCCCGAGACCTCGCTCGTCGCCTCGACGGGAGGCGACGATGGCGGCACCAACGTCGTGTCGCCGCCCATCTTCGTCATCGGTTCGCCCCGCTCGGGGACCACGCTGCTGCGCCTCATCCTCGATAGCCATCCGCGCATCTCGTGCGGCCAGGAGACGCACTTCTTGCGCGATCTGGAGGCCATCGTGGTCCGCCACTGGCACCTCGTCGCGGCCTACGGACTCGAGCGCGCCTGGTGGCTGGAGCGCATCCGCGAGCTCTACGCCCAGTTCCAGGCGGAGGTCCTGGCCCGCTCGGGCAAGGCGCGCTGGGCCGAAAAGGATCCCACCTACACGCTCCACCTCGACTTCATCGAGGAGCTCTTTCCCGAAGCCCTCTACGTGCACCTGGTGCGGGACGGGCATGACGTCGTGGCCAGCTTCCGCGATCGCTGGGGCTACCGCTCCGCGGCACGCGCGGCTCGAACGGAATGGGCCCGCTACGTCGATGCCGCGCGCTCGCTGGGGCAGCGGCTGGGCGAGAGCCGCTACCTCGAGATGCGCTACGAGCGCCTGGTCGCCGACCCGGAGCCGGAAGCGCGGCGTCTTTTCGCCTTTCTGGGCGAGACCTGGCACCCGGGGGTCCTGCGCTTCGATGCCGCGGAGCACTCGGGAACGGAGCGCTACCGCAGGTTCACGGCCCAACGTCGGGAAGCAGGCGGCGACGGGGAGCTCATCTACGACTCCCGCGTGGGGGCCGGTGGCGCGTCACTCGACCCATTCCTGCGCACCCTCCTGCGTCGCCGCCATGGCGGGCTGCTCCGAGAGCTCGGCTACCTGGATGGCCACGACCGTCCATGAGCGCCCCCCGGCGGCTCCGCGTCGGCTACCTGCAGGTTGGTCGGGAACGCAGCGGTCTGCGCCGCTACGGCGCCATCCTGGCTGCCGAAGCCGCTCGACGGCCGGAGATCGAGGTCATCGAGAGCGACATCGGCGGTCGCGACTCGTCGTGGCGACAGCTGCGCGCCGCCGCCGGCAGGCTGGCGGCGGCGGACGTCGTGCACCTGCAGTGGAAGCTGGCCGACTGGGACCCACGCCTGGGCGGCATCCCGCGCCTGGAGGTCGTGCTGCGCTCACTGCGCCGCCCGCTCGTCGTCACGCTTCATGACGTCTTCGCGCCAGGGGGTCGGCTGGCACGTCGGTTCAGCCCGGCAGCGCTTGGCATGCGCCGCCTCGGCCATGCCTCTGTCAGCCTGGTCGTGCACGCCGAGGACGAGCGTCGCCGCCTTGACGGGCTGATACCCGCGGCCAAGGTAGAGGTCATCCCCCATTTCGTGGAGGTCCGATCGGGACTCCCCGATCGCGCTGTCGCACGCGAGGCGCTGGGGGTGCGCGACCGTCGTGTCGTGACCCTGCTCGGCTACATCACCAGGCGTCGCGGCCATCGGCTGGTCATCGATGCCCTGGCGGAGCTGCCGACCGACGTCACGGCCCTCTTCGTGGGCTCCACCATCGAGGGCCGCGCGCACGTGGCCGAGGAGCTCGAACGCCACGCTGCGGATGTCGGCGTCGCCGACCGCGTCCGCTTCATGGGCTACCTGCCCGAGGACGATCTGGAGCAGGTCCTGGCGGCCACGGACGTGGGCCTTTGCCCCTTCCGCACCATGAGCGCCTCGGGCGCCCTGGCCACCTGGATCTCGTCCGGCCGACCCATCGTCGTCTCGGACCTGGCGCCCTTCCGCGAGCTGGACGCCCTGGCCCCCGGAGCGCTGCATGCGTTCGCCCCGTACGAGCCGGGACCGCTGGCTGCCTCCATCCGCGCCACGCTCGAGGGAGCGGCCGCGTCGACGCCGGATGGGCGCGACCCGCGAGTCGAGGCCCTGGCACGCCGCCTGGCCACGCCGCGAATCATGGACCGCTACCTGGGGCTGTACCTCGCCGCGGCCGGTCGACGCGGCCACGGCTGACGGGGCACCTGATCGGTCGGACGACCTAGAGCAGGTCGTGGCGACCTTCGCTGCGCAGCTGGTCCACCACCTGCTTGACATCCTGGGCGGCCTCGATGGAGCTAATCAACAGGGCCTCGGGCGTGTCGATGACGACGAGGTCGTCGAGTCCCACCAACGCCACGGTGCGCGCTCCCTGGGCATGCACGAGCACGTTGGAGCTGCCGATGGCGATGACCTCCGCGGGCGCCTCGGCCGTGATGAGAGGAGCCCCGCTGTCGGCGAGATAGCTGCGCAGGGCCGACCAGGAGCCCAGGTCACTCCAGCCGATGGCGGCCGGCACGACGGCGACCTGTCCTTCGAGCGATGCCGGCTCGAGCAGGGCGTAGTCGATCGAGGTGGCCCGCAGGGCAGCGTAGGTAGCGGCAAGGGCGCTGCCCGGCCAGCCCGCCTCTCCACGTCCCTTGGGCTGGCCCGGCCCGTTGGCCCCGGCCATCCACTCGTGGATGGGCCCGCTGATGTCGGGCGCGTGGCGGGCCAGGCCGTCGCGGACCGCGCCGCGCCGCCACACGAAGGTGCCGGCATTCCAGTAGGCGGCGCCGCTGGCGATGAGTCGGCGGGCTCGCTCTGGCGTGGGCTTCTCCTCGAAGCGCGCCACGCGCCACGTCTCCACGCCCTGGTGGAGCTCCGGGTCGCCGGTGGCGAGGATGTAGCCGAAGCCGGTCGAGGGCTCGTCAGGCTCGATGCCGAGGGTGACGATGTC
>Ga0075304_1000161_pt1 | contig 16620 bp, 11 predicted proteins | sample Joice_CattailNLA_FD_120067 | JGI IMG/M metagenome (GOLD analysis project Ga0075304, IMG submission 120067) | Natural and restored wetland microbial communities from the San Francisco Bay, California, USA, that impact long-term carbon... | ecosystem: Environmental > Terrestrial > Soil > Wetlands ... | reverse complement strand
CGGAAGGTCTCGCCCTCTACGACCCGCGCCTCATGGGTGGCCCGGCCCTGGCTCGGCCCGGTGCGCGGCTCGTGTGGCGCATCGACGCGCGGCTGCCCGCTCGGGGGCGCCAGCCTGCGCAACACCGCCTCTTCGTCATCGATGCCGTGGGCGGGCAGGTGCTGACCTCGATCGGCCGAAGCTACGCCGTCGAGCGCATCATCTGCGACAACCGAGCCACGCCGGGCAGGCAGTTCCGCTGCGATCCGCCCTTCGCCCGTCGCGAAGGACAGGGCAGCTCAGGTATCGGCGATGTCGATGCTGCCTACCGCCTCATGGGTGTCGTCGATTCCTGGTTCGCCGCTCGCTTCGGGCGCCTCGGTGTCGACGGCCAGGGCGGTCGCATGAAGGCCACCGTGCGCTACTGCGCGGCGAGTGCCTGTCCCTGGCAGGGTGCCGAGTGGAAGTGGCTGGAACAGCAGGCCATCTTCGGTGCCGGCTGGGCCAGGGCCGACGACATCGTGGGCCACGAGTTCATGCACGGTGTCCTGGACCACGAGGTGCCGCTCTTCTATCACTACCAGTCGGGCGCCATCAACGAATCGCTGGCGGACGTCTTCGGAGAGCTCATCGACCTCAGCTACCCCGGCGGCAGGGACACGCCTGCGACCGTCTGGAAGGTCGGCGAGGACACGCCCATCGGCGCCTTTCGCGACATGGCCGACCCGCCCGCGTACGGCCACCCCGACCGCGTCCGCAGCCCTCGCTGGTACAAGGGCAGCGCCGACGACGGCGGCGTGCATCGCAACAGCGGCGTGGGCAACAAGGCGGCGGCCCTGATGGCCGACGGCGGCCGTTTCCGCGGCTACGACATCGCTGCCATCGGGCGGCCGCTCACGGCGCGTGTCTACTACCAGGCCCTGACGACGCGACTCACGCCGGCCGCCAACTACGTCGACCTGGCCGACGCACTGGTGGCGGCCTGCACCGATCTCGTCGGCAGCGAGGGCGTGACCCTGGCCCAGTGCCGCTCGGTGCGCGACGCGACCGAGGCCACCCAGATGCACCTCGAGCCACGCAAGCTGGCGCCGCGCCAGGCCCCCCTGTGCCCGTCGGGGTCACGCCCCCTCGACGTGCTCTTCGACGATCTCGAGAACCCTGCCGCCGGCCGTTGGGCGGTGCAGCGTATCGGCGATGGCGCCAAGGGCTGGTTCTACCCCCAGAACCCCAACAACGACAAGGCCTGGGACGGTACCTGGGCGTCGAGTGGCGCGCTGAACTTCTATGCCCCGGACTTCGCCCGAAAGTCTGATTCGGCCATCCGCACCACCTCTCCCTACCTGCTGCCCGAACGCGCCTTCCTGCGCTTCGGGCACGGCTACTCCTTCGACGCAGACTCCCGTCGGCGCTACGACGGTGGCGTGCTGGAGGTCAAGGTCGGCGGAGGCCCCTGGCGCAGCGCGGGGAGCCTCTTCACGCACGGGGGCTACAACGGCCGCATCGCCAAGGGTTATGGGAACAGGCTGGCCGGTCAGCGCGCTTTCACGGGCAACTCGCACGGCTGGTCATCGGCCCGGGTGCGACTGTCCCGTTTCGCCGGCAAGTGGCTCAAGCTGCGCTTCCGGGCCTCGTCCGACCGGGTCGTGGGCGGCCTCGGCTGGTATGTCGATGACGTCCGCATCTACACCTGCGGCGCTGACGGCGACCGGCCCACTGGCAGCCTGACCATCGACGGCGGCGCGCCGAACACCGTGAGCCCCACCGTCACACTCTCATTCACCTGGGGCGACGCCAGCAGCTGGGTCACCCACCTGCGCGTCGCGGGTAGCCCGGAGCTCGACGCCAAGGGGCAGCTCGCGAAGGGCTTCAAGTCGCCCGTCCGCGAGTCACTCGCCTGGGATCTCACCGACGTCGCTCTGGGAGGCCCTGGCGGGCCGGGCCTCAGGACCGTCTACGCCCAGGTCAGGGACGCCGCCGGCAACTGGTCGGACGTCTTTGCCGATGACATCGAGTTGCTTGCAGCGCCCTGACATGCGACCGGGCGGGGGCGCCAGGCGGCCGGGCTCGGGTGCTGCTCCTGGCTCGGGGACCGCGCCGCGCCGGATTCAGGGTTTCTGGACGTCCAGGTAGACGCGCGCGTTCTTGACCTTGGCCTTCTTGGCCCATCCCGTCGAGGACATCCGCGCACAGCTGTCACCGCGAAGACCGATGACGGTGCGCACGTTGCCGTCCTCACCCTCGAACATGTCGATGGTCCGGATCTGGGTGACGTTCTCGGGCTCCAGCAGGAGCTGGTCGATCTGCTGGCCGACCGTGATGTCGACTGGCCCGTCGAAGGTCACCACGATGGCTCGGTTGCCGCTCACGAGGCGCCCCCCGTAGGCGCCCCGGGCCTCCCTGGGGGTGGTCCACTCCATGGTCGCCGTGGTGCCCTTCTTGGCAGAGCCGCGCTTCTTCATCTCCCACGTGATGCGCTCGTAGGTCTCGTCCTCCGCGACGCGCTCACCGGCCCTGAATTGGCTCAGGAACCACCTCGATCCGCCGAGATCGCGGATGGCTGCGTTCTCACAGGTGTAGGCGAATGACGTGCCCGGAGCGCTGTCGCCGTCCTCTGACCCGCCGTCCTCTGGCCCGCCGTCCTGCGTCGCAGCGCTCTCGGCCGTGCCGGGCTGCTGTTCGCCGGCATCGACGCTGGTGCTGTCCGTTTGCGAGTCCGGCGCGATGCTCTCGACGGCGTCCACGCCCAGGCGTCCGCCGCTGCTGAGGATGCCGCCGCCGGACACCGCGAGCGAGCCGCCCACCAGCAGCAATCCGATGACGAGCGCCAGCCCGAGAGCGGCCGATAGCCCCGAGCGGCGGGCGCCCACGACGTCCACATGGCCGGGCTTGACGCCGCGCAGCGGGTCATCGCTGCTGGCGATGGGCAGGCCGCAGTTGCGACAGACGCGGGCGCCGTCCTCATTGGTCAGGCCGCAGGCCGGGCAGGTCACGCCCCGGGGAGCCTGCTCAGGTGTCCACGGCTGGCGCGGCGTGCCGCTGCTCTGGGGTCTGGCTGGTCCGGTCATGCGAGCGGATGGTGACACAGGCGCCAGAATATCGGGCCCGGCGACCTTCGGGCCACGACGAGGTGACGTCACCTCCTGGCGCGGCAGCCCTCAGGCCGAGTCGGCCAGGGCCGCCCGCAGCGCCGGGATGACGGTGCTGCCATAGGCCTCCAGCTGCTCCTCCTCGTCACCGTTCATGAGGTACAGGTTGAACTGGTCTACCCCGGCGCGGTGGAGCTCCAGGAGGCGCCTGACGTGCTCCTCGGGCGGACCCACGATGCTGAAGCGGTCGGCGACCTCGTCGTTCACGAACCCGGCATTGTCCGAGCCGACCTCAGCGTGGTGTTGGTAGTCGTAGCCTTCCCGGTCGCGGATATACCCGGTGAGCGACTCGGGCAGCTGTTCACGCGGGTACTTGTTGACGAGGTCCGCGACGTGGTTGCTGACGAGGGCCGGGAACCAGCGCACCCGCTCTCGGCACAGCTCGACGGGGCCGACATGGGCCGGTGCCGCGGCCTGCACCTTGATAGCGTCGGGATCGCGACCGACCTCCGCGGCCGCGTCGCGCACCATGCCCACCATCCACGTGATGAGATCCACATCCGCGAGCTGCAGGATGACACCGTCGGCGACACGGCCGGTCATGCCCAGCACAAGGGGACCGTAGCCGGCGATCCAGACCGGCAGCTTCCAGGCGCCCGTCCAGAGACGACCGTTGTAGCTCAGGCTCAGCTCGTCCACGTCCATGTACCTGGTCGTCCGACCTTCCACGAGGTCACGGATGACGCCGACGGCCCGATCCAGCGTCCGAGCCGTCACCGGCGTCTTGCCCAGCACGCGCTGAGCACTGTCGCCGCGTCCGATGCCCAGGTCCATGCGTCCGCCCGAGATCTCGTCGAGCGTGGCCAGGGCACTGGCCGTGACGGTGATGTCGCGCGTGGCCGGGTTGGTGACGCATGTGCCCAGGCGCATGCTCGTGGTATTGATGGCCATGAGGGTGAGCAGGGGATAGACGTCCTTCCAGAGGACGTGCGAGTCGAACAGCCAACCGTAGCTGAAGCCTGCTGCCTCGGCCTGTCGTGTCAGGGCGATGGTGCGTTCGATGCTGTGCTCGGGCTTGAGCGTGAATCCGAAGTCCATGGCCGGGCAGCCTACACGGTGTGGCGGCTAGGCGGGAGCCGGGCCCGCTTGCGTATCGGTCTCGTCTCGGGCAAGGAAGGGCAGGAGCATGGCCGCCAGCACGACCGCCGGTAGCACCACGGCCGGCAGCCAGGTAAGGAGTGGCAGGCCGAGAGCCCAAGGCCGGCCGCGCTGGGCCAGGAACGTAGCGGGCAGCAGGAGCAGCGCCAGGTAGTGGTCCCAGAGCAATGGTGAGAGCAGCAGCGAGGCACCCAGGCTGACCATGTAGCCGACCTCGCGATCGCGCCGCAGGCTCAGGACCATGGCCATGGCTGCGGCGATCCCGCCGCCGACCCAGACCAGCGTCGGCAGCGGTTCGGCGAAGCCCAGCTGGACCACGGTGCTGCCGAGGTCGAGGTTGCCGGGTGCCCCGGTGACCCCGCTCACGTTGCGCAGCATGGTGAGGTAGTCGAGGTAGCTCGCGGTGCCCACCAGTGGCAACGTGACGAGCAGGATGACGACGCCCGAGGCAAGGCACCAGGCCAGCGCCCGCCAACGTCGCCGTAGTGCCCACCAGACCAGGACGACCGCCGTCGTGGGTTTGATGGCGATGGTCAGAGCCATGGCCATCGATCCGAGCGGACGGTCCAGCCAGCGCCAGGTGGCGGCCATCGGCAGCAGGAGCAGGACGCTGACATTGCCGAGCGCCAGGTCTCGAACGGTGGCGAAGGCCAGCGCTGTCACGGCGAAGCCTGCCACGCGGATGACCGGTCGTACGGGCAGCAGCGCGCAGGCCGCGGCAAGCGCCAGCACGTGGAGCACGTACCAGGTCGTGGTGGCGTCAGCGAGCGGTAACGCGGCCAGTGGCAGGACCCCGACCGCGAAAGGAGGCGGGTACAGATAGAGACCCGCTGAGATGGGCGCGAAGGGTCCGCTGAGCGATCGGGGCGTATAGAGACCCAGCCCGTCAGCGAGACGGCTGGCCGCACCGTGATAGGCCGCGAAATCGAACCCCCAGGCCTTGCTGTCGGGCAATATGGCGAGGCTCACGGCGAGCCAGGCCAGGCCGAGGATGGCGGCCACCGTCGCGACCAGGAGCGGCCAGGAAGCGTTGCGGTCGCGCCCTCCTGCTCCCGGCTGGACGGTCGGAGCAGGCGCAGGGGATGCGGATGGCCCCGACGTCACATCAACTCGGGCGTCACGTCACCTCTGGCGTCGCGTCAAGGACGGACAAGGTCTTCGTATGCATCCGGGCGGCGGTCACGATAGAACTGCCAGGTCTGGCGGACCTGGGTGATCACGTCGAGGTCGAGGTCGCGCACGATGAGCTCTTCCTCGTGTGCATCCCCGACCTCGCCGATGAACTGCCCGCGGGGGTCGCAGAAGTAGGACTGGCCGTAGAAGTCGTCGTCTCCCAGCGGTTCGATGCCGACTCGGTTGATGGTGCCCACGAAGTAGCCGTTGGCGACCGCGTGAGAGGGCTGCTCGATGCGCCAGAGGTACTCGGAGAGCCCGCGCGAGGTGGCGCTGGGGATGAGTACGATCTCGGCACCGTTCAGACCAAGTGCCCGAGCGCCCTCGGGAAAGTGTCGGTCGTAGCAGATGTAAAGGCCGAACGTGGCGATGTCCGTCTGGAAGACGGGGTAGCCCATATTGCCGGGGCGGAAGTAGAACTTCTCCCAGAAGCCGTTGATGTGGGGGATGTGCGTCTTGCGGTACTTGCCCAGGTAGGCACCGTCGGCATCGATGATGGCCGCCGTGTTGTAGTAGATGCCTGAAGCCCGTCCGTCCTCCTCGTACATGGGGGCCACGACGATCAGGCCGGTCTGCTTGGCCAGGTCCTGCATGCGCTTCGTGGTGGGGCCGTCCGGGATGAGCTCCGTGTACGAGTACCAGGCTGGGTCCTGTACCTGGCAGAAGTAGGGACCGTAGAAGAGCTCTTGGAAGAGGATGAACTGAGCGCCCTGCTTGGCCGCGTCATGGGCGTGCTGCTCGTGCTTCTGGATCATCGATTCCTTGTCGCCTGTCCAGCTGGCCTGGACGAGGGCGCCACGGACGATTCGGGGCATCTGGGACCTCCAGGGGCTCAGGATCGCTGTAGACCGCCTGAGGGTACACCGCACCCGGAGCCGAGCGTGCGCCGGCTGCGTGCCACATCGTTCGCAGGTGTCACATGGTTCGCAGCCGACGGGCGGGCGGGACCTGCCGACGGGTCGTAGGGCTGGTCGCTCAGCGCAGGACGTAGATGCCCTGGAAGTGGACCTGTGATCCCGCGCCGACGGCCTTGATGGCGATGGTGCGGCGCTTGACCGATTTGAAGTTGACCGCCCAGACGAGCTGCCGGTCGGTCACCGTGGGGCGCTCGAGGTTGACCATGGCCACCCGCTTGCCGTCGACGATGATCTTGGCCCGACCCATGCCCGGGCCCGTCCTGGCCACGAAGGCCGCCGACCGGCCCGTCATGCGCACCCGGGCTCCGCCCCGACCGGGCCGCGCGGCCACGGTCCGGGTGGTACCCAGGCGCAGGCCCACCGGACCGCGCAGGGCAGGCGTTCGACCCGCACTGTAGGCCCAGGGACCCGTCCGGCCTCGTTCGTCGGTGGCACGGATGCGGAATCGGTTGCGCGTCCCGGTCTTCAGCCAGACATGGGCCTTGCCGGCGCGCGGTGCCCGCAGCGGGATGGTCTGCCAGCCGCGCCGGCCGATCTGTCGCTGCAAGGTATAGCTGCTCAGGCCGGCCTTCGCCACCTCCGGCTTCCAGGTGACCGTAGCGGCCCGGTAGGGGATGGTGTTGCCGACCCGGAGACCGATGAGCGGCTCGTTCAGGATGGGACCCACCCGCGGTGACCACACGAACGAGAGGTTGGGACCCAGGTACGTGCGCTGCACGCGCTCGCGCGACCAGCCCTGGCGAGCGCAGGCCTCGGCGCTTGTGGCGTAGAGTTTCCAGCCATTGGCATCCGCGCCACACTGGCTGCTGACCCCGGCCCGATAGCCAGTCAGGAAGAAGCGGCCGTACTTGCGCAGCGTCAGGCCCCATGTGCTCTTGATGGCGCGCAACTGCCTGCCGCTTGGGCGGGCGCGTTCGGGACGGTAGAGCTGGTCCATCGTGTCGTCGCGCACATCGAAGCAGCGGCTGCCGACACGGAAGCCGGAGCGATGGTGACCCTTCATGGCGTAGTACCAGGCGTACTGCTTGGTGGCCACCGCCCCCGCCTCCAGGGTCGTCATGTGGAGTCGGTCTGGCCACTCGCCGGAAGCCATGACTTCTGCCACATAGCGGCGGAAGGGCACCCGCTCGATGCGACCGGTGCCAGTACGCAGCACGCGGATGGTCCGCGGCGGCACCACCTGGCTGGTCCACCCTGTGCAGGAGGAGCCAGCCGCGACGGGAGCTGGCTGGCTGGCTTGGGGCACGCTCATGACGGTGGCCAGGGCGATGGCGGAGATGCAGGTGCGCAGCACGACGGCAGGCACGGTAGGCACGGACATGGAAGCCTCCTCGCGGGCCGCGCGTCATCGCTGGGGCGATGCGGGCGGCGCGTCGCCGCGGGATGGCAGGGAGGGCAGGACAGTCGCGACTGGGGTTCACGACCCTGTTACCGGCGTGCTAGGCACGCATCGGCGATGCGATACGGAACGCTGACGCTGGGGCGTCACGGTCCTTCCGGTGGTCATCGAGCGGTCGACCGCTCGGCTGACTCGCCTCAGGATCCCTGCCGTGGGCGCGGCGGGTCTTCTGTTGGATGAGCCTCGTTCGGGCGGGTCTTTGCGGCGTCAGGGTAGCAGGCGTGTGCAAGGGCTGCACGCCGTGATGACAAGGGCTGCACGCCGTGAGACAAGGGCCGCGCGTGGCGGAGACGCACTTGTCAGCCGGCAAGCCAGGCAAACGAAGACCGGGCCGCCAGCTCGGCGACCCGGTCGGTGGGCTCTGTCTGTGCTGGCCCGGGCGGGCCAGGATCGGCCGTGCTACTCGTCGCGGGTGCGGAAGACGAGCCAGGCGCCGTAGCCGGCGGCGATGCCGCTGACCCAGTAGATGATGCGCGAGAGGAGGTGTAGGAAGTCGACCGAGTCGCCGCCCACGCGGATCCAGGCGAGCAGGCTGGTCACCGCGAAGAGCGCCAGTGAGATGCCCAGGGCGCCGATGACGATGCGGTAGCCCTTGCCGAAGTCGTAGTGACCCCAGCGATGGATCCAGATGGCCAGGATGGCAAGCACCGCGATGACCACGGTGAACGAGGTGACCACCCGATAGTCGAGCAGGAACTCGAAGATGAAGTAGACGACGCCGACGATGACCGCCGCCGCCACGAGCACGATCTGCTCGCCGGCGACGAGGCGCTCACGGACGATGCTGACCGCGCTGCTCATGGCCGCGGTGGCCTGCGCGGTCGACCCGCTGCCACTGGGGGCCGGCTGCGGCGCCGCGGGAGGTGGCGCCTCCGGCTGCTCCTGCGGCTGGTCCTGTGGTGTCTGGCTCTTGGTAGTGGGCATCGCGATCCCTCCGTTGACAGGCGTGGCGCTGAGTCTACCGGGTCCGAGGCGGTCCGCGATGGCCCGGTCGGCGTCGACGAGCGTGGGACCATCGGCTGCCGCGGACCGCTTCTGCTTGCGGAGTATCGCGCAACGCGGCCGCGGGCTCAACCCGGATAAGAACCCGCCCCAGCACTGGTCCCGCGAGGCGAGCCCGGCCATGATGACTGCGGTCCGGGCGGGAGTGCAGTGCATGGCTGCGGAGAGGTGGCGTGGTCCCCGTACCACTGGGTCACGCGAGGCGGCTGAGATGACGATGCCCGAGCATCGCGAGCCCGCCTAGCCTCTGGACAGCGCCGGTACGCTCAGGCAGGCGAGCGGCCGGCGCCCCAACGCTTCGGCCCACGCGACTGCGCCACAATGGGTGGATGGCACGCTTGGCGGCCCTCACCCTGGCCATCCTGCTCGCATCTTCCCCGTCGGTGACCCTGGCCTCCGCACCGTCGCCGGCCGCGCAGGCACTCGTGCCGGCGGAGGAGGCCCGCGAGCTCGGTTGGCAGATCGTCTCGCGCCGGCCCCACGATGCGTCGGCCTGGACCCAGGGTCTCCAGTTCGACAGCCGGCGGCGACTCTTCGAGTCGACCGGCCTGTACGGGCGATCAACCCTGCGCGAAGTCGACCCGCTGAGCGGAGAGGTGCTCCGCTCGACGTTCCTTCCTGAGGCCGAATTCGGCGAGGGCCTCGCCGTGGTGGGCGACCGACTCATCCAGCTCACCTGGAAGGAAGGCCTGGCGACGGCCTGGGATCCGTCGACGTTCGAGGCCCTCGAGACGTTCAGCTATGAGGGCCAGGGCTGGGGGCTCTGCCACGACGGCGCACGCCTGGTCATGAGTGACGGCAGCGACACGCTGACGTTCCGGGACGCGGACACGTTCGAGGTGATGGGACGGGTCGCGGTCACGCTGGACGGCGCGCCAGTGACGCGGCTCAACGAGCTCGAGTGCGTCGACGGGAGCGTGTGGGCCAACGTCTGGCTCACCGACCACATCGTCCGCATCGATCCGAAGGAGGGAGTCGTGACCGGGATCCTCGACCTTGCGGACCTCGTCCACGAGCAGCAGCGCCGAGGCGGGGACGTCCTCAACGGCATCGCCTTTGACGAGGACGCAGGAACCTACCTGGTCGCCGGCAAGCTGTGGTCCGAGATGTACGAGATCCGCATCAACGACCCCATGAGCCGCTGAGATCCGACGACCTCAGCCGGACGGTCAGCCAGCGAACGGTACGCGCGCCTGGCCGGGCACAGCCACCCTGGTGCGGAAGAGGCTGCCGGCCAGGGGTTGAGCGACATGCTCCGCCTCCGAGAGCAGCTCCCAGGCGGTCGTGATGAAGGCGTCGCGCAGGTCCGGCCCGCCCAGCTCGATGCTCGAGACGTTGGAGACGGGCAGGGGGATGACCGCGTCGAGGCTGCCGTCGGGCAGGTAGCGGTGCACGCCATAGCCCGGCCAGGTGGCTACCCAGACGGCGCCCTCGCTGTCCACGCTCAGGCCGTCGGGGCGGCCACCGCCCTCGCGGATGGTCACGAACTCGCGGCGGTTCGTGATATCTCCGCTGACCGGGTCGAAGTCGAACCGGTCGATGCGCATCGTCGGCGTGTCGACGTAGTACATCGTCTGCCCATCGGGGCTCCAGCCCAGGCCATTGGAGATGGACACCTCGTCGATCATCCTCGTTGCCGTGCCACCAGGGTCGAGCCGGTACAGCGCCCCCAGGCCAGGCTCGGCGTGCCAGCCCATGGTGCCGGCCCAGAAGCGACCCTGGGGGTCGATCTCGCCGTCATTGAAGCGAGTGCGGGGGTCGTCCGACTCGACCGCCGCGATGAGCTCCGGGTCGCCCTCGTCGGGCAAGGCGTAGAAGCCATCCTCGAGGGCCGTCACGTAGCCACCCGAGGAGCGCGGCAGGACCACGCCGACAGCCTTGGGCAACAGCCTGGTCTCCGTGGCGCCATCGGCAGGGTCGGTCAGGAAGACCGTACGCGTGGGGATGTCGACCCAGAGGACCTTGCCGATGCGCGGATCCCAGACCGGGCCCTCGCCCACGAAGGCATCGTGCTCAACGAGTAGTTCCGGGGCCGGAAGCGTTCGATGGGCCAAGCTCGTGTCCTCCGCTTCGTCGGCTCGCGCCGCCCTCGATGATGTCCCAAAAGGCGATACGCTCGTCGGGCCAAGCCGCAGCCTGAGGACCGCGCGATGATCGACCGACCAGCCATCCCTGAGCCGATCCGCGAAGGTCGAGCCATCGCCGTGGGGCGGCACATCCCGGCGGCGCAGGCCAACCGCGTCGGCGCCGCGTTGGTAGCGGGCGGCGTATCGGCCATGGAGCTGACCCTCAACGAGCCCCAGGCTGAAGCGCTGCGCGCGATCGAGACGCTGGCCGCCGCGGCCGCCGGGCTGGGTGCGCTCGTAGGAGCCGGAACCGTCCTCTCGGTCGATGCTGCGCGCAGCGCGGTCGATGCCGGGGCTCGCTTCATCGTCTGCCCCCATACCGACACGGAGATCGTCGCCTGGTGCGCGGGACGAGCGGTGCCCTGCTTCCCCGGGGCACTGTCTCCTACCGAGATCCTGGCGGCCTGGTCGGCCGGAGCCAGCGCCGTGAAGTTGTTCCCCGCAGCAGCCGTGGGCCCGGGCTATCTAGCCCAGATCGCCGGGCCCTTCCCGGACATCCCCATGGTGCCCACCGGTGGCGTCAGTGCCGAGACGGCCGGTGACTGGATCGCGGCCGGTGCCGTGGCCGTGGGCATGGGCAGCTGGCTCATCGGCGATGGCGACCCGACCGGCGTCACCGAGCGTGCCCGGCTTGTGCGCCGCTCCATCGACCAGGCGGCCTGAGCGCGGTGCCACCTCGATCGACGGCATCCGTTCCCTCGCCGTGGACGAGGCGACCGGCGCCCTCTCTGGCGCTCAGCGCTCCTGGCCCTTCGATGTCCAGCTCAGGTCATCCTTGAGGACCTGCGACTCGATGAATGTCAGCTGGTTGACGCTCTTGGGCACTTCGTACGTGACCCAGCCTTCGACCGTCTCAGCGGCCTTCAGGTCGCCGACCTTGAGGTCGGGCGTGATGGGCCCCAGCACGGTCGCCTCGTAGCGCTTGCCGGCCTTGTCCGTGGCGTCCCAGAAGGTGATGTTGTAGGTGGCACCGTCAGCGAGGGCCTGATATTCGACCAGGATAGAAACGTACTTGTTGCCCTTGCCGGGTTTGTAGAAGGCGTCCGAACTGTCGGGCTTCCAGTCGGCCTTCTTCAGCGTGATCTGCAGGTCATCGCGCACGAGGGTGTCACCGAGCGCGCCAGTCGTGGTCGCCTGGTCCTCTGTGGCTTCCTCGGAGGAGTCGGTGGCGAGCATGCCTGCGAAGGCCTCCGGCAGGATGCGCGCGGTGACCATGCCCGCCAGGATGCCCTCGCAGGTCGCGACGTCGATGGCCATCATGCTGCAGAACTCCGTGTTGCTCATGATGGACAGCGGTAGCTCGGTCTCCTCGTCCTGTCCAAGGGCCGGGATGGCACCGGCTGTGAGAGCTGCGATGGCGAGCAACGTGGCGGCGGCGGTCTTCATGGCATCTCCTTGTGGCGGGCGATCAGCTCGAAGCGATCCGATCGCACACCCCCCAGGTGCCGGCCGGCACATGAGCCAGACCGCCGGACCGACGCGGATGGTAGCGCCTGCCGTCGACGTGCGAGCGGCTGTTTCGACATCGCCACCATGGCGGTGCGCATCTGCCTCGGCCCGCGAATCCCCGAGCCGTGCGCTGGGGCGAACGACACGCGTCGCCGTCGAGACGTGAGCTCCTATGGGATGGGCTTGGTGCGATCGAGGTCCGCGAGGCGGAGGGCAGCCTCGACGTGGTCCGGGCGCGCCTCGAGCAGCCCGGCGAAGCGCCTGCGCGCTGCCCGACGCCTGCCCATGCCCAGGAGCGCCAGGCCTTCCAGGTGGCGAGCCTCCTGCTGGGCACGCTCGCTGAGATCATCGGCGAACAGGAGGAGGGTCGGAAGCGAGGTCGCGAAGTAGGGCACGCCGTGGGCAGTCGTGGCCTGCTGCCCGGCCGTCGCGAGCAGTCCCACGAGGCATGCCTCGGCCGCGACCGTGTCCCCCAGCTCGCGCAGGGCCAGCGCCCGCCAGTATGGGCCGTCGCCGGCCGGTGCAGCCGGGTCGCCCTGTGGCTTGGAGGCGCGAAGGAACCATTCGCGGGCGGCGTTCAGCGCGCCAGTAGCGAAGAGACACTGCCCGAGGAGCAGTTGCAGCTCGTTCTCCGGTGTCAGCAGGTGTCTGCCCTCCCCAAGGTTGGGGGGATAGGTCATGGCAGCCCGGACCAGCTCGAGCGCCCTCCCCGCGTCGCCTGACCGCAGCGCCTCTCTCGCCTGCTCGCGATGCGCCACCATCCACTGTCGCGTCACCAGGCCTTCGCCACCCTCCCAGGGATGGAAGCGCCGACACTCGAGGACGGACGCGGCGTCGCCGTAGCGGCCGACCCGGTTGAGAAGCGTGACGTATTCCACGCTCAGATCGTCACGCTGCAGCAGCAACGGCCGATGCCTCTCGAGCTCCCGAAGTCGGGCCTTGGGCGCGTGGGCGAGCCGCTTGCGTAGCTGGTCGAACTCATACAGCACGCGAGCGTCGCCCGGGTCAGCAGCGAAGGCGCGCCGATAGGCCGTCAGGGCGCGAACGGGCCGCCGCATCACGTTGTACTCGGCGATGCCGAGGTTGCGGTGCACGGTCGGGAGCCCCCGATCCAAACGGGCTGCCCGGTGCCAGGCGCGGATGGCTTCCTTGTAGCGACGCCGGTCGTAGAGGAGGTTGCCCAGGTAGTAGGGCGCTCGTGCATCGGCCGCGTCCTCGGCCATGGCCCATCCCAGGATGTCGACCTCCTCGAGTCGGAAGGGCATGACGTAGTCGGGCGCAGCGCGGCGCGCGCGGGCCAGGTGCGCCCTGGCGGCCTGCTCATGGCCGCGGCGATGCTCCAGCCAGGCCAGCGTGTACTCGAGCATCGGCTCAGTGCCCCTGTCCGGTCCGGCGTCCCGCGCTCGTTGGAGCGCGTCGATGGCCTCCTCGAGGAGGCCCGCCCGGGCCTCGTCGTGGGCGATGTCCAGGGCCGTCTGGGTGCCCCCCGGGAGTGGTCCATCGGTGCCGCCGAGCAGCGAGCGTTCGTGGAGGGCTCGCACGTCGAGCGGGTCGGCGGCCAGCACCGTCGTCACGACCACCCAGGCCGCCTCGAGCTGGCCGCTCCGTCGCAGCAGGGCTGCCTTGAGGCCGAGCACGGCGGGGTTCGCCGACCCGGCAGTCAGAGCGCGGTCGAGCAGCACCAGGGCGGCCGGCAGGGCGCCTCCGGCCATCGCGATCTCGGCACGGGCGGCGTACGCGGCGGCAACGAATGCGCCATTCCAGGTGGCCTTCCCGAAGGCATCGTCCGCAGCGGCAAGCTCGCCCCGATGCTGCAACACCACGCCCAGCAGATAGCTGGCTTCGCCATCGCGAGGGTTGTGGTTCCGGATCGTCTGGCGCGCCAGCGCGGCACGCAGATGGCGCTCGGCGTCGGCGAGCTCGCCGCGGCGCAGGTGCCACTCTCCCATGGCCGTGTTCGTGCGGGAGTCGCCCGCGTCTCGACGCAGGGCCTCGCGCCAGTACGGTTCGGGCAGGCGCGTCGTGTGGCGGTACTGCTGCAAGTGCAGACCTGTGAAGTAGAGCTCGTCGTTCGAGGCGATCTCGGCGGGCGGCGGGGGCTCGGTCGCTGGCGCCGGGGGGGTAGCGCGGCGGACCGTCGCCGGCTGGTAGCTGATGAGCTCTCGACCGTCGTGCTCGACCGAGAGGCGCAGGTCGGGCAGGCGCACGCCGCTTGGCAGAGTGACGGCGTCGGCCACGAAGGGTCGATCGGGGGCCAGGTCGACCGACCGCTCGAGGACGGCCTCGGAGCCATGGCGGAGGCGGACGACAGCGGCATTTCGTGCCTGCGTCACCGCGGCGGCAACGCGGAGACCGTGCCCCGACGGCGCTAGGCTGACCGCGACATCGAGATTCGCCTGCTGGACGGGGCCCGTGGCGACGATGGGATACAGGTACTGCGAGAACGTGCGCACTTCACCGGGCAGCAGGAACGAGAAGTCGGGCTGGTTGTCCGTGAAGACACCGGCCATGAGCTCGACATAGGGCCCGTCGTCATCGGTCAGCTCGCGGTCCCAGGCGTAGCCGAACTCGTGATTGCCCCACGTCCACAGTTTCTTGCCCGGACTGATGCTGTGGTCGGCCCAGTGCACGTAGCCCTCTCCGGCGGCGTGGTCGTAGCCGCCGAAGAAATCCTTCGTCGTGCCCATGGCCATGTAGGACGTGGGCACGGGGATATTGCGATACCAGCGCAGGTCGGCCTCCCGGGGAGGTCGCGACCCGTAGCCCACGCCGTAGTAGTGGCCGCGCGCGATGGGGAAGGTCGAGATGGCGCGCCTGGCGTGGTCGGCGACATGGCTGACATCCGGCGGGAACCAGGCCTCGTAGTCGTCGTGGACGCGCACCGCCACGTTGGCCCACCATAGGAACGTCTGCACCAGCCCCGTTCGGTTGGTCAGACGCGCCTGCAGTTCGAGCAGCGCCGAGCCAGGACGCAGGACCACCCCGTGCATGCCCTTCATGCGCTCGGTCGGCTCGTGCTCCGAGCACCAGGCCACGGCACCGCCGTCAGCCAGCTCCTCGATGGTCCACTCGGTGGGCATGTATGTCGAGGGCCGGTGATGCTGGGGCCAGTTGAGCTCGATGCCACCCGAGATCCAGGGCCCCAGGAGACCCACGAGGGCCGGCTTGATGACGTTCTGGCGGTAGACGATGTCGTAACCGGTCCGACGATCCTGGACGATGTGGATGCGGCCGCCGATCTCCGGCAGCAGCATCACGCGCAGATACTCGTTCTCGAGGTGGATGGCCTGCCAGCGGCGTGGCTCACTGGTGTCCGAGACGTGGTCCGTGACCGGGTTCGGGTAGACCCGGCCCGAGGATCCCTGGTAGACACGCCCTTCGAGGAAGAGCGGGTTGCGATCGGGCTCCGGTGACGGGTAGGTCGCGATCGAGACCGGCTCTGCCCAGGCCGCGACGGCGCGGTCGCGCAGGGCTGGCGGGCGCTCCGGAAGCACGATCACGATGGCACCTCTGCATGGACCGCCGACTGGCTAGCCTACTTGTGACGCTCGGCCCTATCAGAGCTTGCCGTCGGTCGCCGACTGTTAGACGATCGGCGATGATTGGTAAGGACCAATCGTACCTTTTGTTGGGAGGAGGGTGCCCAAGCACCCCGGAAGCATGAGGAGGTAGCGGCACACCAGTATCCATCCATCCGACCCATTTCGACACCCGAACGGAGGAACCGTACGTGATCGACACCCGCATCCGTCGGGCCATGGTGGCCCTCGGCGCGGCAGCGCTCCTGACCGTCTCCGCCCTGCCGGTGACGGCGCAGGACGAGGCGCCGCTGCTCTACGTCATCAACAAGAGCGCTGACCAGCAGTACTTCATCGACCTGCAGACCTCGTTCGAGGCCAAGGCCACCGAACTCGGCGCCTCCGCCCTCAAGGCCGATGCCAAGCTCGACCCGAGCCTCGGCGTGAGCCTCGTCAACGACGCCATCTCGGCCGGTGCTGCGGGCATCGCCATCACCGTGCCCGACCAGACCATCGGCCCGGCCATCGCCGATGCAGCCGCGGCGGCGGGGGTGGCGCTGGTCGCCACGGACGACAACATCGTCGATTCGGCGGGCAACCCTGTGCCGTTCGTCGGCTTCAGCGGCCCGGACATGGGCGCCAAGGTCGGCGCGGAGGCAGCGCGCCTCCTGCAGGAGGGCGGCTGGCTCGAGGACGAGTCGGTCGTCCTTGGCGTCCTCTCCACCGAGGTCCAGACGCTGTCGGTCTGCGAGGACCGCACCAATGCCTCCAAGCAGGCCATGCTCGACGTGGGTGTCCCCGCCGAGTCCATCT
>Ga0075304_1000160_pt1 | contig 16900 bp, 14 predicted proteins | sample Joice_CattailNLA_FD_120067 | JGI IMG/M metagenome (GOLD analysis project Ga0075304, IMG submission 120067) | Natural and restored wetland microbial communities from the San Francisco Bay, California, USA, that impact long-term carbon... | ecosystem: Environmental > Terrestrial > Soil > Wetlands ... | reverse complement strand
CGAGGGCGAAGTGGCCGGATGTTCGGTTCGAGCACGTCGGCCTGCAGGAGCTCGACTTCGAGGCGACCTTCGATGCGGTCATGTGCACTGATGCCATGGAGAACGTCTCGCCCGAGGACTGGCCGATCGTCGTCTCGGCGTTCGGTCGGGCCCTTCGACCCGGTGCTCATCTGTATCTGACGGTGGAAGAGATCGAACGAAGCGAGCTCGAGGATGCGTTCGCGAAAGCGAGCGCCGAGGGATCGCCGGGGGTGTTCGGGGAACTCGTGGAAGGAGACACAGCCGGCTACCATTTCTATCCGGATCGAGGCCAGGTGGATAGGTGGTTGGCCAGCGCGGGATTCCGCTCGGTCATGCAAGCCGACGAGTGGCTCGACGGCTACGCGGATCGCCACCTCATGATGCGCACGCCTCACGACGAGTGAGGCACGGCGGCGTCCCCCCTCGGGCAGGACGTGATGAACGACTACCCGCATCTCGTCGAGATCGGAGAGCACCGGACCCTAGGTCCGGTGCACGATCTCGCCGTCGACGACCGTGTGGGTCACGTACACCTCGAGGATGCGCCGGGGATCCGCGTCGGCCACAGCGAATAGGTCGTCGCTCAGCACGACCAGGTCCGCCTGCTTGCCGACGGCGATCGAGCCGCGGCGGTCCTCGGCGTGTACGACGCGGGCCCCGCCCATCGTGTAGGCGCGGATCGCCGTCTCGAGGTCGACCGTCTCCTCGGGGATCCACGGATCGAACCCGTCGAGGTTCGCCCGCGTGATGGCCGTATAGATGCCGACCATGGGGTCCATCTCGGCGACGTTCCAGTCGCTCGAGAACGCCAGCGTGGCCCCCGCGTCACGTAAGGAGCGGAACGCCCAAGCGTGGCGCCACCGGTCCTCGCCGACGTTCGCCCGCCAGTCGGCGACGATCTCGGGCGCACAGTGACGGGGCTGCATGATCGGCGTGACCCCGAGGGCACCGAAGCGCGGCACGTCGTCGGCGTGCAGGCACTCGGTGTGCACCATGCCGTGGCGTGTGCCGACGTCGCCGTTCGCCTGCCGCGCCTTCTCGAAGCCGTCCAGCGCGACACGCAGCCCGCGGTCGCCCGTACCGTGCACGTGACAGGACCATCGGCGGCGCTCCAGCTCGATCACGAGCTCGGCGAACTCGTCCGGTCGCCAGAACGTCTCGCCCCGCTCCACCGGCCGGTTCGCGTAGGGCTCGAGCATCGCCGCGGTCCACGGCTCGACGACGTCGTCGATGTAGAGCTTGATCGGACCCACGCGGAGTCGATCGTCGTCGTAGCGGAGCCGTACCGCGTCGAACTCGTCGCGCTCGGCATCGGTCGTGCCGACCGGGTGGAACATCGCCGCGACGAGCCGCGACCGCAGGCGCCCCTCGGCACGAGCCCGCTCGAAGATCCACATGTCGTCGGGCGAGTTCTGCGGCTCAAGGATCGTGGTGATGCCGAAAGCTGTCGCCATGTCGATGCTCTCGAGCGTGCGCTCGTACTGCAGCGCCCGCTCGTAGCCGGGCAGCACCCCCTCCAGCGCCCGCTGACCGGCGCGGCTGATGCCCATCACCGCGAAGTCACCGACGATGCCCGTCGGCTCTCCGCTGTCGGGGTCCTTCCGCACGTGTCCCCACGCCAGGGCATCGGTCTCTCGGTCGATGCCGAACCGCTCCATGGCCTCGCGGTTCAGCCAGGCGTTGTGAGCGTCGTAGGTCAGCAGGAACGCGGGCCGGCCCTCGGTGAGGCCGTCGAGGTCCTGCCACACGGGCATGCGTCCGCCGGGCATCGCGGAGTAGTTGAACCCGACGCCCTCGATCCAGTCGTGCTCGGGGTGCGCGTCGGCATGCGCCCGGATGCGGGACCTCACCTCGTCGAGCGTCGCGGCGCCCGCCAGATCGACCTCGAGCGGATTCGACCCGAGGCGCACGTGGTTGTGGGAGTCGATGAACCCGGGCAGCACGGTGGCACCGCCGGCATCCACCACCTCGGCGTCGTGGCTCACGTGGCTGTCGACGTCCGCATCCTCACCGATCCAGGAGATGCGATCGCCCTCGACGGCCACCGCCTCCGCCCAGGGGCGTCGCGGGTCGACCGTGAGCACCCTGGCGTTGCGGATCAGCAAGGACGCCGGCATGCGACCAGCCTAGAGCGGGGGCGGCGGCGCGAGTTGCCCACGCGTCACCGCTTCCTCGATCAGGGTGCAGGCCTCGCCATACATGGGACCGTGCTCGCCCTTGGCGCCCCGTTCGAGGAAGTCGAGCAGGGCCATCGCATCGAGGGCGGCGGCGATCGAACGCCAGCCGGGCGGCAGCGCTCCTCCCCCGGCGTGGAACCCCCCGCTGAAGCCGTCGACGAACGCCGCCGGCATGCGCTCCTGCCGGCGCAGCATGTTCCCGACATCAGCGAGCGGAGGTCCGGAGAACGCGAACTCCCAGTCGAGCACCGCCTCCACCCGGGGCGCGCCCTCGAACGTCCGCGCGAGCACGAGGTTCTTGCCGTTGTAGTCCGAGTGCACGAGCGAGGACTCTGCCGCCACCGGCTCGAGGCTCGAGGCGGATTCCCGAAGCAGGGTGAGGAATCCGTCGGCGATGAACCCGCCGAGCGCCTCGCGAGCCTCGTGTTCGCCCAGGACCCGCTCACCGAGCGCGACCAGCAGGTCGGGCAGCGGCAGTTCGAAGGGCTCGGGACGAAGCGTCGGGCCCAGCAGCCCCGGCGCATCGAACGTGAATCCACCGATCCCTGCGAGCGTGCTGCCCACGGCGTCGCCGATCGCGGCGGCGTCGTCGTCACCGGCGGACGCGAGAGCCTCCTCGAGGGACTCCCCCGCCGCGTACTCCGACACGGTGAGCGGCACGCCGGTCAGCTCCCCCGCCAGGTCTGCGCCGACGACCGCCGGCACCGGCACACGCTCGCCGACCAGGTGCGAGATCGCGACCTCCTTCTCGAGCGAGGCGCCGTCGCGATCGAGGCGCAGGACGAAGCGGGCCCCCATATCGTCGACCACCCGGTACGTGTCGCGGCGGACGCCGCCCGTGAGCGCCTCGATCACCTCGACCGGCGTACCCAGCAGCGACTCGGCCGCGGCCTGCAGGACCGGGAGGTGCGGACGACCGGCGTGCGACGGGAGCCCTCGATCGGGCGTCATCGTCAGAGGGCTCCGGTCGGGCGGGGGAAGAGCCCCGCGCGCTCCACCACCGCGCGCACGGCGTCGTCGTGGCCCATGCCCATCAGGTGCACGCCCCCGATGCCGTCGATCGACCGGATGCCACGAACCGTCTCGACCGCGAGATCGATCCCGACCTCAACCGCGTCCTCGCCGGCGGCCTCGAGCGCCGCGATCACGCTCGCGGGGACCCGGACACCCGGGAGCTTCTCGTCGATGAACCGGGCGCCCGCGGCGCTGCGAAGGGGAACCACCCCGACCAGCACCGAGGCCCGTCCGAAGACACCGCGCACCCGCGCACCCTCCGCCCAGGCAGCGAGCCCGTCGATGTCGTAGGCGATCTGCGTCCAGATCACGTCGGCGCCGGCGTCGAGCTTCTGCTCGAGGCGGGTCGGATCGTAAGGGTCGGCGAGCGGCATCTCGGCGGCACCGATCAGGTAGCGCGGCGGCGAGTCCATCGCGACGCCACTGGCCGTCACGCCCTCCTCACGCATCCGACGCGCGGCGGCGATCACGTCGAGCACCGTCATGTCGCCCACCGTCGCCGCTTCGGGCTCGCCCCCCACGTGCATCGGGTCACCCGAGAGGCACAGCACCGATCGCGCGCCGAGCGCCCATGCGCCCAGCAGGTCCGCGGTGATCGCCAGCCGGTTGCGATCTCGACACGTGAGCTGGAGCGTGGGCTCGATGCCGGCACGGGCGACGAACGCACACCCGGCGACGGCCGACATGTGAGAGTCCGCCGCCGGATTGTCGGTCACGTTCGCCGCGTCGATCGAGCCGACGAGGGCTCGGGCGTGGGCGGTGACCGCGTCGCCGTCGGCATCGCGAGGCGGCACGATCTCACCGGTGACCGCGAACGCTCCCGACCGCAGGATGGCGCCGAGCCGCCCGCCCACTGGCGTCGCGTCGGCGGACGACCGCCTGCCGCTCACCGTCCGAACGCCTGCTGCTCCGCGGCCGAGACGGTGTTCACGAGCAACATCGCCACCGTCATCGGCCCGATCCCGCCGGGCACGGGGGTGATCGCCCCGGCGACCTCGGCCGCCTCGTCGTGGATCACGTCGCCGACGAGCCCGTCGGCGGTGCGGTGGACGCCGACGTCGATCACCGTGGCGCCCGCCTTGATCATGTCGCCGCCGATCAGCTGCGGCACGCCGGCTGCGGCGACGAGGATGTCGGCGCGCCTCGTGTGAGCAGCGAGGTCGCGCGTCTTGACGTGGGTGCTCGTCACGGTCGCGTTCCCCCGGATCGAGTCCTGCGCGAGCATGATCGAGAGCGGCGCTCCCACCAGGCCGCCGTGACCCACGACGCAGACCTCAGCACCCTCGAGCTCGACGCCCTCACGCAGCAGGAGCTCGACGATGCCGTAGGGGGTCGCGGGCGTGAAGGTCGCTTCGCCGCGCACCATCATGCCCACGTTCCACGGGTGCAGGCCGTCGACGTCCTTCTCGGGCGCCACGGTGCGTTGCACCTCGAGCTCACGCAGCCCCGTCGGCAGCGGCAGCTGCACGAGGATGCCGTGGATGTCGGGATCGCGGTTCAGCCGCCGGAGCGTCGCGAGGAGCTCACCCTCGGTCACGTACGCGGGCAGATCGACCTGTTCGGAGCGGATGCCGACGTCGGCGCAGGCCTTGTGCTTCGCGCCCACGTAGATGCGGGAGGCCTGGTCGTCGCCCACGAGGACGGCGGCCAGGCCCGGGGTCACGCCCTTGTCGGAGAGCGCGCGGACCCGCTCGGATACCTCCGAGCGGATCGCTGCCGATACGGCCCTGCCGTCCAGGATGCGGGCGGTCACGGGGCGAATCCTACCCCGGTCGCTGAACGGCCGACCGAGGTCGCGGCCACGGAACCGGTCAGTGACGGAAGTGGCGGGTGCCCGTGAGCACCACGGCCATGCCGCGTTCCTCGGCGGCGGCGAGCACCGCCTCGTCGCCCTTCGATCCGCCGGGGTGGATCACCGCCGTGCACCCGGCGTCGGCCGCGACCTCGAGCGCGTCGGGGAACGGGAAGAACGCGTCGCTGGCCACCACCGCGCCGCGCGCGCGTTCGCCGGCCTTGCGGGTCGCGATCCACGATGAGTCGACGCGCGACATCTGCCCCGCACCCACCCCGACGGTGGCTCCCTCGCGCACGAGCACGATCGTGTTCGACTTCACGCGCCACGCGATCGTCCACGCGAGATCGAGGTCGGCCCACTCCTGGGTCGTCGGTTCCCGGCTCGACACGACCTTCCAGTCGGCGCGGGTCTCGGTCACCACGTCACGGTCCTGCACGAGCGCCCCTCCCGGCAGGGGCCGCACGTCGAGGCCGCCGGCGGCGGGAAGCGGCGCCGCCACCACGCGCAGGTTCGGGCGCTCGGCGAACGCGGCGCTCGCCGCCGGCGTGAACGAGGGAGCGATCACGACCTCGGTGAACACGTCGGCCATCGCCGCCGCGGCGTCGACGTCGGCCTCACCGTGGAACGCCACGATGCCGCCGAACGCGCTCACCTCGTCGCACGCGAACGCGGCCCGATAGGAATCGGCCGGCGAGCCCTTGGCCGCGGCGCCGCACGGGTTGTTGTGCTTCACGATCACGGCCGAGCCGTCGGGCATCGCCGCGGCGAGCTCGTACGCGGCGTACGCGTCGAGCCAGTTGTTGAACGACATGTCCTTGCCCTGTAGCACCCGGGCGCCGCCGAGCGGACCGGCGCCGGTCGCGTCCCGGTAGAGCGCCCCCCGCTGGTGTGGGTTCTCGCCGTAGCGCAGGTCGGCGACCTTCTCGTAGGCGAGGCCGACGTACGCCGGCAGCTCCTCGCCGCCGCTCCGCTCGGCGAACCACGTCGCGACGGCGGCGTCGTAGGCCGCCGTGTGCGCATAGGCGGCGGCCGCGAGGGCCCGGCGCGTCGCACCCGTGAGCCCACCTTGACGACGGAGCTCGTCGACCACGTCGTCGTATCGCCCCGGGTCGACGACGATCCCGACCGACTCGAAGTTCTTGGCGGCCGCGCGCACCATCGCCGGGCCACCGATGTCGATCTTCTCGATCACGTCGTCGACACCCGCCCCGCTCGCGACGGTCTCGCGGAACGGGTAGAGGTTCACGACCACGAGGTCGAACGGCTCGATGCCCTGCTCGGCGATCTGGTCGAGGTGCGCCGGCTTCCGCCGATCGGCGAGGATGCCCCCGTGGATCGCCGGGTGCAGCGTCTTCACGCGACCGTCCAGCATCTCCGGCGAGCCGGTGACCTCTTCCACCGGCGTGACCGGCAGTCCCGCCTCGGCGAGCGTCGCCGCCGTGCCGCCGCTCGAGACGAGCGTCACGCCCATGTCGACGAGCGCACGGCTGAGGTCGACCACCCCCTGCTTGTCGTAGACCGCGAGTAGCGCGCGGCGTACCGTCGTCACCTCACCCATCGTGCTCCTCCGTGATCGTCACGTGTCGCCCCTCGACGTCGAGGCGTCCCTCGGCCAGCGCGCGCACGGCCTGCGGCAGCAACCGGTGCTCGACCTCGAGCACCCTCGCCTCGAGCGTCGCCTCGTCGTCGTCCTCGCGCACCTCGATCGCCTCCTGCAGCACGATCGGTCCGGTGTCGATGCCTTCGTCGACCAGGAACACGGTCACTCCCGTGACCTTCACCCCATGTTCGAGCGCATCGCGCACCCCGTGCATGCCCGGGAACGACGGCAGCAGGGCGGGGTGCGTGTTGAGCCATCGGCCGGCGTAGACGTCGAGCACGGCCCGTCCGAGCAGGCGCATGTAGCCGGCGGTCACGACGACGTCGGCCCCGTGGCCCTGCAGGGCCGCGGCCACGGCCTCGTCGAACGCCGGGCGATCGGCGAACGACGAGGGCTCGATCACGAGGGTCTCCACGCCACGGCGCTCGGCTCGCTCGAGCGCACGGATCGCCGGTCGGTCGGCCAGCACCAGCGAGATGCGAGGGCCGCAGAACGGGTCGTCGAGCAGGGCTTGGAGATTCGTGCCGTTGCCGGACACGAGGACGGCGATGCGCTCCCCCATCGCCCGGCATGCTATCGGACGCTCTCCGGGCACCCTCGACGACGCGGCGCGGCGCGCGCTTCGGGTAGCCTTTGACCGATCCCGACCGACGAGGGGAAGCACGTGAAGAAGTGTCCGTACTGCGCGGAGATGATCCAGGACGAGGCCATCAAGTGCCGCTACTGCCACAGCGACCTGACTGTGGCTCCCGGCTCTGCCACCACGGCCGCGAGTCCGCCCTCGACGTCCGAGGCGTCGCGCGCCGAGCCGGAGGCGGCGGCCGTGGCGACCGATGCGACGGTCGAGGAGCCCGCCGAAGAACCCACGCCCGTGGGGGGCGGCGCACAGACGGGATCGGACACCGCTCCGTCGGCCACCGACGAGACCGCGCCTCCGGTCGCCGAGGCGTCGAGCCCCGCTGAGCCGGCTGCAGGTGGCGACGTCCGATACACCCACTCCGGCTACCGGTACGTGCTGGGCTACTCGGCGGACTCGTTCGGCATCTGGGACCGCCAGTCACCCGCGCAACCCTCGGAGCGCTTCCCTCGCACCGACGACGGGTGGCGTCAGGCGTGGTTGCGCTTCGTCGCCCTCGAGCCCAACAACTCCGCCGTCGATCAGGCGGCATCGGGCCAAGGCCAGGCTTCGGCGACGCCGGCAAGCGCCACCCCGATGGATCCCGACGACATGGTCGCCGTGCAGTACACGCACTCGGGCACCCGATACCTGCTCGGCTACGGGCGAACGTTCTTCGGCATCTGGGACCGCCAGGCGCCCGCCACCCCCGTGGAGAAGTTCCCCCGCGACGACGCCGGCTGGGCCGCGGCGTGGGGCCGGTTCACCCAGATCGAATCGAACTTCACCGAGGTCGGGCTCGGCGGCTGAGCCGCCGAGACGCCGCAGACGCCGCGCTCACGGCCGCGCCGCCGACGACGCCCCACACGAGCGCCAGCGCGGCCGTCGTGACCGGGTCGGGCCCGATCGCCACGCGGCGCACGACCCCTCCATCGCCGGTCGACAGCCAGAGCGACCCCGCGAGCGAGGCGACGACCACCGTCACCGCGAACACGACCCCGCCCGAGACCCCGGACGCGATCGCCAGGGGGATCGACGCGGCGGTGCGCCCCAGCCTGCGGAACCCGATCACGATCGCCGCGACCGGCACCGCCAGGAAACCCCAAACCACGAGGGGCATCGGCGACGTCGGGGGCATGCCCTGCACCCTGCCGAGCTCGGAGAGTAGCCACGTCGCCGGGTCGGAGCCGCGCGGTATGCGGTCGAGGCAGATCACGTCGTGCGCGGCGTCCTCGGTCCGCACGGACACGCAGCCTCCCATCGAGGGGGCGAGCATCCACATCGCCTGGTTGGGGATGAGCAACGCCTGGTGTCCGATGTAGAGCCCCGCCCGCTGCGGACCCCCCGACCACACCTCGACGGAGTACCGCTCGAGTCCCTCCGGCCGCAGCGCGGCGAGGACGAGCAGGCCGACGAAGCACAGTCCCGTCGCCCAGACGAAGGCACGCAGGCCCGCCCGCACGGCCCGGGCGGGCGTGCCGTGCCACGATGCCGACGCCGTCCATCCGCCGAGCGCGCCCGCGACGAGCGCGAGCACGCCCGGGAGCACGAACCCTTCCCAGACGGGAGCCGCGATCGAGGTCGAGGCCGGTAGGAACCCTCCCGCCGTGCGCAGCTGTAGGTCGACGCCGGCATTCACGCCTCCGATCAGGACGGCGTAGGGCACGGCGATCGACGCGCCGGCCACGACGCGGCGCACGCCGACGTCGTCGACCCGCCGTGCCGACGCCCTCGCGCCGAACACGAGCAACGCCACCGCGACCGCCGCGATCGTGAGCATCCCCAGCCGGACGCCGAGGACGCCGGCACCGAGCCCCTCGACCGCGCCGCCGGACCCCGTCGCGTCGATCGCGACCGCATGTCCCGCCATCGTGTAGAGCCACCCGACCCGGAGCTGCGTCGGCACCGCGAGCCCGCCGCCGGCTGCGTTCACGAGCGAGGGCGGCACCTGGCCCACCGCCGCCACGGCGAGGACGGCGGCTGTCGCGCGGAGGACCGCGATCGGCACGGCGCCGAGGAGGTCGCGGGTGAACGAGGCCACCGGTCGGTCGGCGACCTCGACGATGGTCATGCCAGAGCTACCTGGACCAGCTCGGCCACCTGGCTGGGGGTCCTCGCGACCCGCACCCCCCCGGCTTCGAGCGCCTCGGCCTTCGCGGCCGCCGTGCCCTTCGACCCCGTCACGATCGCGCCGGCGTGGCCCATGCGCTTGCCAGGCGGCGCCTCGAACCCGGCGATGTAGGCGACCACCGGCTTCGTCACGTGTTCGGTGATGTAGTCGGCCGCCCGCTCCTCGTCGTCGCCACCGATCTCGCCGGTCATGATCATCAGATCGGTCTCGGGGTCGGCCTCGAACATCGCGAGCGCCTCGATGAACCCGATGCCGTGAACCGGGTCGCCACCCATGCCCACGCAGGTCGACTGCCCGATGCCCCGCTGCGTGAGCTCGTGCACGATCTGGTAGACCAGCGTGCCCGATCGGCTGACGAACCCGACCCGCCCGGGCAGGCACACCTCGGGCGGGATGATGCCGACGTTGGCCACGCCCGGCGAGATCGCGCCCGGGCAATTGGGGCCGATCAGCGTGGTGTCGCGGCCCGTCAGGTAGCTGTGCACGTAGGCCATGTCCTTCACCGGGATACCTTCGGTGATGCAGACCGCCAGACCGATGCCGGCGTCCGCGGACTCCAGGATCGCCTCGGCGGCGAAGCGCGGCGGCACGAAGATCATCGACGTGTCCGCCCCCGCCTCCCTCACCGCGTCGGCGACCGTGTCGAACACGGGGATGCCCTCGACGTCGTGTCCGGCCTTCCCCGGCGTGACGCCCGCGACGACGTTCGTGCCGTACGCACGGTTGCGCAGGGAGTGGAACGTGCCCTCTTTGCCCGTGAGCCCCTGGACCACGAGCCGGGTGTCCGCGCCGACGAGGATGCTCATGCGGCGGCTCCGTTCGCGAGGACTGCTGCTCGTTCGGCTGCTTCGAGCATCGTCGCGGCGGGCACGATGCGAGGGTGCGCGGCTTCCGTGAGGATCGCGCGGCCCTCGTCGGCGTTCGTGCCGTCGAGCCGGACCACGAGCGGCACCGTGGCCTCGACCCGCTCGAGCGCTTCGAGCACCCCATGTGCGACGAGATCGCACCGGGTGATGCCGCCGAAGATGTTGATGAACACGGCCTTGACCGCCGGATCGGAGAGCACCACCTCGAGCGAGGTCGCCATCTGGTCGGCGCTCGCGCCGCCGCCGACGTCGAGGAAGTTCGCCGCCTTCGCACCCGCCTGGGCCACGACGTCGAGCGTCGACATCACGAGCCCCGCGCCGTTGCCGATGATGCCCACGTTGCCGTCGAGCTTCACGTACTGAAGGCCCTGCTCGTTCGCGCGCGCCTGCACAGGGTCGATCGGGAACGCGTCCTTGTAGGACTCGACGTCGGGGTGGCGGAACAGCGCGTTGTCGTCGATCGTGACCTTCGAGTCCAGCGCGACGACCGAGCCGTCGTCGAGCTGCACGAGCGGGTTCACTTCGACGAGCGTCGCGTCGCGTTCCTGCAGCAGCTCGTAGAGGCGCCGCAGCACGTCGGCCGCTCCCTCGCGCGCGTCGACCGGCAGCGTGCCGACGAGCTCGCGCACGTGGAACGCCCGCAGCCCCAGCATCGCGTCGACGTGCACCCGTCGCAGCGCCTCGGGCCGGGTGCGAGCGAGCTCCTCGATGTCCATGCCGCCCTCGGCGGTCATCATCGCGAGGTAGTCGCCCGACGAGCGGTCGAGCAGCATCGAGGTGTAGAACTCCCGGGCGATCGGCAGCAACTCCTCGACCAGCACCTGGGTCACCTCGTGGCCCTTGAAGTCCGACCCGAGCATGCGGGCGGCCTCCTCGGCAGCCCGTTCGGGCGAGTCGACGAGCACGACGCCCCCGCCCTTGCCACGACCGCCGACCTGCACCTGCACCTTCACGACGCTCCTGCCGCCGAGCCCACGGGTGGCGCCCGCGGCCTGCTCCGCCGTCTCGGCCACGATGCCTCGAGGCGTCACGATGCCGTGAGCGCGGAAGAGCTCCTTGCCTTGGTGCTCGTACAGATCCATGTGGCTCCTGGGGTTCGAGTAGTCTTCGTTGGACTAGTTGCCGGCCGTCTCCTCGAGATGTTCGCGGAGCCAGGTGGCGATATCGCCGGTGTTCGCCCCCGGCGTGAAGATCTCGGCCACACCCGCATCCTTCAGCGAGGGGATGTCGCCGACGGGGATCACGCCGCCTCCGAACACGAGGATGTCGTCGGCTCCCCGCTCCCGCAGCTGCGTCACGACCTTCGGGAACAGCGTCATGTGCGCGCCTGAGTGACTCGAGAGGCCCACCGCGTCGGCGTCCTCTTGGATCGCGGTCTCGGCGATCTGCTCCGGTGTCTGGTGCAACCCCGTGTAGATCACCTCGAAGCCGGCGTCGCGCAGGGCGCGTGCGACGACCTTGGCTCCACGGTCGTGGCCGTCGAGCCCCGGCTTCGCCACCACGATGCGATAGGTCGCCGCCATGTGGGCTGAGTCTAGCCACAGCTCGACGTGACCAGCTTGCAGCGCAGGGGCCCGAAGGCGGAGTATCCCCACCGTGGATCAGCCATGACGATCGACGGCTCCTACGGCACCCGACCCGGACGTCGCCACGAGGTGGCGGCTCCGTGATCGAACGTCCCGAGGTGCGCTACGTGCGCAACGACGGCGTCGCGATCGCGTACCAGTCGTTCGGTGAGGGCGACGTGAACCTCGTATGCATCCCGGGGTTCGTCTCGAACCTGATCTGGATGTGGGAGATCCCCGGCATCCGGCTGATGCTGGAACGCTTCGCGTCGTTCGCCAGGGTCGTGATCCTCGACCGGCGCGGCGTGGGACTCTCCGACCGCTTCTCGCCTCACGATCTTCCGTCGCTCGAGGTGCTCGCCGACGACGTGGTCGCGGTGATGGACGATGCCGGACTGGACCGGGCCGCCGTGTTCGGTTGGCAGAGCGGTTCGACCAGCGCGGTGATGCTCGCGGCCGCCTACCCGGAGCGGGTCTCGGCGTTGGCGTTGTTCTCGGCCGACCCCTGTCCCCAGCGCAAGCCGGACTGGCCCTACGGGTGGGACGAGGCCACCTGGACCACCTACCTGGAGGGCGTCCGCGAAGGATGGGGCACCATGCGGTGGATGGAAGAGCACGTCGCCCAGTTCGCACCGGGAAGTCCCGGAATCAGCTCGACGGTCGCAGCCTCGTTCCAGCTCGCCGCGAGCCCGAGCACGGCAGAGGCGATCGAACGGCTCGACATGCAGACGGACATCCGCGCGATCCTCCCATCGGTGCACGCCCCGACCCTCGTGATGTACCGGGCCGACGACGCCACCACCCCCGTCGAGGCACGCCGCTACGTGGCCGATCGGATCCCCGGCGCCCGTGCCGTCGCCGTGCCCGGACGGGACGACCCCCCGTACTCGGAGGGCGTCGACCGCATCGTCGACGAGCTCGACGGGTTCCTCACGGGGGCGCGACATCGGCCGGTCTCCGATCGCGTCCTGGCGACCGTGCTGTTCACCGATGTCGTCGACTCGACCGTGACACTGGCCTCGGTCGGCGACGCCCACTGGGCCGCTCGTCTCGAGCGTCTCGATCGGGTCAGCCGGGAGGAGATCGAGCGACAGCGTGGCCGGTACGTCGCATCGACCGGCGACGGCGTGTTGGCCACGTTCGACGGCCCGGCTCGCGCCGTGCGGTGCGCGACGGCGATCGCCGAGCGCCTGCATCCGTCGGAGATCGCGATCAGAGCCGGATGCCACATCGGCGAGGTCGAGCTCGCCGGCGACGACGTCCGCGGGCTGGCCGTGCACATCGCGGCCCGAGTCATGGCCTTGGGCCAGCCGTCGGAGGTGATGGTGACCTCGACGGTGCGCGACCTGACCGCCGGGAGCGGCCTGGTGTTCGAGGACGCGGGCGAACACGAGCTGAAAGGCGTGCCCGACCGCTGGCGCCTGTTCCGGGTGGTGAGCTGAGATGGACGTCCCGGAGACCCGCTACGCGAAGACGGTGGACGGCGTCCATATCGCCTACCAGGTGTTCGGCGACGGCCCGATCGATATCGTCTACATGAACTCCGCGTTCATCTCGAACGTCGAGATCGCGTGGGAGTGGGAGGGCGGCCTCGAGATCTTCCGATGGCTCGCCGCGCGCGGGCGGGTGGCGCTCCTCGATCGCCGCGGCACCGGACTGTCCGACGGCGTCAGCTCCGACACGCCCCCGACGCTCGAAGCCAGGGTGGACGACATCCGGGCCGTGATGGATGCCGCCGGGTTCGAGCGCGCCGTCCTCTACGGTCTGGAGGACGGCGCCGCGCAGTGCTTCCTGTTCGCTGCCACATACCCCGAGCGCACCGCAGGGATCATCACCTTCGGGGCCTCGTCGCGCGGTGCGTGGGCCCCGGACGCGCCGTGGCAGTGGACGGACGAACAGTGGCATGAGGAGATGGACCTGGTCGAGAAGGGATGGGGGTCCCCGGCGTTCACGGAGCACATGACGCAGCAGGTATTCCCTTCCCGGGTCGGCGACCAGACGTTCACGCGGGCGTATGGGCGGGCGATGCGACACGCGATGAGTCCCAGCGCGGCGGTGACGAGCGAGATCATGTGGCGGGACACGGACGTCCGCCACGTTCTCCCCCTGATCCAGGCGCCGACGCTCGTCGCCCACGTCAGGGACGACCCGATCGAGCCGATCGAGGAGGGTCGGTACATCGCGGCGCACATCCCCGGCGCGATCCTCCTCGAGCTTCCCGGCGGCGAGCACTGGATGGCGCAGCTCATCGACGCCGGCGCGGAACGAGTGGACCGGTTCCTCGCAGACCTGACCGATGACGAGGCGGAGTTCGATCGGGTGCTCGCCACCGTACTCTTCACAGACATCGTGGGCTCGACCGAGCGAGCGGCCGCGATGGGCGACCGCGCGTGGCGAGATCTCCTCGAACGGCATCACGCGTCGGTTCGCGCCTTGATCGGCAGGTATCGGGGCGCGGAGGTCGGCACCGCAGGAGACGGGTTCCTCGCCACGTTCGACGGGCCGGCGCGCGCGGTGCGATGCGCGCTGGCGATCGCAGAGGCCGTACGTCCCCTCGGCGTCGAGGTCCGTGCGGGGGTCCATACAGGCGAGGTATCGACGATCGACGGCCAGGTCGGTGGACTGGCGGTGCACATCGGCGCTCGCGTCGGCGCCGTGGCCGGCCCGTCCGAGGTACTGACCTCCCAGACCGTGAAGGACCTCGTCGCCGGCTCTGGGCTCACGTTCGAAGACGCCGGCGAGCACGAGCTGAAGGGCGTGCCCGACCGCTGGCGCCTCTACCGGGTGGAGTCCTGATGCAGTCTCCCGAGACGCGGTACGCCTGGAACGACGACGTCGCGCTCGCGTACCAGGTCGTCGTTGACGGGTCGATCGATCTCGTCTACCTGCCCGGGTTCTGCTCGCACATCGATCTCACGTGGGAGAGCCCCTACCTCTCCGCCTTCCTTCGAGGGCTCGCCGGACGGACCCGTCTGATCGTGACCGATCGTCGCGGCTGGGGCTGTTCCGATCGGTTCTCGGTCAACGACGTCCCGCCCTTCGAGACGATGACCGACGATCTGATGGCGGTCTTGGACGCGGTGGGCTCGGAGCGTGCCGCGATCTTCGCGACCCAGGAGTGCACGCCGATCGCCTGCATGTTCGCCGCCACCTACCCGGACAGGACGTGCGGGCTCGTGCTCTGCGACCCGTACGTGACCTATCTCCGCACCGACGAGACCCCGTGGATGTGGACCGTACCTGAGTGGGAGGAGATCTTCCGGAACTGGCGTGCGACCTATCCGATGCCGAGGTGGTGGACCGGTCCTCCGGATGATCCCGAGCGAGGATGGTTCGACCGGTTCGTGAGAGCCTCCGTGGCCCCCGGCGCGCTCATCGCCGAGATGAGGCGATTCAGCGCCACCGACATCCGGCCCGTGCTGCCGACCGTGGCCGTGCCCACCCTCGCGATCGTCGACCCCGCCGGCGACGAGGACATGGACCCGCGAGCCGGCGCGTTCATCGCCGAGCGCATCTCCGGCGCCGAGCTCGTCGAGGTGGAGAACCCGACCGACTCGCTCGGATGGGCGCATTGGTACGGACGCAGCGAGCGGATCGTGGCGGCGACCACCGCGTTCATCGCGACGCTTCACGATACGGAGGCCTCCCTCGATCGCATCCTGGCGACGGTCCTGTTCACCGACATCGTCGACTCGACGGCGCAGAGTGCCGCCTTGGGTGATCGCGCCTGGCGCGAGGTCCGTGAGCGGCACGACCAGATCGTGCGCGCCAACCTCTCCCGCTTCCGAGGCCGCGAGATCAAGACGATGGGCGACGGGTTCCTCGCGACCTTCGACGGGCCGGCCAGGGGCGTTCGCTGTGCGGAGGCGATCGCGGCCGCGGTCCGTCCTCTCGGTATCGAGATCCGGGCGGGGCTGCACACGGGCGAGGTAGCGGTGGAGGGCGGGGACGTCTCCGGGCTGGGCGTGGCGATCGGCGCCCGGGTGGGCGCGATGGCGGCACCGAACGAGGTCCTCGTCTCGCAGACGGTCCGAGACCTCGTCGCCGGGTCGGGGCTGGCCTTCGAGGACGCCGGGGAACACGAGCTGAAGGGTGTGCCCGATCGTTGGCGACTCTACCGGGTGGCGGCATGATCGACGTGCCGGAGACCCGGTACGCGAAGACCGCCGACGGCGTGCACATCGCCTATCAGGTAGCCGGAGAGGGGCCGCTGGACCTGGTCGTGTTGGCGTCCGCGCTCGGGCTCGGGCGCATCTGGACGTCCCGTCACGCGTGGAACTTCCCGCAGCGGTTCGCGGCGTTCAGCCGACTGATCCTGCTGGATCGGCGTGGCACGGGGCTGTCCGACCACATCCTGCAGAGCGAGCAGCAACTGGCCCTGGAATCGCAGATGGAAGACGTCCGGGCCGTCATGGACGCCGTGGACTCGAACCGTGCCGTCCTGCTCGGCATGGAGTCGGGCTTCGCGGTCGCGGCGATGTTCGCGGCCACCCTGCCCGAGCGGACCGCCGGCCTGATCGCGTACGGGGCCCAGGCTCGCAGCCTGTGGGCTCCCGACTACCCGTTCGGCATGCCGACGAGCGACTTCGATGCGGAGGTGCTCGAGATGGAGCGGGGTTGGGGCACCCCCGCGGTCGCCCGGCTCTGGCTCTCCGACCTGAACCCGGCCGTCATGGACGACCCGCTCGAGATCGAGGATCTCGTCGGGTGGATGCAGGCTGTCGGCGGCCCGGGCGACGCGATCCGGTGGGCGACGGTCGACCGCGACCTGGATCTACGGGACATCCTGCCCTCGATCCGGGTCCCCACGCTGATCATCCACCGGACCGGGGACCTCAGCACCTCGGTCGAGCACGGGCGCTATCTAGCGGCCCATATCCCCGGGGCCGTGCTGACGGAACTGCCGGGCGTCAACCACATGTGGGACACGAGCGAAGAGGTCCCGGTCGAGGTCGACCGCTTTCTCTCGACGCTGCATCAGGAGGAGGTGGAACTCGATCGATATCTCGCGACGGTCCTGTTCACCGACATCGTCGAGTCGACCGCGGTCGCATCCGCCGGCGGTGACGCCGCATGGCGCGCGCTCGTGGAGGACCACCACCGCATCGTTCGTGG